>Ga0315543_1002183_pt1 | contig 19432 bp, 17 predicted proteins | sample SalMarSW160210MG_2_FD_203098 | JGI IMG/M metagenome (GOLD analysis project Ga0315543, IMG submission 203098) | Salt marsh sediment microbial communities from the Plum Island Ecosystem LTER, Massachusetts, United States - Salt Marsh Sediment SW1601-210 ...
GTCCTGTACGACTACTACGGACGAGTACCCGCTGAAAGTAACGAAAGACCCCTTTTGGTCGCTGAGGGTGTATGAACTGACAGAATCGCTGAACATTAAACCCTGACATTTTCCCTTGACAACAACAACCGACGGCCCCGGCCGGGCCCGTACCACCCGTATTCGAGCATGCGGAAAGGGCTATACCGGCATCGCCTTTAGACAGTTCCTCGGCGATAATAGCCAGATGCGTCATGGAGTTGATGCCGCCGCCGCCGTACTCTACCGGATAGGCAGATGCCTGAACACCGATATCAACGAGTTTCTGGTGAACTTTCTCAACCAGGCTGTAGTCTTCTTCCAATTGTCTGGTAAAGGGTATTATTTCTTTCCTGGTAAAATCCCTTATTGTCTGCCGCAGCTGACGCTGTTCCTCGGTCAAGAGATGCTCTAAATGCAAAACCGCCTCCTTTACAATGCGCTCTCTGATTTTTCAGATAACTTGCGGCTCGGGACGGTAAAGGGTGCAAGCACCCGCAGTATATCACGCCAATAAATATTTATATAATTAATAAATTTCTTCCCCGGACAGTACCAGCAGGTCTTTTGCCATCGGCCCGAATTTCTTTAAAAAGTCCTGGTATTCCTGTGTTTGAGCGGCTTTCTGATTGAATTCCTCAACGCTGGTGACGTGGACGATGCCGCAGTATTTATAGGGAATTTTATCAGCCGACGTACCGGTTATTTTCACCAGTTCATACTTCCTGACAGAGGGCAGGCTGTCAATCAGGGGGCCTTTTTCACTAACGACGTAATCCTTGAACTCTTCATCGGTCACGTCGTCCGCCAGATTATAAAGAATAATACGTTTCGCCACTTTCATCCTCCTTTATTTTATATTTTTAGCAGAGTATCTTCATGCCCCTACAGTTGCTTTTTTATGTTTCCATCCCGTATCTTTCACCAGAGCCAGAGTTACTAGAGCAAAAACAGAAAGGGCTGCCCAGAAGACAAATGGCAGACCCGGATGGATGCTCGCCAGGCTGTTGCCCAGCGGGGGAGAGACAACATTACCGATTTGAGCTATCGTTAAAACAAGCCCCATGGCCGTCCCCGAGTATATCGGCCCGACCCCCTCGGTTTCCAGCATCATGGTCATGATAATCGTCATGAAACCATCCATGAAAATACCTGATAACAGCATCAACGCCCAGATTGCGCTGCCGTCCACTAAGGGCAGGATACCAAAGCAGATGAGCGTCACCACCAGTCCTATATTGAGTATCAGTTTCCTGGAACCGATTTTGTCCGATAACAGCGACAATGGCACGACACACAGTGTACTGATTCCGTAGAAAGCAGCCAGGGTACCATCGGCGCCGGCTACCTCCCATCCCTTCTCTCTTAAGTAGAGCGGAAGATAGCCGGTCATTCCTATAATGCAGCTGCTGCGAAACAGCAGGGTTATTCCCAGCAGCCACAGGGCTTTGATACGCACCATTTTTGAGAACGCCTGACGAAACGGCACCGTACTGGAGGATTGAGCAATCGATTCAACCTCGTCAGGGTCTCTGCGGAAGAAAAACCAGACTATACCTATGAAGACACCAATCACTCCGTACAGGTACATCACGTTTTCCCACCCGCCCAGCAGCGGTGACAGCAGCGTGGCACTTATCATCGGCCCCAGCATCAGACCGGCACCCATACCCACGGCGGATATACCCATGGCCGTGCCCAGATTCCGCCCTTTGAACCACATGCCTATCACCTTGATCATGTTAATCGGCACTATCAACCTGACGATTCCGTTAAGAAAAACGGTAAACGCAAGGGTGGAAAAACTGGTCGATAGACCTCTCAAAGCACCAGTTATTCCCGTGAGTATGCAGGAAATGGGAAGGATAATCTTCACCCCGAACCTGTCGCCGAGTACCCCGCCGATTATGCTGAAAAAGACGCCGGCCAGACTGGCCAGACCCCAGATGGCACCTATCTGCACCAGATTTAATCCCAGGTCTTCCGACATCTCCTGAAAGAGGGCCGGCAAACAGGAAAACGGTATGGACGTTACCATTGCACCGGTCACTGCAGTGAATGCCAGCATATACCATCTATAGGAGGATTGACGCTTTTCTAACACGCGGATTCCTGCCTTGAAATATCAATCTTATAACGTTTTATCCATGTCCGCCATCGACGAGGAAGGTCTGCCCCATAATCTGGTCGGCCAGGTCCGATGCCAGATAGGCTACCATATTGCCGACATCTTCGGGGGTGGTAGCCCTGCCGGTCGGCACCGTGGCTACGGCGCGGTCAATTTCACCCGGAGGGAAGTCCCCGGCCTGCATGAAGTTGGTATCCCCCACCCCCGGAGCCACGGCGTTCACATTTATGCCGGAAGATATAACTTCCTTGGACAACCCTTTCGTGAAGGCGATAATCGCCGCCTTGCTGGCGCCGTAATGAACGCAACGGGGCATGCCGCTGATGCCGGCGCCGGAGGTTATATTGATAATTTTACCGCTCTTGCGCTCTATCATCTGGGGCAGGACGGCCTGGGTGCAGTAAAACACCCCGTAGATATTCAGATTAATCACCTTTTCCCAGTTCTCTTCAGGCGTCTCGACGAAAGGCGTCGGCCTGGTGGCCTGCCCGGCGTTGTTTACCAGGATATCGATTTTCCCGAACTTATCCAGGGCCTTCTTCACCATGTCCTTTACTTCGGCGTTTTTGGTGACATCGGCTTTAATAGCTAGGTCTTTACGGCCAAGAGCCTCAACTTCAGCGGCCGTCTTCTGCACGCCATCGAGGTCTATGTCATTCGCCACGATATCGCACCCCTGTTTCGCCAGAAACAGGGCTATGCCCCTGCCGAAACCCTTCTGGCTACCGGTTCCGGTAACCAGCGCCACTTTGTTTTCCAGACCCAGTTCCATCTCGTTCACTCCTTTATAACATTATATTTTTCATTTCTGCCTTCGTATTTTACTAATCAATCGGCAATAAAGCAAAACAATATAACAGGCCGCTCACTTTCCCCGTCTCCACCAGTTATTTCCCGATCTGCTGAAATACCCGATATCTAATATTGTCACCCGAACGGCAACAGCCGAACCCCGCCGGATATAAAATCGGGCTACTCTTTTTTCCTTTTGAATATATTCAATAATGTGCTATAATCCCGCAGATGGAATATGAGAGGAGGAGTAACCGCAGAAGATGGCCGAATTGAAATACTCCAAGTATATAATTACCGACCCCAAGCCCCCACCCCCGGAAATTAAAGAAAAGCTGGAGGCGGAGCGCGCCAGAAGGAAGTCCAACATAAAGTCGACCCACCTGATGTCGGTCGATGACGAGATTGTGAAAGACTTTTTCTACGTGGACTGCAACTGGCTCTGGAGCGGTTCCGCGGAAGATACCGCCGAGGAACCTCATGCCCATGACTTCGACGAGGTGATAGGGTTCGTCGGCTCCAACCAGGAAGACCCGCACGACCTGGGGGGAAAGATAACTATCTGGCTGGACGATAAAGAGGAAGTCCTGACCAAAAGCTGCCTGATATTCGTGCCCGCGGGCACCAGGCATTGCCCGATTCTGTTCAACAGGATAGACCGTCCCGTGTTTTTCGTGACGATATCACCCGTCAAGAGATACACCAGAAAAGCCGAAGACAGCCAGCCGGCCGCCGGTACTGCGAGAGACCCTTCGGCGCCCAAATATACCATCATTACCGAGACCAGGGAAATGTTTACCGTGGCCGCTTCCGAAGACGGGGCACCGCCGCCCCCACCGCCACCGCCACCCAACCCTTCGTTAAGGTCTGCCCGCGTCCTGCATCTGGAAGACGACATGGCCAAGGGGTCCTTCTACGTGGACTTCGTCTGGATATACGAAGGTTCCGGCGCGGCACCGGCCCCGGAGCATACCCATGATTGGCCAGAGCTGATAGCGATGGCAGGATGCGACCCCGAGCATCCGCGCGACCTGGGCGGTAAAATGAGCATCGTCCTGGGCGATGAAAACCATATCATCGAAAAAAGTTCCCTGGTCTGCATCCCGAAGGGCCTGGCGCACTGCCCGTGGAAATTCATGGATATCAAAAAACCCACGCTGGTCTTTACCGCGGGGCCTTCCGCCATGTATTCGGGCTCGCACAAGAAGGACTAGAATTCATTACGAATGATATAGAGAAGGCCTGCCTTTCAAAGGCAGGCCTCGCTTTTATTAACATTTCTGCCGTTTTCTCGGCTTTAGCCGCAGGAAATTCGCCTATTTTCCCGTAACAGGGTGTTTATAGTGATAAGGCACATGATAGCCCGATGGGTACGGGTGGAAGGCGGTCGGCAGGGCATCGGCATCGGGCATGGGCATCCATCCCATCAGCGGCATATTCAACCAGCCGTCCTCGAAGGGCGTGCAGAAGGTATTATTCCAGTGCAGCAGTGAAAATTTCCATGTGCCGTTTTCTCTGACATATTCGCAGTCGTTCCTCCCCTGTACCCAATCTATCGTTGGCTCGGAGAAAAATATGTACACAATCCAGTGGCCCCGGGCGGTGTCCCCGTCGATGGTAATGACCGGCTGCCCTACCAGGTGACCGTCATGCCGTTCCTTCCTTTGAGCCAGGGTTTCCAGGTAAATCCTGGAGAAATTTACTTTCCCTTTCATCACCCCGGAGAACCGGACTTCTACCTCGGCATCTTCCGTAAAGAAGTCCAGCGCTTTCTTGAATTCGAGGTTATCAAGGCAGGAAATATAGTCCCGGTGCAACTTCTTGACTTCTTCAAGGTCTTCGATGGCCCTGACCCTTTTTCCCAGTTCATCCAGATTCACGCGAACTCCCCGCAAGCGGCCTGATTGCGTTTTACTCCACCAGCCTTTTCAAGGCTTCTTCATCGGTAACAACGATGCGGCGACGCTCCAGCCTGATAGCTCCCTTCGCCTCCATGACCCGGAGCGACCTGTTGACCACCACCCGGCTGGTACCCACCATGGCCGCCAGGTCCTGCTGCGTAAAAAGCGGCAACAGGTTTTCCCCGGCTTTAGACTGCTTGAGAATCAACCTGGCCAGCCGACTGATAACCTGGTCGAAAGACAGCACCTCCACCAGGGACGAATCACGGCGGACTTTAGCGGCGAGGGCTTCGGCCACGTTTAGAGCTACCTGGGGATACTTCGTGAAAAGGAACTTCATATCCTCTTTCCTCATCGCGTAGAGTCGGACGGGCGTCATCGCCAGCATATCCATGGCGCTCCCGCCGCCGTCGAAGGTGGATACATCATTTAACGATTCTCCCCGGGAGGCTATATTAAGTATCTGCTCTTTACCGTCAACCGACCGCTTGTAAACCTTCACCGCCCCGGATATTATCAGGTACATATACTCGGACTGGTCGCCTTCAAACAGGAAAATCTGCCCCTTTCCTATTTTCTTCTCAAAGGAGATATATTTCCTGACATTCTCAAGCTCGTCGGGGCTCAAGCCGGCAAAATATCTTATTTGCGCCAGTTCCTCATATGAGACTGCCATAAAACATCTCCCTTACAAGCGAAGATATACCGGGAATTAAATCGGCCCTTAGCAAATAATGTAAGTAACCCTGCTGAATTTGTCAAACACCGTGCTTGCCCGGAGGCAGCGCATACTCCAATCGCAAGGCATGCGTGTATATTCAAAGGCTGAAACACGCATAATTGATGAGGGGCTTACTCTTTTGACTTTTCTATGTCAAGGAAGAAAGCCGGCCTGAAGGGATCCCATCTGCCCACTAAACGGTCATAAGCGGGCTGGGGGAATGTCTTCTTAAAGATACGGTAGTAATACAGTTCTTCCACCGAGGACAGATACGGATTCCCCGCGGTGTTGTTGAATTTCTCCAGTTCCGCGGGTGATACTTCCTTCTCGGCCTGCGCCCGCATGATGTAGGCCACGCCGGAACCCTGCGCGAAGAACCGCTTCGTCTGATAGATAATATGGTCGGGCAGGCAGCCCTCAAATGCCTGGCGGACAATCCATTTGCCTGTCTGCTCTTCACCATGAATTTTATATTGTATCGGAATCTTAAGACTGAAGTCCATTACTCTTGCGTCGAGGAAAGGTGTGCGGCTTTCGTAATTATTAGCGGCATTAAGCCTGTCGAGTCTCTGCAAGGCCGTATTGTAGGCTACATTGATGAGTTTATCAACAATGCCGGCGACTTCCTCCGGATTGCTTCCTTGGCGGAACTGGCCGTCATAACCGCCGAAAAACTCGTCGGCACCTTCGCCGGTGAGGACGACCTTTGTGTGCGGACTGACAAAACGCCCGGCGAGAAAATTAGCGACCGCCCCCTGGACGCAGCTTTCTTCGTACATTTCCTGGTGGTGAATGGCAAGCGGTAGTATCTCCTTGATTTCCTTCTCTCCGAATATCAGGATATGGTGCTTGATACCCAGGTATTTGGTCACGTCTTTAGCCAGCGGGAGGTCCTGTCCTTCCTCCATGCTGACCGTAAAGCACTCTATATCCGGCTGTATTTCATGGGCCATATAGGCTATCAGGCTACTGTCCAGACCGCCGCTCAAGAGCACACCGCCAACGGAGTTATCTTTCAGGCGCTTTTCAACGGCTTTCATCAGGAGGTCTTTTATTACCTTTTTCCCCTGCTCATAGTCTTCGAACTCGGGGGTTTCTACAGCCTCGGACGGGTATTTCCTGAATCCCTGCTCCCGGGAGTATACATATCCCGGGGGGAACTCTTTTACATCTTCGACCATGCCGACCAAGGCTTTTGCCTCGGAGGCAAAGCATAATTTGCCGTCGCTGTGCCCGTAGTATAGCGGCTTAATGCCGGCCCAATCGCGGGACAATATAAGCTGTCCGCCGTCCGATATGGCACAGGCGAAGTCCCCATCAAGTTTTCCGGCAAACCGGATGCCGTATTTTTTATATAAAGCAATTACCGCCTCGGCATCGGTCATCGTGCCTTTTTCAGAATTATAGACACGCCCGTCGATGACTGCCGCGACCTCATCGTCGTAGGCATGGTGAGTGCCGTCCTTACAGTTTCCGCCCACGTTCAACTCAAGGCAACCAAGACTCACCGGGCTCTGTATATTAACCCATGTCTCGTTGGGGCCGCGGTAGCTGATTTTCTCCATCATTCTTTTCAGTTCGCCGCTATCGTTTCCAAGTACTCCTGCAATTCCTGCCATGTCTTTAAACTCCTTTAAATAACTACCGGTACGGTTGGAATTCGGTTATACTCCTTCAAACTCATCCAGCGCCTTGATGGCCTGAAAAGCGTCCGCGCAAAAAGCGTCCGCGCCGATTTCCCCGGCGTATTCGTCTGATACGGCCGCCCCGCCGATGAGGACTTTCACTTTGTCTCTAAGGCCGTTCTCCTTCAACGCCTTGATGACAACGTCCATTCCTGTCATAGTGGTGGTCAGCAGGGCGGAGAGACCGAGGTAATCTGGCTGTTCATCCCTGACCACGCTGATAATTTTTTCTTCCGGAACGTCTATGCCGATGTCGTTGACTTCGTAGCCGGCGCCCTTGAGCAGGATAGCCACGATATTTTTACCGATATCGTGTATGTCTCCTTTAACCGTGGCGATGACGAATTTTCCCTTGGTTTCCACGTTCGATTCTTCAAGGAGGGGCTTCAGTATGTCCATGGCTGCCCCGACGGCGTCGGCGGAGGCCAGCATATCTGGTATGAAGTATTCCCTCGTGGAATATTTCTCGCCGACGACTCCCATTCCCGCAGTAAGGGCCTGCTTGATGATTAACTCCGGAGAAATATTATTCTTCAGTGCCGACTCCGTAAGCTCTACTACGCCCGGGGTACCTGACAATGCTTCGTCAATACCCATATCATTCCGGGTCTTTCTCCCCTGTATTACGTTTTCTTTAATCATACTTAGAATATCTTCACTCATGATTAACTTTCCCCTTTATAGACATTAAGCCTGAGTAACAGACCGGGTATCTCCCGGAATATTCTGGCGGTGGTTTCCGGGTCGATATGCTCCACCGGTTTAGCCCTTAGTTCCTCCAAACGGTCATTGGCTAAAGCAAAAACACTATCGACCTCGCCTTCCGCCTCGTAAGGATAAGGGGGCGAGATTTCCCCGCTGCGCATGACCGGGCGGATATAATTGATAAACATTTTTTGCGGCGTGGCCACTACTTCCTTTATTTGTTTCTTGATAGTATCAAGCTCCTGCTCGTTAATGCGCGGCGATTTCAGGAAAAATTTAATCATCTTGAAATGCGCGTCATCCAGGACGGCCTGGAGCAGGCAGAACACGGAGTTGCAGTCCAGCAGCCCGAAGGCACAGTGCAGGAACTGCGGCCCGCTCAACGTGACCAAGATATCGGAGAAGAGCCTCTCTATCGACGATTGCTGTCCGGGTATCTTGACATCGCTCACGCCGGAAGTGGAATAGTTCGGCAGTTTATAAAATCGCGCCATCTGCACGCAGTCGATATTATACTGGCTGGTCTCTATCGACCCGTAGGAATCGCCCAGCGTATCCATGCGCGCCCTCACCGGCACGCTGCCGTAGAGCACCGGCGTCCCCTTGTTCACCAGCTGGCCGAGCGTTATGCCGGCCAGTACCTCGGCGTTAATCTGGGCCATGATACCGGCCTCTTTAATGGGCGCCGAAGTTCCGGCCTGCGGCGAGGAAGAAACCACGATGGGCAGCCCTCTTTTACACACCTCCATAAAAGTCTCGGTGGTATCATCGACGAATTGCAGCGGGCTTTTTACCAGGCAGGTAATAAACGATATCAAGGGATTCTCCTTGAGCTTTTCCGGTCCGCCGGCAATAATTTCCGCCATCCTGACCACGTTATCCAGCTGTTTCAGGCTGGTGAGACCGGACATGACATGTTTGGTGGTGTTATCCAGGCAGGCGAAGAACTTATTGACATCTTTATTATCTTCGGTTATGTCTTTATCCTGGATATTAACCGTGCGTATATAGCCGTCCACGGTTTCCAGGTGCTCGCAGACATGGGCGGAATCGCATAAGTCGGCCACCGTGCCGCGCCGGGGGTGAAATTCCGGCACTTTTATTTCCCGTGAAGAGTCCAACTTACTGACGTAGGTCGGGAAATCTACATCCAGCCAGATATTGGTCTCCGAGCCGGTGATGAAAAACACGCGCGATTCATCCCCGTTCATTATCAGGGTATTATACGGGTTTCTGGCGCCCAGCTTGACCGTCTTCGGGGCACTTTCCAGGGCACCGGCAACGAGCCTTTCCGGTATTTTCACGCCCCAGCAGGGCGTCCCGCTGCCGGAGATTGCGGACACCTCGGCGCCATGGGACTGAAAGACCTCCGCCGCCTTTTTATTAAAGCAAAGGAGCCCCGGGTCATTAAGAATATCGATGGAGGCATCGTGAATCTGCCGTACCTGCTCGCCGGACAGCCTTTCTATAGGATTTTCAATTAATATTCCTTCTCTGGGCATTTCGCTCCCCCTTCTCTACATGGCTACTTGCCGGAGCTCAGGGCTTCTACTACGGCCACGGCATGAAACCCATCGGCGCCGTAACCATCGGCGCCAATACTCTCGGCGTACTCTTGCGTAACCGGCGCCCCGCCGATGATTACCCTTACCTTGTCTCTAAGGCCATTTTCTTTAAGCGCTTTGATAATTTCCTCCATGTTTACCATGGTGCTGGTAAGCAGCGCTGAAAGCCCGAGGTAATCGGGTTTTTCTTCTCTGACGGCGTTTACAATGTCCTGAGGCTCGGCATCGTGACCGATATCTTTAACGATGTATCCGGCCCCCCGCAGCAGTATCGATACGATGTTCTTGCCGATATCATGAAGGTCACCCTTGACGGTGGCGATAAGCATCTTGCCCTTGGGCTTTATGCCGTTCCTGGCCAGGTGCGGCTCCAGCAGCTCCATGGCAACTCCTACCGCTTCGGCCGAGGCCAGCATATCGGGTATATAGTATTCTTCATTCTCGAATTTCTCGCCTACGGTCTCCATGGATGCCGTAAGCCCCTCGGTGATAATGTCAGCTATATTGACGCCCAAGTCCAGGGCTTCTGTTATCAACTCGGTTACGCCGGGCTGCCCGACCATACCCTCCTCGATGCCTTCGTCATCCCGGGTGACTCTCCCCTGAATTACATTCTCTCTGACTAAGTCGATTATTTCCGCAGACATCCTTCCCTCCTATCCGCTTGCGGGCCTATCTTCAGGCTATAATGCCTTTTATCTCCGCCAGTATCCGGCTTCTAACCGCATCCGGTAATTTAACCGCGGGGGTTTCCAGAATAGTATTTACGGTCCTGGCGGCTTGTTCCCAGGTGGTTTTACCACCCCCTTCTTCCCACTTCTCCCGGCTGTTCCGGTCGCTCAATACGGGCTGGTAATGCTCCCGCCGCATAAAGCGCCGCGTGTGCTTGGCGGTGACGAAGTTGCCACCCGGCCCGATTTTCTTGATGAGGTCATAAGCCAAGGTCTCGTCATCTACTCTTATCCCCTCGACGGCCCTCATCACCATGCCGATTATTTCATTATCAATTACATATTTTTCGTAGCAGACGGTCAGGGCGAACTCCATCAACCCGGCCGCGTCATGGATAAAATTAGAGCCTGCCAGGGCACACAGCAGGCTGGTAATAGCCGATTCGTAACCACTCTGGGCATCCAGTGTTTTAGAATCCGTCATGCCTCCGGTGGCGTAGTAAGGCAATTTGTAAAATTGAGACATCTGGGCCCCAGCCGCATTGAGCAGGCCCATCTCCACAGAACCCGCTATATATTTATAGTCCCGCAGGTCCGTATTGGTGGCCACCGAGCCGAATATTACCGGCGTTCCCGGATTAACCGCCTGGACCAGCATAACTCCCATTAATGAATCCACCGTCTGGACAACCAGATTGCCTGCCAGCGTTACCGGTGATGTCGCCCCGCACAGCGGTTCCGACGGACATACCAGAGGCAGACCGCTCCTGGCGACGGCTACCACCATATCGCCGTATTCACCATCGATAATAAAAGGGCTGATGCTGCAGGTTATCACGGATATAATGGGTCTTTCCCGCAGCGCCCCCGCCGAACCGGCCACCGTTTCCGCCATTCGTATGACCTGCTGTAAACCTTCGGATGTATAGACTCCGCCCATAATATGCTTGGTGGTATTGTCCAACCCGGCGAAGAAACGGTTGACATCTACCTGCTCTATCGATAGTTCGTTGGGGTAGGTGGGCAGCAGAAAGAAATGGATATTATCCAGTTTATCTACAAGTCTGGCGATTTTCTTCAGGTCTTCCAGATTAGCCGGGCGGTTCTTGCCCGTTTCAGGTTCGTAAACATTAAGGCCGGTGCCCCCGGTACCGGCGTAGACGCGTTTCCCGCCTAATAATATATCGTGCTTGTCGTTACGGCCGCACAGCCTGATTTCCGATGGGGCTTTCCCGATAAGGTCCATCACCTTTCCGGGGGATATGCGTACGCGATTTTCCCTATCTACACTGGCCCCGGCTCCTTTAAACGCAGCCACGGCCTGCTCCGAATTTACCTTACAACCGACTTCCTCAATAACGCGTAAAACAGTATCGTTGACACGTGATATAGCTTCGGGGGTAAGGGGCTGATAACTCCCCCCGTCAAGTCCTTTTCTTATAACTATAGCCTACTTCCTCCTCCCCGGGCAGTCCTTTTTCTTACAGGTAAGGCACGGGTTATACTCTTCAATACCATTACCGGGCAGGCCGACCCCGATGATACCGGATATAGACTTGCGGGGTATCATCAGCATACTCTCCGTCAATCTTACACCGGCGGTATCGCCTTGCATGGCTTGAAAGACTGCTTTCTGCTGGCTGACTTCCCAGTCGCAGTAGCCCGGGCTGAAACGCCAGCTGGCAACAAGCCCCTCGGTACCGACCTTCACCTTTATTATCTTTTCAACCTGGTCGGCCAGTTTTTCCGCCGTGCCTGAACCGATAGCATCGAGCACGGTCGCCTGAAGTACCAGATGGCTCTCGGCGAGGTAAGCCACCATTTCTTCCAGGTAGCTACCGATTGTCAGGGTGAAAACGGCCACCTTGCGGCACCTCGCCAGCAATACGGCGAGTATTTTACTTTTTACGATAATTGAATCCCCGATGCCGATATGCTTTCCGTCAACAAATTCGATATCCCTGATTGTATACGAATAGGACGGCGCAATAAGGTCATGATAATTATCTATATAATCATCCACCAGGGAGGCAACACGACCCGAAGGCTGATATTCCCCGTCGTAGCCAATCTGGTTCAGTACTATCTGTTTTTCAATTTCTATTTGCTCATCTATAGCGGGCATACTTCTTCCACCTTTCTTTTGCTGAAGACGGTCTCAATACAAACACGTTCCCTGCAGTTGGCACATTTAAAAAAATGAAATAGGGGAAAACCTGGCGGGAAGCTCAACAGTTGAGGGGTTTTAGCAACAAAGAACAAGCCTGGTTGGGAAAATGCTTATTGGAAACGATTAATAACCTGATATGAACAGACCATTGCTGATGGACTGCTTAATCTTAGAATTACTGGAATCAACAGGGTGAGGCGAGATTCACAGAGTGGTCGACGAGTCCCCAGACAACACTTTTTTCTAAATCTTCAGGTCACAACTAATCCCTTCAAACATTTTAACACTCCTTCCCTTTGCCGATGTTTATAGTAACATGTCGGGCGACCAATGTCTAATCCCATCCGGGGTACTTCCCAAAAGTACGGGGCGGGGTTATGGGGAGGTAATTACGTCTTAATGAAGATATAGGCTTATCAACTGGAGAGAATATGGCTGACCCGCCTTTAAGATTATTAAGAGAGTGATACTTTGTGTATTCCGGTTATCCGGCCTGTTACCGGCGATAATAATTATGAATGGTGGGGTTCATTGTGAAGATTAGTGAGGGAAGATGTAATAAATTTGACAATAATAATACATATACTGGTAGTTTTGTGCATAAAATCAATTGACAAATCATTTCAAATTAGTTAGACTTTCTCTAATTCTCAAGAAAATGCGCGGCGTAAGCGCGAAACGAGTTGTTGAAAATAACTATCGTGAATTTTCACTGGTCTATTAATCTGATATAATCGGAGGGAAGGAGGTATATGAAATAATTCACTATCTATTAGTTCGGTACTCTACGTACTATGAAGGAGGGAACATAAAGTGAAAAAGGTTTTTATTATAACTCTAATGATGGTAATTATAGCCGGCCTGCTTCTGGGCAGTTGTGCTGAACCAAGTCCTGCCCCGTCACCGGCTCCGGCTCCCGAACCGGAACCCGCACCGGCACCGGCACCGGCACCGGAACCAGAACCCGCACCGGCACCGGCACCAGAACCCGCACCGGCTCCCGGACCTGATGAACCACAATATGGCGGCACTTTTATCTGGAATCACAATGGAGGTATCACCCAGATAGGTTCCATCGCTGACAACCTCGGAATTGCCGGTAACCGTAATTCTTACCCCGCATTAGAGCCGCTTATTGTGACCGACGAACAGGAACGCATCCAGCCCTGGCTGGCCACGGGCTGGGATATCTCGCCGGATGGCAAGACCATCACACTTACATTACGTGAGAATGTCAAGTTTCATGACGGCACCCCCTTTAACGCCGAGGCCGTAAAGTACAATCTTGAAGCTGTCCGTGATGCGAATCTCTCCGGCACCGCCTTCCTTACCAACCTCGTATCAATCAATGTCCTGGATGAATATAATCTCCAGCTAAATCTGGAAGAGACCGACTCTACCTTCCTGCTGCGTATCGCCGGGGGAGGTCTCGGCATGATGGCGTCGCCGACGGCCATGGCAAAAGAAGCGACCGCGGAAAATATGGCCGAGCTGCACTGTGTCGGTACCGGTCCCTTCGTGTTTGATAGCTGGCAAAGAGACAACTACGTTAAATACAAGAAGTGGGACGGCTACTGGCAGGAAGGCAAGCCCTACCTGGATGCCATAGAAATCCGCAACATCGCCGACCTGACCGTCAGTCTCATGTCTTTCGAGGCGGGAGAAGCGCAGGCTATAGAGAATGTCGACCCCGTTGATGCGGTCCAACTGGCTGCCAAAGGCTACACCATTTACCAGCCGAACCTGTTTTTCCTCCATAGCATTCTCCCGGATGGCAATAATCCGGACTCTCCCTTTGCCGACAAGAAGGTAAGACTGGCACTGGAATACGCCCTTGACAAGAAGACAATGGCGCAGGGTATCGGCGAGGGATACTACGATGCTTTGGCACAGCTGGCGTTACCCGCGGACCCCTGGTACAACGATGACGCTCCACTGCGCGAGTACAATCCCGATAAAGCCAGGGAGTTACTCGCCGAGGCCGGCTATCCTGACGGATTCACCACCACGCTGGTCTCCGATGTCATGGCGCGACGCGATACCCTGGTAGCCGTACAGACGTACCTGAAAGCGGTTGGCATCGAGACCGAACTGGAAATCCTGGAATTCGGCGCGGCCTTCTCCAAGCCTCGTGAGGGGTGGGAAGGCATTCTCTTCCCCGGTTTCCCCAATGTCGGTACGCTTGTGGGTATCATGGGCCGCTGGGGTGACGAGACCAACTACATCAGCTTCTACCATCCTGAAGGATGGCAGGACAAATGGGATGCTGTTACCGCGCAGCTGGATGAAGCTAAACGCACGGAGCAACTGAAAGAGCTCATCAAGATACTGTATGACGAAGTTGTAGGTATCCCTTATCAGGGTGACTGTCCGCTGGTTGCCCTGTATAACAATCTTCATGGATTCGAACACCATGCCAAACACGTAACGAGCTACTGGGCGCCGCAAGACGTCTGGCTGGAAAAGTAATAGTATCAGTTAAGCGAATAGTTTACAGGGTTGGGTGGCATACCGGCGTATCCCGATATGGCGACACGGCATGTCACCCAACCCGGAATATAAGAGCACTTTATAGTGCGATAAGCATGCTTTATTCTTGCCCGGGTTGCATGTTTAAACAGACATAGCCGGGGCGTACGTTTGAGGAATATCACTTAACATTGGCGGAGGTCTGTGTGACATCATACATCATTCGCCGGATATTAATAGGCATTGTTGTTATCCTGATAGTCACTATCATGATTTTTCTCTTTATCCGTCTTTTGCCCGGCGATCCATTGGTGATATACATTAACCAGGCCGATATGCAGGAGATGACCGAAGAACAACTTTACGACCTTCGGGTTAAGTTCGGCCTGGATAAAACCATACCGTTGCAGTATGTCGACTGGTTGGGTGGACTTTTTACCGGTGATTTTGGCCTTTCGATATATTACGATGTTGATGTGGGACATCTTATCAAGGAACGCATGCCGATAACCATTTACCTGGGGGTCCTGGCCTTAATAATCAGCGGCATTTTCGGTATCGGTTCCGGCGTTATTTGCGCCCTCCGGCGAGGGACGTGGATAGATACGGTGGTTACTTTTCTGGCAAACATCGGCATAACGGTACCATCTTTCTGGGTAGGTATTATTCTTATTTATCTCCTGGCCCTCAAGGCCGGGTGGCTGCCGGTAACCGGCTGGACCTCACCTTTCGATGATTTCTGGTTAAGCCTAAAAAAGGTGATAATGCCGGTTCTTTGCCTTTCTCTCTTCTCTATAGCCTCGCTGGCCCGCCTGACCCGCTCCTCGATGCTCGAGGTGATTCAGCAGGACTATATCCGCACGGCGTGGTCCAAGGGATTGAGAGAGCGGATGATTATTACGAGGCACACCATCAAGAATGCCCTCATCCCGGTCGTTACCGTACTTGGTCTCCAGGTAGCCTTTATCTTCGGAGGCTCGGTCCTTATAGAGACAATTTTCAATATCCCTGGCATCGGCAGGTTGATGACGCAATCCGTGATGCAGCAGGACTTCCAGGTTATTCAGGCCGGTACGCTCATCATTGCGGTAGTGGTGGTATTATCAAATCTTGTCGTTGACATCTCCTACGGGTGGCTCGACCCGAGGATACGCTTTGATTAAGGAGTTCCGTCATGGCGGAGGACACAGATACTGGTAACAAGGCTGTTGATGATTCCAACTGGTCAGAAGTAGCGCCGAGTTACAGCGAGACGAGACGCATGATTTCCGTCTTTGCGGGGCGGCCTTTGCCTGTTATCGGGTTAGTGATAATAGTAATACTGATAATCGTGGCTATTTTTGCGCCCTTTATCGCTCCTTATGACCCGTACGAGATGGATATCCTTAACAAGTTGCAGCCGCCGAGTACGGCTCATCTCCTGGGTACGGATTCCCTGGGCCGGGATACCTTGAGCCGCATACTCTACGGCTCGCAGACCTCTTTAATTATCGGACTATCTGTAATAAGCTTTTCTTCAATAGTCGGCATAGCACTCGGTCTTATCGCCGCTTATTTCGGCGGGATTTTCTACCATATAATCATGAGATTTATGGATGCACTCATGGCTTTCCCGATGCTGCTGCTGGCCCTCCTCGTGGCTACGTTGCTGGGGGGAGGCATGAAGAATGTCATCGTTGCCCTAGCTATCGGCATGATAGCGGCACCCTGCCGTATGATGTGCGGTGTTGTCCTTTCGGTGAAACAGAACGAATATGTTCTTTCGGCGCGGGCTATGGGTATGAGCAACCGGCGTCTTATGCTGCAGGAGATTCTTCCCAATGCGTTTCCTCCCCTCCTGGTATTGATTACCATCGGCCTAGGAGCTACCATCCTGGCGGAGGCCGGTTTGAGCTTCCTGGGAATCGGGATAACCCCGCCGACACCGGCCTGGGGGGGTATGGTCAATGACGGCTATAAATTTCTTATGACCAGTCCGGTGCTGGCCATTTCACCCGGTATAGCCATCATGCTCGCTGTCTTCGGCTTCAATATGCTCGGGGACGGCCTTAGGGATGCGCTTGATCCAAAACTCCGGGGAGTTATCGAGTAATTTACGAATAATAATTATCAAGGAAATTACCATGACAGCTTTATTGACCGTTGAAAATCTGAAGACTTATTTCCGTACTTACCGCGGACTGGTTAAGGCTGTGGACGGCGTCTCTTTACATATCAACGAGAGGGAAATAATAGGTCTGGTGGGGGAAAGCGGGTGCGGTAAATCGGTCAGTATGCTCTCCATTCTGCAACTTATACCCACCCCGCCGGGAGAGATTGTAGGCGGCAAGGTGATGTTCAGCGGCCAGGACCTGCTTCAGTACAAAGCTAACGGCGAAAGGATGAGCTCTATTCGCGGCGCCAAGATAGCCATGATTTTTCAGGAACCCATGACCTCGCTCAACCCGGTGCTGACTATCGGGCGGCAACTGACCGAGAGCCTGGAGGTTCACCTCAACATGGAACCTCACACTGCCAGTGAAAAGGCCGTAGAACTATTAAGACTGGTCGGCATCCCTGATGCGAAAAACCGCCTTGATGCCTATCCCCACCAGTTCAGCGGCGGCATGCGCCAGAGAGTCATGATAGCGATAGCCCTTTCCTGCAATCCTGCGATATTGATTGCCGATGAGCCTACCACGGCCGTTGATGTTACCACACAGGCACAGCTGCTGGAGCTGATGCAGGATATGGTCACTAAAACCAGCACAGCCCTGGTCATCGTGACGCACAATCTCGGCATCGTCGCCCGCTATGCCGAAAGGATTTACGTGATGTATTCCGGCCGTATTATCGAGTCCGGCCTGGCCGATGATATATTTCTTAATCCGCGTCACCCGTATACCATCGGTCTGCTGAAATGCGTGCCGCAACTGGGCGAAACACGGGAAGAGAAAAAACTGGTTCCCATTAAAGGTCTGCCGCCGAACTTGATTAACATGCCGAATAATTGCGCGTTCCTGCCCCGGTGCGATTATTCCCAGGAGAGATGCCGGCGGGAACCATGGCCCCCGCTAACCCTGTTGGAAGGCCAGCACTACGTAGCGTGTTTTGCGGATATCCAGGAGAAACCATGAATCAAGAACAAAATCAGAATGTCATCGAAATTCTGAACCTCAAGATGTATTTTCCGATAACCAGGGGGCTGCTGCAACGCAGGGTCGGCGAGATAAAGGCCGTTGACGATGTTAGCTTTCAGATAAGAAAAAATGAGACCCTCGGGCTTGTCGGGGAGAGCGGGTGCGGTAAAACCACCATAGGCCGCACTATACTGCGCTTATATAAACCTACCTCCGGGAAAATAATTTTTGACGGGACAGATATTTCCGGCATGAAGGAAGACCGGATACGACCGCTCCGTTCACAGGTCGGGGCTATTTTCCAGGACCCTTATGGCTCACTTAACCCCAGACAAACAGCACGTACTATCGTCGGTATGCCGTTGATAGTCCACGACCTGGTAAAGAAAAAAAATTTTAACGAAAAGGTGGAAGAACTTTTCCGACTGGTCGGCCTGGATCCATCAATGATGGATCGTGTTCCCCATGAGTTTAGCGGCGGCCAGCGCCAGCGCATAGGCATAGCCCGAGCCCTGGCCTGCCAGCCCAATCTGATAATCTGCGACGAGCCGGTCTCGGCGCTGGATGTCTCAATTCAAGCCCAGATAATCAACCTCCTGGAGAACCTCCAAGTACAGCTGGGTCTTACCTATCTCTTTATCGCCCATGACCTTTCCGTGGTGCAACACATCAGTAATCGTGTTGCGGTGATGTACCTGGGACGCATTATTGAAATAACGAACTCGCGAGAGCTCTATTCAAATCCCCTCCACCCCTATACCAAGGCACTGCTTTCGGCGGTGCCGGTTCCGAATCCGGTAATAGAAAGGAAACGGATGCGGGTCGTTCTCAAAGGGGAAGTGCCGAGTCCGGCGGACCCGCCGATGGGTTGTCATTTTCACCCGAGGTGCAATCTGGCTACTTCCGAGTGCCGCGAGGCAAACCCGACGTTGCGAGATGTCGGCAACGGTCACGAGGTGGCTTGCTTTAAAGTTTAAACAACATCCACATTTTCGCAATAGCCGGAAAGAGCCGGCTATTTCCCTTCCAGCGCCCGTTCCATGCGCAGGCCCGCACCCGCGTGATACGGTCTCTTAAATGCCTCGGGGTACTGCTTTCTTAACTCGTCCAGGTTTATCTCCGCTACTTCCACCAGGAAGCTGCTGACGACCATTCCCGTGGCGTTTTTCGAGGTTATATTGTGCGGGGTTATGGTGTTAATCGCCCCGCCCCTGTCAAGCTCCCCGGGGATAATCGGGTCGTACCTGGCCCCGTGGTCCATGTAGACGACGCCGGGCATTATCCTCTGGGTCACGTAGGCGCCGCCGAGGACAGCCCCTCTTTCGTTGTATACCTTAATCACGTCGCCGTTGACGATGCCCCTCTTTTCTGCGTCCGCCGGGTTAATCCAGAGAGGCTCATACTTGTAACCGTCCGGGCCGTTGACCTTGCAGGTGGGGGCTTCTCTCGTCCAGGTGATATCGTCGCACTGGGCGTGCACCCGCCACC
>Ga0315543_1002184_pt1 | contig 19432 bp, 12 predicted proteins | sample SalMarSW160210MG_2_FD_203098 | JGI IMG/M metagenome (GOLD analysis project Ga0315543, IMG submission 203098) | Salt marsh sediment microbial communities from the Plum Island Ecosystem LTER, Massachusetts, United States - Salt Marsh Sediment SW1601-210 ...
TATGCTCAAACAGCACTACCGGCAACATCGTGGTTTATCCAAAATACGAAGAGAGGCTTATCTCGCATGGTATGCCTCCGTTATCATCAACAACAAAAAACCAACACGTTTTTTCCATTAACCCAGAAGCTTTCTTAAAAAGATTATTCTTGCTTTTTTGAAAAATGCACGTATAATGATTTAAGTTTTTCCCCCGCATTTTGCGGGGGATTTTCAACCTCGCCTTTGGCGGCATCTTTGACTTGAAAAGAAGGAGGACTGATGTCTAAAGTATGTGAGATTTGTGGAAAGAAACCCCAGTATGGACATTCGATCAGTCACGCCCATAACCTTACCAAAAGAAGGTGGCTTCCTAACCTGCAAAAAGTGAAAGTCATAAAAAACGGAAAACGAACCACCATTAGAGTTTGTTCCAGTTGTCTGAAAGCAGGAAAAGTGGATGCCTTGAGATAGGTTTTATCCGGAGGCATGAACCGCATTGTTCATACCGTTTAAATGATTCCCAACAGATTAAAGGATGAAACAGATCGAAAACGCACACGCATTTTCTTATCTTTTAATCTGTTTTATCTGTTGGGAGAGTTATTTCATTATGATTCAAGCCCGAATGCGACAAAATGGACAAACCCCGATTGATGTTTGATTGTCGGCTGATCCACATCTGAAAGTGAAAGTATAAGTTATCTTCAGGGGCGCACATCTTGCTTTTCCCATTCTGCGGCAACCCTCTTAGCTTTTTCGAATTCTTTTATCAGGAAGCTTTCACTTACCCCACTGTCAATTATATCCCAGGGAAGTGAAGAATTCAACTCCTTTTGCTCGAAAACGATTGAGTTTAAATCTATGCCTGCTTTTTTCCATGCCTGGCGAAAACTTAAATTCTCCTCGATTGTATAAAATAACCCCTCTCCCACCTTACGATTTCCCAAAGAGAATATCCCCTGAAGAATCGCTTGCCGGATACTTTTCCTTTCAAAATGGACCCCTCTCAGATCTTTGATTTCACTTGCGATCTTTTTCAGCTTTCTCTTTAACTCTTTTTCCTGATCCATGCTACACCATTGAAAGGGGGTATGTGGTTTGGGGATGAAGGGGTTGATGGAGAGCCTTAGCTTTCTTTTGCCACTCTTACTTTTCTCACGTGCCTTGTTTAGCCTGTAATCTTTTATAAAAATCCGATGCACATCATGGATCAGATCTACAATTCCATCAATGTCCTCCTCTTCTTCAAAGGGAAGTCCAATGATGAAATACAGCTTCAGATTAGGGATGAAAGCTTCAGATGCCAGCTTTGCGGATTTCAAAACAGCTTCTCTGTTGATCTTTTTGTTGATTACCCTCCACATCTTCTCTGTCCCCACCTCGGGAGCAACGGTAAGTGTCTTCATTCCTGAATCAAAAAGAATCTTCAAAAGCTTCGGGCTGATCATATCCACCCTTAGAGATGAAGTTCCGATCTCAAATCCATCCCGATAAAGAGCCTCACAGATATCCTCCAGATCTGGATGATCTGATATCAAGGAGCCGATCAAGCCTACGTGTCTGCTATCCTTAGCGTATTTTTCTACCTGGGAGAGAATAGACTTCTTTTTGTAAAACCTGCAGGGCTGATAAATATATCCTGCCGCACAAAATCGACATCCGCGGGCACACCCTCTTCCCACCTCGATTAAAAGCGAATTCTTGAAATGGGCATAAGGGGAAGTTATGGGAGAAAAAGTCTCCACCCCTTCCAGATTTACGCTTCTTCTCTGAACCACTGATGGAACGCCTTTTTTTACATTTATTTCCTTAAGGCTACCATCTTCATGATAGTTCATCTGATAAAATCGGGGAACATACACTCCTTTGATTTTAGAAAGCTCAAGCAAAGCTTCCTCTTTTGAAGTTTTCTGCGAGTGCAGTTGAAAGTATTGCTCCATGAATTCTGCCAGCACCTCCTCTGCTTCACCTATAAACAGACAGTCAAAGAAAGGGGCTAAGATTTCAGGATTCAAAGTTGGTGCAATCCCACCGGCAATTATCAAGGGTGTATTCTCTTTCCTTTGAGAGAATAAAAGAGGAATTCCAGAGAACTTCAGAAGTTTTAAAACATGAGGATAGTCCAGTTCAAAAGGAATCGAGAAGGCAATCAGATCAAAATCTTTGATATTATGATCCGATTCTATGGTTCTGGTTCCCCTATAAGGAGGAAAGTCAAATCCTCGGGATCCATAGGAAAGAAAAAACCTTTCGCAGATCACCTGGCTCATCTGATTGAACAGACGATAAAGGGTTTGAAAACCCAGATTGGACATGCCCACCTCATAGGTATTGGCAAATCCTAAAGCTACCCGGAGAACAGACGGCCTTTTGGTTATTCTGCCTTTCTCTGTTGAAAGTAATTTTTCTCTGGTGACGGCAAAATTCTTCATCATTTTTTCCTAAGAGCAACAGGAACTCATCCATTTCTAGTCAACGAGGAAAAAACCTCTATAAATTAATGCTTTTTACGGGCTTGTGTCAAATCAATTTGAGCTTAGTATATGATAAGTAAATTATGTCTGGTCTCTGGATATGTTTGCTTGGCTTAAAACCCTCTTTTCTGGCTGGGCATTATACGCAAACAGGCTCAGGTAGATATGCAGAATGGTGAAAGTCGGATTCTTCCCCCGCCAAAGGCGGGGTCAGAATGACATATAAGAATCATTACTGCGTTTGTATTAATATTTCCATTGCCTTCCATCGTGGATGCAAATTTTTTAATTGACAATTCGATTAAGTGAGTTATATTAAAAAAAGAGGCTGTTTTACTCTGAGTAACGTGAAAGTAGTGTGGAGAATTGATGAAGTTTTCGCTTTTTCCTCAGACACCGACAGCGTTGCACTTATCTTGCCTTTTGTTTTATTCTCTGTTCTCTATGGAGGAAGGCAAGGCTTAGTGGTCTCAAAGCACTGCGAACATTTAAGCAGGTAGAAACTTTACAAACCTTATAACCCTGAAGGAGAATCAAATGAAAAAAGTGATTCTGTTTTCTTTTCTGTTTGCCTTCTTTGTCTTCTCTTTCGCTTGGGCATACAGACTTAACTTGGGAGCTGATGATGGGCTGCAGGTGGAGTTGATCTCTGCGGATGCATCAAAAGTAAGAGTGGAGATCAGAATTCCTGAGATTGTGGTGGAAGATAAGATAGTGGAAGGGAAATCCTATCAGCTTATCACCATTCCCGGTGGAGGATGGCTCACTGAAGTGGGCAATCCTCAGATTCCTTTAATCTGCCGATTTGTAGCTTTACCTCCCACCTCGGGGGTGAGGATGGAGGTGATTGAAGAAGAAAAGGAGATCCTTTCCGGCACTTTCCTTCTTTACCCTTTTCAAGAGCCGCCCAAACGTGGTGATAACCCCAATCCGGAGATATTCGAACTGAATGAGGAGATCTATTCTCAGAACCGACTTTTTCCAGAGAATCTGGTGGAGAAAGGAGAGATCTCTATCCTCAGAGATTTAAGGTTAGCTCCGATTAAATTCTTTCCCGTTCAATTCAACCCTCAGACCGGAGAGGTGATAATTTACAAACGTTTGGTGGTGGACATTCATTTCGAGGGAACCGGCGAGAATCCCCAATTGAATCCGAGGAACGTGCTCACCAGATCCTTTCTCAAAACTTACGAGAGCTTTGTTTTGAATTTCGATCAGATAGCAGGAGGGAAGGATGTGGTAGATGGTTCCATGCTGATCATAACCTACGATGACTTTCATGACCAGGTTGAACCTTTAGCTGACTGGAAACACAAGAGGGGATATGAAACTCATTTGGTGGACAAATCCACTATCGGGACTACCAGCACTCAGATTCGCGACTATATCTATGATGCTTATCACACTTGGCCTAATCCTCCTGAGTATGTGATTCTGGTGGGAGATGTCGATCAGATTCCGACCAATAGTGGTATATCCTGTATCACCGATCACAAATATGTCACCGTGGATGGTTCGGACTACTTTGCGGACATCCACATAGGGCGGATTTCGGTCGAGACCCAGGCAGAGGCCCAGCATCTCATCACCAAGATTTTAAATTACAGAAAGAATCCATATACCGGACAGACCGAGTGGTTCATGCGAGGAATGACCATATCGGGAAGCGACTATGTGGACGATTATAATGCCTTAATATGCGGCAATTTCATGGTCGATTACGCTGGCTTTACCTATTTCGACTCCCTGTGGTCATCACAAGGTACGGCTACCCCTACCCAGATAACTACTCGTCTTAACCAGGGACGCAGTTGGATAGCTTATTTTGGTCACGGAGGTCCCACCTCATGGATCTCTACCTCCCCTGATTTCACCAACTCCCATATTGACGCCCTGAGCAACGGGGAGAAGTTGCCGGCAATATTTGACGTGGCGTGCGACAATGGAGCGTTTGACTATTCCGGCGGCGATTGCTTTGCTGAAAGATGGGTAAAGGTGGGTTCGGTGGGTAACGAGAAGGGGGCGATAATAATCTGCGCCTCTACCCGCGGTTCTTCCTTCTTCTACTCAGACACCATGGGCAGGGGAACCTTTAAGGCGTATTTTAAAGACAGTCACTCCTGCGGTGAATCAAGGGAAAATGATGATGTATACCTACTTCCCTGAGGGACCGGGCGGAACCACCGAGAGAGAGACGCAGATGTATACCACCTTTGGCGATCCGGAGTTGGATCCTTGGACAGCAGTCCCGGAGAGTCTGGATGTAACCCATCCTGATTTCGTGCTGGTGGGAGAGTGGCCTTTCACGGTTACGGTTGAACTTAATGGTCAACCTTTGAAGGACGCTTTAGTTTGTCTTATTAAGGATTCCGAGGTATATGAGAGTGCTCGAACCGGTCCTGATGGTCAGGTGACGCTCACCCCTGCCCCTGCCACTCCAGGAACCATGGATTTAACTGTAACAGCACATAATGCCTATCCCTATGAGACCACCATTGAGGTGATAGCCCTTTCAGGTCCCTATTTAGTTTACCATAGCTTGGAGATTGATGATGACAGTCTGGGTGCCAGTCGGGGAAACGGTGACGGAGATGTTGATTTTGCAGAGACCATTGAGATGCCCATTGGGTTGAGAAATCTGGGCGATTCCACCGCCCATAATGTGCATGGCACCCTTTCCACCACTCACCCGCTGGTTAGCGTAATTGACGATTCGGCGTTTTGGGGGGAGATACCCAGCGAAAGCACTGTGGTGTGTCAGGATGTTTTTGTCTTTTACGTTTCTCCAGAAATACCGGATCAGGAGGTCATTTCCTTTCATCTGGATGTTCAGGCTACCAATGGAGAGTGGAGCTATGACGATCTGAGTGTGGTGGCTCATGCTCCGATACTGGTTTATGAGTCCAAGGAGACCGACGATGTCGGCGGAAACGACAATGGGAAGCCTGACCCGGGTGAGACCTGTAATATGACCGTAACTTTGAGGAATGATGGAAGTGAGGGGGAACTTCAGGTGTCGGCTGAGCTTTTATGTGATGATCCTTACGTCACTGTCACAGCGTTTGCTGCATCCTATCCGGATATATCTGCAGGTGGAACAGGCAGTTCTCTTACCCCCTATCAATTTGAGGTGGGAGAGGACTGTCCCCAGGGCCATTTAGCTACGATGATCCTTCAGATCAGCGGATGGGGTCTTTATTCCACCGAGGATACATTTGAAGTTTTGATAGGTCAAAAGCCTATTTTGCTTGTGGATGACGATGGGGGAGGCTCATACGAAAGCTATTTCCTCACTGCTTTGGATTCGGTGGGATTAGCATATGACGTATGGACTTATGAAACTTTCGGTGCACCCACGGATTCTCTTCTGGAACAGTATCAGGCGGTGGTATGGACCACAGGTCCAGATTATGGGACTATCGGCGATCCCCAAACCCTGACCGCCACGGATCAGGAGCGGCTGATGACTTATCTGGACGATGGGGGAAGTATTTTTCTCTCCAGCCAGGATCTTTTATATGATAACAATCTCAATACCTTCATCACCGATTATCTGCATGTGGCAGGGCGCAACATTGATGAGAATATACATTCGGTAGCCGGGATGAGCGATGACACCATCTCTGATGGGATGAGCTTCAACTTGAGCTATCCATTTTATAATCTCTCAGACTGCATAGTTCCCGGATCAGGTGCGACTGGAATTTTCTCTCAAACAGGAAAGGCTTCTTCAGCTTTCGGAGAAGGAGTGCCGACCGACCGTCTTTCCGGGGCTGGCAGTTCCGGTTTGCTTGATTCTTGTGCCTTGCGTTATCCTGCTTCGGGGCAATCAACCTATAAGGTGGTCTTCTTTGCATTCCCCTTTGAGGCGGTTCCTCAAACAGGCTCGTATCCTGACAATTCCTACACTCTTATGCGGCGGATCATGGGTTGGTTTGGGGTGGGAGTACCACCCGCCTCATTCATGCACGGGGACGCTAACGGAGATGGGATCATAGATCTGGCGGATGTGCTCTATCTAATAAACTATCTATATAAAGGCGGTCCTGCTCCTGATCCTTTAGAAGCCGGAGATGCAGATTGTGACGGGATGGTTGACCTCGAAGATGTGCTCTATTTGATCAATTACCTGTATAAGGGCGGCACTCCACCACCTTGTTAAACAACGATGGATTGAAAAGACCAAAGCCCCGCCTTTCCGCAAAATCCAAAGGACAGGCGGGGTTTTCTCTTTCCGGCTTATTTTAAAAAGATCAAGCAGATATTTGCTTCAGGGTGGATGTTATGAGGCTGTGCGCCAATTACCCTTACGGTTATTATTGTCCCATTCGGGGAATGGGAGAAAACCCGCGCCTTTAGGCGAAGACTTTAGTATGATCAAGCAGCATGTTAGACTTCCACTTCTGTAGAATGGGGTGTATCTTAAATTCCCCCTTTAGTAAAGGGGCACTTTAGGGGGATTTTAATCTCCCCTGTCCCCTCTTTAGAAAAGAGGGGAAATGAACTACTAAGTCAGAGGTATGAACCATACGGTTCATACCAGAGGTTCCAAAAATCCGAATTTGGATCCATAGGACTGGTTGTGTGTTAACTTCAGCCCCGCCTCTGGTGTGAACCAAACGGTTCACACCTCTGGCGGGGATTTCAAGCCCCCGACTTTTAGTCGGGGGAAGTTGACTTGGATCAGACATAAAGGTAATAGGACTTTGGTTTATCCCTCAGGCTTAGGGAGTTTGAGTTTCTTCAAAAGCTTTTTGTTTATCCACACATCTGATTCCTCAAAAAGATTCTTTTCCCAATCAGCTATATGCTTTCTCCCCTTTTCCACGGTTATAGCTCTTTTGATCGCAGGAGTTATATCTGCGAATGTGGTTCCCTTCTCTTTTTTCTCCAGCACTTTGATAAGATGAAAACCCCAGTTGGTTTTTACCGGGCCACCTACCTCCCCTTCCTTCAGGTTTAAGGCGGTGAGGTAGAATTCATCCGGCATCTCCCCTTCGGTGATGAAACCTAAATCGTAAGCCACATCTTTAATCTCTGGCTCGCCGGAGAAGTATCTCTTTGCCATCTTTACAAAATCTGTCCCCTGTTTTATCTGGTTTAAAACCTCCACTGCCTCAAGCGAATCATCAAAGATTATATGATACACGTGAACCGGCACTCCCAGAGGGGGGAAGTCGATCTTATGGGCTTGATAATATGCTCTCATCTCCTCCCAGGCGGGAGCAGGGAAGTCTCTTTTTATCCGCTGGGCCAACACTTTCCTTTTAGCATCCTCCAGGGTGAAAGCCCTCCTTTCTACCTGATATTCTATTAGATCTGCACAGCCCCTCCTCCTCGCTTCTTTTTCCAGAAGAATGGGCAAAGCCAGAAGATTAATCAAAAGATCCTTTTTGTCCTCTATGGTCAAGCTGTCCTTGCCCAGATTGTACTTATATCCACGCAGCGCCGCTTCATATTCTCTGAACCTGATGGTATCCCCTTCGCCGAAGCTTAATACCCATATATTTTTGTCAGGAGACGACTCATCAGTATTTAGAACCTCCCAATTATAGACAAACCCGGCTTCATTTTTGACTGAGTCGACGAAGTTTTGTGTGGCTTCTTTTATCTTCTCCTTTTTCAAAAACTCTCTTACCCCCTCAAAAAGCGTGGAATCCAATTCATAGTAGCTTTTCTCTTTCCTGTCCAGAAGCTGGATCAGATGGTATCCTCCAGAGTCTCTCACCGGCTTGGATATTTCTCCTATCTCTTTTAATGAAAAGGCGGCCGAATCAAATTCCGGGGAGATCTGACCTCTCTGGATGAATCCCAGGTTGTCGGTTCTATCCGGCACCCTTGCTTGAGAGTATTGCCTGCATAGGTCGGCAAAGTCTTCTCCAGCCGTTGCCTTTTTGTAAAGTTTTTTGATTTTCTTTTTTGCCTCCTTTTCAGCATTCTTCAATTTTTTTCGGTAATCCTTTTTGGCAGAATCCGCCCAAACCCGAAGCAAAAGGTCCCTCACTTGCACCTCCTCCGGGATCAAAAAATCCTCCTCCTTGTACCTTTCGTAATGGTCCCTTACTTCCTGGTCTGTCACCTCTATTTTACTCACGATCCCCTTCTGATGCATGTGCTCCAAAAGGAGTTTTCGCATGCGCCTGTCCCTGCGTTTGACAAAGGCAGAATCGGAGTCCATATCCAGCGAGGCGGATCTTTGATCGATTAAAATCTCCCGGATCAACTGGTGAAGCTTGTCTTCCTTCGTCTTCTGATCCTCCTCCGGATTGGTGGAGCTTATTTTCAATTCTTTTAGATAATCATGAAGTCTCCCCACGGTGAGAGGATCGCCATTGACTTTAGCTAAAACCTCCTCCCGTGGAATCTCCCCGCTTGGGGGTTCGCCAATACAAAAGTCGCCCCACTTAAAGAGAAGGAAAACGGAAAAAAGAACCGGAAATATAAATCTTCTCATTTTTGTCCCTTCCTCTCGGTTCGAAAATATAAATGTCAAATTCGTATGAATGTGCGTATGCACTCATACGAGCATACGCATCTTTTGGATTTTTCTATTTTTAAGTTTGATCAGTTCATTCAACTTTTTGACTTTAAATGGAAAAAACACGTTTTCAAAGCTTTGCTGTTTGCGTAGCCAAGCCATTAAGGCTTGTCTACGCATGAATTAGCAAAGATGCAAAATGTTACATTATAAGATAAACTCTTTTGGTTGCGGTCAGACGTCCTCTTATTCAGGTTTTTTTCATTGTAAATCATATGGTCGGTGCTACTCCCTTTTGCAAAAAATCTGATTGCTCCCATGTTAAAGTTTCAAAAGGAGCGAGATGCGATAGGTGTTATCCAGTTCCTCATGAGAGAGAAAAGCCACATCCCCGCCAAAGGCGGGGTTGATCCAGAATCCGGCACCTGCAGTGAAATCTCCCTGGTCCAAGCCTAACCTACCGGAAAGTTTCCCTTTATAAGACACCTCCAAACCATAGTGCATATCTGCCGATAGTTTCCCCAGCCAAAATTGAGCGGCGGATTTTCTTCCCTCATACCGCACATCCGTATCGGTGGCAAAGATCAGATAAAAATCCTGAATTTGATGATTGATCGCTATTCCCAGCTTGGTGGTGGGGTTGATTGTCTCGGTGGTGCCGTTGTCGTAAAAGAGAAGGCTGGAGGTTAAATCCATCAGATTTGCACCCAAAGAAAGAAACGAATAAGGTTTTGCCAGAAATGCCAGATCCGCTCCGATACCGAAGGCAGAAGTGGTAACCACATCCCGATAGATTAGCTTCAAATTTGCTCCCCAGAAAAGCTGGGGTCGCATCTTTTGGGAATAGGAGAAAAACAAGGCGTAATCTGCATGGCTTTCTTCTCTTAATAGCACCACCCGGTTGGTATCACTTATCACCTGTCCCTTTTTTTCTAAATCGGTTATCTTTACTCCACCCCCTCCCAGACGCTGAAGGCTGAAAGCCATAGCGGAGGTGTGATCCTCCTCCATCATAGGGAAGGCAAAGGCAATAAAATCCTGATTTAAAAGTGAACCGAAGGTTTCCGCATGCATCAGGGATAGTTGTTTTCGATTCAACTGAGAGAGCCCGGATGGATTCCAGAAACAGGCGGTTACATCGTCAGCCACCCCCACGAAAGCCCCTCCCATACCCAGAGCTCTGGCTCCCACCCCCAGGCTCAAGAATTCTCCGGCATATTTAGCGCCAAACGCCGGGGCGGAAAATAAAAGCAAAAATCCAAAAGCTATAAGAGATCTCTTAACCATAATTTGCAAAGTAATATACGCAAAAAAAACCTTTTATCAAGCACAAAACAAAAGCAATCGTAGTAATCAAATACATTCCAATTTCCACATCTACCCAAGCTCAATGTTGTGGCAGGGTACCCTTACCCTGCCACATAATTTTTGGTCGAGGGAGACGGAGACCCGTCTGGGAGGGTAACAGTGCTTGTGTCATTCTGAGCCCGAAGGGCGAAGAATCTAAAACTCAGATGCTTCCCCCGCCAAAGGCGGGGTCAGCATGACAATTATACTTTTCTGCTCTCAGGTGGATTGTCCCACGGAGCCTTCGGGCGGACGCCCGCTCGTCTGGGCGGATTATCATCCGCCTGCCTCCCCGCTGGATGATAACATCCAGTGGGAGCAAGGAAACCTGGTTCGTTCTAACACACCTCTAAGCCACCTTCCTGGAAAAGATAAATTCCCCTCGAAAATGAACGATAATAGATAATGGGAAGGGAAAAGGGAAAATCTCCGCTGGCAGTTTTTTAGGGAAAATTTCTACATTGAAGAAAAAGAAATGGGAAGGGAAAAAATTGAGTCAAGGGTTGTATTCCAGAACTCTGAAAAAGTTATTTTTGCGGGGTTGGTCATGCCTTAGGCAGCTCCCCCGCCTTTGGCGGGGGAGAGCCCCGCCTACACGGGACTAAGTCATTGTTATTTAATATCCAACCGCGTAGGGCGGGCTCTTAGCCCGCCGGTATGCATCATACGGAGTATACCGCCGAACTGTGGCACTTTTTAAGAGAACTCTATTCTAAAGAAAACGGATCTTCCGATTGAGGGGAGTGGAGATGATGATACCTAATGGTTTATCAAGTGAAGCCAGCTTTAAAGATGTCAAATTCTGTGTGCAGACTGAGTTTGCTCAAAGACCCAAACCCAGGGTGACCACCACCATCTCCTTAAACGGAGAGGTGGTGGAAAAGGAGGAAAACATCTGGGAAAGGTTACCTCAAACGGAAGAGGACAGGGAGGAGATTGAAAAATTTTTAAAAAGGCAACATCAACAAGTGCTGAAAAAGATAAAAGACAGAGGAGAAAAGCTGGTTTTATCGAGACGAGAAAAGGAAGAAATCGCCCCATCTGAGGACTCCGTGATTTTGAAGGCTAAACAGGAGCTTTCAAAAAGCGAGGGAGTTTTCGGGTATGTTTTTATCTCAGAAGATAAGCCAATGATTACTCAACACATTTCGGAATCAGAAAAGAAAGATATTGAAGATCTTGTCCGGCGGATCAAGGACCTCTCTTTCTTTTTACCTTCGGTCACCAGGCTGGAAAATTTTGTAGGTGGCATTCTGGAAGCACCAGAAAGCTGTATGGTCTTTTTACCCCTTCAGACACATTTATTAGCGGTTAAGCTTGACCCGAAGGTCGACTTCAAAAAGTTGGTTAAAGGGATAAAATCAATCATTTGAGCAAAGTATAAGATGGAGAGAATTTTAAGCGACATAAAATCGGTCCCCGGTGTAACCGGGGCGATGGTTTTGGCAAAAGAACCTTGGAACTGCTATCACCTGCTTCCGGCAAGCTTCACCCCCAGATCAATTAAGGAGGTGGGAATAAAGCTTTTAAAACTTTCTGAGAAGTTGCCCCCTCATAGCCGGCTGAATCTAAAATTCGATAACGGGATTGGTCTGGTATACAACCTGGAGAAAAGCGTGGTTTTGATCTTCGGCAGGTCCAGCCTAGATTTTTCATTTTTGGGTTTGGTGTTAAAATCCGCCCTTCAGTCCATAGAAAGAAAATTAGAGAGAGAGACCCCCAAGCCGGATCAGGTCAAAAAGATATCCTTTTTTGTGATTGACAAAGCCAATCTGAATTTGTTAATTAAGGCGATAAATCTGGTTGCTGAAGGTTATGTCAAAGATCAGGGTATCTTTTGGGTCACTAAGAATCTGCGCAAAGCCAAGGAAGACGTGATCAAAGAATTCCCTCAGATCTCAAGTTTCTATGTGGACAACGATGGGAAGGTTTCCATCTTAAAAACCCCAGAAGAGATGTTTGACCGGAAAACTCCGTTAGCTTTGGTGAAGTGGATAGATCTTTTTGTGAATAAAGCTCCTCATCCCAGCCGGCGTGATCGAGTTACAAACATAAAAGAGTTGACCGCCCGCATCAGCAAGCCTTTAGAGGGAATTGGATTCTATGACCTGTATAGCAGGGTGGCAAAGAAGTTGGTCTGATCAACAAACATTTAATGCAAGAACCCCCCCGCCTATAGCGGGGGGGTTCTATGGAAAGGGTTTCGATTTGAAAGGACTCTCTCTGCATTCAACAATAAAGGGCTTTTACAGCCACCCTCCGTATTTCGCTTTCGCTAGCCCCGCCATAGGCGGGGATCACGGCGTACGCTCAACTTCAGGGGGCGACCTTCATCAGTCAATTGTTAAAGGTCTTTCAAATGCACCCTTTCCTTTTATATATTACAACCAAAAGTTATAAAAAGCAAGGTTTTTTTTAGCCTGAGCAAAAAATAATTAGTTGAAATTTCCTGTTGTTGTGTAAGTGGCAAGAACTTTGCTTGCTACTACAAAACCCGATACTCTAAAAATTATGCTTGAGGGGTTAGGTATAGATATGGTGGAAGTGAGCAGGATTAAGAAAGCCCTTAACAGATGGGGAGAGCGGTTTCTTCACCGGGTCTTCACCGCTGAGGAAAGAGATTATTGCCAAAGAAAAGCTCATCCGGAACAGTCCCTTGCCGCACGCTTTGCCGCCAAGGAGGCGGTCTTGAAAGCAATTGGCACCGGTCTTTCGGGTGGAATAAGATGGACTGATGTTGAGGTCGTAAATGACAAAAGTGGAAAACCGGAGGTGAGATTAGGAAAAAGAATCACCCAGCTAATCGGAAACAAAAAGATTCTTCTGAGCATCACCCACACCAAAGAGTTTGCCATCGCGCAGGCAATTTTGGTGGATGGATGAAATTTATCAAAATAAATTAAAAAGACCAGAACCTAATTGACCAGAACCTAACTTAAGTTAGGTTCTGGTCTAACTTTGTCTAACAACCAGTATTATTGAATTTTGCATAAAGAATGGAACATTCTTCCTTCTTCGCCTCCCTGTGCCTGTCGGGTCCCCGACCCGACAGGCAGCTCCTGCCAAGTCAGGGGGACCTGGCGGGCACAGAAAGACCCAATTAACACCTGCGTGAGTTTGATAAAATCAATCCGTGCCCCGACAAAGAGAGTGAATCCTCAGCTTCACAACGATCAGGACGTGAACTATCCCTCCATTGTTGAAAACTCAACCGTATTGATTCTTTTTGCTGGAATAAATACTTGCTCAATCCTTAAAAGTTTATTATTAGTTATAGGGGGCGGGAATTCCCAGACGGGTCTCCGTCATCCCGCCCCGTGATCAAACTTTTGTAAAAGCCACTAATGTCTTAAATACTAAAGGAGTTTTTATGTCAAAGTCCATAGACCCTGCAGACCAGAATGAAATTTTCGAAATCTTCGGTAAAGCGGGGGCGCTTTTAAAAGGACATTTCCTCTTAAGCTCCGGACTTCATTCAGATGTTTATTTTGAGAAATTTCAGGTGCTTCAACATCCGGAATATGTGGAGATCTTATGTCGCAAATTGGCGTCTCTTTTTGATGATGACAACGTGGAGGTGGTAGTCGGTCCCACCACTGGAGGAATCATCATTGCTTACGAGGTAGCCAAAAGTTTGAAGACTAAATCCATCTTCGCAGAACCCGGGGATGAAGGGCGAATCTTCAAAAGGGGATTTGACATCAAAAAAGGTGAGAGGGTTTTGATCGTGGATGATATTCTAACTACCGGAGGGTCGCTCAAAGAGGTGATCGGGTTAGTTGAAAAGTCTGAGGGCAACATAGTGGGCATCGGAGTTCTTCTGGATCGCAGTGGAGGAAAGGTGAAGTTCGATTATCCTTTTAAGCCTCTGGCTGTAACCGAAGTCACCAACTACCGTCCAGAGGAATGCCCTCTGTGTAAGAGAGGCGAACCTCTGATCAAGCCAGGAAGCAGGAAAATTGGGTAAGTAGCTCCACAGGTGACCACACTAAGATGAATTTTTCCACATAATTTTTTCCAATGGAGAGTGAAATGCTCAAAAAGATTGGTATTCTTCTTTTAGGAGTTCTTATTTCGTTTTTCTCTTGTGCAAAGGAATCCGAAAAAACAGAAATCACCGTTCTGATCCGGATGATGGATATTCAGGATCTGTGGTTCAGGGAAAAGATGAAGGAGTTCGAGAAGCAAAACGAAGTGAAAATAAATGTGGTCACCTTCGATCAGGTGGAAGATGTAAGGCAGATGATAGATTTGGAAAGAAAAAGTGGGAAAAAGAAAATCGGATTGGTTAAAACTGCTCTGGAGATGGTGTATCCTCTGGCTAAGGAAAACTATCTGATTCCACTGGAGGAGATCGTAGATTCCCTTCAATTGAAAGATGACTTAAAGGAATATTTATCCGAGGCTATAGACGTGGGGACCGTGGATGGTAAGGTTTACTATATCCCCCGCAAGCTGGAAACTTACCTGTTGTTTTACTTAAAGTCTAAGGTAAAGGATGCCTTGGACAACTGGGAAAAGGATCGGGAAAGGATTGACGCTTTGCTCAAAGTGGTAAATCAGTATGGACTGCCTGTCGGATACCGTCTGGAGGAAGATCCGGAAGAATGGGATTATTACGATCTTTTTGTCCTCTCCTTCTTCTGGGCAAATCATCCTTATCACGGTATCACCATGCCCCGGGTGGCTCATCGGGGAAAAAGATACGCCGGCACGGTAAATGAGTTGGTGACTCGTATCTTTCAACTGGGGGGAGAAAAAGAAGATATTCTCTCCATGGACACCGATCCGGTTAAGAACCTCTTTCAATGGGAATCTTTCTTCATCAAGAACCGTCTGTATCACTCAGGGATGTGGGAACAGGCTTGGTCCGGAGGCGACATCTGGAGGGCTATCTCCTCTGGAGAGGTCTTTATGTGTTTTTTGCATCAGATAGATCTTTTCTTCGTGCATGGCGGCTCTGATCCTACCATGAGCGGCTATCTCTCTGACCCTTCTGATCTGGGCGTCTCCATCATGCCTAAGGGAGTCTCGCTAGAGTTAATAGAAGAGGGGATAGTTCAGAGAGAGGGAGGACATTTTTCCAACCTTTACGGATGGTGGTGGGGAATCCCCAGGAACTCACCTGATCCAGAACTTTCCTATAAACTAGCCCGATTCATCACCTCAAGAGAAAATCAGATAGAGGAATGTTCCCGATTCGGCATGTTCCCGGTTCGAAATGACGTGTTGGATGATTTAGGTCAGGCATTCGATGAAGAGTGGAAGCAACAGATTTTCAAAGTCAGCCGACTGCAATTTGAAAGTGGCACTAAAGAATTTCCCCGGCTGGAAAAATGGCCTCAGGTCGGGAAAAACTATCTGGATGCCTGGTATGATATTTCTGTGAAAAGAAAAATCGTTAAAACAGACAAAATCTCTGGCAGTTTAAAGGATTATGCCCGGATCAATCAAGCCATCATCTCTTCTTTTGAAGCTGAAGAGTAATCTTTTTACCATCGGCTTTTTCATCCCGGCTTTTCTTTACCTTTTCAGCTTTTTTGTGATAATTTTAGTCTTCCTTTTGAAGTTTTCCTTTTTGGGAAACATACCATTATTACACCTATTATCTGTCGATGAATTCAAAGCCGCTTTGTGGAGAAGCTTCTGGTTTATGGGGGTTGGCACGCCCCTTCAACTGGTGGTGGGCTTGTTGCTTGCACTTTTAATTCAACAGAGCTTCAAAGGGGTAGGGGTGGTAAGAAGCCTGTTCATGATTCCTGTTGCCATACCCGCTCTGGTTACCGCCATAATCATAGATTTGCTTTTTTCGTATCCCTTCGGACCCATAAATGATCTTCTTTTGGGGCGGCATGGTTTCTTTCCACAAATAGTCAGTCTTCCGGTCAACTGGAGTGGCTCAGAATTTTTATCACTGGGCTTGGCTGTGTTGGGCAAGACCTGGAGGGACATGCCCATCTCCATGTTGATCCTTCTGGCAGGACTCCAGTCAATCGAGTTGGAGCAATATGAGGCTGCCAAAACCATGGGCGCAAAAAGCTGGCAGCAGTTCAAATATCTGACCCTGCCCCTTTTGACTCCCGCCATTCTGACCATACTGATTTTGCGTTCCATAGAGAACTGGAAGGAGTTTGTATTCCCTTTCGTCTTGGCTCCCGCCTATCCCCTCTTAGGAGTGCTGATCGAAAGGTTTTATCATGTGGAACAGAATCCCGCTCTGGCCGCATCGGTAGCTCTGGGACTGGTGATCTTAATAGCTTTAACCACGCTGGTTTTTACCAGCATAACCAAAGTGGTGAGAAAATATCTGGTCAGAGTTTAAGAAGGGTTCTTCTCCAGAAGAGTTGCTAATGCATAAACTCATATTTGCACCAAAAGGAAAACTTGTCTGTTCTTTTACCTCTCCCCCTTTGTTCCCCCTCTCCATTTTATGGAGAGGGGGATAGGGGGTGAGGTTTTCAAAGTGTGAACTGTATTAAGTCGCGTAACCAAGCCTTCATGGCTTGGTATGAACCAAGATGGTTCATACCGAGGCTGGCCCATTTGGGCCTACGCGTGACTTATGAAAAAACACAAACTTTTGTATTCCTTAACCCCTCTCCGCCTGTGGGTAGAGAACGGGATGAGGTGAAAGGCTCTATCCGAAGATGAAAGTCTTGAAATTGGTGTGGTCCTGTTTTTCTCGTTGCGTCAGGAGCTTTTCCTGACGCTTGGCTGGTGTCAGGACTAGGTCCTGACACAACTCTGAATCCCTCTCCGCATGTAGGTGGAGAAGGGAATGAGATGAAAGGCTCTATCAGAAGATGAAAGTTTTAAAGTTCGTGTTAATTGGAATAGTCCTGTTTTTCATAATCTTTCCCCTGTTCATGATGACCAAATACAGCATCTCCGATCGGGAAAGCATCGTCACCGGCGGAGAGTATCCGGAGCCGTTTTTTCCTTTCAAGCCCACTTTGGAAATGTTTGGGGTGCTGTGGTCAAGAAGCGACTTTTTGAAAGCAGGCTTAACCAGTCTTTGGGTGGGGATGTTTGCCGTGGCTTTTTCCCTTCTTTTGGGAGCTCCCACAGCTTACGCGTTAGCTCGATTCAGAATACCCGGGGTGGCGATTCTGCTTTTCTTTCTTTTGTCGGTGAGGCTTTTTCCTGACATCTCGGCGGTGATACCGGTGGCTGAGCTTCTGCTTTCCAGACCTTTTTCCCTTTTACCGTCTGTGGTTCTGGTGGGTCTGGCTCATACCCTATTAGCATTGCCCTATACGGTCTATATTGCCAAAGGGGTGTTTGAATCCATACCCAGAGATTTGGAGGAACAGGCATTTGTCTTAGGAGCAGGCAAATCAAAAACCTTTCTTAAGATATTAACGCCTCTGGCGTTGCCCGGTCTGGGTGCGGCAGCCATCTATACCTTTTTCCTCTCCTGGAATGAATTTATCTTCGCTTACTTTTTGACATTTCAGGGAACGGAGACTACATTACCGGTGTATCTGTTGAGGATTTTGAGTTGGTCACCGCAAAAGAATTTTATATCTGCCATCTCGCTTTTGATATGTATACCGGTGATCATCTTCACCTTCCTGGTGCAAAGGTATATTAGGGAGGGATTGACCGCAGGCGCAGTGAAATAAAATGATATAAAGAGGTGCAGTCGAGCTTAACTCTAAAGCCATAGAGGAAATTGTCTTATTGGTATTAAGGTTAAAAGGAATTTATGTCTTACATGATCTTTTGTTCTCAAGGGGGCGGGTTTAGTTGGCGCACTCCTTGGGGGATTGCTTAAAAGACTATACCCTTGGGCGGGATAAATTCCCGCCCCTATGCGGAAAAACAGGTTGTTTCCCATAGGGCAGGGCATTTAGCCCTGCCAATAAGGTCTTTCAATGGTGCCTTTACTAAACAAAGAGGTATCCTGTGGCAGAGGTCAAGCTCAAGAACTTAACCAAGAGATTCAAAGAGGTGGTAGCTGTCGATGATATAAGCCTCGACATAGAGGACGGAGAGTTCTTAACCCTGGTGGGACCTTCCGGATGCGGCAAGTCGACCACTTTGAGAGCAGTGGCAGGCTTGGAAAATCCCACTTCCGGAGACATCTTCATTGACGGACAACGGGGCAATGATCTTCCGCCTCAGAAGCGCAACATCTCCATGGTTTTTCAGAGCTATGCCCTGTTTCCTCACATGAGCGTGGAATCGAATCTTGCCTTCGGGCTTAAGATCAGAAAAAAAAGCCCAAAGGAAAAGGCTGAGAAGGTGAAGTGGGCTATCAAGCTTTTAGGTCTTTCCGGTTTTGAAAAAAGACTCCCCAAGGAACTTTCCGGCGGGCAAAGACAAAGGGTGGCTTTAGGGAGAGCATTGGTTTTGGAACCCAAAGTTCTGCTGTTGGATGAGCCGCTCTCAAATCTGGACGCTAAGCTGAGGTTACGCATGCGCACCGAACTGAAAAGATTGCATAAGAAGATCAAAACCACCATAATCTACGTGACCCATGATCAGGCTGAAGCCATGACCTTAAGTGATAGGTTAGCTGTTATGAAAGATGGAAAAATTTTGCAGGTGGGCACTCCTGAGGAAATCTATGAAAAGCCAACCGATATCTTCTGTGCCGGCTTTATCGGAAGTCCACCCATGAATTTCGTTTCTGGAGAAAGAGTGCCGCAAGTCAAAGACAAAAACGTAATGGTGGGAATTCGTCCAGAGGATTTGTCCATCTCTTTGACCGAAACCACAGAGGGCATCTTTGGAAGAAGCAGTGTCACTGAAACTTTGGGCTCAGATAATTATCTGTATATGGATATCTCTGATCTGCTGATTTCTGTTAGACTGAAACCTGAAGAGAGAATACCGGAAGATAAAGCGGTATGGCTTGTTGCCCGCAAAGAAAAACTGCACCTTTTCGATAAATCCACAGGAAAAAGAATTTGATTTGAAAAAAGAAGATAAACAATGATTCTAATTATTCTGATCCGGTGGGCATTTTGAAGACCTCACCCCCTATCTCCCCCTCTCCATAGAATGGAGAGGGGGAGATAGGGCAATAGTGTTGCGTTAATCGTAGCCAAATAGGCGGAGATTCCTAATGGGTTGAAAAAGATTATGCTTTATAAATCTGAATGAGTCTAAATTGGATAATTGGCTGTTGAATGTTAATCTAAAC
>Ga0315543_1002187_pt1 | contig 19401 bp, 19 predicted proteins | sample SalMarSW160210MG_2_FD_203098 | JGI IMG/M metagenome (GOLD analysis project Ga0315543, IMG submission 203098) | Salt marsh sediment microbial communities from the Plum Island Ecosystem LTER, Massachusetts, United States - Salt Marsh Sediment SW1601-210 ...
CATCGGCGGCGTGGACCTTGGCCGCCTCAGCCGCCTCCCTGATTACGGTGAGGATAGTCCCCTCCACCGGGTTGCTCAGGCCGTTGTAAGCCGTCCTGGAGGCCAGCAGGAGGCATTCCACCAGGTCAGCGCCGTTCATAGTCTCTTTTTCGTCCAGGCCCTGAGCCAGCCCGTTCCATATCTGGGAGAGGATGACACCGCTGTTGCCCCTGGCCCCTATCAGCGCCCCCCGGGATATGGCCTGGGCCACCTCCGAGGCGCTGTTGTTAGCCACCTGATAGGACTCCTCAATAGAGGAACGCATGGTAAGGAGCATGTTGGTGCCGGTATCGCCATCGGGGACGGGGAAAACATTGAGGGCGTCGACATCGGCGGCGCTCTTCTCCAGCCAGCCGGTGGCGGCGATGAACATATCCCGCAATTCTTTACCGCTGATGGAATTAGCCTCTGCCATCTATCTCATCCTTGCCACAGGAGGCCGGCTGTGTTAATATTTATGGACGGAATTCTACCCTAAATTAGCCCATTAGTCAAAGGAGAAAGACCTTGAAGTGCGATATCTGTGGCAAAACACCTCAATTCGGTCATAATGTGAGCCACTCAAAACGGCATACCAACCGCAACTGGGTGCCCAATATACACCCGGTTACTATAATAGTCGAGGGTAAGCCCAAAAAGATGAACCTGTGCACCCGCTGCCTGCGCACCCAGCACAAGATGGCTAGAGCAAGCTCTCCCTCAGCTCCCTGAGGGCTTGGGCTACCGTCTTTCCCGAACTGAACACGGCCGCCCCGGCTACCAGCACCCTGGCTCCCGCCCTGACTACCCTGGGCGCAACCTCAACATTGATGCCGCCGTCCACTTCCAACTCGGCGGCTAGACTTTTTTCATCCAGTTCTGTTCTTAAACCGGCTATCTTTTCCAGCGTCGATTCGATAAAGGGCTGGCCGCCATAGCCGGGATTGACCGTCATCACCAGCAGCAAATCAATTTCGGGCAGTATTTCAGTTATGGCAGCCGCCGGTGTGTCCGGGTTAAGAGAAACGCCTGCTTTAACCCCCAAATCTTTTATTGACTGCACCACCTGCTTGATATTAGAGCAGGTTTCTATATGTACAGTTATAATATCGGCGCCGGCCTTGGCAAACTGCTCAATCTGCCGTTCCGGCGTTTCAATCATGAGGTGGACATCGAGGGGGAGGCCGGTCCAGCGGCGGATTGCCGCCACCACCGGGGCGCCTATGGTTATGGGGGGAACGAACCGCCCGTCCATGACATCGACGTGGATATAGTCGGCGCCGGCGTTAGCCGCTTCGGACACCTGCTCGCCGAGGCGGGCGAAATCGGCGGAGAGGACGGAGGGGGCGAGCTTTACCTCCGGCTTATTGGCCACCCCTGTCTCCGATGGCTTTCTTAGCCGCCGCTAAAGCCTTTTCTACCTGTTTGGGGGCGGTGCCGCCGGTAACATCGCGGGCGGCCAGTGAGGATTCAATAGTTATAGAAAAGATGTCTTTTTCAAACAATTTGGAGAATTTTTTATATTCGGTGAGGGTGAGGTTACCAAGCGGTTTGTTCTGCTCTATGGCAGAGCTGACCAGCTTGGCCACTGCCTCGTGGGCGGCCCGAAAGGCTTCGCCTTTTTTAACCAGATAGTCAGCCAGGTCGGTGGCCAGAATATAGCCCTTCTCCAGCGCCTGACGGGCGTTTTCAGAATTTACTTTTATAGCCTTGACCATGCCGGAGAAGACATCGAGGGTGGAGAGGAGGGTATCAACGGTATCGAAGAAGCCCTCCTTGTCCTCCTGCAAATCACGGTTATAAGCCAGTGGCAGCGCCTTCATGGTGGTGAGCAGCGCCATCAGGTTGCCGTAGACGCGCCCCGTCTTGCCCCGCGCCAGCTCGGCGACATCGGGGTTCTTCTTCTGGGGCATGATGCTGGAGCCGGTGGCGTAGGCCTCGTCCAGCTCTATAAAGCCGAATTCAGCAGAAGACCATAAAATAATTTCTTCGGCTAATCTGGAGAGGTGCATCATGCAGAGGCTGGCCGCCGCCTGGTACTCTAAAATAAAGTCCCGGTCCGAGACGGCGTCCAGGCTGTTAAGGCTCACCTGGCTGAAGCCCAACTCTTTTGCTAAAAACTCGCGGTCAATATTATAGGCGACGCCGGCCAGGGCGCCACTGCCCAGCGGCATGACATCAACGCGCTTTAAGCAGTCGATAAAGCGGGCGGTATCGCGCTGGAGCATCTCAAAATAGGCTAAAAGATGATGGGCTAAAAGCACCGGCTGTGCCGTCTGCAGGTGGGTATAGCCGGGGATGATTACTGCTTTGTTGGCCTCGGCAAGGGCGATGAGCGCCTTCTGGAACTCGCCCATCTCGACCAGGGTGTTAGCCACGGCGTCCCTGGTAAAGAGGCGCATATCCAGCGCCACCTGGTCGTTGCGGGAGCGGGCGGTATGGAGCTTGCCCCCCACCCCGCCGATTTTCTCTATCAGGCGGGCTTCGATGTGCATGTGGATGTCTTCCAGTTCCGCCTTGAAGAGGAACTGGCCTAAAGCTATCTCCTCCTTGATGCCGTTTAAGCCGATGACGATGGTCTCCGCCTCTTTGTCCGTTATGATGCCCTGCTTAGCCAGCATGCGGGCGTGGGCGATGCTGCCGGCGATGTCGTAGGGGTAGAGGCGCCAGTCGAAGGGGATGGAGGCGGTGTACTGGTTCACTTTTTTGTCCGCCGCCTTTTTAAAGCGGCCCCTTATATGGCTCATTTTATAATTTCACCTCTATTTTGTTCCGTCGTAAGAATTTTTAAGGAGTCATCCCCGCTTTATGATAGCTTCGTTCATAGCCATCACAATCGTCTGTATGTACTTCTCCTCTTTTGCAGAAATTGCGTCCACCTCTCCAGATGCGCTCGCGATTCTCGCTATATAAATAGGTTTGAGAAGGACAGCAACAAGAACACCAAAACAAAGAAATACCGCCCCAAAAGCAATACCTACTGTACTACCCGTTACAGCGGTTACCACCAATACAATTAACCCCAGAATAGCAATTAAAATTCCTAGCACACGCCTAGCCGGCTTCTTTACCGTTGAAACAGATGATATATTAGCCATGGCATATGTTGTCGAGCTCACGATTACCCTAGTATTCGTAATACGGACACCCTTATCATCTGAGTAATAAGTTACTTCTTTTTCTTCCGCCATCTTGTCATTTATCAACCCCCTCTTTCTTTTTGCCCTGCATCCTTGCCTGCGTGCGGGCGGGCAGACCCCAGAGATGGATAAAGCCGACGGCGGCGCTCTGGTCGAAGGTGTCCCCCTCGTCGTAAGTCGCCAGGTCGTGACAGTAGAGGGAGTAGGGGGACTTGCGCCCCACCACCGTGGCGCTGCCTTTATGCAGTTTCAGCCTGACGGCGCCGGTGACGAAGCGCTGGGAGGACTCTATATAAGCGGTCAGGTCTTCCCGGAAAGAGGTGAACCAGAGGCCGTTAAAGACCAGGTCGGAATATTCGGCGGAGACAATCTGCTTGAAGCGGAGCTGCTCTTTGGACAGTGTCAGCGACTCCAGGGCTTTATGCGCCTGAATCAACAGCAGGGCGGCGGGAGCTTCGTAGACCTCGCGGGACTTGATGCCGACCACCCTGTCTTCGATATGGTCGATGCGGCCGAAGCCGTGCCTGCCCGCCAGGTCGTTAGCCCGCTCGATAAGGGTTAAGCCGTCCAGCTCATGACCATTGATTGACACCGGAATGCCCTTCTCAAAGCCGATTTCGACATACTCCGCCTTATCCGGGGTGTTTTCCACCGGCCTTACCCAGATAAAGGCGTCTTCGGGAGGCTCCGCCCAGGGGTCTTCCATAACGCCGCACTCGATGCTGCGCCCCCACAGGTTCTGGTCTATGGAGTAGGGGCTTTCGGCGGTAACGGGGAGGGGGATGCCGTGGCGCTTGGCGTATTTTATGGTCTCGTCGCGGGTCATTGCCCAGTCGCGGGCGGGGGCTAGGATTTTAAGGTCGGGCGCCAGCCCGGCTACGCTGACATCAAAGCGCACCTGGTCGTTGCCCTTGCCAGTGCAGCCGTGAGCCACCGATTTCGCCTTCTCTTTTAGAGCCGTTTCCACCAATAATCTGGCCATCAGGGGGCGGGCCAGAGCCGTCGCCAGGGGGTACTGCCCCTGATAGAGGGCGTTGGCCTTGAGCGCCGGGAAGACGAACTCGTCGACGAAAGCCTCTCTGGCGTCGGCGACCACCGCCTTGACCGCGCCCAGTTTAAGCGCTTTTTCCCTGATTGCTGGGAAGTCGGGCTCGCTGCCGACATCGACGCTGAAGGCGATAACCTCCAGATTATATTTTTCTTTAAGCCACTTGATGGCTACCGAGGTATCCACGCCGCCGCTGTAAGCCAGCACTACTTTTTCAGCCATGATAAATCTCCCTTATTTTGCCACACTAACCAGCGCTTCATCCAGAATAGCTAAAGCCTCGTCGACCTCTTTCCTGCCGATAATGAGGGGAGGCATAAAGCGCAGGGCGTTGGGCTTTAACTGATTTACCAGCAGGCCCCGCTCCAGGCATACCGTCACCAGCGCCGGGGCTATGTCACTGTCAAGTTCCAGCGCCACCAGCAGTCCCCGCCCCCTGATATCGGTGATGGAGGGGAATTTGGGCTTCAACTTCTCCAGCCCGTCGATAAGATACTGCCCCACCTCTTTCACCCTGCCGGAAATATTGTTTTCGATAACGAATTTGACCGTGGCGTAGCCGGCGGCGCAGGCCAGGGGATTGCCCCCGAAGGTCGAGCCGTGCTCGCCGGGGACGAAGACCGAAGCCTTTTCTTTAGCTAAAATAGCCCCGATGGGCACGCCGCTGGCTAAACCCTTAGCCAGCGTCATTATATCAGGTTCAACGCCATATTGCTCGTAGGCGAAGAGCGTTCCCGTCCTGCCGACGCCGGTCTGAATCTCATCAAGGATGAGCAGGATGCCCTTCCGGTCGCACCACTCACGTATGGCGGGCAGGTAGCCTTCGTCAGGGAGGTTGACCCCGCCCTCGCCCTGTATTGGCTCCAGCATCACGGCGCAGGTGCGCTCGGTAGTCGCCGCCTTTATTGCCTCAACATCGTTGAACGGGACATTGACGAAGCCGGTGGGGAGGGGTGGATAAGATTCCTGGTACCTGGGCTGGCCGGTAGCCGCCACCATTGCCAGGGTGCGCCCGTGAAAGGAGCTGAAGGTGCTGATGACCTCGTAGGCACCATTTAAGTTGAGATGGCCGTAGCGGCGAGCCAGCTTGACCGCCCCTTCGTTGGCTTCGGCGCCGCTGTTGCCGAAGAAGACCCGGTCAAGGCAGCTGTTTTCCACCAGAAGCTGCGCCAGCTGGAGCTGGGGGACGGTGTAGAACTGGTTGGAGGTCTGGATGAGCAGGTTTGCCTGCTCGGTGAGCGCCCTGGTCAGCGCCGGGTGGCAGTGCCCCAGAGTGGTCACCGCCCAGCCGCCGACAAAATCAAGGTACTGTTTGCCCTTGTCATCCCAGACATAGGGGCCCTTGCCCCTGACGATGGTCACGGGCAGGCGCTCGAAGGTCTGCATGTAGTATTTTTTCTCTATTTCCTGCCAGTCGGTCATTTTTCTTTTCCTATTTAGTGAGGGTTTCTACTTTACCCCTTATACCTTTACCTAGCAACCCTCCCCCTTAATCCCCCTCCCTTACAAGGGAGGGGGAGGGGTTTTTTATAAGAGGGACTCCGTCCCTCTAAAACTCTCTGTTCAGTTACTCCCTTCATCCCCCAAGGGTGAGAGGCTTATCTCCCCTGTCTTTAAGGGGTGGGGCGGGAATAGATATAAAACGGGGAGGCTCCGCCCCTCTTTATTCTCCTTTATTTCTTTATTACAGTGCCGCCGCTCTTGCCGTTAATGTCATCGAGGAGGGCGTGCGACTGTCTGCCGTCGGCGATAATGCATGCCGCCGAAGCCCCCGATAAAGCCTTTAAGCAGGCATTAATCTTGGGAATCATCCCCCCCGACGCCGTGCCCGAAGCCACCAGAGCTTCGGCCTCAGCGGGGGAAAGATGAGCCAGCAGATTGCCGGAGTTGTCGGTAACGCCGGCGACATCGGTCAGGAAAACCAGCTTTTCAGCGTTAATGGCGGCGGCAATCTCGCCGGCGACGATATCGGCATTAATATTGAGCACGCGGGGGGCCTTCTCCGCCTTAACGTCGATGGCGATGGGAGCCACCACCGGTATATAGCCCGCCTGAAGCAGCGCCTCCAGGGGGGCGGGGTCTATCTTAGCCACCTCGCCGACATAGCCCAGCTCCTTGTTCTTAACTCTTCCCTGAATCAAAGCCCCGTCAACGCCACTGATGCCGACAGCCATACCGCCGCGGGCGTTGATATCGGCGACGATTTCTTTATTGACCACCCCCACCAGCACCGAGACCACCACCTCAAGGGTCTGTTCGTCAGTAACGCGCTCACCGTTGATAAAGCGGGTTTTGATGCCGCGCTTCGCCAGCCAGCCGGTTATCATCCTGCCGCCGCCGTGGACGAGCACCAGCGACCTGCCCCGCTCCTGCAGGGCGACGATATCGGCGATGGTAGTATCGTGGCTGCCCAGAGTGGCGCCGCCGAGCTTGATTACAACTGCCTTATCCAATTTACTCCCCATACTTTATGTCATGTACTCGCTGTTAATTGCCACGTATTCCTCGGAGAGGTCACAGCCCCAGGCGGTGGCGCTCCCCTCCCCCAGATTTATATTCACCCTTAAATTTATCTCCTTGCCCTTTAAAAGCTGGCTTACCGCCCGCTTGCCGGAGTTTAAGTGTCTGCCCGCCCTGATTACCTGAACATCGCCCAGGTAAAGGTCTATCCTGTCTTCTACCATATCCGCCCCGCTGCGCCCCACCGCGGCGACAACCCGCCCCCAGTTGGGGTCGGCGCCGTGAACCGCCGCCTTGACCAGCGCCGAGCTTATCACCGCCCTGGCCGCCTTCCGAGCCTGAGATAAATCGGCGGCACCGTCAACCGTAGCCTCAATGAGCCGGGTCGCCCCCTCGCCGTCGGCGGCGATGAGCTTGGCCAGATAGACGCAGACCTGCTCCAGCGCCTGCCGGAAGGCGTCAGCCTGCGGGCTTTCCGCCGTTATCGGCTCGCCGCCGGCTAATCCGTTAGCCAAAATCAGCGCCGTGTCGCTGGGGCTGGTATCGCCGTCAACCGATATCATGTTAAACGATAAATCAACCGCCCTTTTGAGCGCCTCCCGGAGAAAGTTCCTCTCCACCGGGGCGTCGGTGGTCAGAAAGCAGAGCAGCGTTGCCATATCGGGGTGAATCATCCCCGAACCCTTGGCGGCGCCGCCGATGGTAAATTCACTGCTGCCTGTCTTAACGCTGACCGCTGTATCCTTGGGCAGGGTATCGGTGGTCATCATCGCCTTTGCCAAATCGTGACCGCCGTCGCGGGACATGATAATCATCTCCACCGCCGGGCGGATGCGCTTCATGGGCAGGGGCACACCTATAGTGCCGGTGCTCGCCACCAGAACCTCCTCGGCTTCGATGCCGATGCCCTCGGCGACCAGTGACGCCACCTCGGCGGCATCGACCAGACCGTGCTCGCCGGTAAAGGCGTTGGCGCAACCGCTGTTGACCACCACCGCCCCCGCCCTGCCCTTCTCCAGCCGATGCCGGGTTAGCTGCACCGGGGCGCTTTTGAGCTGGCTGGTGGTGAACATCCCCACCGCCACACAGGGCGTTTCCGAGAAGAGGACGGCTAAATCCAGCTTGCCAGCGGCTCTTGCGTTTATCCCGGCGCTGATGGCTCCGGCGAAAAACCCCTCGGGAGAGGTGACCGTGCCCCCGGGGACTGCCTCGATAACGGCTTTCATTACCCAAAATATAGCACACTGGCTTATCTATGACAATGAGATTGGGGTTGGTTTGGCGAATTTTTTGGGATGGGGGGAGAAGGGGTCGGGTCTTGCTTTTAGAGTGAGTTTTACTTCCCACCCTCCCACCCTACAGAAGTGATACTTCTATTATTTTCTTTTTGGGGTGGGGCAAAAAGGGCTTTAGCCCGTTTCCATAAAAGGGCGGAGGGCGGGAAAAGATATAAATGGGGGTGGTGGCTACCCCTCCGACTTAGCCTTTTTCTGAAGCTCATAAAGCCTGGTGATGGCTTCCAGCGGGGTCATCGAGTCAATGTCCAGCTTCTCTAATTCATCAAATAGGGGCGACTTCTGCCCCATTAAGGGCAATTGCTGGGGCCGAGCCTTCTTGCGGCGTTTAACCGAAGCCTGCTTGCTGCCGTCCTCCAGTTCCTCTAAAACCTCCCGGGCGCGGTGCACCACCGTCCGGGGTAGGCCGGCCAGCTTGGCAACGTGGATGCCGTAGCTCTTATCAACGCCGCCGGGGACAATCTTGTACAGAAAGGTGACCTCTCCCCTGTCCTCGGCGACGGCGACATTGAAGTTCTTAACGCGGGGCAGGAAGTCAGCCAGCTCGACCAGCTCGTGGTAGTGGGTAGCGAAGAGGGTCTTTGCCCCCAGCCTGGGGTGGGAGTGGATGTATTCGGCGACGGCGCGGGCGATAGAAAGCCCGTCGTAGGTGCTGGTGCCGCGGCCGATTTCGTCCAGAATAATCAGGGAGCGGGGGGTGGCATTATTAAGGATATTGGCCGTTTCCACCATCTCCACCATAAAGGTTGACTGGCCGGCGGGCAGGTCTTCCCTAGCGCCGATGCGGGTGAATATGCGGTCTACCAGCCCGATGGTTGCCGAGGCGGCGGGGACAAAGCTGCCGATTTGAGCCATAAGGACAATCAGAGCCACCTGCCTTAGATATGTTGACTTGCCCGACATATTGGGGCCGGTGAGAACGATAAGCTGGGCGTCTTCGTTGGAGAGGAGGGCATCGTTGGGGACGAAGCTGCCCTCATCCAGAGTCCTTTCGACAACGGGGTGGCGCCCGCCGGAGATGTCTATGGTATTTTCGTCGGTCAGGGTGGGGCGGACATAGCTGTGGCGGACGGCGATTTCGGCTAAGGCGGAGAAGGCGTCTATATTAGCCAGAGCGCCTGCCGAAGCCGAGATGCGGTCGGTTTCCGCTCCCACCTGCTGGCAGACCCGGCGGAAGAGCTGTGCTTCAAGTTCGGCAATTCTATCCTGAGCGTTCAGGATTAAAGATTCGTACTCCTTAAGCTCCGGGGTGAAGAAGCGCTCGCCGTTGACCAGCGTCTGCTTGCGGATATAGTCCTGCGGAACCTGAGATAAATTGGGCTTGGAGACCTCGATATAGTAGCCGAAGACCCTGTTGAAGCCGACTTTTAGCGACTTGATGCCGGTCTTTCCCCTCTCGGTGCGCTCCAAATCGGCCAGATACTGTTTGGCGTTTTTAGAGGACTTACGCAGGTTATCCAGCTCTTCGGAGAAGCCCTGCCTTATAACCCCACCCTGGTCAAGGCTCCCCGGCGACTCCACTATTGCCTTAGAGATTAAATCGACCACATCGGGGCAGGGCTTTAGCTCTTCTTTAAGCCAGCCGAGGGGCGCAATCACCTCGGCTAGTTTAGGAATAACCTCTAAACTGCGGCGGAGGGCGGTAAGCTCGCGGGGGATGGCGATGCCGCTCTTTATGCGGTTAATCAGGCGCTCACAGTCGGCGACTTCACTTAAGGAGGATATAGCCTGGCTGCGCGCCAGGGTGTTATCGGCAAACCAGGCAATGGCGTCCTGCCGCTTATTTAGCTCTCTTATATCAAGCAGGGGCTGTCCCAGCCAGCGCCGGAGCAGCCTGCCCCCCATCGCTGTCCGGGTTAAATCAATGCTGGAAAGCAATGAGCCGCCGGCAGTTCCCGAATGACCTGTATGGAAAAACTCTAAATTCCTCTGGGTCTGCACATCCAGCGCCATGAAGGCGTCGGTGGTATAGGTGGTAAGATGATTAAGCTGCCCCAGCACCCCCTTCTGCGTTTCCTCTATATAGTGGACGACGGCGCCAGCGGCCCTTACCGCCGGGGGCAGGTTGCCGCAGCCGTAGCCGTCCAGGGTGGAGACGCCGAAGTGGTCGAGCAGGGTCTTGCGGGCGACGTCCGGCTCGAACCAGTAGTCCTCGAGTCGGGTCAGCGAAGCACCTGAAGCTAAATCAGGCAGCTCGGCGCTTTCGGGGGCGATAATCTCCGATGGCTTGAGCCTTTCCAGTTCGGGGATAAGGCGGTGGGGGGAAAGCCGGGTGGTGGCGAATTCGCCGGTGGTGATATCAATGTAAGCCAGCCCTACCCCATCCTCGCCAAAGACCAGGCTGACCAGGTAGTTGTTGCTCTTGCTCTCCAGCAGGCCGGGTTCGACCACCGTGCCCGGGGTCACCAGGCGGACTACTTCCCGTTCCACCAGCCCTTTAGTCTCGCCGGGTTTGGTCACCTGCTCGCAGATGGCCACTTTATAGCCGCGGCTGATGAGCCGCACCAGGTAGTTATCCAGAGCGTGATAGGGAATGCCCGCCATCGGGACTTTATGAGCCTTGCCCATACTCCGCGAGGTTAGGACAATCTCCAGTTCGCGGGAGGTAAGTTTGGCGTCCTCGTCAAAGGTCTCGTAGAAATCGCCCAGGCGGAAAAGCACAATCGCCTTGGGGTACTGCTGCTTGATTTTGAGGTACTGGCGGCGGATGGGGGTGACACCCTCTCTCTTCACCCGACTATTCTACTAGAATTTTGGGGTAAAAAGAAGGGGCAAAACTATTGACACCCACCTAACATCAGTATATTCTTTTATTTAAGCAAACCTCGAAGGAGATAAACAAATGGCCAAGACAGCTACAGGACTGGATGAAAATGTTGCCGGGCTGCTGTGCTACGTGCTGGGTTGGGTAAGCGGGATAGTATTCCTGATATTAGAGCCGAAAAACAAGTTCGTCCGCTACCACGCCATACAGTCGATTATTGTCTTCGGCGCCATTACTATCGCCAGCGCCATCCTCAGCTGGATACCCTTTATCGGAGTCTTCTTCGGCTGGGCACTCTCGGTGCTGGCCATCATACTCTGGATAGTGCTGATGGTGAAAGCCTACCAGGGGAAAAAGTACAAGCTGCCCGTATCCGGTAATATGGCCGAAAAGTGGACGGCTGAATCTAAGGCCGATAAAAAATAAAGCCCCTGAAGCTACACCATGCTGGATACCTGCCGGAACACCTCCGGCAGCACCGCCTGGACAAAACTGAACAGGGAAACCAGCCAGACCATGACGCCTGAGCCGCTCACCGCCCCCTCCAGCCAGTCTATAATGGGGTAGGCATGGAGCACCAGGGCGAAGACCACCATCCCTATGGCAGCATTGAAGAGATTGAAGACGGCACCGAGCACCGCGAAGGGGACGCCGACGTTCCAGGACTTTTTGAACATCCTCCCCGGTATTATAAAGACGAAGTACAGAAGGATGCTAACCACCGCCATCATGATGAAGAAGGCGATGAAATTTTCCCAGTTATCGCCGGGGATAAACGAGAGCCAGCCTGCCAGCACTTGATAGGAGAGACCGGCGACGGGAACGGCGATAAGCGTCGACAGCAGGGTGAAGAACTGCTTGACCGCCCCCTCCTTAATCCCCCAGATAATGCTGAAGAGAAGTGCTAAAACGGCAATAATGCTGACCAAAATCATGGCTGCCTCCCGGTAATCATCTAGACTTTACCCTTCTTGCGGAAATAGTGGATGTACCCCCTGACATTGCTCAACAGCTCGTAGTCATCCAGGGGGGCGTTAAACTGGTCGCGCAAATAGTCCCCGACATGCTCCAGGATTGCCTCGTCGCTCTCCCCCAGCCTCAAATCGCGGCGGATGAAATCGCCGACCAGCCCGGTGTTTTCCATGACCGTCTTAATCAGCCTCTCCGGCTCGTCGGCGACGGTGCCGTGAGAGTAAAAGAGCAGCTTGGGTTTCAGCGCCATCAGGTTTTTCATGTCTTTAAGATAGAGCTCCAGGTCGAAGCTGGGCGGCGCCACCGCGGGGAGGGGGGGATAGCCGGGGCCGTAGATGAGACCGAGCGCCTCGCCGCAGAAAAGCCCTTTAATCTTGGTATCGAATATGGAGATGTGGTGGCCGGCATGGCCGGGGGTGTGGATGATGAGCAGCTCGCGGCCGCCGACCTGAAGGCGGTCACCGTCACTGACTATCTTTAAGCGCGATTCGGGCACGGGCAGAATGGAGCCGTAGAGGGACTCGAAATCATCGCCGAAAGCCATCCGGGTGCTCTCAATCAGCCGCGACGGGTCGATGATGTGCCTTGCCCCCTCACCATTGACCACTATGGCGGTATCCGGGAAAATTTCGGCCAGCCTGCCCACCCCACCGGCGTGGTCGAGGTGGATGTGGGTGGGGATGATATACTGCGGACTTAAAATCCCCAGTTCTTTGGCCGCCTCCCGGACATCGGTAGCTATCACCGCGGGGCCCGGCTCGATAATGGCGCCGTCACCGTCCTTGATGAAGTAGACGGCGAAGGGGGCGTTGGCACCATCAATCCACCTCTCCAGGCGGTAGATGCCGTCTATAAGCTGCTCAACCTGCGCCATAGTTTAACCTCAATCTAATGGATGATAAAGCCCGCGGGGGTGGCTGGCGCCACCGTTAAGCTAATTTTACTAGAAATGCGGCTTAAAATAAAGTTATTTCTTAAAGTTGGTTAAGTGGGGGTAAATCCCCCTTAGTCCCCCTTTATGAAAGGGGGTGGGGGGATAAGGGGAGGGATTAGGCTGGTTTTTAGAGCGGGTTTTCTTTCCCACCCTCCCACCCTGCAGAAGTGATACTTCTATCAATTTCTTTTATGGGGGAAGGGGTGTTTAAGAGGGGCTATGCCCCTCTTTACCTTAAAAAGGGTTGGAGGGCGGGAATAGATATAGAGGGGGTATTAAAGACATTTAAAACTTGCATACGGTGGTATAATACAAACATGCGAGTACCAGAAGAAGTTAGAGAATGCGTTGCCTTCATATGCTATAGGGCAGATAATGGCATAAAACTAGCTGGTACATGCTTTTTCATGCACATCCCCATAGAAAATACGGAGTTCAGTTTTATCTACATTATAACAGCTAAGCATGTTATTGAAGGTGTAAAGCAAGAAAGTATAGACCAAAAAGTATACATACGGTTCAACATCAAAGATAAAGGGGTCAAATTAATGGGAGCGTCTGTTAATAATTGGTTATACCACCCAGAAGACCCAACTGTTGATGTTGCTGTGCTGAAGTGGGTACCTCCGGACATAATAGACTACCGTTCACTCGACATTTCAATGGCAGCTACTGATGAAGTTATAAAAACAGAAGGAATAGGTGTGGGAGAAGAAGTCTTTCTAACAGGCTTATTCGTCAATCACTACGGAAAGGAACGGAACATCCCTATTGTCCGCATAGGTAACATAGCTGCTATGCCTGAAGAACGTGTACAAACACAGGATTTAGGCGCTATTGAAGCATATCTTGTAGAAGCTCGCTCAATCGGTGGTCTTAGTGGCTCTCCTGTATTTGCCCATTTAGTTGGTACTAGGCACTTGGGTAAAACTAGCAAACTTGAAGCCGGTAAAGTCTATTTACTTGGATTAATGCATGGTCATTGGGATTTGCCAGTAGTAGGCATCGATAAGTTAGCCAAGGATATGTCGAATATTGAGCAAGTTAATATGGGCATAGCTATTGTTGTACCTGCTTCAAAGATTCTAGAGGTCTTAAATAGAAAAGAACTTGTGGAAACAAGAAGAGCCGATGAAGAAAAATTACGAAAGAAATAGGTAATGGTTATCAGCACTTTGATTAGTTAATCCCGTATTGATATAAGCTAATCCCTACCCCCTCAAATACTCATCAATAGAAGCCACGGCTCTCTTGCCCGCCCCCATAGCGCTGATTACAGTAGCCGACCCGGTAACGATATCACCGCCCGCCCAGACCTTATCCTTGACCGTCTTGCCCGTCTCCTCATCGGCGACCACCGTGCCGTATTTGGTCGTCTCCAAGCCCACCGTAGTCGAGGAGATGAGGGGGTTGGGGCGGGTGCCTAAAGCTACAATTACCTCGTCCACATCAATGACGAACTCGCTGCCCTTTTTGACCACCGGGCGGCGGCGTCCGCTGTCGTCGGGTTCACCTAATTCCATCTCATAGCATTCGGCGCCGGTCACCCAGTTCTTGTCGTTGCCCAGGAACCGCTTGGGGTTGGTCAGTAATTTAAACTGGATGCCCTCCTCCCGGGCGTTTTCAACCTCTTCACGGCGGGCGGGCATCTCCTCATCGGAGCGGCGGTAGATGATATAAACATCGTCGGCACCGAGCCTTAAAGCGCACCGCGCCGAGTCCATAGCCACGTTGCCGCCGCCGATGACGCCCACCTTCTTGCCCACCTTGACCGGCGTATCGTATTCGGGGAATTTATATGCCTTCATCAAATTAACGCGGGTCAAGAATTCATTTGCCGAGTAGATGCCGTTGAGGTTCTCACCGTCAATATTGAGGAACATGGGCAGTCCGGCGCCGGTGCCCAGGAAGACAGCGTCATAGCCCTGAGCCAGTATCTCGTCCAGCGTGGCCAGCTTGCCCACCACCGAGTCCAGCTTAATCTCCACCCCCAGCGAGGCGACGAACTTGACCTCGGCCTGGACAATCTCCTTGGGCAGACGAAATTCAGGGATGCCGTACATCAGCACGCCACCGGCGACGTGCAGCGCCTCGAAGATGGTGACGCCGTGACCCAGTCTTGCCAAATCAGCCGCTGCCGTCAGTCCCGCCGGGCCCGAGCCGACCACGGCCACCTTCCTGCCGCTGGGCTTGGGCTTGGCCGGTGGTGACGAACTTGCCTGCGGCATATTGGCCCGCTCCCAGTCGGCGACGAACCTTTCCAGGCGGCCGATAGCAATGGGGGCCTCCTTTTTAGCCAGGGTGCAGGTTGCCTCGCACTGGGTCTCCTGCGGACAGACCCGCCCGCAGATGCCGGGCAGGGCGTTCTTGCTCTTTAAAATCCTCACCGCCTCCGGCATATCGCCGTCGCGGATAGCCTGGATAAAATCGGGGATATCCACCCCCACCGGGCAGCCGGTAACGCAGTTGCGCTTCTTGCACTGGATACAGCGGCTTGCCTCTTCTTTAGCCTGCTCTAAACTATAGCCCAGCGCCACCTCGTTAAAATTCTTGCCCCTCTTTTTGGGGTCCTGGCGGGGCATCTCTACTCTATTGAGATTCAGTTTTGCCATTTACTCACCTCTCTTCAAGCGGCATGGCTTTTACGCCACTCCTCGTAAGCGCACTTCTCTTCGTCAATATAGATACGCTGGCGTGCCGCCAGCAGCTCCCAGTCCACCTTATGTCCGTCAAAATCGGGGCCGTCAACGCAGGCGAATTTAGTTTCGCCGCCAACCGAAACCCGGCAGCAGCCGCACATGCCGGTGCCGTCGACCATTATCGGGTTGAGGCTGACTATAGTTCTGACCCCGGAGGGCGCCGTGGCCAACGAGCAGAATTTCATCATCACCACCGGGCCGATGGCGACGACGCGGTCTATTTTCTCCCCGGACTCCAGGATTTCTTTAAGCGGCTCGGTGACCACCCCCTTGCGGCCATAACTACCGTCATCTGTGGTCACTATGAGCTGGTCACTGACACCGCTCAACACGTCCTCCCAGAAGAGCAGGTCTTTACTCCGCGCCCCCAGAATGGTGATAATCTTATTGCCGGCGTTTTTAAGAGCGCGGGCGACGGGGGCTACCAGCGCCGCCCCTACCCCACCGGCGACACAGACCACGGTGCCGAAATTTTCAATATGGGTCGGCACACCCAGCGGCCCCACAAAATCGGCGATGGCGTCACCCTCCCTGAGTAAAGCCAGCCGGGCGGTGGTTGCCCCCACCTCCATAAAGACGATGGTTACCGTGCCGGCGTTTTTATCCCAGTCGGCGATGGTCAGCGGGATACGCTCGCCCCGCTCATCAATCCTGACTACGACGAACTGCCCCGCCTGAGCCTTGGCGGCTACCGCCGGCGCCGCCATCTTGAAGAGGTGAACGCTGGGCACCAAATCTTCTCTAACTAATATCTTATACAACCGCTGACCTCCTTAATCTCATATCGCTAGCTGCAAGACATAAAAAAGCCACCTCCAGAATTAACCCTCCCAGAGATAGCCCCCTGTCTCTACTTGATAATCGCTCATTTACAATCTAATCAACGAAAATAGAATATCACCAAATGGTCTTTAATTCAAGCCGTTTTGCCTGGGTTAAGCATTGCCTAATTAGCTTTTAGGGTTTATTATAGTAAGCACCGTTGTTATAAAGAGGTGATAACTATGGTCGCGGAACTGGTTCACATCGGATTCGGTAACATAGTCGCCATGAATCGAGTTGTGGCTATCGCTTCACCAAATTCAGCCCCCACCAAGCGCGCCATCCAGGAAGGGAAAACCAAGGGCTTACTCATTGATATGACCAGCGGCCGCAGAACCAAGGCCGTTATCGTCTTTGATAGCGGGCATATTATCCTGGCTGCCCTGGCCCCAGAGACCATCGCCGGACGGTTACAGGCCATCCGGGGCAGCTCACTGCTGAAATCAGAGCCAGTTGATGAAAAGGTCGAAGTCTAAAGACACCTCCCCAAACGAGCTTAAGTCAGGTCCGCTGCTGGTAGTCCTTTCCGGGCCTTCGGGAACAGGCAAGGACGCCATCCTGAGCCGGCTGAAAAAGTCGGGCTACCCCGCCCAGTTTATCACCACCGTGACCACCCGCCCCAAACGGACTCAGGAGAAAGACGGCGTGGACTACCAATTTATCTCCGCTGAGCGTTTCCAGAAGATGCTGGAGGGTAAACAGTTCCTGGAGTATGCCCAAGTATACGGCAACCGCTACGGCGTGCCTAAAGAACCAGTGAGTAAAGCCCTGGAGCAGGGCAAGGACGTTATACTCAAGGTTGACTGCCAGGGGGCGGCTACCATTAAAAAGTTGATGCCCCAGGCGGTGTTTATCTTTGTCGTGCCGCCTTCCCTGGAGGAGCTTACCGCCCGGCTTAAAGGGCGGCGGACCGAATCGGACTTTGACTGCGACCTGCGCCTGAAAACGGCCGAGGAAGAGATGAAGCAGCTGCCACTGTTCGACTACCTGGTGGTGAGCCAGCAGGGTCAAATCGACCTGGCGGTGTTAGCCATCGAGGCTATTATTATCGCCGAAAAGCACCGGGTAACCCCACGGGAAATCCGCCTGCCCGACTAGAGTACCATCCCCAGCAGCCAGGCAAAAAAGTAACCCAGCACCGCGCAGATAGGGAAGGTCAGTATCCAGGCCAACGCGATATTGCCGGCCACCCCCCAGCGCACTGCCGAAAACCGCCGGGTACTCCCTACCCCCATAATTGCCGTACTGGCACAGTGGGTGGTGCTCACCGGAATGCCGAAATGGGATGCCAGTTCAATGACCCCCGCCGCCGACAAATTGGCGGCAAAGCCGTGCACCGGCTGCAGGGCGGTGACCTTTAACCCCACTGTTTTGATAACCCGCCAGCCGCCAAAAGCCATTCCCGAGCTTATGGCTATGGCCGATAAGCCGATTACCCAGAAGGGAACACCGTCCCACAAGCCGGCCCGGCCGGTATAGATGACCAGCGCCATGGTGATAACGCCGATGGGCATCTGGCCGTCATTCTTGCCGTGGCTGTAGGCCAGGAAGGCAGTGGTAATCCACTGCAAACGGCTGAAGATAATCCTCATCCGGGCGGGGGCGCTCTGCCGGAAGACCCAGAACAGGATAATCATGAGGACAAAGCCGCCGATAAAGCCGAGGACGGGAGCCGCCGCCACCGATGACAGCACCCTTCCCATGACGTTCCATTGTATGGCGTCAATGCCCACCGTGGCGGCTCCGGCGGCGGCCAGCCCGGTAATAAAGCTGTGGGTGATACTCACCGGCAGACCCAGGTAGCTGGCTACACCCCCCCAGACGATAACCGCCGCCAGGGCGGCAATCACGGTGAGATAGGAAATAGCCTCCGGGACCAGAATCCCCTTACCGATGGTGCGGGCCACCTCCAGGCCGGTGGCAGCGCCGGCAAAATTGAAGACGGCGGCCAGCATTACCGCATTACGAGGAGAAAGGGATCGGGAGCCGACCGAAGCACCGATGGCATTGGCGGCATCGTTAAAGCCGTTAACCAGACCAAAGCCAATAGCAAAGACGACAATGAGGACCAGAAGCACCAGGGAGGAATCAGGCATGCTTGATGGCTACCCCTTCCAGGACATCAGCCACATCCTCGCACCTGTCGGTGGCGCTCTCCATATGGGCGTAAATCTCGCGCCACTTGATGATATGAGCCATATCGGTGGAATCATCAAAAAGCTCGGCTATTGCCGAGCGGTAGACCCTGTCAGCCAGATTTTCCAGCCGGTTAATCTCCACGCACCGTTTGAGCACCGAGCTTAAGACGATACGCTTGCGTAGCTGGGGCAAAACCTTTTCCACTTCTTCCGCCGCCTGCACGATGATATCAGCCAGCTCTTTAGCCCTCTCGCCGGGGCGTTCTACTTTATAGAGCAGCATGGCATCGGCGGCGGCGTGAATAAAGTCGGTGACATCATCCAGGGAGTGAGCCAGCTGGACTATGTCCTCACGGTCAAAGGGGGTGACGAAGGTGCGGTTCAGGCGAGACATAATCTCGTGGGTGATGGTGTCCCCTTTATGCTCAAGCTCGGTTATTTCGGCTACCTTGCCCTCGACATGCTCCCAGTCGTTAATCATTTCCTTGAGGCTTTGAGCCGCCTTGACCATGTTTTCGGCGCTGCCCTCAAAGAGGTCAAAAAACTTCTCCTCACGGGGGATAAAGGGTAACCTCACGCTCTAATCCTCCTTTGCGCGCAGAAGGTATACAGGGATAGATGCAGAGATAAAAGTGGATGGGAAACCGGGGGGTAAGCAAAGGGAAACTTTAACATTTCACTTCCACTTTGAGTTTAGTCGAGGGGAAGCTGATTGTCAAGCCAGAAACAGGTTGACATCCAGCCTGCAGAGGCATAAAATTCCCAAATTGTAGGCTATAATGGTAAAATCGATTGAACCGGTGAAAGATGCCAGAGAATTACCAGCCTAAACCCGGCGACAGGGTCTTCCGCCCCCGGCGCATCCGGCGCTTCCGGCTGCGGCGGGTGCTGGGGGTCCCGGCGCTTTTCAGCGCCGGCTACGGCAATGTCGGCTCGTCCATCTATTACGCTCTGGGCATCGTCGCTCTGGTTGCCATGGGGGCAACGCCCATCGTGCTGGGCATCGCCGGCATCCTGTTTATCTTTACCGCCCTTACCTACGCCGAGGGCACCGCCATGCTGCCCGAAGCCGGTGGCTCGGCCAGCTTTGCCCGGCACGGCTTTAACGACA
>Ga0315543_1002189_pt1 | contig 19398 bp, 9 predicted proteins | sample SalMarSW160210MG_2_FD_203098 | JGI IMG/M metagenome (GOLD analysis project Ga0315543, IMG submission 203098) | Salt marsh sediment microbial communities from the Plum Island Ecosystem LTER, Massachusetts, United States - Salt Marsh Sediment SW1601-210 ...
TCACCGTGTTCGCCCCTGCTACCGCAGCAATGTTGATCGTGTCAGCCGTCCCTTCTCCTCCACCGTCTATATCACCACTCAAACTACCAGTCGTAAAAGTAAAGGTGTCATCACTCCCCGTACCTGTTAAATTCGCAAAATCAGTGAAACTATATCCATCAAATGTACCTGAATCTGAACCTGATATAATATAAGCTGAAGCGCCAATAAGTGTATTGGTCCCAGTTCCGCCATCAGCCGTGACAGTCACATTAGTAAAGGTAACCCCATTAAGATCAAGGGTGCCTCCTGCATTATCTTGACCAACCAAAAGGCTGAGAGAACCACTGCTATTACCATCAAACGTACCTCCAAGGGTGATATGCTGTCCCGCATCGAGAGTCAGGAGATTAGTGCTCCAGCTAATAGACACATCTGATGCAACTGTAATATCCTCATCTCCTGATGTAGCGTTTTGTGTTTGAATCTGAAAATCTGAAAGGACTAATTGTTCTTCAATATATAAATCATGAAATGTGTCAGGCCCAGACCCTGTATTATCTCCATCAATGATACTGACAGAACCAGGATCCAATAAAAGTACTCCAGCATTACCATTTTCTGCTCTCAAATCAGCATGCCCTGTTATTAAAAGGTGTTCTTTCCCTGACACCTCTGCAAAACCACCGTCTCCAAAATTGAATCCACCCCGTGCGCTAATTTGACCATTAAATTCCGTTGTATCATCCGCCCAGACGATGACCGTGCCGCCGTCACCCTCTGTGGTGGCGTCGGCATTGATAGTGGCATCGGGGCCGACATAGGTGCGGGAGGCGTTCCGGATGTCGGGGTTGCTGCCCTGAAAGTCACCGCCGATACGGACCGTTCCGCCGCCCAGGTCGCCGGATACGTCTATGCTGGCTGAGTCAAAGAGGCCGACCTTGTCGCCGAGGACATCCACAGACCCCCCCTTGGTCCCCCCCTCACAGGGGAGGATAATAGTTGAATCGCCGCTCGCCATAGAGGAAGAAGAACGGCCAGAGGCATCGAGTACACCGCTATTGGCAACGATTCCCTGGTCTCCACCATTCAGGACGATCTTACCGTTAACATTGCTGAGGGATTTTGCCTCTATTATGCCTTCATTGTTGACTACCGATTTGATGGCGTCATAGGCAGTACGTGCGCTGAGGATCACCTCGCCGCCATTGGCGCTTATTGTTCCCGTGTTGTTTATGCTGTTTTGAATGGGCTCGCCGTCAAGTCCGATTACTTCGCTAAGGACGCTCTGGTCCACGGCAAAGCTGATGAGTTCGTTTTCCGCGAAATTGAGGGTGACCTTTTCTCCTGAGCCGATATATACCTTGCCAAGGCTGGCCATGATCGACCCCTGGTTTTCCACGGCCGGAGAAAGCAGGGACACAAAACCGCCTTCAGCTGCCCGGATAGTCCCCTGATTAAGGATAGAGGATAGGGTCTGGCTAATATTTTGTGAGAATGTAAAATTACCTGAAAGATAATCCTGGTCCGCCATGTCCAGGGTGCTTGCTATAAAGGAATTGACATTGATCTTGCCGGTGGGGCCTACAAGTATCCCGTTGGGGTTGATGAGATATACCCTTCCGTTGGCATTTAGCGTGCCATAAAGAAGGGACGGGTCCACACCTATCACCCGGTTGAGCGCAGACGAGGACGCGCTCGGCTGATAGAAATTCACTGTCTCCGGCTGTGCTATGCTGAAATCCTGCCAATTGATAATGGCCTTATTGCTTCCCTGGTCTATATCCATGGTCCGCTCATCCGGTCTGGATATATCCACCTGGCCGGACACTAACTGCTCACCATTGGGTAGAGCATTTAGGTTCCATGGAGCCACCATGGAATAGATCATAAAGAGCAGGAAAAACAAGATTCCTTTCTTACATATACGAAATAGATACTTTGCCATGGCCCACCTCATGTTTCTATATTGTGCAAAAATTGGTAGCTATATTATATACCCAGTTACGCAAATCTATTGAGCTAATAACATAGCGATGTGCGTTTTGCGATCTGGGATATGCGATTTGCGATTAAAACCCACTACCCATTACTCACATCCCACATCTCATTACTCACTAAGCTCTATGCCCCTTATTAACTGCGCTTATAAAACTGTTAATCTTTCTACCAAGTTCATCCAGTTTACTTAGAAGTTCCGCGGATCTATCACTCAAATCATCATGGCAATCTCTTATGTACTCAAGCCATTCTATAGTCTCATTACAGGACGAATGGGAATAGATTAGAAAACGTATAAAATCCGCCTTATATTTCCTTCGCCCATAGCCTTCAACGATATTTACCGATATAGATTTCGATGCCCTCCTAAGCTGGGACCCTGTTTCAAAAAGCTCAAACTTGGGAAGATCGAGACTAAATCGATGTATCTCAACACCAAGTTGATGTGCAATTTTATAGATCTCAAGATCCTTGTAAGATCCTCGGCCTTTTTCTGTACATTACTTACATCCCACTACCCACATCGCATATCGCATATCTCACGTTTCCTATCCCACATCTCCTATCTCCTCTTCAATGCTGTCGGCTTTCCATCAATCTCCTGCCTTACTAAATATCTGTAGAAACTCATCACTAGTAAGATCTATTGTGCCCATAAAATACAGGTATGTACTATCTTCGGTTTCCGCTTTTTTCTTGGTCGGCCGTGCCAGGTCGAACTTAAAACTGAAAAGATCTTTATAATAGAGCCTGATACCCGCTCCATATCCTTTCAGCCTTTCATCGGTATATTCCCCTCTTTGAGGTATAGAATAATAGACGCGGGCATAGTCATAAAAGAGCGATAACTGGACCATCTGACTGATTCTCTGTCCAAAGAGGATCTTATCCGCGATATAAGGCGGCGCAGAAAGCAGCTCCCCGGATATGGTAAAACCCGAATCACCCAGGAACAATGATGCATCATGTCCTCTCACCGTGCCATACCCTCCTATAGCCATCTCTTCTATGGGAAGCAGGCTTTGATTTGAGATCTGCCCCATGCCCCTCAGCATGAAATTGATATTTCCGTAGACTTTCTGTATCCGGGCCAGGCTGAGATTATATCGACGAAACCTGTGTTCAGCGTTTGCGCGAGTATAAGGCGCAGCGTCATCAGGGTTGAGAGACCCCCAATGATATGCCAATGTAATAATGTTTTTCCCCAGATAACGGTCAAGGCTATCATAATCCAGTGTCGCATAATAGACATCCAGATCATCTAGGTTCTCCAGTTCGTCGCGGGCATAGGACCTTGTATACTTGTTTTCGTATCCCACAGACATAGTCAGACTTTGATTCCTTTGCCGCAGAATAGGCTGTGAAACGCTTAGTCCATAGATAGTAGTATCACCGTCTAACCCCAGGTCCGCCAGTTCCTGGCCGACCACATAGCTGCCTTCCAGATAATCGAGATTAAGACTTGTCCCATAAGCACCAAAAGGAATGCTCAAATCACCTTTAAACAGCAGGGAATCTTTCGGGTCATTGCCAGTGACCCCCCTCAGAGAAAGAGTGCTCCCCCACCACGGATCCGTTATGTCGATATACGTGCCGTAACGTTCTTTGCCGACCAGCCTGGAGCCGAAGTTGTTGAAATCAAGCGTCCAGTTAAAGGCCAGTTTATCTTCCGTCTGTAACACAATATCTGCAGATCCCGGTTCTTCGCCCGGTTTCAGTACGACCCTCGTTTCGGCTGACTGCAGATCTTGTGACAATAAAAGACCTTTTTCAAGCAGCTCTTCCTTGACCACCCCATGCTTTAGCTGCTCCAGGAAATTGCGCCTTATCACCCTTTCATTATAATACTTCTGCCCTGAAACCTTGATCTCCCCTACCTCTCCTTCACTAATGGCGATCTTGAGAATTCCGTCTTCGATCTCCTGCTCCGGCACATAGGCCTCTGCCAGGATATAACCCCTTTCCTGATAGGCGATGGTTACCAGATCAGCGACTTCATTCATTTCATCCAGTGTCATGTCCCGGTATCTATACTCTGCAACGAGTTCATGAAGCACAGAGGAAGGGACATATGTATCCCCCCTCTCCGCTATGGCTCCATCCAAATCTTCCAGACTCTCTTCCAGAAATCTAATGTGATCCTGGATATTCTCCCGGGGTAGCGCAGAGGCCTGATCCAGGAGCTCCGTTTCCGCATCAAACATATCCTGGATCTGCTGTCGTCTCTTCTTAACTGCTATGACTTCGTCCGATTCCGGCGGCTTGTTGGCCCTGATAAAATCAAACCCCTTTATTAACACCCCGAATGATTCCTCTTCTCCGTTATCCGCAAAGGCCACGGATCCGATCTCACCGATGAGCAAAATAAAGACCGCCAAGAATATACAAGATAAAGATATTACGGATTTGTTTAATTTCATCATGGATTGACCCTCACTCTAAGATAAATAAACACAGGCTCTGGTCCCGCTCTGTTGCCCTATAGGCTTGTTTGACGAATATAGAATGGATATTGATATTAATATAGTAAATTAGGGTTTAAATATACAAACTATTCTTTAAATTTATAATATAAAAAAGTCAAGACCTAATCCTTGTCTCTTCCAATCATAACATTATCTCCGGATACCATCTCTTTCACCTCTAAGTCCGATTCGCCGGGCTTCGCGGGATTTAACGGATCCACTCCAAAAAAGAGGAACCCCTCTTGAGGTTCCTCAATTATCTTGAAATGCTTCTTAACTGACTGCCGACAGCTGACAGCTGGAAGCTTATTTACAGCTCCAACCACGAATCCGAGTATAGGGTGTTTCCCAGGATTACCTTTGCCGTCTTCACAAAACCCTGCAGTTCCTTGGAAAGCGAGCCTATATCAATGGCCTCCCCATCCATAACCTTGTGAACCACCTCTACAATCTCCGGCCTTTTGCCCCTCGCTACGGCAATCAGCCGGTCATCATAGGCATCAGCAATACATGAATACATCCCCTTCCTCTCCAGCATGATCATGAAGGTTATATTCAGGATTGACCTTAATCCCTCTGGCGGGCCGTTGGATATATTGGAAAGGCCGCATGTGGATTTGACACCGGGAAACATCTCCTGAAGCATCTCCTGAAAAGCCAGAAGACTCACAAGCTGTTGCTGTTGAATATTTACCGGCGTGACAATACCGTCAACGAAAATATCCTCATTCGGGACACCGGCCTCATTTGCAGCATAGATAAGTTCGGCTGCTAGGGCTCCTCTCTCATGTTCGTCTCTGGGAAGACCTTCTGGTCCCCACATAAGGGCGATCATGTTTGCCTTGTACTTGACCGCCAGAGGGATCATCTTTTCGTACCGCTCCGGCCTGGCCATAATGGAATTGATAATGGCCTTGCCCTGGTGAACGGCCAGACCTGCTTCTATGGCCTCTATATTGGAGGTATCCAGACACAAGGGGACTGAAGCTCCTGTTTCCTCCTGGACGGTCTTCACCACAAACTCCATCAACTCCGGGCCTCCCTTTCTGGCAGGCCCCAGGTTGATATCGATCCAGTCCATGCCCTTGTCCTTTTGGCGCCTTGCCTCTTCGGCAATAGGTCCCGGGTCCTTTTCCTTAAACGCCTTGCCTATAACCGTACTAATCACGTTCAGATTTTCTCCAATAAGCAGCATGGGCTCACCCCCTTCATTTTTTTGCACAGTATCATTGTTTGAAAGCTACTGAAAACACACTGGTTTATAGCAAAAACAAACTGATTTGTGATCTGCGATCTGTGATGTGCGATTCAAAGCCACATCCCATATCCCACATCATACCTCACATCCCACATCATACCTCACATCCCACATCCCATATCTCACATCGCTTAAACCTTCCAATTATCCTTAAGGTACTTCGCTATAAGCGTGGCATCCCTGGGGCCTATCATGATCTCCCAATCCGGGAGCTCCTCCTCCATCTCTCCACTTATGGATGCCGCATAACCCGGTACGATAACCTTCCTGTGTTTTATCTTATCAGCAATGCCGCATTTCTTGACAAAGGCCCCCACAACATCTCCGGAGAATTTTCCAGCAGCCCAGGCCGTCATAACAGAAAGCCCTTCTGTATCCAGGATAAGAAGCCAGCTCGGCACCCTGCTTCCTTCGATCTCGCCACTGACAATAAAATAGGTAAGAGAAAAATTGGTCGTTATCATCACCGGTGAATCTTCGCCGGGGCCCCCTATCTCATAGATACCCTGAGTGACCATCATAGGCCTCTGGGGATCCGTGAAGATATTTAATCTCTCCAGCAATAGTGGGAAAAGGCTCTCCCCCTTGAAATCGGACAGGACAGAAATACCTGCGTATTTTGCTATAAACAAGCCGGCAATGAGCGTCTCCATGTCAAGGTTCCCGGCCATCTCGCAGGGGAAGGTGATAGTCGGGAAACCCAGGGAACGGTTCCCTGCCTTCAAGGCCGCCCTTCGAATGGCTACCTGATCCCCAAAGGCCTGCTTCATCTCCCTTGAGCCTGAATCCAACACAAGGTCCTTAAGACCCATGCCGGTAAGTTTATCGCTTAGGGTAATAAGATCATCAATACTGCCGGCCTTCACAGCAAGGGGGAGCCCGGTATCCTTGGCAAGGCCGCCCATATCATCCACATTGTCCTTGGTGGCCGCATACAGGAGGGGTTTTTTAAATGCACAGGCTTCTACCCCGGCCTTCATGACGTCTAGCTTGTCCGTCATAAGGATCAGCACGAACTCGCTCTCCCTGGCTATCTTGCCGGCCACTGAGGCAAAGGAATCTTTGTCTCCATTTACATCCTTAAGGGCAACCAGTTCAGGTCGCAGGTTTAGACCGACCCGCTCGTACTGCAGGGCATTCCACTCCTTCAATTTCTTATCAAGGGCCTCGGAATCAATATCCGCCTTCACTAGTACACCTATCCCTGTAGGATTATAAAAGGTCTTTTCGTGCCTGAACATCACCGTTTCACCACCGATCTTAAAGGCCCTTGTGCCAACACCTATTGAAACGGGTCTTATGGGTGGAGCGGAGGCTTCGGCCAGCTGCGCCCTTGCCTCATCAGACACATAAGGACACGCATCAAGTTCGGCCTTGCCCGCAGCCAGGTTCATAGCAAAGGCAAGGCAGGTGGGAACTCCGCACTCACCGCAATTGGTCTTTGGCAGCAGTTTAAAGATCTGTATTCCAGTCAAACCCATATTAGACTCCTTTTTCATTTAAGCTATTAGCTATCAGCGTTCACATTTGGCTGACTGCTCTTATTAACCCACCATAGATTCCATCTTCAGCGCAGGATGGTCCTTCTCCTGGAGAAACGGGAGAATCTCATCCTCGGTTAGTCCCACTGTTTCGTCTGCTATCCTATCCAGTAAATCAGGAATGCCCTCTTCTTTTGCCCTCTCCACAAAGCGCTCCTTTATCTCCTCTTTCAATGACTTGGGCATCCATACCAAACGGTGGAGACCACCGTCTCCCACAATGAACTTGCGCTGGGTGATATTATACTTGGAATGACCCACAAAACCAGGGGTTGACTGACCACCGCCTACTGCCCCCGCCATGGTGGTGAATTTCATGCCCGAGGGTGTCTGCCCGGTATAATCCCTGTGCATGGTCATAACTCCGTTGCAGGCCGGCAGAACCGCCGCAATGCACTCACAGCAACCGCAGGTGGTCATAGGGTCATGTACTATGCTGTAAAAATTATAATGGTCTATGGCCTGCCGGGATGCCTTATACACAAATTCATTTACCCCCTTCCACTGGCCCAACTTGGGATCAAGGCATTCACCCTTTTCCACCGGCTGGTTGGGGCCGGTGGGGTTAATCTCATAGGAGGCCTTGCAATCCATCCAGTTATAGGCGCCGCAAAGACCTGTCCTCTCCGGGCTTATAACACATACATGGTTTGGGGCGAATGACTGACACAAGGTGCATGAATAATATGTTTCAATAGTCTCATCAGTCATATTTTCCACCCGATCATCTCTTACCGCATACTCCTCTCGTGCCCTTTTGGTCAATTCATCAACGTCTTTCTTTTCCGTATACAAGGTCACCTGTACCTTATCCAGTACATTCCCGAAGTCCTGATGGAGCTTGGCATGAAGGATTGTGCCTATGTCTTTAAGGCTAAAACCCTTCTCAAAGGCCTGATCCCCCACCCTGATCCAGGTGATATCCCTCTGCCCGATATGCATGATGCCCTGGGCGTAATTTATAAGGTGGTGAAACTGCCTCTCCAGGATCGGTTCAAAATCCACCTCCATCTTTCGTCCGGCCACCTGCGCATAGATACCTAACGGCACTTTGTCACCTTTTTTGAGATCCCTTATATCCGGACCTTTCAGGAGAACCTTCCCGTCCTCTATCTCATTCATCTCCGCCATATTGCAAAGCTCGGTGGCCTGTGTCTTGGTGCCGCCCATCTCAATATAGAGATCACCCTTTCGGACCCTCTCACCCTCAAAGGCCGGCCCGTAGGCAAGGGGGATATCTATGTCTGTTATGGTGACTTTGAGACCCCTTGTCTCTATGGACCTTGAAGTCATCTCATCATGGGGAACGTTAGCTACCACATGTTCGTAAGTACATATGCCGGTTGGCAGGACCTCGGGGATATCCGTATCCGCCAGGGTGGGGAACCCCCAGTTTATGGCCCCCGCGGCATTGGCCGCCCACTCGGCATTTACGTCTCCAAGCGCGTTAACAAACGCGAAAATACGATCCTTCTGGTACTTCAGCATCCTCTTATAATCTCCCGGCTGAACCCCGCCGAAGGACATCCCAGCCCTGTTGGCAAACCCCAAGGCAAAGACCGCCGCGGATATATCCGGACCAAAGGGAACCAGCCGGGTATTCCAGCCGATCTGGACCCCTTCCTCGATAAGCTGCTCCGCGAAGGTGGTCCCGTTCTGATTCGCCGCCATAAAGACATATATGGTCTTTAGCTGGTATTCCTCAGCTATCTTCTTTGCCGTGGCGGAATCCGGCGCCGCCCCCACAATAGCAGCAAAGCCGGGGGCTGTTCCATCCACGAACTCAACACCCCGCTTTCTCATGATAGCGTCATCCGCCGCCCCCAGCCAGATCTTACCGTTTTCCACGTCGGGTTCTTCCACCTCAGGCTGGTAAAAATCAGGGTCTTCCACATACCGGATCGCCTCTACTATCTCTTCTGCGAATAGGGCCGCCATGCCGGCATCCAGCAATGGCCCCAGATAGGGTAAATGGCAATCCTTTTTAATATGAGGTGGTAAAAGTTTCCGAGCAAAATCAAGAGGTTTTCTTGCCGAGTCCAGGTCGGTCACCTTTATGCCAGTAAGGGAATATATAATGGGTAAAAAATAGGCGGTATTGGGAAACTCCAACTTCTGACTACCACCATGGGTCTCCAGGGCCCTCTTATATGTACCCTCCGCCTTAGAAACAATATTGTAGGCCCCCTGAATTGCTGCAAACGCTACTAGTTTTGACATATACTTCCTCCTCCCTTCTTAAGGGTTTTTTTTATAATTACGCCGCTTCAAGCTTCTGCCTGTCGGCCATATCCATAAGCACCCTTTCACGCGCCTTATCTATCCCCAGCGCCTTGCGCTTCTTATCTATGTGGGCTATCATCTTTCTGGCGTGCTCATACGGATCAACTTCCAGGTCCCACATCCCTCCATAGATATCCTCCAGTTCTTTGTACAGATAGTGCTCAAAAACCGGGGCACCACTCACGGGCATGGTAACACCGAAGACCGTGTACACACCGGAGGCGACAAAATAGTGCCCTATGCTGATTGCCTTCTCACTCATCCATTCGGGGGCCGACCCCGCCGCAGGCAGGTCGCTGATATCCTTGCCCAGCCCTCCCGCCTTAACAACTTCAGCGGCTGCCATAAGGATCCTGCTGTTATCAACACATGACCCCATGTGCAGCACCGGCGGAATGCCCACTGTCTCGCAAACCTCTGCCAGGCCGGGGCCGCAATATACCTTTGCGGATTCAGGCGTAAGGAGCCCTGCCACGGCGCAGGCTATGGCATTGCATCCGGTCGTCAAAACGATCACGTCATTCTTTATAAGTTCCTTAACCACGGTAACGTGCCCTTGATTGTGGGTGGTCCTGGCGTTATTACAGCCCACAACGCCAGCTATTCCCCTTATACGGCCGTTTATTATGTTGTCATTAAGTGGGGTATAGGAACCTCGGAAGGTCCCTCCCAGGTGATAGTTAATCGCCTCGTAACTGAAACCCGCCACAAGATCCACGCCCTTATCCGGTATCATTACCTCCTTCTCCCGGTTGGGGAAGTTTTCAATAGCGGTTCTTACGATCTTTTTGGCATCTTCAAACGCGGTATGTTCATCAAATTCGATGTGTATGGTATGCCCTGAGGCGATCCTAGCCCTGGGGTTGGTTGTGATTATCTTGGTATGAAAACAGTCGGCAACATTTGCTATATTCTCCATAATGCACTGAACATCCACCACCATCGCATCCACAGCACCTGTTATAATGGCGAGTTCCTGCTGGAGAAAATTTCCAGCCAAGGGGACCCCGTGCCGCATAAGTATTTCGTTGGCCGTGCAGCATATCCCGCTTAATTGAATGCCCTTTGCCCCTTTTTCTTTAGCCAGTTTCTGCATCTCCGGCAATTCCGCCGCCTGGACAATCATTTCACTCAGAAGTGGTTCGTGTCCGTGTATTACCAGGTTCACATGATCTTCTTTTAGCACACCCAGGCTTGCCGAGCTCTTTACCGGGTAGGGACAACCAAACAGTATATCCTGCAGGTCCGTGGCTATCATTGACCCCCCCCATCCATCACCAATGGCGGCCCTGGTGCATTGTTCGAGAATATTCTCATAATGCTGATCAACACCTATATGTGTCCTGTGCATGATCTCCACGATCTCTCTATCAATACCCCGTGGAACAACACCCAACTTTTTCCATAGTTCATAACGTGCTTGAGGCGCCCTCTTTGCCGTGCACACCTCCCCTGTCTGCTGACCCCACTGGGCAAGGGCTCTTTCGGCCACCTCAACCGCTATCTCGTCAATATCCCGTTGAAGCCCCTCTCCTTCTTCCCCTTCCACAGTTATGTCAACCCCAAAATCTGGCGCGACCTCCAGCAGTTTCTTGGTATCCTTTATCTTATAGTCTTCGGTCTCTTTTCTGGCCGCGGCAAGGAATGTCTCTGCCACGCCCCGTCCATGGTCGGAATGCGCGGCAGCTCCTCCGGCTACCATTCTCGCGAAATTCCTGGCCGCTATAGTCTCGGGTGTAGCACCACACAGACCTTTGCGCGTATCTTCTCCCTCTATGCCGCCCTTCGGTAAGGGGAGCCTGCAGGGACCCTGGGAACAATTTTTACAGCATGTCCCCTGTGCACCGATGCTGCATGCCTTCATGGTCTGGGCCCGGTCAAAAATGGTATCTATCTCCATCTCCCTGGCCCTGTCGATCATCCTGGCGGATCCAGGATCAATGGTTAGATCCTGAGACCTTGGAAGGCTTTTCTTCACCTTTTCCTTGGCTTTGACTTCTTCCATAGTCATTACGCGGTTCCTCCTCTCGAGAATTAGTGGTGTTACCTATTCGTTATCAGCGGTCGGCAAGAAGTTGTAAAAAAAAATACATTGGCTTAATGCTCAAAGCCGACCGCTGAAAGCTCCATCCAGTATCAAATGACCAGTATCCAGCATCTAGTAGCGCTTATGGATACGTTCGAGATTCTTTGTCAAACCTTCAACCAAATCCAACTGATCCTTGGCTGCCGTCTTGGGCGCTTCTCTTCCTGTATAAACATCCTTTTCCGCTTCTCGTTTCTCACCCTCCTGGGCCCTCTTGTATCTCAAGGCCTGAAGGTCCTCAGTTTGTTTTGCCTTAGCACTGGCTGCTGCTTCCGCCTTGGCCTTGGCTTCCTCTTCCGCCTTGGCCTTCGCCGCCTCTTCCGTCTTGGCCTTGGCTTCCTCTTCCGCCTTGGCGCTGGCTTCCTCTTCCGCCTTGGCCTTCGCCGCCTCTTCCGTCTTGGCCTTGGCTTCCTCTTCCGCCTTGGCCTTCGCCTCTGCTTCTTTATCTACCTTGGGCTTTGCCTTTTCCTTTGGCTTCTCTTCCGCAACCTTTTTCTCCTCCTTGGGAGCAGGCGCTTTCTTCTCTTTCTTGGGTTTGGGCTTTTCCTTTTTAGCCGGGTTTTCCTTTTCAGATCCTGGAAGGACTTTAGCCTCACCGAAATCCAAGTTAGGCTCCGGAGAAAGAGATATCAGGTCCGGCTCCTCAACTTCCATCCTTTTGGATATGGCCTCAACATCAGAAGCCATTCCTCCGTTTATCATTAAATCAATAAAAGACCTGACCATACGTACGGTCTCCGGATGTCTCAAAATAACCACCTCGGAACCGGCAAGCAGAAAACAGACGGAGGCGACAACCTCCATCAGGATACCCCTCTTTTCCGGGTCACCCAAGGTCGGGGCCTCGTCCATACTTTGCCCTGCCTCTTTGCATTTCCATACCTCGTTGCCGATATTGTTGATCATGGGACACTGGAGTTTGTCATCTTCTTGAGTCAAGGCGGCCATTCTAATTCTTTCCATCACCGAATAGCTGTATTCCATGCCGTACCCGATCCCGCCCGTGGTTGGATCGATTATAATCTTATCCATATTTACGCCCAGGTTTCCCAAAAGGATATTCAACTGTTTGGCCAAATTCACGTCAATAGGTGTAGACGCCACCACTGTTTGGCCATAACCGAGGGCGCTGGCGCCCACCCCTTTATGACATCCTTCCTCAATGGGAGACAAAGAAACATTCTTGCCTTCACAGACTTCACAGATCTTTTTCATTACCTCTTCGTCTTTCTCATTATTGGCCGTGCCCCAACAAACTAGTGGTACGTTGATGGCATCTAATACCTTTTTAGCCAGTGCGGCGGCTTCGTCGGGGCTTCCATCCATCCCGTTGGGGTCGGTGGTCTTTAACTGCAGAACAATCATATCCGCCCCATATTCTTCAACACATTTCTTTGCCCATTTTACGGGGTCAGAGAGAACGTCTTTCATCGGTTCAATCGCTGCGGCCGGCCATTCGTCGGATGGGTCATAATCCCATATCTCCATAGCAATCCTGGGGGCATTAGGCATCTTTCCTTCAAAGAGATGGAAAGGATAACAATCTTCTCCTCCCAGGGTAATGGCTGCGTCACCCACACCGATAGTAGTCTCGCCTATAACACCTGAATAGGGCTGTTTTGGTATTGAAAAGGCCAATTTGTATACCTCCTTCTTGGTTTACAATAATAATTAAAGCTTAATAAACCAAATCTTGTTAAACTTTAAAGCTATTAATAAAATTATGTTTATTATGGTCTATGAAAATGAAAACAAAGTAGGCAAAAAAAAAATAAACAAAAATAACGCCTCTCAAATAAGGCGTAAAGGTTAAATCTAGTTTAATTGTTCAATTCTTGTCAAGAAATTTTCGCAAACCGCATTAAAGCCCCACATTTGCCTTCGACAAGACCATAATCTTCTCTAATTCTGGTAAATAAGCTAAATTCCATGGTGCACGGCCAATGTCGACCAACGGCTACGGAGAAGCCAAGTTAAAAACGCCTACTTTTTGCATCTAGCCCAGGATAGATTTTGTTTGATATTTCGCCTAAAACCTTCTATTATCAGCACGTCCAATAATTACACTTCTTTTGCTTATGTTATTGTTATGACAACAAAAAATAAAATATGGGATCAAGTTATTGATGCCCTTAGCTCAAAAATCAGCCCTTTTGAAATAAAAACTTGGTTCTCCAACACTAGTTGTAACATCCTTGATAACAATATTGTTGTTATCGATGCCCCCAACAAATTCATGGCTACTTGGTTAAAGGATAATTATTTCAAAGATATATACCTCTCTTTAAAAAACATATTAAGAGAGAATCCTGAAGTACATTTTAGAGACCTTAAAAGAGACCGACAATCTCTATCCAAAAGACCTCAAAAACAACATCATACAAAAAGGATGTCGATTGATAATAATCTAAACAGATCCATGAATTTTCATAATTATATTATCAGTGATTTTAACAGGTTTGCTTTCTCTTCAGCCGTGGAGGTGTCCGATAACCCGGGAAGTCATTATAACCCTTTTTACATGTTCTCCAGAAACTGTACCGGGAAAACCCATCTTGTAAACGCAATGGGCAATCATATTATTCGTAGGAATCAAGCGGTAAAGATATATTATACGTCTTGCAAATCGTTCATTTCTGAATTCGAGGATCTGTTAACCAATAATAAACTAAATGTTTTTAAACATAAATATCTAAATCTCGATATATTACTATTTGATGATATACAACATTTAATCAATAAGACCTGGTTACAGGAAGAGTTTCTTTATATCTTTAATCATATCTACGGACAGGGAAAACAAATAATCATAACCGGCGACAGGCGGCCGGAGATGCTAAATATAAATGTTCAACTGAAGTCAAGGTTGGGCTCTGGGTTATTGGCAGAGCTCCGTGATTTTGATTATAAAGCAAAGTATAACATTATTAAAGGCAAAATAAAAGAATATAAAGTAAAAATACCAAATGATATAATTTATTTACTATTGAGATCAAGTAATAATATAAAAATTATTTTAAAGAATATTATACGCATTCAAAGATATTTACAACTGAATAATGATAATATAAACATTTCTCTCGTTTATTTAATGATCAGCAATAATATTGATAATACAAATATTGGGGTAAAAGACATCCAATCTCTTACAGCTAGGTATTTTGATATATCACCCTCCGATATTATATCGGACAAGAGAAAAAAGGTATACGCGTATCCACGACAATTGGCAATGTACCTATCCCGTAAATATACAAACCTATCTTTCCAACAGATAGGTTACCAATTCGGTAACAGGGATCACTCAACTGTTATCTATGCGTCAAAAAAGATAAATAAAATAAAAAAGCTGGAAAAAGAGGTAAAAGGTGATTTAAATAACATAGAAACTCTTTTAATATAGTATTATGAGTCACATCTAGCGACTATCTTCCAGACAATGCACCTGATTTATATGTTATGATATGACATGAACAGAATGAAATACGAGCGAGGAAAAATCTATCAACAACTTATAAACAACTTTTATTATATATTCTTTTATTTCTACAGACACTCGGCCATTTATGATAATATGCAAATAAAATTTTTTAAATTTTGCAAACATATTCTATTTTTTCTTTAAAATTTTGTCTGTTATTTTGATGAGCTAATCCAATTATTAACAAAATGACCGCATCTATTAATACTTCTTTATATAGATTAAAAAAATATAATTAATATTTTAGGAGGGTGATATGGAAATAAGAATTAACAGAGACACATTTTTTAAGGCCATTTCAAAAGTACAGAGTATAATAGAAAAGAGGAGTAATATGCCTATTCTTTCCATGATCCTCTTATCTACTAGTAATTCTAATATCAATATATCAGCCACAGACCTAGAGATAAGTCTTCAACAAACAGTACCTGCTGAAGTTATTAATAAAGGGAGTATCACTATCTCTGGAAGGAAGATATTTGAAATATTAAAAGAAAGCAGCAGTGATAGTATATATTTGAAGGAAAAGGAGAATAACTGGATATTTATCTCGGACAATAAGACGCAATACAATCTAGCGTCTATGCCTGCAGAAGAATATCCTATTTTTATTGAGTCTGAGAATACTCCTACGATTGAAATACCAGGAGACATGTTAAGTGAAATGATCGATAAAACCATTTATTCTGTTACTATGGAAGAGGCGGGATTTAAGTTATCAGGGGTATTCATAGAGAAGATAAAGAAACATGATGACACCTTTCTCAGAATGGTTGCCACCGATGGACATCGTTTATCTCTGGTAGATAAATATGATGAAAAGATTAAGGATATCAATATTGATAAAGGAGTTATGATACCCAAAAAAGGTATGCTGGAGTTAAATAGGTTGGCGTCCGGAGAAGAGAACATAAGTATTGGCTTTAAACAGAATAATTGCGTAGCTAAAAAAGAAAATTCCCTTATTATTATCAGGTTGTTAGAAACCAAATTTCCAGATTATAATTTGGTTATTCCGAAAAAACTCAAACATAACATAAAGATTAAAAAACAACAGATTCTGGAAAGCATGAAGAAAATGATGATACTAAGCTCCGAGAGTTATAGGGGCGTAAAGATTACGCTTGAAAAGAACAACATGGAGCTGGTTTCGGTGAATCCAGACCTAGGAGACGTCAAAGACAATATAGGGGTTGAATTTGATGATAAACGTGTAGAGATGGGGTTTAACTCCAGGTATTTTATAGAAGTTCTTCAATCCATGTACAGTGAAGAAGTGGAGGTTGGTTTCATTGATAATGCGAGTCCGTGTATAATTAAAGGCGATGATGATAGCGGCTTTCTGGGTTTGATTATGCCTATGAGGATTTAAGATGTTGGATATATCTACAAAATATGGTGCCGAAAATATAAAGGTACTAGAAGGCCTTAAAGCGGTAAGGAAAAGACCGGCGATGTATATTGGTAATACCGGTTTGGGGGGATTACACCACCTTGTATATGAGGTAGTGGATAACAGTATTGATGAGGCTATGGCGGGATACTGTAATTACATTAATATTAAGATTTTAAACGACAATATAGTGAGTGTCGTTGATAATGGCCGGGGTATCCCGGTTGGAATCCATAGGACTGAAAAAATCCCGGCATTAGAGGTAGTGATGACAAGACTTCATGCCGGTGGAAAATTCGACAACAAGAGCTATAAAGTCTCAGGCGGCCTTCACGGAGTAGGTGTATCCGTGGTTAATGCCCTATCCGAGTTTCTGGAGGCGGAAGTCTTTCTGGATGGCAAGGTATATTTCCAGAGATACGAGCGAGGTGTTGTTAAAAGTGAGCTTAAGGTTATCGGAGAGACGAAGAAGAGAGGAACAAAGATATCATTCAGGCCAGACGCCCAGATATTCGAAAACACGGAATTTGATTTCGATGCTCTTGCCACCAGGATGAGAGAGATCTCTTTTCTTACAGCTGGGGTCAGGATAAAGATATCTGATGAACGCACAGGAAGGAAGAAGGATTTTTTTGAGGAGGGGGGAATAATCTCATTCGTAGAACACGTTAATAAAAACAAAGAGGTGCTTCATAAAAGGCCTATCTATATATCAGGAGAGAAAAATGAAGTAATAGTAGAGGTGGCCCTCCAATACAACACTTCTTACAACGACAAGATTTTTACATTCGCTAATAATATAAATACAATTGAGGGGGGCACCCATCTTATCGGTTTCAAGTCCGCCATAACCAGAAGTATTAATCAGTATCTCCAGCAGTCTTCAAAGACCAAGAACAATAAGGAAAAAGTGAGCGGAGATGACGTGAGAGAGGGTTTGGCCGCCGTTATAAGCGTTAAACTACCCAATCCACAATTTGAGGGGCAGACCAAGACAAAATTGGGAAACAGTGATGTCAAAGGACTTGTTGAGAACCTGGTAAATGATGGACTGAGCAGCTACTTTGAAGAAAACCCCCGAGCAATAAAGGCCATCTTAGGAAAGGTGACTGAAGCGGCCCGAGCCAGAGAGGCCGCCAGAAAGGCCAGGGATATTGCTCGACGAAAGGGGGTTCTTTTAGATCATTCACTGCCGGGGAAATTAGCTGACTGTCAGGAGACGGATGCGAGTCTTTGTGAGATATTTCTGGTGGAGGGAGATTCAGCGGGTGGTTCGGCAAAACAGGGAAGAGACAGGCGAAATCAGGCCATCTTACCTTTAAAGGGGAAGATACTGAATGTAGAAAAGGCGCGGTTTGATAAGATGCTATCCAGCGAAGAGATACGTACTATTATTACGGCCCTGGGGACAGGGGTGGGAGACAATGAGTATAATATAGAAGCTTTAAGATATCATAAGGTAATTATTATGACGGATGCGGATGTGGATGGATCCCATATCAGGACCCTGCTGCTGACTTTCTTTTTCAGACAGATGCCTGATTTGATAGAAAATGGATACCTGTACATTGCGCAACCGCCTCTCTACCGGGTAGCCTTGAACAAAAAGGAGTTTTATATAAGAGATGAAGAGGCGCTTGATGATTTTCTTTTGAGGCGCATAGCAGAGAGTGAAGAAGTAACGCTGGAAGCAGGAGAACAGATAAAAGGACAAAGGCTGGTGACGCTTCTTAAGGGGATAATGAGGTATCAGAACAACCTTCAGAAACTTGTTAAGCGTGGCTATAGCCCTCAGTTTATTGTGTCCTTGGCTTCCAAGGGTCCAACTGATCACAAGTTGTTCAAAGATAGGGAGTTTATGGAAAAGATCTTCCAGGATCTTCAAAAAGAAGGTTTCAGCATCAGTGATGTAAATATGAGCGAAGAGGACGGGGAGTACGAATTCAAGGTAACAGAGCCTAAAAACGGCGGCCAATCGGTATTTGTAAGCTGGGAGTTACTTGCCTCTAGGGAATTGAGAAGCATGATCGGCATCCATGACAAACTGGGCGGAATGATGCGAGGTGGGTACATAATTAGCGGTGAGGGAGATGGAAAGAGAATCCATCACCACCAGGAACTTATTGATGAGCTTCTGGAGAAAGCCAAAAAAGGGCTGTCTATTCAGAGATATAAGGGGCTGGGTGAAATGAATCCGGAGCAGTTATGGGCTACGACCATGCATCCGCAAAAGAGGAGACTAACCCAGGTAAGGATAGAGGATGTGGTAGAGGCTGACGATATCTTCACCGTATTGATGGGAGAGAAGGTTGAGCCCAGGAGGGAATTTATACAGAATAATGCACTGGAAGTAAAGGAATTGGATATATAAAAAAGAAAGGCACATGGCGCATGGGCCAAGGCATAAGGTAAAAAGAAAAATAAGAGAAAGGCGAACGGCATGGGGCGCTAAACATTGCCCCGGTGTCATTCGCCTGCTTTTTGGAGAAAGAAAATGGTGTCGGACATAAATTTTGATTCTGTGAAGATTGAAGATGAGATGAAGCGGTCCTATCTGGAGTATTCGATGAGCGTTATAGTGGGCAGAGCACTTCCGGATATAAGGGACGGTCTGAAGCCTGTTCACAGACGGGTGTTATACGCGATGCATGACCTGAAAAATTACTTTAACAAGCCCTACAAGAAGTCCGCCAGGGTGGTGGGGGATGTGATAGGAAAATATCACCCGCATGGTGACGCTGCGGTATATGACACTATCGTACGAATGGCACAGGATTTTTCTTGCAGGTATCCATTGGTTGATGGCCAGGGTAATTTTGGCTCCGTTGACGGAGACCCGCCGGCCGCCATGAGGTATACTGAAGTGCGAATGACTCAGTCAGCACAGGACTTTCTCTTGGATATAGAAAAA
>Ga0315543_1002191_pt1 | contig 19390 bp, 16 predicted proteins | sample SalMarSW160210MG_2_FD_203098 | JGI IMG/M metagenome (GOLD analysis project Ga0315543, IMG submission 203098) | Salt marsh sediment microbial communities from the Plum Island Ecosystem LTER, Massachusetts, United States - Salt Marsh Sediment SW1601-210 ...
GTTGATTATTTTCTGAAGAATTGTCGTCTTTCTCACCTCGGATTCCAATTATATTGAAAAGAAAGTCAAAAATATATTGTTTCAAAGGTGATTGTTCTTCAATCACATATTTCACAGGGTTACGCATCCACAAGTTTAATACTCAAGACTCTTTCATTGATCTTTAAGCTTCTACCATTAATCGCAACAAAAATACTAACGTTTATTAACTGCTTTCCAGCTCTTCGATTTAATAAATTGGTCATACCAAATTTCAAAAGTTAACAAACAAAACAAGGCTCTTTTGTAATCTTGATGACCACTTGTATGATCCTCCAACATCGTCTGAATTGTTTTAATATTAAAAAACTCATTACAGGCAGAATCTGGGGAAAACAATCGGTCTTTAACAAATCCGTGCAGTTCTCCTCTGAACCAGCCATCAACAGGAGTATTAAAACCAATCTTCCTTCGTGTAATAATCTCGTTGGGTATCCACTTTGAAATAGCTTTTTTCAGAATATACTTTTGCGTCTTGCCTTTAATTTTCAAATTAGGCGGAATACTTTCCACAAATTCCATAAGCTCTAAATCTAAAAATGGCACTCTCGCCTCAAGTGACACCGCCATAGACAGCTTGTCGCCGTACAATAATAAGCTATCAGCCAATGAAAAACGTGAATCTATGTAAAGCATTTGGCTCAGACCGTCAAGACCGGCCACATCTTCATACCAGAGCCGAACAGTATCACAAATGTTATTTCCAGCTTCTCGCAGGAGACAATCGCGGTAGAGTTGCTGCTTAAGGGGTAAACCAAATATTGTATACACCTGAATCATTCGCTCTACGTCATTTTTAATACCCAACGAGCGAACTGCTCTTTTAAGCTGCTCGTTACGTGGCAACTTCTCGACAAGAGGAGCAATTATTCTTTTGCGCAAGCACATCGGCAACGCACGATATAACGATCCATATCGTTCTCCAAAGTGACGAGGGTACCCAGCAAACGGCTCATCAGCCCCTTGTCCCGTTAACACCACTTTCACCTGCTCTCTTGCCAACTGGCTGATCTTGTAATATGCCAGTGTTGAAGTTGTAGCTATAGGCTCCTCAAGATACAGGATTGATTTAGGCAAAAAATCTGCATATTCATCTGCAGAAATAACAATATCACGATGTTGACTACCAATACGTAATGAGGTTGCTCGAGCGGCATCCAGTTCATTGTCCACAAAATTTTCAGAAAAACCCACAGTGAACGTTTTTATTGGTCCACCAGTAACTTTGGTCATAATCTCAGCTACAGTAGTAGAATCCGTCCCTCCACTGAGAAAGACTCCTATGGGGACATCGGATATCATCTGTCGCTTGATTGCCGAAAATATCTTATCACGGAGCTCTTCAATAAGCTCCTTTTCTGAACGACCAGAGAAAAGGTAAGGCTCTTTTCGATAGAAATAAAGAAGACTACTGCCATATTGATTACAAATCAATGCATGTCCAGGTAATAATTTCTTAATTCCTGAGAACGCCGTGCGTGGCGATGGAACAAACGTAAAAGTAAAAAAATCATCTAATGCCTTTAAATCAACTTCAGGATTGACCTCCGGGTGGGAAAGAATTGCTTTTATTTCAGAGGCAAACACCAAAGTGCGTCTATTATCCCAATAATATAAAGGTTTAATACCAAATGGATCACGTGCCAATATTAGTGTGCGCTTTCGCTCGTCCCAGAGGGCAAATGCATACATCCCATTCAGCCGCGAGAAAGTATCATATCCCCATTGCTCATAGGAATGAATAATAACTTCGGTATCCGAATTTGTTCTAAAAATATGGCCGAAAGATTCTAATTCATGTCGCAAATCTTTAAAGTTGTAAATCTCTCCATTAAAGACAATCCAAATAGTTTCATCCTCATTGCTCATCGGCTGATGGCCTCTTTCGAGGTCAATGATGGACAGCCGTCGATGATTCAAGGCGATCCCAGCTTTGTCACAAGCATAGAAGCCCTGATCATCCGGGCCCCTATGAGTCAAAACATCGTTCATATTCTGACTCATAAATCTTGGTACGGGTTTTACATCACTGTAATTAAATATTCCGCTAATACCACACATTAAATAATCCTTCTATTACGTTTCCTTATAGTTTTGCTCTTCATTGAGCCAAAAGCTAAGGCTCCTAAACATCTGTGACTGCGCCCAACGATGATAGGGGACATTATTCCATCCTAAAAGAAGCTGACGAGTGCGAAACGAACCATCTGGTTTTATCCATCGAGCGGTTAAATCTTCTAACTGATATCTGAGAGTTCTGTTGAATTCACTATACTTTTCCCGAAGCAATAATCCAAGATTAATACTCTCCGCATAATCATAAAGGTCGCGTCGGTACAATGTTAAACGAGGTGCTATTGCAAACGGTTTTGGAAGTCCTTCTTCATCTATAAGATAATTTAGATAAAATTCCACTCCACGCTCTATAGCCTTCTCACACTTTAGAGTATTTGTGACCCGCTCGATCTTTATCAAGTTTTTCAAAACAAAGCAGGTATGAAAGTGATCTATAAAGTTGTTTTTACCATCCGTCGCATAAAGCCATGAGCCATCCGGCTGTTGTGATTGTATAACGAAATTCAGATTCCTTTGGCCAACCTTCCAAAATTCGTCGTTGGAAAACCGCTGTGCTGCCTCAGCAAGCAAGAATGCTCGATAAGCATTTGCATTAACCACATAATATCCATTGTCAAGAGAAGAATAGGAACATGTACAAATCCCTGGTGCCACCTCTCTATCCCGGATATCATAGAATACATGCTCCACGATATTATGCAAGATTTCTAACCAAAAATCCTTTTCTTTATGCAAATCATAAACAGCAGCAAAGGCCTCGTAAGCATAAGGAGTAGCAGTTATTAACGGCGTACCAGCCTTGGACTTACCGGAATGACTTACCCAATCAAAGGGAAGTCCCCAACAGTAACGCTCATAACCTTCGCTGCGGTTTTTCTTTAATGAATCGAGAAAGTCTTTGGCTTTCTGGCAGTATTGCTGTTTTCCAAGGGCCTGGAATAGATATGAGAAGCCCATTGCATAGTGCGCATCTGCGATGGGAAATCGCCGACGTGGCGAAAACCATTTTCGCGTAGCAGGTGTAAATGAATCAAGCAGTACAAAGGGAGCTGCAGCTATATCCCCCACTATCGGAATCTTATAATACAACAACTTCGACCATTGTCCTATAGAAGATGTCCAAAAATCATACTGATCTTGAGATGTTTCACCATAAGCTTCGAGCCACAGAATAAAATGCTCAAGAACAGCTTGGATAATTTTTATCTGTTGATTTTTCATCTCATTCGCAATCTTTACTCAATACCGCTTTATATATTGTTTCCAGCCTCTGAGCAGCGTTAGAAGCTAAGAAATGTGCTTGAGCATAGTTGTAGTTGAAAAGAGAAATTCTACTGTATAAGTTCTTGTCTAAAATCAACTTCTCAATCATATCTGCGAAGACTTTCGGCTAAGCCCTCCGTCAAAAAATATCTCGGCTGCCAGCCACACACTTCTTTAGCAATAGTATTATTGCTCATCAGACGCATGACCAAGCAATAACGACTTAACGATTTCCATTCAATGAAAAAACATATCTGACAGATTTGATGAAACCCTGATACATCTGTTCAATTGATGCTTCTCTATTATATGTATCTTTTGCACATTCAGCCATTTTGCGACGATGCTCATCATCATTGAGCAGCATCATAAGAGCACTGGCTAAGAGGTCTGACCTCCCTTTCGGGACAACAATGCCGTTTTCACCATTCTTCAAATACATTATTTCAGGACCATGATCCTCCACATCCTCTGTCACAAAAGGCAGCCCGCACGCCATAGCATCTACGAGGTTTAATCCTACCGCTCCCGGGCAACAGTATACATCACAAGCCATCATAAGTTTTAGAAGTTCCTCACCATAAAGAGCACGAATGTATGTAACTTCTGGAGGAAGTTGTTCAGGTAGCACATTTTCCGTATTCGGGCCCACTAATATAACGCCAACGTCTTCCTTCCTGATAGTCTTTGCGGCTTCAAGAAGGTCTAAAATACGTTTGCATTTCCGCATTCTTCCCGTGAATATGATATTCCTTGCGGTCGATATGTCACGACTAGCCAGAATGGACAAACGTTCACTTTGGGAGAGTGAAGAAGGCAGATTGCATAGACACAGTGTGTTGTTGGCAATGAAAACCTTGTACCAGTGCTTTTTGTCAATGTACTGTCTGAGGTGTTCCGCATACAGGATAATTGCATGGCAAGAAGAGTGGAGGAGGCCATAAAACGAACGGTAAGCCTGTTTATTTGACAAGTTAATTCCATGCCCCCAATAGATGACGCGAATGTTCATAGTGCGAAGAATCCACACGAAAGGTAGTATAAAAAGATGCCGTAAACCTGAGAACAGAATGACGGCATCCGGGCGTATCGCACGCACGACTTGGAGCCATGCTCCCAGACTCGTATGCATTTTGTAGAAAGGGAAATCTACAGGTGATGGACTGCCGGATTGAATCGCCGAACCTGCTACCGAAAAATCGTACGCCAGTTTTATAAGCTAATGAGACTGGCCAGTTAATAATCTTTTTTTTGGAAATTACAGTATTCATATAACAGCAAAAAAAATGATAGTAGCTATCACTTAATCTAATTATCCTGCTATTTCAGCAATAGCGTTTTTAATTTACCAAGGTTTTACTTTGCATGTTTTTTAAATAATTTATTGCTGAAATAAATCCATCACACATAACTTCAATATTGCCATTCCTCATAAATTCTTCTCGTGCTGCTTTACTAAACCTCTCATATACAGCTTTCGTGGAAAGAATGTAGTTTATTTTTTCAGCAAGCATCTTAAAATTGCCTCGCTGAACAATAAAACCGTTGTAATTATTTTTGAGATAAACAATTTCAGGACTATGTCGTACACATTCTGTTACTACTGGCAGTCTCCAATAAAAAGCATGATTGATACCTAAACCACAAGAACCGGGTATACAAAACACATCAGACATTTTGAATATACTATTTATTGTGAACGTGTCATATATCTCTCCAAGATATAAAATATTATGAGATTTATCTATCTTTTTCAACTGCTTTCGAGAGATACCACCTCCCACTACAACAACTCCAATATCTTTATTTAGATACCGAGCAGCTTCAAGTAAATCATCTAGTCTCTTGTCTTCCAATATTCTTCCAACAAACAAAACTATTTGTATAAAATTAATATTAAACTCTTCTCTAATCTCGTTTTGGGGCTTTTTAATATCTGGAATATCTAAATGGTTTATAGTATTATTAGCGATGAAAACTTTATAGTGATATTTCGGATTCACATACTTTTTTTCATTTCTAGAATATAAAACAATTGAATCGGATACTGCATGTAAAATACCGAAGAAGACGTTCTTAAAAATATTGTTAGGTGTCTGCAAATTTACTCCATGAGCCCAATAGATCGTTTTAACATTTTTCGATTTTAACCAGAATAACAACGGCCAAATTATGAAGTCCTTAATACGAAGAAAAAAGATTACAACAACAGGATTCAATCTCAGAATTTCCCTTTTATAGTCACTAAAGCAAAAAGGTTGTATCAACAGTGTAAAATCAACTTTATGTGGGTTTTCTTTTTGCAGCTCATTAGTTATAACAACTAATTCATAGCCCAATGAATTCAATTTGCGATTTAAATAATTATATATTGAGACTCTATAATGATAGATTTTACTTGAGATAAGTACTATATTTCTCACGACTTATTTATCTCAGGATACAGATCTACTATTCCGAATAAACATTCTTAGCTGTGTATTTATGCTGCACACATCTCGATAGTGCGGAATCTTTCCAGCATGAATCAGAAGCACCTTATGCATCTGTACCTCTTTGCTGAAGCTTGCACCATCCAAGGAATCGACGCCTGTGTCTCTGAAACGAGACAACAAGTAGTTGTAGATAGGAACACGATAGTGCAAAATCAGTCCGCCGTGCAACAAAAGAACTCGTTTATCGCGCCTATGTCTTTCCATTTTATTCTCGACTATTATCAGTAAGGAGACTGATATTGCAGACCTCAACCGTAAACGTCAGTGTTTCCTCATAACCCATTTCTGGTGAGGTAGGTTTCTTGGTAGCTATCTTTAGATAGCAAATAGATAAAATCATACTCTCTCATATCGAGCAGGACTGATAATTACATACTTTGGCATATTTGTTATTCTTTTATCCTTCTGAATCCACCAAGTAATGTTCAAAAATTGATTTTAATGATGCTACACTGTCATTGATATTAAACTCTTGTATAACCTTCTTTCGTCCTTTTCTGCCGAGTTTTATCCTAAGGTCGTAATTGTTAATCAACAACGCTATTGCATCTGCAAGCTGCCTAACATCCGTTGGAGAAGTTAAAACACCAGTCTCCATATGCTTAACCAGTTCAGGAACACCCATAACTCGAGGAGCTATAACTGGGGTCTCCTTGGCCATTGCTTCCATTAAGACCACGCCCATAGTTTCGCGAATACTTGGCAAAACAAAAATATCGGCCTGATCATAATACTGCTGTATCTCACTCTGAAAAACAGCCCCTTTTAGTTCAACAAAATCATCCAGTTTATATTTGCGTATTAATTGCTCTAATCTTTGCCTTTCCGGCCCTTCACCAATAATAATACAATGAAATTGAAAACCACTTTTGTGTAAAAGGTTACAAGCTTCAATTAAAATAGAGTGACCTTTAACAGGATCGAGTCTCCCCACAGACAGGATGGTAATGACATCCGTCTTAAATGGACATGGTGCAAACTCAGCCGGATCTACCCCGCAATGAACCACATATATTTTGTGTATGCTCTCTGGCACAATATCCAAAATGAAATTCTTGTTGTAATTGGAAATAGCAATTATAAACTCTGCGGATTCTATCTTTTCCTTTAACAAAACTCTTTCGATGAGTAGAGCGGTCCCATGTGCAGTAAAACTAAAATTGATTCCAAGAAGTTTAGATATTATCATTGCACAAGTTGCGGAGCCTCCTGCAAAATGAGCATGTATATGTTTTATATTATCCCTTTCAACTCTCCTCGCCACGTATATTGCTTCACAAAAATGAAAGAAACAACGAACTCGATCTCCTAATTTTGTTTCTCTTCTTGTTAAGACGAAAAGCAATATTTCTAAGTATTTAGCCGGTGCTTTGCAAAAATAATATAAATGTGACCAAATAAATCTGATAATGTCAAGGGGGAATACATAAAACGTATCATCCATAAGTTCGCTATCGTCCGCAGAAATTGTATCTGCGGGGGGTCTATGGACTGAATAAGATTTAATCTTGACGCCTGAAGCCCTTAATCCTCTAACTTCTCTATGTATGAATGTATGACTCAAGGCAGGGAAAACACTTGTAATATACACCAAAGATAGTGATTCTTTTGAATAATTCATATCAAAATTGGTGAAGTATCTTTTAGGATTGCCCCTAAATCCCCGTGAGAAGAATCAGAGTTTTTCAAGACCTCAACTCTTAGTGCAAATGACTCCTTAAATGTCTTTATCATCCTTCGAGCCTTCAAGGCCTTGCTCTCTCTATAGAACTAAGGGATGTGTCAATTTTTTGACAAAGAGTAGAAAACAACTTTTCCCATGAGTAATCTTTAGCTACCTTCATCCGCTCGGCGATCCTACGCGAATTGTTTTCAGCAAGGGCAACTCTAACCCGGCTCACAAAGTCGTCATAAGACTTGGAAAGATAAATCACATTATTTAGATGACGCACTTCCGGCATATCTACCGAAACAACAGGCTTCCCAGCAGCTAAATACTCATATACTTTTAGCGGATTAACGGTTTTAGATAGTTCATTAGCTCTAAAAACACTCAAACATACATCGAAAGCCTTAATATAATTTGGCAAAACTCCAAGGCTCTTTCTTCCCAAAAAATGAACATTTCTAACTTCACTAAATAGTGATAAGTCAAGCTCCGGAGCAACAGGCCCTATAAGGACCACTGTCCATTCCTGATTTGCCTGTGCTATGTACTTTATTAAATCCAAATCTACCCATGGACGAATCGCCCCTATAAAACCTAAAATGGGTTTACGAAATTGCTTCATTTCTTCGGGGATTTCTAAACTGTCATTCTGAACCTTAGCAAAATGCTGCACATCAACTCCATTGGGAACAAAAAAGGTATTGGTGTTATATTGCTTTTTAGTTTCGTACAGCCCTTTTGCTGAGGTGAAGACTATATCCGCATCTTCTATCAGCTTCCTTTCCATTTGTATAACCAAACTCTTGCTTCTTACGCCAGGATACGCAGACATCTCATCTACACAATCATATATGAGCAATTTTCTCGGGAACAAATCTAAAATATGTGTTGCACTATATGAATATACCCACAAGATAGGTAAATCAAATCTCAATTTGCTTTGTAGCTTAATAATCACCTTGGCAAGTAATCGGTGATTCATGTAATCTAAAATTTCAAATCTGCCAAATGCAGGAAGCATAAGAGAAGGTGACAAAACAAGTAGATTTTTCTTGACCTCTCTGATTCTGCTACCCACCCCGCTTCTGCTCTCGTTCAGTCTCTTCCATAGATTTGTTATAGAACAGATCGGCTCAACATATATTATCTTATTTCCGCGATCGGCCAACATATCCATAAACCGCTGTTTCCTTGTCCATAGGAAATCCCATCTCATGGTCGATATGCAGATAATGTTCTCATTTTGAAGCATTACAGTTCTCGCTTATCGTCTTTGTCTAAAGGTTCTATTTGTCGCCCACAAAAATTCAGCACGGCTCTACGTATGCTATTATACAACCTGCCTTATTAAATCGCCAGATGAAATGTTGCTTTCTGAACCGAGAATCATTCCAATAATGTGTAGATAAACAGACAATACTATTCATCTCGCAATCCTTCCAATTGTCTCTTTATTGGCGCCTGCTATCCCTGCAGTCATACCAGCTAAAAAGTAAAGTGGAAGATGGCTGTAACCCTTACCTCCAGCATAGAATTCGACTGATAAGATCAAAAGGTATATAAAAGCGAAGACCATTAATCGTTTATACAATTGATTGTGTGGGTTCTTTATTGCCCTATAGGAGCAATGTATGCTTGCCAGAAGCATTGTCAGAAGAAAAAACATTCCACCTATACCAAACATTGCTAAAGTTGAGTAATATGCCCCGTGTCCACCAGCGACTAACTGACGTAGAACAAATTCAGAAATATTTCCTCTTTCACGCATAGAAACCTGATAATAACCGATTCCCTTTCCAAAAACTGGATTTTGTTTAAATATGCTCCAATAATGTTGGAAGGTACGGAACCTGTATACATCCTGTTCTTCTACTCCTCCTGAAACGTCAAATATCCTTTCAAGCTGAGAAGGAATTGGCACATAAAGAGCCACAAAAAAGTATAAAATAAGTAAAACTAATATAGCTAAAAGTGGACCTCCCAAGGCTTTTCTTTCAATTAACAGGAAGTACAAAGTTAATCCTAAAAGTACTCCAAAAAAACTAGCCCTCCCCCCTGAGAAAAAAAGTAAAGTCAGACATATAGCAAGACCTACAACAAAATAAACATTCCACTTTCTTCTATAGTAATAGGCAAATAATGCAGCAAGAGCTGGAATGGCTGCATCCGATAAACCTCCTATTCTATGATATAAGCTGCTTCCACCACCATATCTGAATGTGCCATAAAGATAAGGTATAGTAAAATCGCCAAAATAGCTTAACAGCCTTAATAAACCAATACTGAGGGAAAAAATAATTATAAAAAGTAACCAGCCCTTCTCGTTTATCTTCTTATATCTAAAAAACCATAAACTACTAAAGAACGTAAGAACTCCTATAAATACCCAATAGTAGGCCCTTAAGCCTACTTCGGTAGCTTTTGCACCAGAGAGCACTTGGCCTGATACAGGATTTCTTATGTAATTTACTATTGACCAAACACTTATCACAAAAAGTGCCGTGTAAAACAATGTTGCATTACTAGGAAAGTAGCTCTTTCCACCAAAGAACAGTGAGACTAAAAGAATCAAAAAGATAATCGGAGCCATCCATTCTATCCACCTGAACTCCTTGATAGGTCCAAGATCACCAAAAGAAAGTGGTAAAAAAACAGCAAGTGTAAAAATAATAATAAGTAGTAATTTCATAGTAATAACCCCTATTTATTCGTCTGATACTTTTTTACTAAATCTATTTTTGATCCTTTCATCCCTCTGGAATTAACCCATAAGGCAGGCATCTCTTTAACACTTGTTTCATTGCTTCCTTTTCATTCGGTTGAAATTCTCTTAACAAGAAAAGCATTGTAGAGTAAACCAGCACACCTGAACATACACCTAAAAAAACATTTAATAAATCTGAAGAAGTTGACCTACCGCCGATAAAATACACTGCTATTCCCATTATGGCCGAAGCAATAGTTACTTTTGCTAATGACCTAAAGGGAAATTGCCATGGAAAAAGGTGGAGGGAAAAAACGATTACTAAAAATAAAAGAAATGCATAAGAAACCAAAGTTGTTATAGCCGCAGCAAAGTAACCATATTTGGGAACAAATAGAAAATTTAGAAATAAATTCAATAAGCCAGATGACACTATTGTAATAGTTACAAAACTTGTTTTTTTATAAAACAAAAATCCCGCCTGAAATCTTTGTTGAAGTCCTAAAAAAAGGACTCCTAATGTAACAAACGGCATAATTTTATACCCTTCAAAGTACTGCTGTCCTGTCATAATCTTCATAACCGGCTTGCTTAATACACTCAATCCTACCACAGCAGGAACACAAGCTATTAAATAAAATCGGGTTATTTTGCTCACAAACTCTGCACTTTTTTCTTTTCCTTCCTTTTCCCAAATATGTATGGATAAAGGACCTGAAGCTAACATAAATAAGGTAATAAGAAGCATGATACTCTTTTCAGAAATATTATAACTTGCCGAATATAATCCTACTTCTTGACTTCCCCGGAAAAACTCAAGAATATATCTATCAGATAAACTCAATATCCAAGCCGCCAGGTTGCCAATCACTAATGGAATGCTATATCGTGCCATTTCTTTTGCCATTGAACGGTCTAAACCAGTAAACTTAATAGAAGTACCGCCTATCGCTATTCTCCATAACAAAGGTAAAATCACAGCTCCGCTTAATATTATTCCCCAAAGTAAGCCCTCAATACCAAATTTAAACAAGACAATCAGTCCCACCCCAAGAACGAAAGCCATCACGCTTCTCCAGCTAACAAAGAAGCTATACCAACCTATTTGCCTCATGGACCTTAGAAAATGCTGGAAAACATTGAATATTGCCATAATAATAAAAACACCAATTCCGACGGACATCAGTAAATATAATGTTGAAGAAATATAGACCTTTAGAGAAAAAAGGAGAATAATAAAAATAAGGGTTATTACCAATATAGAAATAAAGGTTAACCTAAGTATGTTCCCGCAAAAAAAATCTAATTTGTTATCTCGTTCATAAGCCGGATAAAATCTTATGATCGACATAGACAACCAACCTACTAATGTAGTTAATACCATAACGGTAGCCATTACCAGGCTGTAATTACCGTAATCTTCGGGCGCAAATAGTCTGGTAATTATAGGAATACTAACAAATCCTACAATCGCTGGCGCAATCTGCGCGGGCAAATATTTAGCTGCGTCTTTTAAGAAGCCTTTGATCATGTTTCTTCATTCTTCGCCTTAACATCCCAACATAGCACTTGATGACAAATGGAGAAATTAGCCATCTCACACACTGAATAAAATGTTTTATCCCATACTTCTTTATTCGGATAATCCAGCTTTTCATATTACCAAAGAAATATTCTTCGGCAATCTCTTCGAACCACCAGCTTTCGCGAAAATTACCGCTGTTTAAAGGCTCGGATACATGGCGGAGAAACCGCAATATTTCCTCTTGCTCTGTTTTGACTGGCAGATATGGCACAAAATCCATGCCTATTTTCACAGGGATAATGTGGTGACCTACAAGACCATCTTTACATATATCAAGTGATAGAATAATAGATTCGTTGGTTCTCTTAGTTCTTTCACCTGAGCATTCATCTGGAACAACTACAAATTGAAAATTTCCCAAAGAATATGCAATCAAGCCGCTTTTATATCTTTCTATTCCTTGAAGCACATGAGGATGGTGCCCCAGAATAACAGTGGCTCCGCTATCGATAAGCCTTCGGGCGAACTTAACCTGTTTAGGCGACGGGTAGAAGACTTTCTCTATTCCCCAATGTAGGGAAATTACAATAGCATTGCATTGGGAAGTTAGTCTTCTAATATCTTCAATAATTTTATCTTCATCTATTCTGTTTATGAATATACCTTCTGCAGACTTCCTATATCCGCCTTCAGAGTAGCCAAGAAATCCAACCTTAATTCCATTTCTCTCAACGATCGCTCGGCTCTGGCTAAATCTCATGTTACCCGCACCTATAAAGGTCAGACTGTTTCGATTCAGAACTTCGAGCATCTCGTGAAAACCCTGCGATCCTAAATCCATAATATGATTGTTGGCAATATTAAGGACATCAAATCCAGATTCTTTCAAATACTTGACCTTATCGGGCGAGGTATATAGCTGTACGGCTTTTTCTGCTTCCTTCCCCTGGTTCGATAGAACAGTTTCTAAGTTGGCAAAGAGAATATCTTTACCATAGAATGCCTGGCTCACCTTCTGGAAGGGATGTTCGCCATTCTTGGTCTGTAGACAAATATCACCAACAGCTATCAATCTAATCTTACTCTCGGCCATAGTCTTTTTATTATTCGCCAAAGTCGATTGTCAATTTTTGAATTAAAAATCTGTACTTGCCACACTATGTGCGGGCGTGCAGTTCACATAAGCGAACAAATAAGTCTGAGCACCCTATCTATACATCCTTTAAGCCCTTATGAAGCAAATCTTTAGACACCTTGGACCGTATCCATTTGAACTTACCAGATTTAGGTCGTTCGATTTCCTCAAGTACTTGCACTTTTATTTGCACACCAATACCTATGATTTGCCGTAGATCACAGCAAAGTCGGTCGAGTTCGGCCCTAAGCGTTTTGGGCTCGCTCCCTTTCCAAGGAACAGCTCGAAGGATGATATGGTCCGGGGATTCTTGAATAAGTTGGACATCCTTGACGGTCTTTATGTTCTTGAAGGGATGTGTGATGACGGCTGGAGAAATCATTGCACCTTCCGGAGTCACAATGAAGTCCTCTTTCACACTTTGAAGAGGCTTGTGACCATAACATCGTTTTTGTCTTGAGTGATTTGCTTAGCAGTCCGATGTAGCACCTGATAACAAAGGGGCAGATCAACCATCTAATGCACTGAAGAAGATGTCGAAAACCGTATCTTTCGATCCGTCTGAACCAAGAATAGATATTTGTCAAAAGATAAGTACTTGCTATCTGCTCAAACCACCACCTCTTGGTTACTCGCCCCTCACTTACAGTCTTAGAAATCTTCGCGATAAAATCTAAGTAGTCTTCTTTTTCTTCTTCCGCCATTATATGGGGGGCATATTTGCTGTCTATTTCAACAGGAACTACGTCATAACCTTCTACGCCCTGCTTACTTATGTCCAATGAGAGTATCACGGTTTCCCTTACTTTATTAGTTACAAGTGTATCGTGTTTTTCATGGTCGAAGCCAAATTGAAAATTACCCAGAGAATAGGCTATTAAGCCATGCTTGTATCTTTCTACGCCTTGAACTACGTGGGGACCGTGACCAAGAACCACGCTGGCTCCTGTATCTATGAGTTTTCGAGCTAATTTTATTTGCTCAGGACAGGGGTAAAACACACTTTCTATTCCCCAATGAAGCGAGACGACGATCACGTCACAATTCGCCTTAAGACTTTTGATATCTCTAACAATCTGGGGCTTGCTTATCTTATTGATCCCAAAGCCTCTATGTTTATCCTCAAATCCGCCGGTATAATAGCCAAGAAATCCTAATTTCACATTTTCACGTTCTACCACAGCGTGTCTTTGGGTGTACTTATGGCTGTCTACTCCAACGAAAGTTATATTGCTGCTACTTAGCACATCTAAAGTTTCATTGAATCCATCCAGCCCCAGATCAAAGATGTGATTATTGGCTAAGTTGAGGACATCGAAACCAGATTCTTTCAAATACTTGACCTTATCGGGCGAGGTATATAGCTGTACGGCTTTTTCTGCTTCCTTGCCTTGGCTCGAAAGGACTGTCTCAAGATTGCCGAAGAGGACATCCTTATCTCCGAAAACCTCTTTTACATTTGTAAAAGGATTGATATTATTCTTAGTTTCCAGGGAGATATCCCCAACCGCCATTAGTTTTATCTTGCCTTCAGCCATAGTCTTTTTATTATTCGCCAAAGTCGATTGTCAATTTCTGAATTAAAAATCTGTTTTTGCCACATTATGTGCAGGCGTGCAGTTCACATAAGCGAATAAATAAGTTTGCGCTCCCTCTCTATGCGTCCTTTAAGCCATTATGAAGCAAATCTTTAGACACCTTGGACTGTATCCATTTGAACTTTCCAGATTTAGGTCGTTCGATTTCCTCAAGTACTTGCACTTTTATTTGCACACCAATACCTATGATTTGCTGTAGATCACAGCAAAGTCGGTCGAGTTCGGCCCTAAGCGTTTTGGGCTCGCTCCCTTTCCAAGCAACAGCTCGAAGGATGATATGGTCCGGGGATTCTTGAACAAGTTGGACATCCTTGACGGTCTTTATGTCCTTGAAGGGATGTGTGATGACAGCTGGAGAAATCATTGCACCTTCAGGAGTCACAATGAAGTCCTCTAACCTCCCTTCCACTTTCATAAAGAGAGGGTAATAATTTCTTTCACAATTTTCACACTTTGAAGAGGTCGGAGTTGAGGCAACATCAGTAGTTCGATACCGGATAAATGGATTAACATGATTAATGAATCCTGTCCCAATAATTTCATGCGTTTCAGGATCAATCTCAGTAATACCATACTGAGGAAGGCAATGGTAATAGTTGCTGTGCTCACACTCAGATGCTAAGACGACTTTCTCAGCCATGCCATAATGACTGAAAACTCTACAACCGAAGACTTCTTGAACCAGCTCCCTCTCCCACTCATAAACAGCCTCGGATGCGAAAAGAACCGCTTTGAGTCTGAAAGGGACAGCAAATCCATATTTTTTTATTGTATAAGCAAAGGAAGCGATCGCTGAAGGATACCCATGAAGGAACTTCCCACCAAACGAGTTCATTCTATCTACATAATGGTGTACAGTTTCCTTATGCTCAATAATGGGCGAGAGACGAAGGATTTTGGAAATTGGATCATAATAAACTGGATTTTTTCTATTGATAGCTCCCCGTAGTTCAATACGAGGCTCCCCAGGCTTGTATCCAACACGAGTCCATTGATGGCAAATAAAAGCAAGCTCTTTCTGGCTGGTGAATCGACCTTCGTAAAATTGAAGAGGTTTTCCCGAAGTACCACTTGTGTGACTCATCGGCAAATTTTTTAAACTCATGTTTTCTGCTAAAAGTTCCTTAAAATGTTTTTTTAAATCATTTTTCGCCAAATAAGGCAATTTTCTCAAGTCATTAAAATCCTGGATATCGTCCGGCTTTAGTCCCCTCTCATCAAACACACGTCTATAATAAGACACATTTTTATAGGCATGGTGAAGAAGATTACTTAATTGTTGCATCTGATATTCTTCCAATTTCTCGCGACTCCACCATTGGGATTCCTGAAGGAAATTGAAGGTTTCCCAAAACACCTTACCATAACGGATAGATAGCGGAACAAATCCATAGATATACCTCAACGATTGCTTTAATGGTTCAGGAAATCTTTTTGCAAATGTCTTTAATGTCATTATTCTTTTCCATCCTGAAATTTAAGTCTATTGTTTAAAATAACCACAATAGAAGTATTTCTTCTCCTCATGTGTCTCACTGATTTCTTCTTGTAGATTCCCACGCCTTTACAGGCGTGGCACTTACTATTTCAGGCTTTGCCTGTCCAGCAACTTCGTTGCTGGAAACGGCTCTCACCCCCGTCTTCACAGACGGGGAACTCACGCTGGATTAGAAACTATGTAAAAATCATTAAGCTTCTGAAAACTCAATTGGCAATTTCTGTATCAAGAACCGGAATTTTCCTCTGGGGCTTAATAGAATATCTTCCACAAATTCAATCTCGAAGGAAAGATCTATACCATATCTTCTTCTCAACGCATCTTGTATTCTCACGGTATCATGTTCGTTATAGCTGTCTTTTTTTACTAATTTCAATGTGGCATGCCCCCTCCTGTCCTGACAAAACTGAGCTTTTCTAACGTTCTCCGATACTTCCAAAATTAAACCATCCGTCCCACCTGTCAAAGGCACCAGGTCTCCATTAAAAGAAACAAAATAGTCCTGCAGACGGCCCTCGACTCTTTGCATTAAGGGATAATTTCGGCCACAATTACATCTTCGCGTGCTATATACGCCCACATCTTGGGTTTTAAATCTAATAAAGGGCATTACATAATTGTTGAAGCCCGTAGCTACAACTTCTCCTATCTCACCCTCATTGCTCACTGGTTGTCCATTGTTGGCAATTAATTCCATAAAACCATATTCAGGAAAGATATGGTAACAAGTGCTCTTTTCACATTCCCCGGCCAAAACTGCTCGCTCAGAGTGTCCATACCAGCTATAAACTCGGCACTGAAACACCTGTTCCAGTAGTTGCCGTTGCCAAGAATATAAATTCTCTGAGCCACAAAGAAGCGCCTTAATATTAGGAAAAGGCTCGATATTGTTTTCCTTCATAAACCTTGCCAGAATAGAAATAGCCGAAGGATAAGCCTGAATGAAGCTCGGCTTAAACTGTCTAATTTTTGATACATACTTCGGTAGTGTTTGATCGGTCATATGATAAGATGATAATATAAGATTCCTACTGATAACGCCGTATTTCCAAAACTTACCGTTGTTTGAGGAAACAATATTACCCCTTAGCACCACACACCTTTCGTCCATTTTAAAGCCCACCCTATTCCATTGAGTCAGCATAAAGGCCCATTCTCTGTCATCGAACACACCTTTCTCTGCGTAAAATCCCAGTGGAATACCAGTGGTGCCTCCTGTTGTAACATATTGGAGCTTCTCTTTAGGATAATTCTGACCTACCAGGTCAGAAAGATTTTGTTGGATGATTTCTTTAGTCAGATAAGGTAACCTCCTCATGTCACTAAGGTCTCGGATATCCTCAGGCTTTAGCCCCCTCTCATCAAACACACGTCTATAATAGGGCACATTTTCGTAGGCATGGTGAAGAAGATTACTTAATTGTTGCATCTGATATTCTTCCAATTTCTCTCTACTCCACCATTGGGATTCCTGAAGAAAATGATAGGTTTCCCAAAACACCTTGCCGTAACGGATAGATGGCGGAACAAATCCGTAAATATATCTTAAGGGTTGTTTTATTGGATAAGGGAGCCTTTTTGCGAATTCTGCTATGAACATAACTGTCTCTCAACCTCGAAACTTATCTCTGTCGCATGGATTAACTGCCAAAGAGGAATCGGATAGCCATCGCCTCCTTTGACGCTTCTGGCGAACTCAATCAACTCCTCATAATGACCCTTTTGTTGGTCTTTGGTTTCCACTCCTTTCACCCTCGCTCCAAAAATCTCAAGTTTCCTATAGTCATTTAATTGAATAACTTTCCCATCCACATAAATTTCCATTTGTTCTTTGGGCACTTCACTTGTCCCTAAAGCGGTGTATATTAAATTACATATCGAGCCATCTTTATATTTAATCGCTGCAACAAAATTGTCGTTGCCGGCATATTGTTCTGTTTTTGGGTCAATAGCATAAGCAGATACAGATTCCGCCTCGCTGTCAGTTAAGAAGTTGAAGAGGTCGTAAATATGACAGGCTTCTCCGATATTGCGACCGCCACCTTCTTCTGTATGCATCCAGAGTTCTCTGGGGATAAAGCCCGCGTTCATCCGATAGTTGATAATCACTGGATTCAATCGATGCTTTACTACTTCCTTGACTCTGTGAGCATAAATAGAAAACCTGCGATTAAATCCCACCATAAAAGGAGTTTTTGTTTCTTCTAAGGTAGCAACTAACTTTCTTAACTCTTCTTTATTTAATGCCATCGGTTTCTCCACAAGAACAGCCTTACCGGCCTTAGCAGCTTCGATAGCCATCTGTGCGTGGAGATTATGTCTGGTAGCAATCATCACCATATCTACATCTTTATCATCAAGAACCTCTCTGAAATCTGTTGTAGCATAGCAGGCACTGTATTGGTCTGCTATTGCTTTGGAATTGCTACCAGCTTTATCGCAAATAGCATAGATGTTATAGAAACGGCTTAACTTTTGAAGGTTAGGCAGATGCATCCCCTTTGCAAAGTTACCCGCACCTATTAAAGCAATATTTATTTTTCCCCTCGATAATTTCCTGGTAGAGGTCACGATCTTTCTTTCAGGAATTGATTCCTTGTTGTACTCTAAAAGAACTATTAAAGGTTTGGTCTCTGCGGTTTGTAATTCTTCGTAAGCTTTTGGAGCGTCCTTAATGGAATAAACTTTCTCGATGAGAGGTTTAATGTTTATCTTCTCTTCTGCCAAAAGCTGCAGATATTCGTGCATATTCCTATTTTCCGTCCAACGAACATAGGCATAGGGGTATTGTACTCCTTTTAGTTCATATTTCTCGTCATATCGGCCAGGACCGTAAGAAGTTGAAATCAGAACATCTAATTCTTTTTTATAAAACTCATCTCGTTTGAGATCAAGGCCCACAGCTCCAACAATGACTACTTTGCCCTTTTTGCGGCACATCTCCATAGCTTGATTTATAACTTCGCTGCTCTCTGTAGAAGCGGTTATGATTACAGAATCAACACCATATCCATTGGAGAATTTTAACACTTCATCTACAATGTTAAGCTGTGTGGGATTTAAGCCCCTATCCATACCCAGCGAAGAAGCAAGATCAACACGTATTTGTTCTACATCTATTCCGACTACCTTGCATCCGTTTACTCTTAGCATCTGAGAGGTCAATTGGCCCAACAAACCAAGCCCGACAACTGCAACAAATTCCCCTAATTTGGGGTCTGCGCGACGTACTGCCTGCATTGCAATGCTTCCCAAAGTCACTGTGGATGCGAAGTCAAGCGATAAATTCTCAGGAACTTTCACAAGCAAGTTCCTTGGTACAGCAATAAATTCGGCGTGGTTAGCAATACCAACTCCGGCACAGGCAACTCTATCACCCAACTGAATG
>Ga0315543_1002192_pt1 | contig 19379 bp, 21 predicted proteins | sample SalMarSW160210MG_2_FD_203098 | JGI IMG/M metagenome (GOLD analysis project Ga0315543, IMG submission 203098) | Salt marsh sediment microbial communities from the Plum Island Ecosystem LTER, Massachusetts, United States - Salt Marsh Sediment SW1601-210 ...
ATGATCAGGGGCGTGCTGTGCCCGAACTGCATTTGCGGGAATTTCCTCTCCCATCTCACATTGCCGCTGGTCTTGTCGAAGGCAACTACCCGCGAATCTTCTTTCTTTGCCATCGCGCAAAAGAGGATGACGGTCTCGCCATAGAGAACCGGGCTGCTGCCAAGAGTGACGTCGAAAGAGTAAGGAACGATTTGTTTTCGCCAGGCGATGTTGCCCTGGAAATCTATCGCGGCCAGGACCGATGAGGCGAACGCACAGTAAATTAGCCTGCCGTCGGTGACAGGCGTGGCGGCGGCGTAGCCTCCGCCCGGTCCGCTGCGGTAATCTTTCCGCAACCAGGGTCCGGGTGGTACGAGCGTATCCCACAGCAATCGGCCATCGGAAGTGCGATAGCAGGTGACATGATGCTCCGGGATAACCTTTTTGCGGTATTTAACATCGGCCGGCCAGTTGACCGTGCAAACGATAACCGCATTATCCCAGACGATGGGGCTGGCGTGCCCCTGGCCGGTAAGCGGCGAAATCCAGAGCACGTTTTTATTTGCAGGGCCGCCCCAGACGGTCGGTAGATTCTCCTGCGTCGTGTAGCCAAGGCCGGTCGGGCCGCGGAAGCCGGGCCAGTTCGCTCGGATGAGGGTGTTAGGTGTCAGAAGAATGCCTGTTAAAATAATTGCAAATACAGCCGACTGCTTTTCGAAAATCCTGGTGCCGGTCCTAAGATGTTTCATCATGTCGTATTCCCTGTGCATCTTTTTTTTGTCAGCGGTTCGGTCTTTCACCAATATACTCAGCATGACTATACCGCCGGAGTAATGACGATTCCATTGCAAAATATAAAATCGTCCGGATTTCTCTAAGGCCGCCTGGCGGAAAGGGACTGTGGCCGTGGAAAATATCGTGACGGGGCCGGATGCTCTGGCCGCCGCCGAGGGCAAGACCGGCACGATTGTCTGGTCGATGCGCAGCCCGTACGTATTCGTGGGAGGCCGGCTCGATGTGGATGGTGCGGGGGCCCGGTTCTTCATTTGCCAGGACGGCAAGACATGGAGGCCCGTGCAGGACAGCCTTGACAAGTTCTTTTCGATTGTCGGTCCGGCCTGCTACGAGTACCAGCTCAAGTGCCGGTTGGAAGGGACATCGCGGCTTCGGCGATTAGCTATCATCAATGACGTGCAGATGGCCCCCCTGGCGCTGCCGGAAATGGTCGCAGATAAGAATGTCTTCACGTACAGCGACCAGTCCGCCGGGGACCGCAAAGTGCAGATCACTCACAACTGGGTCGAGCGGTCGGCCTCAAGACCGCCATTGGCGCCGGCCGTCGCTGTCTTGCCACCCGACGGCGGCGAGGCGAACGGCACGGACTTCGTCTTTCAGTGGACAGATTCCAGCGATCCTGACGGTGACGCGATTGCCGACTACCAGTTTGAACTGTCCGCCCGCGCCGATATGAAGTGGCCGCTCTCGATGAGCTTCTACAAGCTCATCTCACGGACCGCCGACGCCGCTAAGGAAAAGGACAAGACCACCGGCAAGGAAAAAATCATAGTCAAGGCCCGGTACACCTTGCCCGAAGCCGGCCTGCTGACGCCGGACCGCACGTACTACTGGCACGTGCGGGCCCAGGACGATAAGGGCGTTTGGGGACCCTGGAGCAAGACCTGGAGTTTCACCGCCCGCGGCCCCTCGCAACCGCTGGATGTTACTGTGGAATGCGACCAGGCAAATGGTATGGGCATTCTTCGCTGGAAAGCCAACCCGGTGGGCCGTGCACCGGTCAAATACCGGGTCTACGGCAGCGACGAGAAAGGCTTCACGGTCGCCGAGCAGAGTCACCAGGGCGTCGTAGGCGTGACTAAGGAGGAGATGGCTGACTGGAACCCGTGGTTACCGGCGAACTTCATCGCCGAGACCACGGCAACAGAGCAGGCGGTGCTTGGTGGCGACACGGACGTGTCGCGGGCATCCTGCCCGCGATTCGAGGGCGGGACGCCCTCGACACAACGCGGCCAGGATGGCGGCAATGTGGATCTGCCCGCCGCTAACAAAACTTACTACCGCGTGGTGGCGATTGACGAACTTGGCAAGCGCAGCGGACCATCCGACTATGCTGTTGCTCCACGGCCCGTCATCTACAGCAAGCCTGTGGTGACTGCCCGGGTCGGCACCGAGTACCGTTATCAGATGCGTGCCAATAGATCTCTGGGCGACCTCAGCTCGCGGATGGCGGATGGCAGCCAGACAAGCGGCTACTTCGACATTGAGAAGCCCCGATTTACGCTTGCCCAGGGGCCGGCGTGGCTCAGGATAGACGAAGCGACCGGCGTGCTCTCGGGCATGCCGGATGTGCCGGGCAGGACCGACGTGGCCGTCACCGTCACCATTGATCGCCAGGTGCGGAAGCTCGACGAGGCGGTACTCCGCTGGGGTGGGGAGAAGGTGCTTTCCATGGAGACTGAGCGCGTCGGCACAGCGACCCAGAAGTTCATCATCGAAGTTGTGAAGGCGATTGATTAAGATCGTTCACCGCTGCTGTCACCCCGATATAGGGCAGCCGCTTGTGAGATAAGGGGCTGAATTCCCTGGCGTGATCGTAATCCACGAGAATACAGGTCGAAAGATGCATAGCGAATGCTCCTGCCCGAACGCTGTTCCGGCAGCCTCCTCGAATATCTCTACTTTGATCCGCCCTATGTCTCGACTCACCCATTCATCGAAGATGGCGCAGAGAAAAGTGTGTCCATAACAATTGCATCGTGAAGCCGAAAAGATGTTCAGATAAGCTATGAGCACAGCAGCCTGTTGGGCTGCTCCAGATAATACCGAAATGAACATTCTTTGACGGCTTGGAATCTATAACGACAGAACCATCCTGCTCAAGATAAACCGGCTCACCTGTTGCGTGACATTTCGATTCGATCTGCACCTTTTTACCAAACATGGGGCTTATAGCCAATGAATCCAATGCACACATGGCATTAATTTCGTGGCCGTTTATCTTTATTATGTGGGGCGTATCTTAGACTGTCATTGGATAAGAACCTACGAGCTTGCCGCTGCAATTCAGGACGGCCAAATCCTTCTCCTGCAAAGCCTTTAACGCTGCATCAACATCGCCATCTCCAATTATGGCCGATATCTCTTCATCATTTATTGGACGCCCATTCTCAGCAAACGAGTGGAGTATTGCCTTGTGCAACTCAGCCATTTTCCCACCAAATTCCACCTGTCTATCCTTTAACGGCAGCAATGAAATTAAACGCTTTAGACCTTCTTCCACTTTACTCATGTATATTTTCTATTGAATCTGTTAATGGACATTTATATATTGAGCAGCGCACCCGACATAAGATTACCCAAAATTAAAAATATGGCTTGTAAGTTTGATACGTTAAGGCTTTACATTTCCGTTAAATAGCCAAAAAATTCTTTGCCTTTTTTGTTATGAACGCGCATGTTGACGATATTGATGGTAAGAAGTGCAGGGACTATCCTTTTGAAATTTGTCCCCATTAAATCATTAACCGACACTGCCACTAAGGCCCATCCTAATGGCCCAAGAAAAACATTTGCTGTTCGAGTTAATACTGTGCTTGCAGTAAGAGCAACACCCAAACTAAGCCGTAAAACAGCAACAGCGGCAAAAAGGGCTGTTTCTCTGGCCAAATAGACCCCTACAACATGCACAACCATTAACTCGCTTCCATGAATGAAAGCAGAAACATCGGCTATATCAAATTCTTTTTTTAATCGTTTTTTGTCCTCAGTCCCCAATTTCTCCCACATTTCTTTTAGAAGTTTTTCCTTTTCCTCATCAGACATTAACTTAAATATCTTCTCAAAAATATTAACGGAAAGACTATGTAATTTTTGCCAACCATCTCCCTGCAATTTACGCAGTTTAAGTTTTTTGGCAATTCGATCACACATTTGGTCAATAGCAGGTTTTTTTCTCAGTGCATAGCCTGCCGGAGTTTGATAGTATTTATATAATCTCCTGACGATTTCCTGCACAAAAGCTTCTTTCCATTTCCTCCTGTTCTTAGAATAATTCAGAATTCTTGCAAGATCATTTAATTCTTCAACAGAGGCATGCTCTTTTAAGAATTCGTTTAATTCGTGCATGTCGACAGCGTTCTTAGATAGTTTTTGTTTCATAAAATCATCTTCGGAAGAAACGGAATGTTCACATCACTTTAGACAATGTTTCAATTGGCCTTTGCAACCGCTACACGTGCTTTTGGATTTTTTGCTGCGGGCTTCTTCGGGGCGGTTAAAAAGTTAAAATACTTTTTAGCTTGAGCCTTGATAACTTTACGATATTGGAAAACGTGAACAAATGAGACTATTAAACAGGTATACCCGGCAACGATATGAATGATCATTACTGTTTCCGTGCGTGGGAGCATGGCCGTCCCTACGCTAACCATCAATGTCGCGACAACAACAAGCGACATAATAACTTTGCCATTGACAGTACTGGCGGTTATTTTTACAGAACCATCTTTGTTTTTATTTATTCGCCTGACTATATAACGTACCCCTAATATAACCAAAGGAGTACCTACGGCAACAATGCCGGTAGCAATCAAAATTACCCCTGTTATGTTTACAGCAGGTACCGTTGTAAAGCTAAGTGCTTTTAAGCCGTTAACTGTTGTGGTTTCTGTTATTGCCATAGCGATTCTCTCCTTTTATAGGGCAGCTAAATATTGTGAGGAAAACCTTTTTTCTCTTTCTGCTTATTAAGTAAAATTCTCAATTCATCATCTCCTGATAAAAGTCTATTTAAAAAAGTCCGTTGACTACCAAGAGAGGAGTTTGATTTTATCTCCGAGACCAAAAGTTCTACGACTTCGTTTCGCATTTCAGTATCGGATTGTAATCCAAAGATGATTTCATCAGGACTGCGGTTGCCTGCCAGGGAACAGGATAGAAGCTTATACATTTCGTTGGTCAATTTCTCAAAGACATGACTGTTTATTGTTACGTCAGGCATTTGGTTTAATTTAGAGACAAGTAGTTCAGGGAGCTGTTGTTTGAATTTTTGCTGATCAGTCGGGAAATATGCTTTCTTGAATTTTTCCCAATAATTAACGGCTAAGTTATTTAACTCTCCAATCGTACATCCTAACTCAAATGAGCAACTTATTGTATCTTCCCAAATATAAGACTTCCATTTATCAAGCATGAACTTCATGTGACCTAAAGATTTGTAACCGTTCACAGTAATTGAGGATAAAGTTGACCTGTCCAGTGTGCAACCAGCGTATTATGATAAACTCGAAGACATTTCGGTGTTGTTTGATACAAGTTCATTTAATTCTTTTTCCGACACCAGATGCTTAAGATTCGTTTTTAACATGATACTGTCGCAAAAACAATCAGCCTTTTTTACTGATTTTTATATATTGGTATGTGAGGGTTTTCGAATCAAGGTAATATATATTGTCCTGCGTACATCTTCTCTAATTATGCACATAGAAATTTCGTCACCAGGTTCGGACCCGGCAAGGTCGGATAGAAATTCCCTTAAAGTTCTTGTTTTTCGGGAATTAAAAGACATGATGATATCATTGACTTGCAAGCCCGCTTCTTCGGCAGGAGAATTACGAATAACTTCCTCAACTAAAATACCGCCTGCTTTTCCAACTTCTTCAAGCTTTTTAGCCTCCTCACTGCCAAAAAGAACTTCGCTGACTTCTACGCCGAGCCAGGGTAATACTTTGTTTACAGGCGGCAAATACGACGGCCTTTCTATCGGCAGTGCGTACACCGTAATTGTATAATCGCCTTTTACTACGCACATATAGACTTCGCTGCCTATCTCGCTACCCAATAAATCGCCTTGAAGCTGGCTGACAGTCCTTATCTTTCTCCCATTGAAAGAGACTATTACATCCCCAGGTTTTATATCTGCCTTATCAGCCGGAGAAGCAGGTGCAACGCTTTTGACTAAAGCTCCCTGTACCTTGTCAAGACGTACCGCTGCTGCTACTTCAGGGGTAACCTCGGAAACCTCCAACCCAAGCCAGGCACTGCCCCACTGATCTTTGAAAGCTTCATAATCCAGTGGCTCGGCCTTAATAAGACTCTTCTCGTGGCTATCGGCAGTTGTTTCTGAATCTTGATAAAGAACAAAGGCTGCAATAACGTTTAGAGTCAGCGATATAATTGTTATAATGATTAACCAGTTTTTTCTTAGAAAATTTCCCATTTTGATTCTTTTCAGCGCTTTTTCGATTCTACAGGACAGATTGTTGCACAGGTATTACACATAAAACACTCATTACCGGCTATGTCGGGTTTCTTTAATTCTTCATCGTAACTGATAGCATTCATCTGGCATCTTTTTAGAGCCAGTTTGCAACCTTTACAGTTATCTTCCGGTAAATTAACGCTTATCAGTCTTAGATGCAGCAAAGAGCATATCCAGCTTAATAACGCGAAAAACGCGCCCAGCGGGCAGAAATATCTGCAATAAAACCTTGAAATAAAAGCTGAAAAAACCAGCATCAGTATAAGCCAAGTCCAGGATACAAGATCGCCGTGCAGATTAAAAAATGTGGCAAACGGTTCTATAATGCCGGCTAAATAAATTGCAAGGATATTATCCCTAAACAAAAGGCCGATCATTAGCAAAATCCCAAGATTGACATATTTTACAACTTTCAAATACCTGTCAGCTTCTCCGGTAATCTTCCATTCTACCGGCACCAGACGATATAGCACTTCGGTAATAGCTCCGAACGGGCAAAGCCAGCCGCAGTAGAATCTTCCAGCGAAAACTGTTAAACCTATCGCGATAACAACAAGGCTGTACCAATACAAGTTGTTCAAAAATACAGGGCTGTGAAGAGATAAGAGCCTTAAAATATCATTTATGGAAAACCCGCCTCCCATGAAAATGCCCAGGTATGCAAAGCTCAGCCCCAATATAAAATAACGCAAGGATTCGTTCTTTTTGAAAAATGACCAGAACGCCAGGCCAACCATGATCCATAGGAATATAAAATCTATTTGCCAGAGCAGGTGCTGGAAAAACAAGTGCTCGACCGGATTGTCTTTGTCAATGTGTTTATTTAAAATCTGTTCTGTAACCAGCTCCAGGCCTGCTTTTATTGAACGGGTAACCGCACTTGAAGTTATCGTAGCTCCTGTTATAGCGTCTACATCTGATTCGAGGATAAAGTTGTCACCTGCACCCTTTTCTTCGAATTGACTCAAAAACCAGCTTCCATCAGCCAGAAGCCCTTTTGTATATCTTGGACTCTCAAATTCACTCAGCACCTTAACGCAGGTAATCTTTCCCATCGCATCTACGCCAACCAGCGTTGCTATCTGGTCACGGTAGCCCCAGCTTTCGTCGGGAACAACTTCTGTTGTCAGAAAAACCACCCCCATAAAATATCCGCCGTCAGTAGTGTAGCCGCGGAAATGGGGAAATGGTTCTGTTTTCCTGGCAAAGGCATTGGCAGTCGGCAAAACATATACCAGGTCTTTTTTTGTTATTAGCTCAGCAAAACACTCAGGCGTTAAATTCAAAAAGACCAGGACAGACAATATAAACATGGCTGCTTTGGGCTGTTTTATCGCACCGGACATAATTTGCTTCTATAATTGAATCGAGAGGGAAATAGCTGCTAAGATTATTGATATTAAGATACTAATAATTACAGGCTTAAAATATCGCTTGGCTGCTGTGCTAAAACCTTCCCTGGTTTCTATAATCAACTTGACGCCCATCGCTATTAAAATACTGCCAACAACAACGGCAGCTAATTCGTCCATGAAAATAAAGCCTAACATCGATGCTGTCAGTCCAATTACAACTACGGTTCCAGAAACCAGGTTCATCTTATTTTGCCAGTGTGTATTTCTACTTGTAAGTACGCAATTTTTTACAGCTTTATTACCACCGTTTTTTAAATATTTATATAGCCCAACGTAGACAACTAATACGATAGAAGCAACCACAACGCTTATAGAATCCGGCTTTTCTACTTTATTAAGCACAAGGATCATAAAATTATGTAAACAAATAGCCATGCCGATGGTAAAAATGAAAATACCCATGTAATATGTTGCCCTTATCTCGGTCTCAACGATTCTTTGGCTGATTTTTTCACTCGTCTTCTTCTTATCGATCCTGCCATACATTTGGCAATCATTGCAGGCACGATAATTTATAGAAAAAGCGATGACATCAGTCGTCGAATGTATTGCATCAGCTACAAGGGCATTACTGTTTGCCAATATGCCGGTAATGCCTTTGCCCATCACAAGCAAAATATTGCAGATAAGTGAAATACAAATCGAATTATTCTTTTCTTTCGACGACATAATATCATTTCCTAAAATTTTGTTCGGTTACTCCAGGCGTGATGTAGTTTGCCAGAGCAGGTTTATTATCAATAGCCCTGGCATCATCCCTGAATGATTAAGTTCAGTAACTATACAACTACAAAACTGGCAAAGACGATTGCACAGCAATGTTGAAATTTTGCGAGCAAACCTGACCTGCTGCAACAAGCAAAGCACGGCGAGAACCGCAACAGACATAAAGAGAACACAAAAAATTAAACCTCTCTATTACCTTATTGCCTGTTTCGTTTTCTATGTCTGAATCTGCCTTGACGGCCACCTCTTCCGCCTGTGTCGGGAAGCATCGCTTTCCCTCCCGCTTGCAGAGGTTCGTGGTTTTTCCATACGCAGATATTTGCAACTATCTCTTCGTCCATGGCGATGTTACTGCCCTCGCATTCAACTACATATGTCGGGTATCTCTGGTGCAATGTAGCAATTGTCCCCGGCCTTATACACAGGCTGTCTATTTTGTGAAGCTGCTGGTCATTTTTGCAATTGATATAGGCAACTCGTGCGGATTGGCCTACCTTTAATTCAGTCAAAGGCACAACAGAACTTTGAGCTGTCCGGCAGGATTCTTTGCAGCATCGGCCTTGCGGTATCGGCGATCCGTGCGGACATGTTTTTGGATGGCCGAGCAAAATACAGATACTATCGACCAGTTCGGGCGTGATAATATGCTCAAACTCACATGCGCCTGATTCGAAATCACCGCCAAGGACATCGTAGAGCAGCCTTTCTGCAAGTCTGTGTGCACGAATTATTTGTCTGCTATAATCTTCACCTTTTTTTGTAAATTTGATTTTATTTCCATCGGCAGATAGTTCAACCATATCCTCGGACGACAATTCAGCAATTATTGTAGGGTCTATCTTGCCGTTCATAGCAGCCTTGAAAGCCTCTGCTGAATCATTTCCTTCTTCTTTCATATACCATAACTGTTCGAGATGCTCATCTCTTTCCATTTTCCTGTCATTCATAAAATCCATCTCCCAAGAGTAAACACCAATATCCAATTTAAAATACCCGCCAGAATAAAAGATGATACGTTTATCGCTACAACCATAGCTAAACCGGTTTTTACGCCCATCTGCTTACACATTGCCACAATATTTGCAAAACATGGCACAAACATCGTTGTAATAGTTACAGCAACTACGCACTGGATAAAATTCAGGGCACCTGAATCTACCATGTTTAACAATAAACCAGCTGCCGCCTCGTGTCGTGCAAGAGAAAGTATCAGCGCATCGACAATATCGATGGGCAAACCAAGCCACCCGACAACAACCGGGCTTAATGCAGTTTTTGTTAAATCAAGCAGGCCTATTTTATCAACGAAAAACAGCGCCGCCGCCGCAATAATAAATATTGGAAGTGCTTCTTTCAGAAACCAATACAGACGATAATAGGTCTTGACAATTATCGCCTTTGGGTTTGGAACTCGAATAGCGGGCAATTCCTGGATAAAGTTGCTTTTTTCATCGTCTTTTATCACCTTGTTAAGCAGGAACCCTACACCAATCTCAACAATTATCAGTGTCCCATAGGCAATTACAAAGCCTAAAAGCCGCAGATTTCCGAGTTTTCCAATTATTCCCATATCAACACCCAATTGCGCAGCGCAGGGTATGGCAAAAGCAATCAGGTAAACGGCTATGAATTTTTCCTTCCGGCTATTTAAGCTTTTCGTGAAAAGCGTTGCCATCGTTTTACATCCAAGTGCTAAAACCAACGGCATAACCGCTTTGCCGGTTAATCCTATCTTTCCGAAAATCCTTTTAACCAAGACACAGAGGTTTGGCATATAGCCTATGTCTTCGAGAAAACCAAACATAAGAAAGAATACAGAAAGTATTGGAAGTACGGTAACTATCGCATTAAATAAACCCAGCGTCAAAATCCCGTAATGGCCTATAAGAAAGTCGTACCAGAACTGATGTTTTATAGCTCCATCTTCAGCCTGGAATAGCCCTTCAATAAATCCAATCGTAGGGTCAACTATCGTAGCACTCAGTATTTCATCAAGGAAACCTGCGACATGTACCACAAGCATAAATGTCATCAGCAAGAAGAATATTAATATCGGAATCCCGAATACCGGATGACGGCTCAATCGGCCAAAAGCCTTGGAAAACTGGCCCAGTGTTACCTTTTGTTTTTTGGTTGTAATATCTACCAACTCATCGACCCAATGAGCACGTTTGTTGTTTATGGCTTGGCCGATATTCGACCTGAACTGTTTTTTAATTTTATCTACCTGTTGAATTAACGGAGCAGTTTTCTCAGTACCATATTTTTTTGTCAGGTAATCGGCAAGGAACGGGTCGCCGAGCAACAGCAGTACCGCGGCCTTTCGTTTAAACCAGACATCCTCCGGCAATTGGGGGGCAATGGCCGATATACCGCTATCTATAATTTTACCATACTTTACAGGCCATTTGCCTATGCGGGCCTTGCTTATGGCGGCTTTTAGATGGTTTGTGCCTATACCATTGACGGCTATTGATTCAATGACAAGGACACCCAAAACCCGTGACAAACCGCCCGAATCGATCCATATACCCTTTTTGGCGGTTTCATCTATCGCATTGAGCGATATTACCATAGGTATTTCCAACTCTAACAAATCCGTGGTAAGGGTAAGCGATTGCTTCAACTGGTTCGCATCAATGCACTGGATGATTACGTCCGGTTTTTCGGAAAAAATCATATCGCGAACCTGGAGTTCTTCCTCGGAATGAATATAAAGGCAGTGAAGGCCGGGCGTATCGATGATTTCATAAGATTGGCCGTTAATCTGGCATGTGGTTTTTTTCACCTCTACTGTTGTAAGCGGATAGTTAGCAACCAATGTATACTTACCTGACAGATTATTAAATACCTGGCTTTTGCCAGTATTGGGCAACCCAACGATAGCGATTTTCTTAACCTCAGTAGGATTGCTCGAACCATCCCGGTCATCAATCTTTTTTCGAGTCAATCTACCAGCCATATTCCAACTCTCCTTAAAACGTCATCTGTGCCTTCAGGCCAAAGACAAGAATATCTTTGGCGGTATTGGAACCGCCTGGGTTGGCCACGTACTGAATATTTGGGCCGAAAACAAACCATAGGGTAATCTGGGCATTATAGTAAGCATCTACTACACTTTCATAATCTTCCGGATAAGTTGAAGCCGCGGTATTGGCAAACACGCCATGAACGTAGGCAAAGCTAAATACATCATTATCCCTGTCGTCACTTTTGTTTTTGCTGCCGTCTGAATTTGCTTTTGGCTGAGGATCGTTCCAAAGACCCACTCGATAGGTACCATTACCGGCTGTTATACCTGTCTCAACGGAATAGAAGAAATAATCTTCATCATGAAAAGTTGTCCTGAAACCGATCTCTCTGTTATCTCCCAGGGCATCAACAATAACGCCCATTAGATACCATGAATCGGTTATTGACCAATTGAGAACTACACCCAGCCCTTGCGCAGGAAATGGTATTGACGAGTCATCGACCAGAGAAGCATTAAGAAACTGGCAGCATTCGTCATCGGCATATTCACTCGCGTCAAATATACCTGTGAAGTCCAGCTTGCCAATCGTTATGGTGAGATTGTCATCGAAGAAAGGCCCTTCATAGAATGCCTCGACAATATCCATCCCGCGGTTACCGACAGCCAGAGCGTTTACGCCCCATGCGCTACCTAACGAATGACCGTCAATACCTTCGGTATCAGGCCAGCCGCCCCAACCATGTACGAAAAATGAGCCGCCTTCGATATCCAGCAGCTTCTCCATGTCTATCGACATTTTCAGGTCATACCTACCAACGTGCCTTCCCCTGCGATCATTTGTACTTGTTCCGCCTTTTACATTGGCCTGATAGACAGCGGTCAAGATACTGCCAAATTCTATGCCGGAAGGAGCCAACCTGTCATTGAGGCCTAAAAACGTCAGTAGGACTGGTACAATACCAAAAATCTGCTACTACTTTTGAATCGCCACCTGATTCGTCCGCCTGGCCAATCGCGGCCAATCCCAACAAAAACATGGTACCTAAAACAACCCTTGCCCGACTTACATTCCAGCCATTTCTCACATAATTCCTGCATCCTTGCCCTGACGGAGCATCCGACAGCAGAGATTGATAATAAATCTCAATCTCATATAGGAGTTTACGTCACCGCTGAACCGTTGTCAATTATTTCTTGGGGGTTATTGAAATAATTTTGACATAAGGTTGGAATACTATAAAATCACTTAAAGGGCTATGAGAATGATAATCAACTATCCGGCAAGGCAGGTTAATTGAAATCAGCAAAAACCATATTCAGAGAGTACCTTAGAAGCAACGGTATGCTCTATAGTGAACAACGAGAGCAAATTCTGGATATATTCCTCAAGACGGAAAAACACCCCACGATTAATGATCTTTACGATCTGGTCAGAAAAAAACACCCCCAAATCGGCCTTGCCACCGTATATCGGACGATGAGGGTGATCTGCGATGCTGGGTTGGCAAGAGAGACTGATTTCGGGGGCAGTATCAGACGCTTTGAGCATAAATACAAACATCAGCACCACGACCATCTGGTCTGTACCAAATGCGGCAGAATAATCGAAGTGATGAGTCCTGAGATCGAAAAGTTGCAGGAAACTCTGGTAAAAAAGCACAAATTCAAGGCTGTCAGGCACAGGATGGAAATATTTGGTCTTTGCCAAAACTGCAAAAGCAAAGAAACACAGGGTTAAGCCTTCGACGTTGCTCCGGTCAGGCCCGACGGTTAAATATATCTGCCTGATTTATTTGTAAACTTTGTCCTCGATTTTTTCGAGACGTCTTCTTTGTCCGCGAACCTTTGTCGTGAGTACAATTACACTGATAATCAAAACCAATAAAATTAATGCACCTAACATTCGTTAACTCCTTTCAAATTTTGTAATATTTTCTTATGGCCTAATAATACAACGCTACAAAGGCTCAAGTAAACCTAAGCAGCCAATCGATGATACTCCTGTAAACAATCATTTTTCAGGAGGTTATCGACATAGACGTCAAAACGATTATGAGAATCAAACCGGAATTGACTCGATTCCTGCAACAGTTTGATGACTGCTTCGGCAGAGTCACGACCCGCCGCTATCTCGACCTCTATGTCGAAGGTCAGTTGAGCAACTTGCCCCGAAAGAGTATTGAACCGATAGCTGATGCCAGCGGTGAACCACCACGAAACCTCCAGCAGTTCTTGAGCCTTTTCCGCTGGGATCAATTGGCCGTGCGAGATCGTCTGCAGCAGTACGTCGCCAGGCGTCATACGCATCGGCACAGCGTGGGTGTCATCGATGAGACCAGTTTTGCCAAAAAAGGCGACAAAACCGCCTGTGTCCAACGTCAACATTGTGGCGCTGTGGGCAAGATCGAAAACTGCGTGGTCAGCGTTCATCTTGGTTATGCCACACCGGACTTTTACACGCTGCTGGACGGGCAACTGTATCTGCCCAAAGAGACCTGGCATGAAGATCGTAAACGCTGTGAGCAAGCCGGCGTTCCGGAGGATATCGTGTATCGTCCCAAGTGGCAAATCGCCCTGGAGCAGTATCAGCGTGCGATTGAGAATGGCCTGCGTATTGCATGGTTGACCTTTGACGAGTATTATGGCCGAAATGGGTATTTTCTGCGAGAATTGGACCATCGGGGTCAAAACTATGTGGCCGAAGTTCCGGTGGATTTTATGGCCTGGACACGACGGCCTGATGTGCTTTACCGCCAACACGATCGGGACAAAAGATCGGGACGAAAAAAACGGTATCCTCGTCTGAAGGTGAAAAACAATCCGCGGGTGGAGGTCAGAAATATCCTGAGTTATTCGCCCGTGATGCGAGCCCGCAAGTGGAAGGATTACTATGTCAAGGATGGCAGCAAAGGGCCGATGGCCTGGCAGGTCAAGCATATCACGGTCTATCTCGCGGATGAGCACGGTTTGCCATCTCGGCCGTATCATCTGCTTGTGGCTCGTAATGCGCTCAATCATAACGAAATCAAATACTTTATCAGCAATGCCCCGCCGGCCACCTCGACGGAGATGTTGTTGCGGGTAGCCTTTACCCGGTGGACCATCGAGCGGGCCTTTGAAGACAGCAAAACGGAATTGGGTATGGACCATTTTGAGGTGCGTAAATTCTGCTCGATACAACGGCATCTGATCCTGAGTTGTCTGAGCCATGTGTTCCTCAGTGAGTTTTGCTTGAAATATCGGGGGGAAAAATCCAGGTCTGACGGTGTGCCAGGTGCACGCAGCCACTGCAACGCTGGCCCCGCTGTGGGCTCGAGATGGCCGCTGTTCCCGCAAGTATGCCGAATCGATCAGTGCGCAATTGGCGTTAATGCAACGCCGCAACATCAAGGCCGAGCACAGCGATCGACGCCGTACAATACGACGATTACATGTGATAGGCATCAAATTGAAAAGGATAACCAAATGTCACTGGAGCTACTTGTAGCGTTGTAGTACTAACTTCACTTTTGTTTCGCGACTTTCTTTTCCTTTGAATTTGCCAGCTTTTTAATTCCAACAACGAGTAAAATTGTCCCTCCGACTGCCAGTGCAATTGTCCCGAGTGACATCCCCAGAACAGCTCCTGTGGCAGCATAGGCATGGCCGTTTCCTAATGCCAGGCCCAACCCTCCACCCAAAGGTAATGCCGAACTTGCACTTGTTTCTAAAGCCATAATCCGCCCTTTCTGATATAGTTCAATTATTTTGTCTTTGACTCGGCTTTTGAAGCTTCTTTTCCCATGGAAAAAATCTTGTTCCAGATTTTCTTGCCGATATATACGGTCGCAACACCCGCGGTTAATGGAACTACAAGCGTGCTGCCCAAAGCAAGAGTGGTGCCTGCAACGGCATGAGCTGCTGCAACGCCAAGTCCAGCAGAAACCCCCAGGCCCACGGAATCTTTCACTGTATCTTTCGCTGCCTGTGCCCCGGCTTTTTTGTGCTCTCCATACTGTATCATATTCGATACGCCGTAAAACAGCACAGCTATACCGCCAACAACTGTCCCTACCGCCAAAGGACCAACTGTAGCCACTCCTGCAGCAGCTCTTTGTGTCAGGCTGCTACTTACTGCAGGCGATGAGGTTGAGACAAGTGTAGTTGAACTGCCGCCGGTTAAAGTCACAGATGTCCCGCTGGTTTTGACGATAGAACCGGATGTCTTGACAATTGACGATCCTGTGCTGCCTACCGGGCTTGAAGATACAGTCTTGACAGGTGATGAACTTGTCTTAACTAAATCAGTTGCAGGCTTGTTTGACCATTCTTTCATTTTAGTCCCCTTTCTACATTATTTTGAATTGCCTGATAAACATTCAATAATATAGGTGACCAATCTGCCAAAAAGGAGGCCCGCGAGATGGACTATTTTCCCATTGTGATCGCGTTTGCAAATCAAGGAATAATCCGGCAAAACAACACAGCAAAGTCAACCTAATACATCTTGTAATGGGGAAGGGGCAAGAAACGCTTTCTGAGACAATATTATATTTATCGGTTTTCAAAACCATACTTCTTATATTTAACGTGATCATTTCGTTTTAGCCGGCTTTCAAGTCGCGTTTTCCGTTGAAGAACAGCTTATTCCATATTTTTATAGAAGCGCATGCGACTGCAGCACCAATTGCTATTGGAGCAACGATTGAACTGCCCATTACAAGAGAACTTCCGGCAACTGTAGCACCTGCCGCCTCTCCCAAACCAGCAGCTATCCCCATGCCTGCAGAACCCTTCGCAGTATCCATAACTGCTTGCTTCCCAGATTTTTTGCTTTCTCCGTAGTTTATCATATTGGCAACGCCGTAACAGACAGCGGCTACACCGCCAACAATTACACCTACCGTCAGCGGAGCAATTAAAACTACTCCAGCGACTACTTTTTCTGTTACTGCCGTGCTGGTATTAGCAGTAGTTAATATCCTTGAAGAGTTTGCTGCCAGAGCACTTGAACCACCGCTTGCTAATGCAGTTGGTAAAGCCCCGTTGTTTGTGATGACTTGTCCTGAAACATGAGCAGGCGTTGAATTTGCCGTCAGCACCGTAGTAGACGGTTTATTTGACCATTCTTTCATATCATACCCCTTTCTTTGATTAAGCTAACATTTGCCAGAAATGCCTTGGCATTTGCCTGGTCATTTTCAACGCCCCATTTGAGCCGGCAAATAATGGCTCATCAACGCGAGTGACCTTACCGCCGCCTAATTCAGCCATCGCCTCTTCAATAAGCTGAGGCAGACCAATCATTTGACTTCCGCCGCCGGCCAATATCACATTAGAACGCAAAGCTTGCTGAAACTCCGGGTCGTAAGTGGCGATTAGTTCGGCTATCGAGTTAATTATACCGGCCACAATGCTTTTGCAGGCCGTCCTTAATTCATCGGTAATGTCAAATTCTTTTGGCCGACCCTTTACCGGAAACTTGGTCGTTATCCGCTCCGCACTTTCGGAAACAAAACCATAACGTTCCTTCAATTGCCTGACCATATTGGTAGTAAACTGGGCTTCGGGGTATTTTTTTTGAATCATCTTTGAGAGCTTCTCGTCCACAAAATCGCCGGCTTCATCTAATGTAATCTGATCTTTTTCTTCGGGCAGTGTTCCATGTAAACGGCACAAATCGACTGTTCCAGCACCAATATCAATAACCAAAGCCTGGTCGAGGATTCCAAGTCCGTAAGCTACGGAAAAGGGTTCGGAGACTATCATAACAGCATCAAGCACGCCACGGGCGGCATCGATAAGAATACGCTGGCTGGCAATACTGGCCCGAGCCGGAGCCCCTATTACACCATAAAGAGGCTGATCAGGTTTTGGTTGTGCTTTTTCTAAAAGGTGGCGTACCAGTTGCTTGGCGGCTGTGAGATACTTATTGTTTTTATCTTTGCTGTCGGTTTGAATAATCCCATGAGCCAAAGGCCGAATAAGCTCTACGCTCAGGCGATGTTTGAGTGCCATCTCTCCAAATAATGGTTGATTACCTAACAATTCTTCGGAGACATTATCCTTCGGATAACCTACATAGGTCGGCACCACTTCACGGATACCATTACTGGCTGACACAGATGCTCGCGATGTGCCAAGGTCAATACCGACGAACAACGCATCGGCTTTTAATGAAAGTACAGCAGAACTCTTGAGTATCGAAGTTTTTTTCTTTTTCGCCATATTGTTTAATCCTTCCGTTGGAACACTAATCTTTATATTCTACACCCTTACCCATTGTCAAGACAGAAAAATAGAGTTACTAAGGTAGATTTGTCGCCGTATATTAAAGCAGTTGGAACGGAGGGAGCCCGAAGGGCAACCGGAGTGCCAACTGCTAAGCCATACACCTCGGCAGGGGTGCGGTAGTCCAACGCTTCGTGCAATCTATCATTATTATAAAACTTAAAATATTGGCAAAGATAATACCCCGCCTCAGCTACCGTCTGATAGTCAGGCAAATAAACATCCTCGTACTTCACCGTTCGCCATAAACGATCCGAAAAAATATTATCAAATGCCCGGCTTTTGCCGTCCATGCTGATTTGAACATCAGAATCCAGCAATACTTCGGTAAATTCGATAGAGGTAAACTGGCTGCCCTGGTCCGTATTGAAAACCTGTGGCCTGCCAAGGCTCAGAGCCTGCTTCAAAGCCCAAACACAAAACTCAGATTCGAATGTTATCGATACTTCCCTGGCCAGAACGTAACGGCTGAACCAGTCCATTATCGCTGTGAGATAAACCCAGCCGCGATACATACGAATATATGTTATATCAGCAGACCAGACCTGATTGGTTTGTTCAGTCTGTACATCTCTAAGCAGGTACGGATATATCTTGCGCTGCTTGTCCGGCATGCTCAAAAACCGCTTTCTATGCGGATAAACGGCTTCTAAACCCATTTGACGCATCAGCCGGCGAACCCTCTTATGATTGACAGAATGACCCTGACGAGACAGCCATGCAGTCATCTTGTTAATTCCATAAAACGGCGTCTCGACATATTGTTCGTCTGTCAATTTCATTAACTGCTCGTTATACGATGTTTCACCACAAGGTTTATAATATAAACCGCCTAGCTCGGATGAACTTCATACTGACTGGCCACTTCAGCTATCGTCTTGTCGCCTTTTGCCGCAGCCATGGCTACTTTTGCCTTGAATGCCGCGCTGTGACTACGTCTTTTGTTTTTCATGAATCTGTCTCCTGATTATTTTATCATCTCAGGCTACAAATCCACCTTAATTATGCGCCCAGTTTTTGGGGAGTATTATATTCCTTCCGACATACTATTGCCGGCGGTGGTATTAATAAGTTTGGGTTTCTGAAGAGCGATATTATGTCTGAAAACATTTACCAATACTGTTCTTTCACTTTCGGTAAGAGAATCGGCAACTTTAAGCGAATCCATCGCTTCTAATATATCTCTTCCACTGATATAGCAACCAGCAACCAACTCGTCGAGTTTTTTCTGAAGGGCAAGTATGGTTTCAGCCATAATCTGAAGACGCTGTTCAAGACTTGCTTCCGTATGAGCTTCGGCGTGCATCAGTTCCTCAATTACGGCAGTTTGGCCCCTTGCACCGGGGGAAACGGATCGCAATTTTTCTGTCGCCTTGCTCAAAGTGCTGCATGGCAGGAACAAAACTTTACGAGTTCCTCCTACGACTTTTCCTAAGCCATAGCCCAAACCACGTGAAATGTCATTAAGACCCATACCAATTCCCAGGCAGAACTAAATACCTAAAAATATACGACGACAGGGTTGTGGTAACTTCAGCGGACCTGATTCGGTTTCAACCCTTGTTACCAGAATTTCTGCTATTTTTTTAAGATTCTTTTCTATAGCTTCTTTTTTCTGCCCGGATGTTTTCTTTAGCCGGGCCGTCAAAAAAAATATCCTTGTTATTTCAGCCAGAGTGGCAGCTTCACATATTCTTTTAATTTCTTCAGCTATAACAGAGTCAACATTTTCGATTTC
>Ga0315543_1002193_pt1 | contig 19360 bp, 16 predicted proteins | sample SalMarSW160210MG_2_FD_203098 | JGI IMG/M metagenome (GOLD analysis project Ga0315543, IMG submission 203098) | Salt marsh sediment microbial communities from the Plum Island Ecosystem LTER, Massachusetts, United States - Salt Marsh Sediment SW1601-210 ...
ACGCTCTTCTTCCGTCAAATCGACGATATAAATTTTCTTGGGCATTCTCCCCCTCCTACAAAGGTGAACTTGGCCCTATTTTACCTCAAGAGGAGCATCTATCAAAATCCATGTGTTCAAGTACTAGAGACATGGCTAAAAGTCAACCCTCAAGATGCTCAGGCGCACTTGGAGTTGGGAGTATGTTTGGTTATTAGGCATCTAACCTATTGGTGGCTAGACCCCATGCACCACGTGACTTCTTATCAATGGGGTGGCACTTTGTCGGGAAACCGTATTCGGCGTCTTACCAAGATTGCGGGAGAGTTCTTGAATGCTATGTCGCTGGGCCTTGATACGGCATTCTTGAGTGGCGTAGCGCATTTCTTTTATGCAGTGGCGACATATAGCCTTGCAATGGGGACATATGACATTGCCTGGAGTTCTGGATGCTTGAAAGGCGACGCCAAGTCCAAGGGAGAAACAGCGCTGGCAGATACGGCACTGAAGGAAGCCGTTCGACAATTTCGTCGCTGGCTTCGCTCCAACCCGCAAGATCTTGATACCTTGCTTTTCCTTGCTGCAGCCTATAAACTACTGGGGGGGACGGCGGACTACGAGAGAATTAGCCTTGAAATCACCAAGGCCGGACAACTCCAAGAACTGGGTGTTTTGAAAGAAAGCAGGAGGAGCAAGTCGAGGAAAAGACGGGCCTCAAGCACGCAAGCAAAAGGCATCGCCTTTGAGGAGTTGTGCCTGAGCCTGGTGAAGGCAATGGGTTTCTCGGCCACTACGACATCCGTTACCACTGATGGCGGCATAGATATTGTAGCCACAAGTACACAACCTCTCTTCTCTGGCAAGTATATCATACAATGCAAGGACTGGAGTAACACCGTGGGACAGCCTGTTGTGCGTGACCTGTATGGCGTTGTGCACGCGGAGTCCGCAAACAAGGGGATATTGATCACTACTTCAAAATTCACAAAGGCAGCACAGCGCTTTGCGGAAGGGAAGCCACTTGAACTGATCGACGGCGAGCAGCTTACTGACTTGCTCAAGCAATACAAGATTCGGTGACGAAGAGTAGGAAGCGCCTCACCCCCTCCCAGAAGTGCGTGATCGCCGTGAGCCTCCTGGTGCTGGCCCTGGGGCTGGCGAACCTGGGGCGGGCGGGCGTAGCCGTGCATTACAATGCCCTCCTGCCCGACCTGCCGTTGACGGTGCCGCTGACCTACCTGGCAGCGATGGGCGGCGTCTGGGGTGCCGTCTTCGTCGCCTGCGCGGTGGGCCTGGTGCGCTTCCGCCCCTGGGGCCGCTGGTCCACCCTGGCGGCGGTGACCCTCTACGAGGCCCACGTGTGGGTCAACTACCTCCTGCTCGACGCCTCCGACTATGCCCGCCAGACCCGGCCCCGGGACCTGTTACTCACTTTGCTTCTGTTGGCCCTCGTCTGGGGGCTGTTGAACATGCCCAAGGTGCGACGCACTTTGGAAGATACTGTTGGCTAACCCCTTCCGGTGGGGCAAGAATGCGGTTTTTCAGGTCATTTTGACTGTTCAGTGGGAAATTACTTCACTAAAAGGGCGTTCTTGTGGGGTCTCATCCCTAGAAAACCGAGTTCGCCAACAGTATCTTTGGAAGTGCGTCGCACCTCGCGCACCTCAAGGAGGACACAATGACCCAACTCGCTCTTCTCTCCGACGTTCATGGCAACCTGCTGGCCCTGGAGGCCGTCCTGGCCGACGTTGAGGCCCAGGGCGTGCCGGACGCAACCTGGGTGTTGGGCGATCTGGTCGCCTTCTGCCCCTGGCCGGCCGAGGCGCTGGCGCGGCTACGGGCGCTGCCCAACGTCGCCTTCCTGTGCGGCAACACCGACCGCTACCTGGTCACTGGCCGCCGGCCCGCCGCCCCGGTCCGCTCGCCCGATGGCTGGGCTCAGATGCCCGCCTTTCTGACCATGCGGGACGCCCTCTTCCGCTGGACCGTGGAGCGACTCTCTTACGCCGACTACGAGTTCCTGCGCGACCTGCCGCCAAGGCTGGAGATCGAGGTCCCCGGCTACGGCCGCGTCGTCGCCGTCCACGCCACCCCCACCGACGATGAGACCAACCTCCTCCCCGATACCCCGGGCGAAGAAGTACGCCCCCACCTGGCCGGCCTGGATGCCCGCCTGCTGCTCTACGGCCACACTCACCGCCCCGTGGACCGCACCGTGAACTCCGTCCGGCTGGTCAACGCCGGCAGCGTGGGTCTGCCGCTGGACGGCGACCCCCGCCCTGCCTACGCTCTGCTCGACTTCGAGGGCGGCCAATGCACCGTCACCATCCGCCGCGTCGAGTACGACGTGGAGACGGTAGTCACCGCACTGGAGCGGGTGGAGCACCCTTCGCGAGAGTGGCTTGCACGGATGCTGCGGGAGGCGAGAACATAGCGACGCTGGTGGAAGCGCGAACGAGTTCGCGTCAGCCCGCAACGAGTTGCGGCGTCCGATGCCGATGGAAACGCGGACAAGTCCGCGTCACACCGCAACAAGTTACGACATCCGATACTAATGGAAGCGCGGACTCGTTCGCGCACAAATAACCAAGGAGCAATGAAATGCCGTGGAATCCAAACAAACCATATCATCCACCTCACTACTACGCCGACAACCGCTTCTATTTCATCACCGCTCGGACCTTCAACCGACGGCAGATCTGGCGTAGCGACGCTGCCAAGCGCATCTTCGTGACGGAACTGCGGTCGGCGATCCAGGACTACAGCATTCCCCTCTACACCTGGGCGACTCTGCACGAGCATTACCACGCGCTGATCTACATCGAGCAGAAGACCCAGTTGGTGCCATTCATCAAACGCTTGCACGGTGCCAGTGCAATTCAGACCAATAAACAGGATCGCACGCCAGGTCGCAAAGTGTGGTACAATTACTGGGACTACTGCCCTCGCGACGACCGTGACTTTTACCGCGTGTTCAACTACATCCACATCCAACCCATCAAGCACGGCATTTTGCTAGTGCCAGATGGGCTGGGCATAGGACCAGCCGACACATATACGCTATCCGTCGCTGGCGTGCCTGAGTTGCATGAGCTGTTGGCGCGGTACGAATTTACCAGCTATCGCTATTACGCGCGCAAATACGGGCTGGACGCCATGGTCAATGTCTGGCTCGACTATCCCATTCCACGCTCGTGGGAGGGGGACGTCTTCTAATTGGAAGCGCGAACGAGTTCGCGTCAGCCCGCAACGAGTTGCGGCGTCCGATACCGACGGATGCGCGAACTCGTTCGCGTTTGCCCGTGACAAGTTGCGGCGTCCGATACCACGGGCCGAGGAGATAACAGTGGACGACCTGAAACGTACCAAACAGAAATGGGAAGAGACAACTGTCAAGAAGGTCACCGACCGCTTCCCCGAGCGGCGGGAGCACTTCGAGACCCTCTCCGGCATCCCCCTCGACCGGGTCTACACCCCTGCCGAGGCTCGGTCGGAGACCTTCGCCCAACAGTACCTCAACGACCTGGGTTTCCCCGGCGAGTATCCCTTTACCCGGGGGGTGCAGCCCACGATGTACCGGGGCCGCCTGTGGACGATGCGCCAATACGCAGGCTACGCCACCGCTGAGGAGTCCAACGCCCGCTACAAGTACCTGCTGGGGCACGGACAGACCGGGCTTTCCGTCGCTTTCGATCTCCCCACCCAGATCGGCTACGACGCCGACGACCCGCTGGCCGAGGGAGAGGTGGGCAAGGTCGGCGTCTCCATCAGCAGCCTGGACGACATGCGGACCCTCTTCGAGGGTATCCCCCTGGACAAGGTCAGCACCTCAATGACCATCAACGCCCCCGCGGCCATCCTGCTGGCGATGGTCATTGCCGTGGCGAAAGAGCAGGGGGTGGACCCCCGGAAACTGCGCGGCACGGTGCAAAACGATATCCTGAAAGAGTACGTCGCCCGCGGCACCTACATCTTCCCGCCCCGCCCCTCTATGCGTCTGGTGACCGATCTCTTCCGCTACTGCGCTGCCGAGGTTCCCAGGTGGAACACCATCAGCATCAGCGGCTACCACATCCGCGAGGCTGGCTCTACCGCCGTCCAGGAAGTTGCCTTCACCCTCGCCAACGGCATCGCCTACGTCCAGGCGGCCATTGACGCGGGGCTAAACGTGGATACCTTCGCCCCGCGTCTCTCGTTCTTTTTCAACGCCCACAACGACTTCCTGGAGGAGATTGCTAAGTTCCGCGCCGCCCGCCGCCTGTGGGCGCGGGTGATGCGAGAGCGGTTCGGCGCGCAGAACCCTCGCTCCTGGCGGTTGCGCTTCCACACCCAGACTGCCGGCTGCACCCTCACCGCCCAGCAGCCGGAGATCAACGTGATCCGGGTGACGCTCCAGGCGCTGGCGGCGGTGCTGGGCGGCACCCAATCCCTGCACACCAACTCCCGCGATGAGGCGCTGTGGTTGCCCACCGAAGAGTCGGTCCGCATCGCCCTGCGCACTCAGCAGATCATCGCCCACGAGTCGGGGGTGGCCAACACGGTAGACCCCCTGGCCGGTTCATACGCCATTGAGCATCTCACCGGCGAGATCGAGCGGCAGGCACAGGAGCACATTGAGCGCATTGACGCGATGGGCGGGGCGCTGGCGGCCATCGAGCGGGGATACGTCCAGCAGGAGATCGCCGACGCCGCCTACCGCTACCAGAGGAAGGTGGAGACGGGGGACAGGATCGTGGTGGGAGTAAATGAGTGCCAGGTACATGAGGGAAGAGTGGGACTGGAGCGGCTGGTGGTGGACCCCGCCATCGAGGAGCGGCAGCGGGCGCGGCTGGCTGCGCTGCGAGCGCGGCGGGATGGGGAGCGAGCCTCGGCGGCCCTGGCCCGCATTGAGGAGGCTGCCCGCGCCCCCGATGGTTCGACTGCGCTCACCACAGGCGAGCCGCTGATGTCCCTCTTCGTCGCTGCCGTGGAGGCCGGCTGCACCCTGGGGGAGATCTGCGACGTCCTGCGGCAGGTGTGGGGGGAGCATCGCCCCCGGGTGAGCATCTAGGAACCTGGCTTTTGACTACAAGCGGAGATTGCCCGGAACTGGATTCGGAAGCGGCATCTCAAACTGATGCCGGTGTGAGGAGATGTGAGCAGGTGGAGCGGATGAAGAGTAAGGGGAGCGGCGGATGATGACGGAACCAATGTTGAGCGTAGAAGAAGCCCTGGAACGGGTGCTGGAAGCGTTTCACCCTTTGGAGCCGGAGCGAGTGCCTATCCTTGAGGCGCTGGGCCGCGTCCTGGCCGAGGACGTCTACGCCGACGTGGACATCCCGCCCCACGCCAACTCGTCTATGGACGGCTACGCGGTGCTGGCGGCTGATACCGTCGGAGCCGGCCGCGAGACCCCCGTTCGCCTGCGCGTCGTCGGCGAGTTGGCAGCGGGCTACGTCACCGAGACGGAGGTGACACCCGGTGCGGCCATCCGCATTATGACCGGCGCGCCCATCCCGCTGGGGGCCGACGCCGTCGTCCGCGTAGAGGACACGGCAGCGGAAGAAGAGTGGGTGGATATCCTCGCAGAAGCGCCGGTAGGTCAGTACATCCGCCCTGCCGGGGAGGACGTGCGCCAGGGAGAGTTGGTTTTGCAGCAGGGGACCGTAGTCCGCCCGCAGGAGATTGGGATGTTGGCCACGCTGGGGTGCAAAGAGGTGCCCGTCATCCGTCGCCCCCGGGTGGCGATCCTGGCCACTGGCGACGAGATCCTGGAGATTGACGCACCTCTCGCGCCGGGGAAGATTCGCAATGCCAACAGTTACTCCAACGCTGCCCAGGTAGTCAGGTGCGGGGGGATACCTGTCGTGCTGGGCACCGCCCGCGACCAGGTGGAGGAGTTGACGGAGAAGATCAGAGCCGGACTGGCCCAGGGGGTGGATCTGTTTCTCACCTCCGGCGGCGTCTCGGTGGGTGACTTCGACATCGTGAAGGAGGTGCTGGCCGCCGAAGGGGAGATCAACTTCTGGCGGGTGCGGATGAAGCCGGGGAAGCCCCTGGCCTTCGGACGGATCAGGCTCCCCCCCCGGTGGGGGGGGATGGGGGAGGGCAGGCCCGTACCCGTCTTGGGCCTGCCGGGCAACCCCGTCTCGGTGATGGTCTCCTTCGAGATGTTCGCCCGCCCGGCCATCCTGAAGATGCTGGGGGTGACGGAGTGGGAGCGGCCCACCGTGGAGGCCACGCTGATGGACGCGATCCCCCACAAGGATGAGCGTCGTCACTACCTGCGCGTCCGCCTCGAGTATCAAGACGGCGCATATCAAGCCTATCTTACCGGCGAGCAGGGATCAGGCATCCTCAGTTCGATGGTCAAGGCCAATGCACTGGCGATCATCCCGGAGGAGTGTACCCACGCGCCAGCCGGCGCGCGGGTGTGGGTGATGCTGCTGGACTGACCAGACCTTCCCGAAAACTCCCAGCTTTCGGGAAGGTTGAGGGAAAGACACCTGGCCCGCTACATCCACCTCAACCCCGTTACGGCCGGGCTGGTAGTCACACCCCGGGCGTGGCCGTACTCCAACTATCTGGACATAATCGGTCAGCGGGCGGGAACACTCAAAGACACCACGCTGGTCCCAGACCGTTTCCCGACCGGTGATGCCTACCGGCAATTCGTCGGAGACTACCTGGACCGCGGACGAGCGATTGCAGGACTTGAGAGATACCTGCTTGCGTAACCTCACCTTCCCAAAAGGTATCTTTTCAAAAAGCTGGGGCGAAAGTAGGTCGGATTTGCTATCCGACCCTGTATGGCGGTTAGCAAAACCGCCCTACGTTGCCTCTACCCCAAGATATTGAAAAGATACCCCAAAAGCTTAGGAGGGTCTTGGATTGGCTGAAGGCTTACCTCAAAAGCGGCTATGCACACCTGAACGGCCTGTACTTGGAGCTTTTGGGAAGGTTACCCGCGGCTATCTCATTGCTCTTGCCACCACGATCACCTGGTCAACGACGGGTATCTTTATCAGCTACCTGACCACGCGCTTCCACTTGCCGCCGCTGGTGCTGGCTTTCTGGCGTGAACTCATCGTGGCAGGCACGCTTTCTGGGGCGCTCGCCCTGGTGGCCCGGCCCTTGCTGCGCCTGGGACGCCAACACCTGCTGTTCTTTGTCCTCTACGGCTTCGTCCTGGCTGTGCTCAATGCGCTATGGACGGTGTCGGTGGTGCTCAACGGGGCGGCGGTGGCCACGGTGTTGGTCTACAGTTCGCCGGCTTTCACGGCGCTGATCGGATGGCGCTGGTTGGGCGAGCGGCTGGACACGCCCAAGGTCGGCGCGGTGGTTTTCAGCATCGTCGGTTGCGCGTTCGTTTCCGGCGCATACGACCGCACCGCCTGGCAGGTCAACCCGGTTGGCATTGTCGTCGGCCTGGCGACCGGTGTGACATTTGCCGCTTACAGCCTGTTGGGCAATGCCTCATCAAAGCGGGGCGTCAATCCGTGGGCAGCCACGTTGTACACCTTTGTCTTCGGAACGGCCTTTCTGTTGCTCGTGCAACGGTCCGACACGCTCTTGTGGCTGTCTCGTCCACTAGCGGCTGGGCCAGGTGGGTGGCGCGAAGCCGCCCTGGGATGGGGGATTCTGGTGTTACTGGCCGTCGGTCCTACCCTTTGCGGCCACGGCCTGTACACCGTTAGCCTGGCATACCTGCCGGCCGCCACGGCTAACCTGATCGTCACGTTGGAGCCGGTCATCACGGCAGTATTGGCCTTTTGCCTCCTGGGCGAGCGCTTGACTGTCCCGCAGCTCCTGGGCGGGGGCCTGATCCTGATCGGCGTGGTGCTCTTGCGACTCAGCGAACGCACACCATAGCAAACCTTCCTGGTCTGGTCCCGGTCATCCGGGGCCTTGCCTTTTGGGGGCGATTGGCTACAATAGCAGACAGGAGGCGTAGCGATGGCAGGAGAGGCAATCCTGGTCGTGGACGACGAGGCCAATATCGTCGAACTGGCGGCGCTCTACCTGGAGCAGGAGGGGTTCCGCGTGCAATCAGCCGCCGACGGGGCCAAGGCGCTGGAGATGATTGCCCGCCAACCCCCGGCGCTGATGGTGCTCGACCTGATGCTGCCCAAGGTGGACGGCTGGGAGGTTTGCCGCCGCGTGCGCTCCGGAAAGGCAGCGCCCGGTCTCCCCATCATCATGCTCACCGCCCGCGACGACGATGTAGACAAGATCGTGGGGCTGGAACTGGGGGCCGACGACTACGTCACCAAGCCCTTCAACCCCCGCGAACTGGTCGCCCGCGTCAAGGCCATCCTGCGCCGCACCCGGCGCGCCGCTCGACCGGAGGCCCCCGTCCACGTGGGTGACCTCACGATAGACCCGGCCCGCCACGAAGTCACCGTCGCCGGGCAACCGGTGGAACTGCGCCCCAAGGAATTCGACCTGCTGCTGGCACTGGCCGAGCATCGTGGGCTGGTCCTCAGCCGCGAGCAATTACTCAACCTGGTCTGGGGCTACGACTTCTACGGCGAGACGCGCACGGTAGACGTCCACATCGCCCACCTGCGCAAGAGGCTGATCGGTTCCTCCAGCGTCGAGATTGAGACTGTCCTGAGCGTCGGATATAAACTTTTGGCATGACGTTGCGCATTGCGAGGAATGGAGAATATCAGCTGACGAACAGCAACTAGGAGTTTCCTTAAGAACCCATGGTGACAACAGCATTGAATGCGAACGTGCGTTGTTCTTGATTGCTGACTCGTTTGCTGCCCACGTACACCCGATCATTAGCGCACCGCATATGCCCCGGTACGAGATCAGGTGTGGGGGGGAGTTATTGTTCACAGTTGAGTTATTCCCTGGACATGGGCGATGGAATGTCAATCTCCAGGAAGTGCTACAGTTCTATGGCGCACCCCTGCGCGAAGCGGCCGATGCTGTAGTGACGCGAGTATTGTCAGACAGGCAGCAGGAAGAAGTCCTTTTAGCCCTGGAGTTCTGCAACGCGCTCCCGGCCGGGAATAATGCCTGGCAACGCAATGGTCGAGCGTTGGTGTGTGCTGCTGTGGGTGTGCCCTATCTCTATTTTGCTGAGGTGGGCGGCGTCGAGCTTGACGAAAATCGTGCCATCAAAGCGCCGCGTTTCCCAAATCCCATCGTCCCGTTCTCGTATCTTACCGCCAGCAAGTTATTCAACGTCATAAGTTTACCTGTGTACTTGCCGAGTCCATCAAGTTCAGAGGCTATTCGGATCCGGTTTGACCAGGTGTTTGGCCTCGAAGAAGGGCGACTTCTGGTAAGGCGTGTCTTGGAAAACGCCTCGACGGACAACCCTTGCGAAAGATTGACCCGAAAGGCTTTGACACTTACTGAGATACTTGCCGCGCAACGGCGATGCGTTGATACGTTGCGAGAGAAGCAATGGGCTGAGTTTTTGAACCTGGAAACAGCAGATGAGAAGGCAGCCTGGCTAGAACAAGAACAAAACTATATGGCTTGGTCAAAGAAAAGAGCGAGCAAAGTCCAGGTCACGGAAACGATCAAGAGTCTCTTCGGGCTATTTCGGCAAACCGAGCCATTTCAGATCTGCATTTCCATCGGGGCCAGAGATATCCCATTGTGTCTGGTTTCCCGCTATATGCGCGAGAATCTCGCAGAAACCCTTTCGTCTCTCTACGGCGGCTCGGTCACAACAGAGTTCATTGAGTGGGTTGCTTCGCCAGGTTCACCGTTGATTGTTATCTGGATCACCGGCTTTAAGCCGCGCGGTGATGATTCGCGGCCCGACAGGGGACTCGTGCCACTGGCGCGTATGCTATTTGGTAACGAAGTAGACATCCTGTCCATCGTCTATGGCCCGGCTAAGCCGGAGATGTGGGAGACTTTGCAGAGTTCTCCGCAACAACTCGCCAGGCAGAATGGCCTATGGGAGGCTATTGTCAATCTCAGCGATGCCATCCTGGGAGATAGCGTCACGGCAAATAATGGTCCACTGTCACTCATGCTCCGGCGAGGCTATCGCCATTTTCAGGGAAGGATTCGTTTCCCATCAGCGTCACCAACAAGCACGTTTTCTGAGCAAGATGTAGACACGACGCTCCACTTGTTGTTTGCGCATCAAGAGGCTCTGGGCGTCTTTGAGGCGATGTGCAATCCACCGGGCGGTGATTGGAGTGGGTTGTCTATTCTAAACTTCGAGACCGGCGAGGAGTTTCGCTGGACTTCGTTACCGCGCGTTTCGAGCGCAGGTGGCAAACGTCCAGATCACATCATAGAGTTTTTGCTGGATAATGGACAGTGGGGCTTGCTGGCAATCGAGTCGAAGGACAGGGTATCCAAACTTGGGCGCAACGTAGGGAGTCGCTTGAAGATATACACCCGGCAGTTGGTTGAGGCGCCTCCCACCATTGCCAGAGCTGCGAACGCAGAATGGAGGTTATGGCAGGTTGACAGCGTTCCACTGCCAGATCTCTCTATTGTGTCGGGTGGAGCGTTTTGTTGGACGGGAGAGAAAGACTTGGAGAACTCGCTTGCGCGGGGTCAACTCGATATGGCCTTCGCCATCGAGTTTCAATCAATCGAACAGTCTGGGTTGTTTTGTTGCACATCAAAGTTAGAGCGGGAGCGGAGTTTCTGCTCCCCAAACTTCACCAACTGGTTCAACAATTCCGTGGGCGGCTCGAAGTTCAAATACACTGATTCTACTACGGCGTCTATTCCTTTCCTCATGAGCTTGACGAAAGGAGAGTTCCCCGTTGGTAAAGTCAGTCGCACTTTGTGGAGAACGGAAGGGATACTTGTAGCATAAGAACGGTCGCCGGCCCTGCCGTCAAATATCAGTACCCATTTTGCGCCGATGACATTCAATCTTTGTAACTCGCCATAAAACTCATCCAGGCAGAAATCAGTGGGTAAGTATCTGCCCTTAGTCCCACCATAAGGAGGATCCAGAAAAACCAGGTCGTTGGCGCTAACGGACACAAGAGTTTGACGATAATCCGCAGCAATGAACTCAACGCCCTGGATCGCATGGCTCCACTTACGAATCACTTTGCGCAATCGGGCTGGGGCGATACCTGGTCGTGTATGGTGTAAGGAGTTATTGAACTCACCCTTTTTGTTGAAGCGGATGAGCCCGTTGACGCAGGTACGGCTTAAGAACAGGAGAGCGTGAGGATTGCGCGTGCCGTTGAATGAATCGCGGATGGCATAGTAAGCAGTGTGCCCTTCGGCTTGCAAACGACTCCATCGTATTTCGTATTCGTCGGCGGTTAGTTCGGGTGTATCACGAATGGCTTTCCACAAGTTAATCAGTTCAACAATCGTATCACCAGCCACCGCCGTTCGGCTCGGTCTGAACGGCAGCATCGCGCCGCCACCAACGAAGGGTTCATAATAGCGTTCCGCATCCGGCAATAGGATCGCCAGTAGCGGAGCTATTCTCCGCTTGCTGCCAGACCACTTGATGACAGGCTCGAAAGCTGTATTGCACCTTAACATTCCGCGAACTCCAACTGCAAGTTGACCTCTTGCTGTTTGACTTCTGCAGCGATTCGTTGGCAGGCCAGGGCAAAGTATTCGGAGTCTATTTCAAACCCAACACAGTCCATCCCGTAGCGTAACCCGGCGATGACCTCTGTGCCTGAACCAAGAAACGGCACGAGCAGACGCCCGCCACGTTTGGCAGAGATAAGCAACATTCTTTCTATCAACCGCAAGGGCTTCTGAGTAGGATGCTTGCCAAATCTCAGTTCCTCTTTTGTCTTATTGTTGGGAACGTCCCACACAGTGCGGAGTTGTTTGCCAGGCTTTTTGAGGTAGTCTTCGGGAAAAGATGCGGCCTTGACTTCTGCGTAATTGAAAAAATACTCGCGTTTCTTCCCTCCCGTGTGCACCCATAGAATCGTCTCGTGGCTAGCAGTCAAACGACGCGCTGAGAGGTTGGGAAATGCGTTGCGCTTGAACCAGACCACCTCGTTGATGATTTCCAGGCCAACCAGTTGGCAGGCAACATTGATCCAACCAGAGTTGTGGTACGTCGAGTGAATCCAGAGGGAGCCGGTTGGCTTGACCAGCCGTTTCAGTTCGCTAAGCCAACGCAAGGTGGTCTCAAAGCCCTCGATGCCGCTTAACATGTCCCACGCGTGCGAACCTAACTTCCACGCGCCACCAAAACCTGGAAGAGAATGCCCCTTCTCAAGTTTCCAGTTTGCATTGGTTGAAGCACCGTAGGGAGGATCGGCGATGGCCAAATCGAATGATTGGTCCGATAGCCCGCGCATTCCCTCAAGCGCGTCTTGAAGGTACAATTTCACTTTATCAAGCGAAAAACTGATTATATCACTCATCATGTTCTTCCAGGTATGGGGCTACTCGCTCCCTGACAATTCTTACGGCTTGCAGTGTCGTGGGTTGATAACCATACTCTGAGACGATCTTATCTGCTATGACCTGGGCAGCCAGTTCATCCAGCGGAATATTGAAATACCTGGCAAACTTGACGACCTGTGCATCGGTGGGGAATCTCTCACCGCGCTCAATTTTGCTCAACAAAGTGGAGTCAATCTCAATGGCGGCAGCGACCACACGCAACGGCTCGCCGCGCTGCTTGCGCAAAGCGCGAATAGTTTCACCAAATGTGTGGTCTATTTCCATAGTCCATTTCCGTCTTGACGAACTATGTCTTGACAATCTACGTCTATTTTGCCACACTAATGGGCCAATGTCAAGAGCCAATTTCAGGTGAAAGCTTATGTTTCGCTCCCTCAACTCCCGCCTACTTCTTTCTTATGTCACCGTCATCCTGGTCTGCCTGCTCGTGGCAGCGCTGGCGCTGCTGGTGGCGCTGCGCATCCGCCAGGTACAACAGCGGTTCGTCTACCAGCGGCTGAGCGACGTGGCCCGCCTGACCATCGTCGCGGTGCGCGGGAGGAACGTCGGCCCCGAGCGGCTGGCTCCCCTGTTGCGGCGGGTTGACCAGGACCGAAACATGCGCATTCTGCTCCTTGACTCCCAGGGTAACGTCGTCCTCGACAGCCGGGATGAGTGGGAGAGCCAGAACCTGCTGGCGGGAGCGCACTTTAACCGCAATCCCGAAGGCAACCTGCAGGGGAGTTTCACCGACGCCGGAGGGCGGACGTGGCTCTTCGTCGCGCTGCCGTGGCCGGCCCCTCCCGCGTCCGAGATGCTCGTCTTCGCCGCCCCGCAGCCCCGCGGCGCGGCGCTGGCCTGGGCGCGTGAGCACATGCTGGCCCCGTTGCCGTGGGCCGGCCTGGCAGCGTTGGTCATCTCCATCCTGCTGGCGCTTCTGATTAGCCGCTCAATAGCCGCGCCTCTGCGGCGGGTGACCGGCGCGGCCGAGGCTATCGCCCGTGGCGAGACCGGCACGCGCGCGCCGGTCTCCGGCCCGGCCGAGGCGCAAAGCCTGGCCCGCTCCTTCAACACTATGGCCGACCAGGTCGAGGCCACACAGCAGTCGCAGCGCGACTTCGTCGCCAACGTCTCCCACGAACTGAAGACCCCCCTCACCTCCATCCAGGGCTTCTCCCAGGCGCTACTCGACGGCACGGCCTCGACGCCAGAGGCGACGGCCCGCGCCGCCCGCATCATCCACGACGAGGCAGAGCGTATGCACCGCTTAGTGGACGAGTTGCTGATCCTGGCTCGCTTCGACGCCGGGCAGATGGTGATGGCGCGCGATCCGGTGGAACTCGGCCCGCTGCTGCGCGGGTGCGTCGAGAAACTGGCACCCCAGGCGCAGGCGGCCGGCGTGGCTCTGGAGTTGGACGTCCCCGAGCGTCTGTTTGTCACCGGCGATACCGACCGGCTGGCGCAGGTCTTCACCAACTTGCTCGACAACGCGCTCGCGCACACGCCCGCCGGGAGCAAGATCGCCATGGCAGCACACCTGGCGGAGGACGGACGCGCCGTCGAGGTGACGGTCACCGATGCTGGCGAGGGCATCCCGGCCGGGGTACTCCCCCGCATCTTCGAGCGCTTCTACCAGGTGGACAAGTCCCGCCGGCGCAGCCGGGGAGCCGGATTGGGACTGGCGATCACAAAGGAGATCGTCGAGGCCCACGGCGGCACCATCACCGCTGAGAGCGTGGTGGGGCTGGGCACCAGATTCACCGTGTGGCTACCGGCGGAGAGTAAATGAGGAATGAGTAAATGAGTATGAGGCTGGTACTCATCTACTCACCTTCTTGACAACTCTCCCCAGTGGTGGTATAAATACACCCTGTCGGGAGCAATCTGATAGACCGGATGAGCACTCTGCGAAGCAAGACATTGACGTCGGGTGCTCTTTGTTTTGCGTCCGGGTGTAGGGGCGCGGTAACCGCGCCCCTACGACACGGCGCCGGAATCAGGAGGTGAAACGGCATGATTGAGGCGGAAAACCTGACCCGCTACTACGGCCCCACCCGGGCCGTGTACAACATCAACTTCCACGTGGACAAGGGAGAGATCGTCGGCTTCCTGGGACCCAACGGGGCGGGGAAGACGACGACGATGCGCATGCTCACCGGCTTCCTGCCCCCCAGCGACGGCACGGCCCGCGTGGCCGGCTTCGACGTATTCTACGACTCGCTGGAGGTGCGCCGCCGCGTCGGCTATATGCCGGAGACGGTGCCCCTTTATCCGGAGATGACGGTGTGGGCTTACCTGGATTACATGGCCGCACTGCGCCAGTTGCCGGACCGCGGGCAGGTGGTGGACCGGGCGCTGGAGGCATGTAGCATCGGTGACCACGCCGACACGGCCATCGGCAAACTCTCCAAGGGGTACCGGCAGCGCGTCGGGCTGGCCCAGGCCATCCTCCACGAGCCGGAGGTGCTCATCCTCGACGAGCCGACCATCGGCCTCGACCCCCGGCAGGTGACCGAGGTGCGGGCGCTCATCCGAGAGATCGGGCGCGAACACACCGTCATCCTCAGTTCCCACATCCTCCCCGAGGTGAGCCAGACCTGCGGCCGCGTGCTCATCATCAACAAGGGGGAGATCGTGGCCGAGGGCACGCCGGATGAACTGACCGCCCAACTGCAGGGGGCGGAACGGGTACTGGTGCGCATCGCTGACGCCAGCCCGGAGGCCATCGAGGTGCTGGAGCGGGTGGACGGCGTGATCGGCGTCGAATCCGTTGACGGGGAAGCCTACCAGGTCTCCTGCATCCGGGAGCACGACCTCCGCGCCGAACTGGCCCGTGCCGTCGTCGAGCAAGACTGGGGACTGCTGGAACTCCGCAGCGTGGGGATGAGCCTGGAGGACATCTTCCTCGAGTTGACCACGGAAGAAACGGAGGAAAGCGAAGATGCGTAACGTGTGGACAGTTGCACGACGTGAATTGTATGCCTACTTCAGTTCCCCCATCGCCTACGTGACTATGGCCGCGTTTCTGGCGGTGATGGGGCTTCTCTCCTGGCTCCTCATCATCTACTCCCAGCAGGCGGTGATGGGCTACACGCTGGGCAGCCCGTGGATCTTCTTCACCCTCATCCTCTACGCCGCCGTGGTGACCATGCGGCTGCTGGCGGAGGAGCAACGCTCGGGCACCATCGAACTGGTGCTCACCGCGCCGGTGCACGATTGGGAACTGATCGTGGGCAAATACCTGGCCAGCCTGATCCTCTTTCTGGCCATGGTCGTGATCAGCCTCTACCAGCCTTACATCCTGGCCCGCCTGGGCAACCCCGACCTGGGGGCGGCAGCCAGCGGCTACCTGGGCTTCATTCTGGTCGGGGCAGCGCTCCTCGCCATCGGCACCCTGACCTCGACCCTGACCCGTAACCAGGTCGTCGCCGCCATCCTGAGCGTTGCCATCGGCGTGGCGCTTTGGCTGGTGGAGTTCGTGGGCTCGCGGTCGCCGGGCACTTTTACAGGCGACTTCCTGACCCAATTGGGCCTCTTCGCCCACTACTTCGACTTCCTGGACGGGATCATTGACACCCAGCACATCGTCTACTACCTCAGCCTAGTGGCCGCCAGCCTGTTCCTGGCCACGCGGGTGCTGGAGACAAGGAGGTGGCGGTAATGCGTCGCTTCGCCGAACGATACGGGTTTATCCTGGGCTATGCCGGCCTGGCCGCGATGGTCGTCGGTGCGGCCTGGTACTTTATCGCGCGTGAGATGAATCCCTGGATCGAAGGGCTGCTGATCGGCGGCGTGGTGCTGGGGGTGCTGTTTGTCCTGACCCGCCCGGCACAGGTACGGGCCGCTCTCACCGGGCGTAGTACCCGCTACGGCTCCAACGCTGTCGTGATGAGCATCGCCTTCATCGGCATCCTCATTATGATCAACTACCTGGCGGGGCGGTATCACTATCGTTACGACGCAACCGAGTTGAAGGAACACACCCTCTCACCCCAATCCATCCAGGTGCTGGCCGAGATAGATCAGCCGGTCACCATCACCGGTTTCTTCGCCGCCGACGACTACCGGCGGGAGGCCTTCGAGAAACTGCTGGATCAGTACCTCTACCACAGTGACCATCTCTCCTACTCGGTGATTGACCCCGACCGCGAGCCGCTCAAGGCGCGCCAGTACGAACCAATTCCCTACGGGGGCTTGCTCCTGCAGAGCGGCGAGCGCACCGAGAGAGTCTACACCTCCGATGAGCAGGACGTCACCAGCGCGCTCCTAAAGGTCATCAGCGAGGAGAAGAAGGTGATCTATTTCCTCACCGGTCACCAGGAGCACGACCCGGAGGGCTACGGTGAGAACGGATACTCCAGGGTGACCAACGCGCTGCGGGACCAAAACTACGAGGTGCTCAGCCTCAACCTGGCGGTCACCACGACTGTCCCGAGCGATGCGGCGGCCATTGCCATCGCCGGCCCGCAGATTGCCTTGATGGACGACGAATTGACACGGCTGCGGTCGTATCTGTTCAATGGCGGCAAGGCGCTTGTCATGCAGGATCCGCTCTACGACGCTGGTTTGAATGACGTCCTGTCCGGTTGGCAGGTGCGCTTCGGAGAGGGGGTGGCGATAGACCCGGCCGGTTCGCTCCTGGGCGGCGTGGCTGCCCCGGTCGTCAGCAACTACCGCTTCAGCCAGATTACCAAAGACATGGGTGGGCTGATGACCTTCTTCCCGTTGGCCCGCCCAGTGGAGCGGACGGGGGAAGACCCCACCGGAAGCATCGTATTCAGCCCTCTGGCGGAGACCACGCCACAGAGTTGGGCTGAGCAGGACACAGAGTCCACCGAAGTACAGTTCGACGAAGGGGTGGACATACCTGGGCCTCTCACGCTGATAGCGACCGTCGAGGCGCCACCCATGCTCGGCTCCGGCAGCCCCGACCTGAAGACGCGCCTGGTGCTGATCGGCGATTCGGACTTTGCCTCTAACGAGTACGTCAGTGGTCTGGGAAATGGCATACTCTTCCTCAACGCAGTCAACTGGTTGGCAGAGGAGGAAAGCCTGATCGCCATCGGCCCCAAGACCACGCAGCCACGCTACGTGTTCCTCAGCCAGGTGCAGGCGAACGCGATCTTCTTCGTCAGCGTCATCTTCGTCCCGCTCGCGCTTCTGGCTATGGGCGTCGTCGTGTGGTGGCGCAGGCGGTAAAGGACTAACCCTTGCGAAGGTTGGGTGGCAACTTTCAGGCTAGAAGCGTCTTCGTCGGTCGGGAATTGCCCCGCTGCCAGGTTATTCGTAACCTTCGCAAGGGTCAATGACAAATGGGGGTGGAGGTGGTGAGAGGGTGAAAGAGCGCAAACGGTGGACCACGACGGCAGTACTGCTCGGCGTTTGTGCTGCGCTGGCGGCCTACATTTTCCTGGTGGAGGCGAAGCGGGAACCGCCGCCGGAGGAGGGGGCCTTACCTACGCCAGCCCCGCTCTGGGAGTTCGGGGGCGGCGACGTGATGGAGATCGCGGTGACCAAAGGCGAGCAGACGACGGCGGTCGAGCGCAACGATGGGGAATGGCGTATGACCGCGCCGGAGGAGGGCGAGGCCGACGCGGGCCGGCTTGATGGGTTGGCGAGCCGGGTGGCCGATATGAAGTTCTCCCGCGCTATGGCCGACGTGAGCGACCTGATCGCCTTCGGGCTGCAGGAGCCAGAGGTGCAGGTGACGCTGGTGCTCAGCGACGGGACGCCGATCAACCTGGCGGTCGGGGCGGAGAACCCGCGCCACACCGCCCGTTACGTGCAGAAAGAGGGCGACCCGCTAGTATACCTGGTGCCCACCAGCGACCTGGTGGGATTGCTGGGGCTGGTGGACGAGCCACCCTATCCACCGATGCCCACCCCAGCGCCAAGCCCATTGAAGACTCCGACAGTGGAGCCGGCGCCCACGGCTACCCCTCGGCCAAGGCCAACTCCCACGCCACCGTCATAGCCTGGTACCTGTTGCTAGCATTGGTCAGATTCGCAGTGGGCGCTTAAGCGCCTCAAAAAGCGCACTGAAGTGCACACCAACCAGCGCGTCAATCTGCCGCTTCGCGGCCGGCCCGTAATCCCCGCCACACACTACATCAAGGCTGGGTGAAAATGATCTTATCCCGATCTTGAAAGGCGTAATTGGTAATGTAGCAAGTGCTGGTCACGGCACATTCCGCACCAAGCCAGTCCCAGATCTCGATCTCCTCATCGCTCACCCAGACTTCATCCGCCCCCAGGACGATCACCTCGCTCTTGCGTTCCAGGGTTATGGTCCCTGTCTCGTCCACGTAACGCAACGTTATGCCATCTTTGGACAACGGGCACCGCTGGATTTTAGTCAAGTCGCTGTTGGCACCACAACCAACACCGCCCAGGCTCGTGCCACTGCCGATGTAGCCAATGTCGTCGTTGTCCAGCACCAGAGCGGGTTCTGGTGGAAGAGTGGTGTAAATGGCAAGTTCGTCGCTTTGCGGATCAAAATGGTAGGTGGGAAAATCAATACAGAGGCCCTCACAATTCACACCCAGCACGCTATGCGCCCAGTACTCAACCAGCAAGTATTTATCCTCTGGTACCTGGATAACCGGTGGAAAGTTTCTACACGCGAAGGGCAGATAGATCCAGTAGGTCAAGGTCAACGGCTCTGTCGCTCTGACCAAGGAGGAGAATGGAGAAGGCGCATCTCTCACCGCACCAATGCCTGCCATAATCCCGCCATCGTCGCTGAGGAGCAACCCGATGATCACAATGGGAATAACCACACCTGCAATAAGAGCCAGCCGTCTCATTAACATTCACTGTAGGATTGCCCCCGAATTATACTCAATTCCGCCGCGCGCGCCAAACGGCAGCCCCCCTTTGAAGCCCATCCGAAAAACGCCCTGGCCAGTCCCCGACTGGGCCAGGGGGCAAAGGAAGGAGGGGCCGAAACCAAGCAAAAATCCCCGCCGTGGGTTGCGGGGGGTAAGCATTCATCTGCTGCTCGGCGAGGGTCTCCTGACCCCGTCGCAGG
>Ga0315543_1002194_pt1 | contig 19355 bp, 10 predicted proteins | sample SalMarSW160210MG_2_FD_203098 | JGI IMG/M metagenome (GOLD analysis project Ga0315543, IMG submission 203098) | Salt marsh sediment microbial communities from the Plum Island Ecosystem LTER, Massachusetts, United States - Salt Marsh Sediment SW1601-210 ...
ACCGTTCAACATACCATATCTAAACCGGATACGTTTCCTGTATCCGCACTTTTAAGGTACTCTTTTCGAATTTTTATTGTCCTGATTTTACCCTTCTTCAATCCAACCTGTCTGCTACCTAAAGTGAAGATTATTTTGTGCTTTTCAGTATGTTTCTTCCTATTTATATATTATTAAATTACAGGATGTTATAACTAACTTTCAACCATCTCCGAATTCATGTCAAATATACGAAATTTTGCTGGTTTTATGGTGCTGAAAAAAGCCAAAAATACCCGTTTTTTTAACAAAAGATTAACATTCCTGTGATATTCATTAAAACGTGTCTTTCATGCTTCTAATTGTCTGAAAATCTGATTATATTATACCATTCAAAGCGATATCACCTGCCTATTGAATAATACCTCAAAAAAACTTGATGTTTTATCTGTTTTTCGAACACACGATCAGCAACCGGGTAATGCTTAAGGATGGTAAGGTGAACCAGGCTTACTCTACCTACAAGGCGTAGGTAAATCCCACGAGTATAAAGAATTGCTGGGAGGGATACTGGTTCCACTGTGAATACCGGACAGACGCGATGTTGTATAAATTCACGAAGCCGGATAACAGCTTGGTGTACCTGTATTCGATACCGAGGTTTATATCGAGCAATCCATCCAGCTTCTTCTTCATCGCATTTCCGGCTAATCCATAGGTTTTTGCATATCGCTTTCCCTGCCCAAAAAGGTCAGCCGATATCAAAATCTTATTCCTCAGGTTATAGGATGCAGCAAATGTAATATCCCAGGATGGTTTGTGCCATGGTTCATCCTGAGCGGACATGGAGTACCCGTAATAGTTACCTTTGAGCAGCAGGGAGAGTTTATCCGTTGGTTTTGATTCCACCTCGCCATACAGGGATATCAGCTCGACATCATCGTACTCAACATTGAATTGATTCCTCAGTTCACCAACGGTATCGTTCACAAAGAAGTACATGTCGTCAATCAAAGCATAGGAACCTTTGATCTTAAATGTCGTTGAAGTGCTAATGCTTCCCAGGAATCCTCCATAAACATCCAGGTTATGATCGCTGTTTTTCACTGACAAACCCGGTATCACAAACGGATTTTCAGAAGCAATGCTCCGGTAATGATTGATTTCCAGACCTCCATCAACTCCCAGGTAGGCAAATAACAGGTTCTCTATCACATTAAACTGCAATTCAACCTGCGGGTAAAAATGAGGAGTCGTGTTGTCCTCTTTCATGTCGAAAGTTATGGAAAGCCCAGCCTGTAGTTTCCACAGGGAAGAACGCCTCAAAAACCAGGGTGCCACTTTCAATACTGCATTATAGGTTGAGTCAATGCCTTCGCTTTTATCCAGGTAATGAAACGCCAGGTCGGTTCCGATATACTGTTTATTGAATAATTTACTGAAACGGCTATCCAGGTGAAAGCCGTTTTCTGTCATATCGTACTTATCCCTGAAATAGTTGTATTGAAAGGCGACATTATAGGCAAACTTACTTGAATCCACATGAGCTGATCGCAATCCAATTTTTCCTGACAGCAGAAGGAAACTTTGTTTGATATCTTTTTTATCGATATCCCTGACCAGTGAATCGGGAACGATAACTGTGTCCGTATCATAGCCATAATAATAGAACTGGTCACTCTGCAATCCCAGGCTTCCGGAAAGGATTGCTTTCTTCATTATTTTCTTGCCGTACAGATCCACTTCACTATTCCCGTACCCTCCGAAAACCTTTTTATCATTATCAAGAAGGACATCCCCCTGGGAAGAGATGTGTTTGCCATAAACACCATAAGAGTGCTCTTTCGACCTGAGGTTGTTAATGCTCAATTCACCATAGGGTGTCCAGTAGTTTCCAAACCCGATCTTCAGCAGGGAGTGGTACAATTTCGGTAGGGTTTCTCCCTCCATTCTTGCGGGACGGATCGGGCGCAACTCGTATTCCGGCGAAAAAGATTGCGGTGTGATGGTATAGTTGTATTCGGGGGTGAACTGGAGTGTGTCATCAAGCACGGGAAGGTGGGTAACCTTAAACGCATCGGACAGGGATGGTTCGTATGGTTTTACCACCTTTACTTCCTTCCTGATGGGATCCTGGGAATAGAGTGCAGTGGATACCAGTAGAAAATATCCCAATACTACAACTATGGATTTTATCTGTTTCAGTGGACTCATAATCTATGGTTTTCCATCATGGAAAATAGTATCTGACATTTCAATAGCGCCATTCAGTCTGATTGTATCCTGTACTGCCGGTGCATTCAGGAACTGCTCCAACTCCACAATTTCATTGTATTTCCTGGATGCCTCCTCTATGATCCCGTCGTTTGGTTCTTCATAATAATCAATAATCGCCTGCAACATGTGTTTTGCCTGGAAAAAATCCTCTTTTCTTACTTTTATATCGGCATCCAGGATAAATATTTTAGCCATCCAGTAAGGGTGTGGTGTATTGAGTTCTAAGAATTGGTTTATCTCCTGTTCAGCTTTTTCAAACTGTTCTTTCAGAAAATAGATTTCAGCCACCCTGTATTTTGACTCAGCACCTTCAATGCTTTTAACTTCCGATGCGACTCTCCGGAAATTGGATTGTGCCTGGTCCAGTTGTTCGAGGGTATAATGAGATTTGGCAATTTTAAAATAGGCTTCTCTTGCCATCTCTTCAGACACTTTATCGGATGTCAGCAATTTTTTTGCTGCATTGATGGTATTTTTGTAATTCTCCAGTATATAAAAACTGCGCATAAGACCCAACCGGGCAATCAGCAGGTTATTTGGCAATTCTGCAACTCCCTCAAGGTAAGCATATTGTTCAATTGCCTCATGCAATTCTCCTGCTTTGAAATTTATTGTGGCAGCGGCTACCAATGCCAGCTCGGTAAACAGGCTTCTTGGACTTTCAATCACGTAGGTATAGGAGGCAAGTGCCTCTTCCACATCGCCCAGTTTCATTTCACACTCAGCTTTATAAAAATGGGCATTCAGAAGAAAGTTACCCTGGTCGAATCGTTCAATGTAGGTGTTCAGGGTTTGGACTGCCCGTTCACAATTACCTGCCATGTATAAATTCTCGCCTGCGATATAGGTTAGGGAGTCCTGTTCAGTAAGCGTCACTGTAACTTCATCGCCGAGGTTTCTGACATAGTCGAAATATTGCTCCACTTCATTCAAATCCACATATACGTTCTTTAAGCCGGCAAGGGCATTGTGAGCCTCTTCGGTCCCCCGATAGTTTTCAATGGCCCGGGTAAACCAGCTAATCGCATCCTCATTCCGGTTCATATTGTAGTATACAAGACCCAGTTGCACCATGGCTTTGGGCACATAACTGCTGTTTTCAAGTTCATCAATAATATTCGTATAATCCTCTATGGCCCGGTTGTAGTTTTCGATGGTAACGAAGGATTTACCTCGTTCGAACAATGCGTCATCCGCATAGGCAGAAGATGGTATTTTCTCCAGCAGACTGGTCAGTACCCTGATTTTTCCCTGGTGGTTGTTGGTAACGCCCAGGATTATTCCTTTTTGGAACATGGCATAATCGGATCCGGAAAGTCCCAGATCAATTGCCCTCTGGTAAAAGGAAAGGGCGGTCTGGAAATCGGATTTAATGAAGTAGCAATCGGCGATCCGGTTCAGGGCATCGCCCATCATTTTCGACTTCGTATCTCCTGCCAGGTTAACATATTTTCTGAACCAGTTTAACGCTTCTGAATACGCTTTTTCTGAGAAGTAGATATAGCCAAGGTTATAATGGGCAACCTGAAACTCAATCGTTTCGAATGCGCCCGGTAATCCAATAAATTCCTGATAATCGTCAAATGCCATTTCAAAATCGTTTAACCGGAAGTAGGCTTCTCCCCTCCAGTAATAGGCACGGGCTCTAATCGTCAAATCAAACGCCCCATATTCAAGGCTCAGGTCGAAATGATCAACTGCCTCATCAAATTTCAGATCATTGAACAGTTCCAGTCCACGGTAAAATGCAACCCGCTGGTAAGCCGATTTGATCCGGTCATTCTTTTCCTGGATCTTGTTGAGTGATTCCAGGGCTTCTTTATAATTCCGTGTATTCAAGTAAGCCTGCATGAGAAATTCATAGGCCTCATCGATCCGGTCGGAATGGGCATAATCCTTAATGTATTGGTTCAGGGCCCTGATCGCTTCATTGAAAGGAGAGTAAGAGAGTTCATAGGTTATCTTGGCAAAGTTGAAGAGGGCATCTTCTTTTATCGTTTCATCGAAATCCATTTTTGAGGCTGATGAGAAAGCCATCCGTGCCATATCCTTTCTTTCCGTTCTCAGATAACAATCGGCTAACAGGTTGTATGCATTCTGGCTCAACAGGTCACTGCTGCCCGTTACTCTCTCGAAAAGTGGAGCGGCTTTTTCGAATTCACTCACCTGATAATAGGCAAACCCAAGCTGATAACGATCTTCCCTGGTTACTGTTCTTGACTCGGACATGTACTTTTCAAGGTGGGGAATTGCCTCCTGGTACCGCTCCTTTTTGTGGTAGGCATCACCAATGAATTTTTCGATCTCAATGGCTCTGCTGGGTGTGGCTGTTTCAAGCAGTGGAGGGGCATATTCCAGAATCTCGTCATAATTTTTCTGCAGATAAAGTATCTGGACAATGTAAAAGGGAACAACAGGGGAGAAATTTTCATCATCGGTTAACCGCCTGAATTCCCGTAAAGCGGTTTCATAGTTTTTCTCCGAATAAGCAATGTGTGCATAATAGTATATAGCAGGAGAAGTATAGGCTGTATTGATATCTTTGATCTCGAAAAATGCCAGGCTTGCCTTTTCCATGTTTCCAACCATAAAGTAGCTGTAACCCGACTTGAAATATAATTCAGCAAGCTGTGTTTCGGATAAGACCATCCGGTCAACCCCTTCAAAGTAGCGAACAGCCCCTCTGTAATTCTTATTCTGGTATTCAAACAGGGCCAGTTCAAAGAGGGCAAGCTTGGCTTTCGGACTCTCCGGATGATTTCGGATAAATTCCTGGATAAGGTATTCAGCATCTTCATTAAACAGTTCAACCGCACAAAGTGCAGCATAAAATTCAGCATCCGTTTTCCATTCCGAATCCTTGCCCTGATAAGCCTCCAGGGCTTTCAGAAAATGATTCTGTGCCGCACCGTATTTTTGCTTCTGAAATAGCTCAAGCGCTGTTTTGTATTCAGAATCAATCGTTTCTAATGAGTGTGGTTTTTGTGCAAAAAGTGGTGACAGCAAAAAAAACTGGATACAAATGATACCTATGATAGCTACCCGTCGAACATCCATATTTCAGGGGTTTGTAGATTGCACAAAGTTAACTATAAAAACGGCATCTGTTTTCTTTTAGTATCTTATTCCACGAACATCAACCACAGGTAAAAAAACTTCCTGAAAACCATGCCATCTACCATAGATTTCGCAAGTTTACTAAAATTAAAAAATGATGTAAGTATCAATAATCGGATAGTTATTCACACAATTTGAAAGTAATAAACAAACCATCATGTATTCCTGCAGCATGATCCAACGAATCCACAAAGAAAATTGTCCGATTAATTCTCTATTTTGAATTGTTCTGCTATTTTTACCCGGTCATATTATCCGATGTCCATCCTGCTTTGCCAGGTTAATATAATACCTCATTCCCCAGTGGTAACATGGATTTGTTGGTTGTGTATCGTTTTGAAAATGCATGAATAATAGGATAAGAATTGTTGCTGTAATACTGATTGGTTTATCATTCATGCCCTTCCTTTACTCTCAAACGAAGGGAATAGAAACAGGGCTAACCAATTTATGGGAAGAGGAAGAAAAAGCAGGTTTTCCTGAATTTTCCATTGTAACTACCGAACACACGACTCCGGGTTATTATGTTTTTGCCATCTCCCCTTACCTTGCCATAGTCGATCATTGGGGCAATCCAATGTTTTACAGAAAGATCTCCAGCGGAGTGCGTAATTTTACTCCTCAGGTGAATGGTTTGTTCTCCTTTTATGATAATGCTACCCGGTCATTCCATATAATGAATCATCGCTTCCAGGTTATTGACACCCTGTCGGTAACCAGTGAATACACGACTGATGTTCATGATCTCGTTCTCCTGGAAGATGGAAGCAATATCCTGATGACATATGATCTGGTGCAGTTAGATATGAGCCTAATTTTCCCGGGAGGGAATAATGATGCTACCGTAAGAGGGACCGTAATACAGGAATTTGATCCATCCGGTGAGGTGATATTTCAATGGGAAAGCTTGGATCATTTTGATATTCTGGATTGCGATACACATTTTGTTGATCTAACAGCCAAAGTGATTGATTATGTTCATGCAAATGCCATAAATGTTGACTGGGATGGTCACCTGCTACTCTCCTGCCGTCATATGAGTGAAATTACCAAAATTCACAGGTCAACCGGGCAAATAATCTGGCGGTTGGGGGGGAAAAAGAATGAGTTTCAATTCATCAACGATCCCACCGGATTTTCGGGGCAGCATTCACCAATACGCCTGGAAAACGGTAATCTTTTAATCTTTGATAACGGCAACAGTCATATCCCCCAATATTCCAGTGCTAAAGAATATCAAATCGATGAAGAAAATAAAACGGCAACCCTGATCAGGGCAATCCGTCAGACACCCGATGTGTATTCGTCCGTTATGGGAAACAGTATACCTATACCAAATGATCATATCCTGATTGGGTGGGGAAAGAATATTTACGGAGCTTTTCTTACCGAGTTTGATGAAGGGGGCAATGTATGCACTACTTTTTCATGGCCAAATACAGGTATTTACTGGAGCTATTATGTATCCTTTGCGGAGGAGATACCCGCTCTTTTTCCCACGGATACAAATGTTCTTGATTTTGGAACAATTGCAATTGGTGATTCACTGATCAAAACCATTCACCTGACGAATGATTCTGGATCAGATGCGATACTTGTTGGAATATCTGCTGAAGACAACCCGTTCTATTTACTAAATCCACTCCCAATTCAAATACCGGATAATAACATTGTTGAATTATACATCAGTTTTCGCCCCGAAGAGGTTGGAAATTTTGCTTCACCATTTTACCTGACTTTCAGGTTAAATTCATTCACGACGGAAGAGCATCTGCTTGCCAGCCGTTTATATTTATCCGGAAAGGCAGTATTCCATGGAACGGGTACCAGGAATCAGATGAAATCAAACGTGACCATCTACCCGAATCCATTCCAGGATGATTTGTTTCTCGAAAATTGTGAAGCAGTTTCTGGCATCACAATTGTTTCAATAAATGGTGTGGAAATGATACAAATGGATAATCACCAGAAATCACCATTGCACATCAGGACCGATCGTTTTCTCCCCGGAGTATATATTCTGGAGTTACGATTCAGTGATGGTTATGCTGAAAAGATAGTAATAATCAAGTGCAATTAATTCAGGTTACTATCATCGCCACTGTTGTATATTGTTTACCGGTTATCCTTGTTAGGATAATCTTTTGAACGCAAAAAGTCTGGTTGTAACAGATTTACTAACACACCCCTGTTAATTACTATTTGCACATTTTGAGGTATCAGGGGTGAAAAATTGTATTTTTGAAGAGTTGGGGTTTATCAAATCCATTTTGATTCGAATCTGAAAAATGACACTGGACACCATTATATTATTTCAGGATTGTTCGATCATGCAAAAGGACAACCTGATCTTATCTGACGTTACGTTCACCATCTCCCGTGGAGAATTTGTATATCTCATTGGCAGGGTTGGCAGTGGTAAAAGCAGTGTGATAAAAACCATCAATGCACAGATCCCACTCAGAACCGGCGAAGCAACTGTTTCCGGTTATAACCTCACCAGTATAAAAAAGAGCCAGGTTCCCCTTCTCAGGAGAAAGCTGGGGATTGTTTTTCAGGATTTTCAACTGTTGACAGACCGTTCTGTCCAGGCGAACCTGGAATTTGTCCTGCAATCGACCGGTTGGAAAATAAAAAAAGCCATTGACGAGCGTATCGGAGAAGTACTGGAAAGAGTCGGCCTGGGATACAAAGGATACAAGATGCCCCACCAGTTGTCAGGCGGTGAACAGCAGCGGGTTGTCATTGCCAGGGCGCTGCTGAACGATCCGGAGATCATTCTCGCGGATGAACCCACCGGCAATCTCGATCCGGAAACATCGGAAGGCATTATCGGAACGCTTCAGTCCATCAGCCAGAGTGGCCGGGCTGTTGTCATGGCCACCCATAACTATACACTCCTGAAAAAATTTCCTGCACGAACCCTGAAATGCTGTGAGGGAAAGATCACCGAAGTGGACCACTGGGAAGAGATTGACTTTGATGCGCTGAAGGATTAGGGCATCTACCAACGTTTTGCTCCTGCGGAGCAAAAAAAAATGAATACAGGAAGCCTAACCCATATCCCGTAACTTGTAACACTTTCCACTCACAACTCACCTCTCTGTTTATTCCCTTCGTCTCAAAGTCTTCTCCTCTCTTTTAACTCTGTACTCCTCCCCATGCTCCGTGCCCCATGCTCCATGCCCATTCATCACTCCTGCCTGCCGGCAGGCAAGGCATCATGCATCCACAGTGAAATATGCTCCTGCGTCGCATTTCACGTGGCAAGCACTCATCATTCCCTTACCCCAACCAGATCAAGCATAAAGGCATACTCAAGGGCGGTTTCCCGATATCTTCTGAACCGGCCCGACACTCCACCATGACCGGCTTCCATATTGATGTGGAATACCAGCAGGTTATCATCTGTTTTCATATCCCTGAGTTTGGCGACCCACTTAGCCGGCTCCCAGTATTGCACCTGTGAATCCCAGAAACCGGTTGTAACCAGCAGGTTTGGATAATCCATGGCTTTTACCTGGTCATAGGGAGAGTATGACAGCATGTAGTCATAGTACTCTTTTTTCCGCGGGTCTCCCCATTCATCCCATTCAAACGAAGTCAGCGGTATGGTCTCGTCAAGCATGGTTGTAACGACATCCACAAAGGGAACGGTTGCGACCACTCCTTTGTAGAATTCAGGCTGCATGTTAATGATTGCACCCATCAACAGGCCACCTGCACTGCCACCCATAGCAAATAGCTTATCCGGGTTGGTATATTTTTCAGCGATCAGAAATTCGGCACAATCGTTAAAATCGGAAAAAGTATTAATCTTATTAAACAATTTTCCTTCCTCATACCAGTATCTTCCCATTTCACTTCCTCCGCGAATATGGGCTATAGCATAAACAAATCCCCTGTCCAAAAGGCTCAAACGTGTGGAACTAAAACTCGGATCACGGGAAGAGCCATAGGAACCATATGCACCAAGCAAGAGCGGGTTATCACCATCGAGATCGATCCCCTTTCTGTAGACCAGTGAAATCGGAACCTGTGTTCCATCATCGGCAGTGGCAAAAATCCGTTTGGATTCATAGTTGTTCTTGTCGAATCCACCCAGGATCACCTCTTCTTTCAACAATTCTCTCTCCCTGGTTTCCATATTGAAATCAAAGGTTGAGTTTGGAGTAGTAAGGGATGAATAGGAGAACCGTAAAGTTCTTGTATCAAATTCTGGATTTACGGAAATCCTTGCAACATATGCCTCTTCGTCGAATTCGATATAATATTCCGATTCATCGTCCCACCGGATCACACGAATATTTCTCAACCCATTGATCCGTTCCCCCAGGACCAGGTATTCATTAAAGATCTCAAAGCTCTCAAACAATACATCATCCCGGTGAGGAATTACGTCCACCCAATTCTCTTTGGTTGTTTTGGTAACCGGAGTTTTCATTAATTTAAAATTCTTTGCTCCGTCAAGGTTAGTCTTAAAATAGAAGAAATCTCCATAATGGTCAGCATCGTATTCATGATTCGCCTCCCTGGGTTGAATCACTTTAAACTCGCCATTGGGATCGTTTGCATCAAGGTACCTGTACTCGGTTGAGAGGGTCTGAGAGGAACCGATCATCAGGTATTTTTTACTCTTCGTCTTGAAGACATAGCAGGAAAAAGTTTCATCCTCTTCAAAAAAGACCTCTTTGTCATCCCGGTAATTCGTACCCAGAGCATGTTTCATGATCCGTTCCGAACGGAGTGTCTCCATGTTTTTCCGAGCGAAAAAAACAGTTTTGTTGTCATTTGCCCAGGTAACTCTACCGGTAGTGTTTGGGATCTGATCCTCAAGCATTTCACCGGTATCCAGCCTCTTGAACATAACCGTGTATCTTCTCCGGCTAACCGTATCCACTCCATAGGCAAGGATGGTATTGTCCGGGCTTACACTGAGTCCGGACGCGGAGAAATAGTCATATCCTTCAGCGAGCTTATTCACATCCAGCATAATTTCTTCAGGGGCTTCCAGTGTTTCTTTTTTCCGGCAATGGATCGGGTATTCATTTCCCTCTTCATACCGGGTATAGTAGAAGTATCCATTTTCCTTATAGGGGACTGATTCATCATCCTTCTTGATCCTGCCCACGATTTCCTGAAAAAGTTTTTCCTGAAGATTTTCTGTATGTTTCAGCATGGCTGTTTTGTATTCATTTTCAGCATTCAGGTAATCGAGCACCTTTTGTGTTTGCTCATCCTGGACTTCAGCATTTTTCTGTTCATCAGAAAGTCGCATCCAGTAATAGTTATCGATGCGGGTATCGCCGTGTTTGGTGAGTTCCTTTTCAATTTTTTCTGCCACCGGCGGCTTAAGGGCAGCTGTTTTATCCTGTTGAGTGCAGGCAGCCAGGAGCAATGCAGATAAAGCAACGAATAAATAAATTCGTTGATTGATTTTGTTAATGTTGTTCATCGGATGGGTGTTAAAGTGAATAATGATTGAAAATTAGTATGTTTACTCGTACTATGATCTTCTATCGCACAAACCATTGCTCAGTCATAGCACGAGGATTTTTGGAACCTTACAACCTGCCCGGTTTAACTGTCTAATCTTTCACCAATCCAACGGCGACCGTTCCGTTCCCGGCATGCAGTACGAGGGCAGGACAAACATTCACGATGAAGCGGGGGGATCTTCCTGTGATCTCCCTGAGTGTATCGGCCAGTTTTTCAGCTCCTTCGGGATTTAGGGCATGGACGATCATGTAATTCCACAATTTCCCCTCAGCGATATCTTTCTTTATGTGCTTGAGGACTTTCCTGATATTTCCTTCCTGGCTGAAGGCTTTATCAAGCATGATTGCCTTTCCATCATCCCCAACCGATATGATCGGCTTCAGGTTCAGGGTCTTTGCGATAAACCCTGTCAGAGGACTCACACGACCACTCCTGACTATATTATGCAGGGATTTCACACTGACATACAGTTTTTCTTTTGCTATCCAGTCATCGACCTTTCGGAGTATCTCATCGTGTTCCATACCCTGTTCTATGGCTTCGGCTGTACGGAGAACCAGCAGGCCGAGCGATCCGCTGATGGTTTTGGAATCGATAACCGAAATTTTCCTGTTCAGTTCTGACTCAACACGCTTTGCTGCTTTGGAACTGCTGGACCAGGTACCGCTGAATTTCTGGCTTATGTGTATGGCGATCACCGAATCGTAGTGGGTGGCAAGGTGGGAATAAAGGTTGACAAAGCTTTTTTCGTTTGGTTGGGAGGTGGTGGGTATTTCGGATACCTCCTCCGAGAGGGTATAGAAGGTTTCAGGATCGAGGGTAAGCTTATCAAGGTATACACTTTCGCCCACCTGGATATTTATGGGAACCTGATGGATCTGGTATTTTTCAAAGAGTTCTGCAGGCAGATCACAGGTAGTATCAGTGACCAGCGCGATATTGTATTTCCGTTCATGTGCTACCTGGTACTGTAAGAACATATCATCGGCTTTTTGATAGGTTAATTTACCCAAAGGCCGAAGTTTTTCAAACAGATCAGCAGGTTTATCAGTATGGACATGAAGCCTGACCTGTTTATCTGAGCCTGCAACGACAATTGAATCGCCAAAATCTGAAGCGGTTTTTTTGATCGCCGTTTTGTCAAGCTTCTCTCCTTTGATCAGGGCCTCAGTGCAATACCGGAAAGTGAGTGAATCCGGGGATATTTCTTCCATATGAGGCTCATCAGCAATTACATACTGGCTTAATTCCAGCACCTCTTTAACATTGTTCTTGCTCAGGTATTCCATGATCCCTTCGAGGAATAGGACAAATCCTTTCGCTCCGGCATCGACCACATTGGCTTTGGCGAGCACCTTTAATTTTTCAGTTGTTTCACTCAGGGATTTTGTTGCCGCCTTGTATGATTCATACAGGAGCTCCTTGAAACACTCCAGATCATCCTTTTTGTTATGAATGTGTTCAACCCATTCACGGATAACGGTAAGCATGGTCCCCTCAACAGGATTTGCAATGGCTTCATAAATATATCCAATCGATCTCTTCAGTGATTCACTGAAGTTCTGTAATGTGATCTCCTGGTGGTTCCCGGTTTCTGCACTGAGGCCATAGAGGAACTGGGCAAAAATGATCCCCGAATTTCCACGGGCTCCTTCAAGTGCTGCTATGGCAATGTTATCGGCAGTCGCCTTGTACGAATAATCGGGTCTGATATTATCAATGATTGAGCGCACGGTCGATGCAAGGTTTGTTCCCGTATCCGCATCGGGAACGGGGAAAACATTGATCCTGTTGATTTCCATCTGGTTTTCCAGGATCTTTTTCGATCCGGCAAGAAAGAGGAAATAGAGGTTCTTCCCGTTCAGTTTTGTTATTTTGGGTATGAGTTGCACCATGCCAGCTATCCATAAATCATTGCAAAAATAATGAATAATAAAGAGAAAGCATCTTTAGGCTTAATTATTTTTCAATCAGTTGTTACGCGGTACGGGGTGCGGGATTTCCGGGGAATGAATGTACAACGATCATCCCTGATCGTTGAGTGGTTTAAATACCATATCTTATCCTTTTTAAGACACCGTCAGGTCTATAAGACCCTGACGGGTCCCTACAGTAATAGAAAACCTGACAGAGTCTTACAGACCTGTCAGTGTTTATCTCTAAGACCTTGTCCCACAGGGCCGGGCGACGAGAATCCCCGATTAAAACTTCAGTGTAAAAGCGGTAAACTGCCCGGGTTCGGATTTTACAGAGATCGAGCCTTTATGCAAGCGCATGATTTGCCTTGTAAGACTGAGTCCGATGCCGGATCCCTGTTTTTTCGTGGTGAAAAACGGAACGAATATTTTATCGATGTTCTCCGTAGAGATCCCATTTCCATTATCCTGTACCTCTATGACCGTTTGGTGATTCCGGCTTCCGACCTCGATGGTAATTACGGGATTTTCAACCTGGTGCAATGCATCAATGGCATTCATGATCAGGTTGATCAGGACCCTCTCAAGCATTTCATGATCCGCATCGATTACCGGGTCTTTTTCTGAACAGTGGATCTTCAGATCGATATTCCATTTCCCAAGTTCGGATTTCATCAGTATTTTCAGGTGGTTCAGCAAAGGCATGACGTGAACCTTTGTAAACGTTGGTTTCGGAAGCCTGGTGAGGTTTTTATAGGTTCCGACAAAATCCAGCAGGCCCTTGCTTCTCTCTTCAATGGTTTTCATTCCTTCCACCATATCTTCAAGGTCATTCTGATCCAGTTCGGCAAGGTTACCGATTCCCTGACCATCTCTGGTCAGCATTTCATTGATGGCTGTGCTTAATGAGGAAACGGGAGTCACGGAATTCATGATCTCATGGGTGAGCACACGGATCAGTTTTTGCCAGGATTCCAGCTCCTGTTCCTCAAGTTCCGTTTTGATATTCTGCAGAGAGACCAGTTTTAACGTTTTCTCTTTGACCTTGAACATGGTTCCTTTCAGGGATAAGCCCACCATTTCTCCATTGATCAGGGTTTTAACCAGGGATCCGCGTTCCGTATCGGATTTCTTCACCGCTTCAAGGAGTTTTTTATCCACTTTACCAATTGCCTCAATGCTGTTTAAGCGCTTCATGTTAAACAGATCCTTGGCTGCCTGGTTTACCAGGTGGACATCACCCTCCGCATCAAAACAGATCAATGCCACGTTGATGTGTTCAATGATCATTTGCAGGTACTGGTAATGGATCTCCTTTTCAATCCGGACATTCCTGAATTCATACATCACTTCGTTCATGGCATCATGCAGGGGGGCATAAGATTTATCGCTGTATTTTGCCGAGTAAATTGAAGAGAAATCTTTGTTTTTAATGGATTGCAGGAAATTACCAAGATCCCGGTTAGTTCGTTCAACATACCGAATCAGGCTGATGACCATGAGCAGGACGAGGAGGGCTGAAATAACCGAAGCGATATACCAGTTTGACTGGTGGACGGCAAACACAAAGGCTGCCATGAATACTCCAATCAGGAGTACCCGAATAACAACCTGGATCCTGAATTTTCTATATACCATATTTTTCCATTTTCCGGTAGATCGTTGTTCTTCCAAGTCCCAATTCTTTGGCTGCTTTGCTGACATTTCCACCATGTTTTTTCAGGGCATTGGAGATGGTTTTTTTTTCGATCTCTTCCAGATTCAGTATTTCCCGTGCTGGCTGGCGTTTATTTACATCCGCGATAAAATCATCGAGATTGATTACCCGCTCATCCGTCATGATCATGGCACGTTCCACCAGGTGTTGCAGTTCACGAACGTTTCCAGGCCAGTGATAGCTGGATAATTTCTTCATGCTGGTTTTTGAAACCGCGGGAAGGGGCTTGTTGTATTTTTTTGAATACATCTTCATAAAATGGTGAACCATTTCCGGGACATCTTTCAATCTTTCCCGAAGGGGTGGTATGCGGATTTCAACCGTGTTTATGCGGTACAGCAGATCCTGGCGAAACTCACCCCGGTCAACCATTTCGTAAAGGGGCATGTTGGTTGCAGAGATGATCCTCACATCCGTTTTGATCACCCGGTTTGATCCAACACGCGTAACTTCCCGGTTCTGAATGGCAGCGAGTAATTTGGATTGAAGAGGCAGTGAGAGATTTCCGATTTCATCCAGAAACAACGTACCACCTGATGCCAGCTCAAACCGGCCTGCCCTGTCTTCTTTTGCATCGGTAAATGCCCCTTTGATGTGTCCGAACAGTTCGGATTCAAACAGGGTTTCGTGAATGGCACCAAGGTCAATACCAATGAAAATTGACTCAGACCTCAGCGACTTCCGGTGAATCAACCGGGCGATCAGCTCTTTACCTGTTCCATTCTCCCCCAGTAAAAGCACGTTGGCATCAGTACTACTCACCTTATCCACTGCAACCAGAACTTCCTGCATCGCTTGTGAAGACCCGATGATTTCTGTATACGGATGATCGATATCTTCCGTCAATACTTTCTGATGTGATTTAAGCCTTGCTATCTCTTTGCGGGAAATACTCAATTTATATGCCGCCATTACCGTAGCCAGTAACCGGTTGTTATCCCAGGGTTTTACCACGAAATCCATAGCCCCCTCCTTCATGGCTTTCACGGCAAGTTCAATATCCCCATACGCCGTGATCATGATAACATGAGCATCCGGCACCAGTTCCCGTATCTTTCTTAACCACGTCAATCCCTCCTTCCCACTTGTTGCACCCACAGTGAAATTCATATCAAGCAAAATGACATCAAACGGATCCCTTTTCAGCGTTTCCGGAATACGTTCAGGGCTGGTAAGAATTTCAATCCGGTGAAAATGCTTCCTTAAAACAACCCGGGCTGAAAGCAATATTCCCTCATCATCATCTACAACCAGGATCTTTCCTTCGTTCCCCATAATATTACAGAATTAACCGTTGTCGAGTATCAGCAAACCGATACATCATGCAAGGTACACATTCCCGATATGGATGCAAAATATTTGTTTCAGTTTGAAACATGAATTTGTTCTTATCTGGAACAGATATGGGCCGATAACCTGATGGTATTTTTATATAACATATTGTCTGTCTTTTTTTTATGAAAAATGGAACAGATCTTGTTTCTGAGTTGAATAAATCAACTGAACCAATACCATTTCCCGGCAATGTTAAGAAATTACCTTAGGATCACCCTACGAAACTTCGTAAGAAATCCAATCTATAATTTGATCAACATCCTAAGTCTTACGATCGGTATTGTCTGCTCTGTTTTGATCATTTTATACATCAGTCATGAACTGAGTTACGACCGTTTTCATGAAAACGGGAAATTTATCTACCGGGTTGCGATGGAATCGACAGATTCCGAAGGAAGCAGAAAAAGCGGTAATACCACCGCAGCGGTGGGACCGAGTTTCCTGGAAGAGATTCCCGAAGTTGAGCAGATGGTCAGGTTAAGGTATCCCGTTGACGGTTATTATTATGATGATGGCAAGCAGTATTATGATCCGTCTATTGTATATGCTGATTCCTCGCTGCTACAACTTTTCTCGTTCCGATTGATCTCGGGAAATCCGGAAACGATTCTTCGCGAACCCTATTCTGTTGTATTGACTGAAGAGACAGCCAACCGGATATTTGGGGACCGGAACCCGATAGGGGAACAACTGGTACTGAATAACGAGAACTACATGATAACGGGAATCATGCAGGCTTCACCTGCAAGATCACACATCCGTTTCACCTCCCTGATCTCCTTTTCAACCCTTTACAAAGATTCGAGGTTTCACATGGACTGGAATGGCGGGTGGCAATACTTTACCTACATCAAGCTTTACGAGGGAGCTGATATTGAGCGGCTAAAAGAGAGAATGCCGGATTTTATGTACAAACACATCAACTACATTTATGAAGAGGCAGGAGCTTCCCTGCAACCAATCTTCCAGCCACTATTCACAATCCACATGAACCCGGAAATCGGTGATGGATTCGGACCGGGTGGAAGCCCCTCTTCCCTGCTCATCTATTCAGCCATTGCGCTTTTCATCCTGTTCCTTGCCAGCATCAATTTTATGAATCTTTCCACCGCCCGGGCAACCACACGTGCAAAAGAGGTAGGTATTCGGAAGGTAGTTGGTGCTCACCGGGGAAAAATCATCCGGCAATTTTTAAGTGAATCCATACTGCTCAGCCTGATAGGAATGATACTGGCTTTAATCCTGATTGAGATTATATTACCCAAATTCAACATCATTATCGGCAGGGATTTGAGTTTGTATTCCGCTTCCAACTGGAAGATCATCCTGTTCCTGCCTCTGCTTGTCGTTATCATCGGATTCCTCTCCGGCAGTTATCCCTCCTTTTATACTTCCGCATTCCAGCCAACGCACATCATTAAGGGAGATGCTGTCCCCTCAAAAGGCAACCCGCGAATCCGGAATATCCTGGTGCTTCTTCAATTCTTCATTTCCACCGTACTCATTATCTCCACACTGGTTATCTATTTCCAGATCGGGTACATGAAAAACAAGGATGTCGGTTACGATAAGGAGAGTATGATCATCATCCCGATGATCGATGAAGAGACACGCAACCGGTATCAGGTTATTAAAACAGAGTTATCAACACTGCCGGAAGTGCTGAGTATCTCTGCCTCCTCTGATTACCCTGGTCATTCGATTACCAGTAACGGCTATCTGCCGGAAGGATTCGAAGAATACATCATGATCAATGTTCTGGATGTGGATTTCGATTTTCTGGAAACCTACGGATTGGATATCGTTGCCGGCAGGGGATTTTCAGAAGCATTTCCAGCAGACAAAAACGATTACCTGATCAATGAGAAACTGGCTGAGCGGTTGGGCTGGGAGGATCCGGTGGGAAAAACGATCTCCCGGGGGTCTGACCATACGGTGATCGGGGTGGTGAAAGATTTCAATTTTGCCTCCCTGCATGAAGAGATCAAGCCCCTCATTTTTTCGATGAATCCCTATATGGGCTATCGTTATCTCTCTCTCGCTATTGCTAAAAACGAAATGCAAAAAACCCTCCAGGATATACAGGGGATATGGGAAAAGCAGCTTCCCGGTTCCGAGTTCAATTACTTCTTCCTGGATGATGAATTTGACGGCGTTTACCGCTCTGAATTGCAATTCAGGGAAACGCTGATCTATTTCACCATCCTGGCCATCCTTATCGCATGCATGGGGCTTTTCGGGCTTGCATCGTTTACCACCGGACAACGCACAAAAGAGATTGGAATACGAAAGGTTATGGGCGCCTCAAGTGGGCGGATCATGGGATCCTTTGCATTACAATTTACCAAGTGGGTATTCCTGGCAAACCTGATCGCATGGCCTGTGGCTTATTTCATCATGAAGAAATGGCTGCAAAATTTCAACTACCGGATTGATTTTCCCATCTGGGTATTGATCATTACCGCCATTGGGATATCCATGATCGCTATCCTCACCATAAGTTTCCACGCCCTCAAGGTTGCCAATACACAACCGGCAAAAACATTGAAATACGAATAAAAAGATGTTCTGGAACTACCTTAAAACGAGTTTACGCATTTTCTGGAGACAGCGCATCATTTCCCTGATCAACCTGGTGGGATTATCTGCCGGATTAGCCGGATCGTTCATCATCTTGCTGTTCCTGCTCTCAGAAATTTCATTTGACCGCTTTCATAAAAACGGGAATACCGTATACCGGGTCTTCAGTCACGACACCGTCCATCAGACAAAAATAGCAGCCGGTCCATACCTCCTGGGCAGATACATCCGGGAAGAGCTTCCTGATGTAGCAGAGGTAGTCTCTATCTATTTTGCTGAAGATCTAAACATCAGTATTGAAGATGGGAGAGCCGACAGGAAACCGGAATTCATGGATGCCCCGCTATTTCTCTGTGTCGATAGCGGATTTTTCGATGTATTCACATTTCCCGTGGTTCGTGGAAATGTTTCCATGTTGTTCCGCAATCCGAACGCATTGGCTATCTCGGAAAAAATGGCTGAACGCTTCTTCCCGGGAAAAGACCCGCTCGGCAGCACACTCCAGGTAAACCATAAAGGTGACGTATTCTACCTGACCATCCACGCTGTTTTTAAGGACTTTTCAAAAAGTTCATCAATTAAAGCAGAATACATATCCGGTATCGATCTGGCATTTGATTTTATGGTGAAGGATATCATCAGCACCGGAGAGGTGGCGGCCGATGGAGATTATTACAGGGATGACTGGATGGCTGCCTTTTTCCCTACATTCATTATGTTCAATAGAAAGGTGGATATCCAGGCAAAAGAGAAAGGGATAAAATCGATCGCGGAAACTCACAATCCGGATGATTCAAGAAAATTCAAGCTCCAGCGGTTGAGGGATATACACCTCAACTCCTCCGATCTGTTCACCATCTGGATCCAGGTTGGTGATAAAAAGAACCTCTACCTTTTTTCCATTATCGGATTGCTGCTGTTGCTGGTTGCAACCA
>Ga0315543_1002201_pt1 | contig 19295 bp, 20 predicted proteins | sample SalMarSW160210MG_2_FD_203098 | JGI IMG/M metagenome (GOLD analysis project Ga0315543, IMG submission 203098) | Salt marsh sediment microbial communities from the Plum Island Ecosystem LTER, Massachusetts, United States - Salt Marsh Sediment SW1601-210 ...
CCAGATAACACCTGTTAAACTGGTAGAATTTCATAACCAGGGAATGCGGGGAGAATTGGTTGATGAAAATCCAGGTTAAGGTTAAGGTTAAGCCCAATTCCAGGACCGCGGAAGTTAGCCGGGAAGGTGATAGCTTTATAGTCAAGGTCAAAGAACCACCCAAGGAAGGCAAGGCCAACCAGGCAGTCATCAAATTGCTGGCAGGGCATTTCGGCGTTCCCCAGAGCCAGGTCAGGATTCTGAGCGGGCTTAAGAGCAGAAATAAGGTTATTGAGGTTGCAGAAGAGTAGTGTAGCGAGATAGAGCTGTCCTGCACTCAAGCAAGGTAGCTAAATAGGAGCTGGCGAAAGGTGGCACAAAGTATAAACCTTTTCTCTAACCAAGGTGGCTCGGCAGTTTTAAGGGAGTTTGTGCTTTTTGGTCTTGAAGCCGAGTTTCTGGCTGCGGTTTGCCACTTCCTCTAAACTAGCTCGGTCGGGGCTGCCTCTGGTCTCGGGTCGGGTGGCGTTAAGGCCTGCGGCAGCGCTGGCCATGATAAGCGATTGCACCAGGCTACTTCCCGCAACATGGTAGGCAGTAAAGACCCCGGCGAAGACATCTCCACAACCCACTGTGTTGATTACCTTTAGACCCAATTCCTCGAGAGGCAAGGCAGGGACTTCGACTATCAGGCCGCTAGCCAGTTCAAGCATGGCTGCTCCCTGAGCGCCAAGTTTGAGCACCGCGTGATTGCCGAGTCTTAGCTTTTTTAGCTTTCGCAAGCTCATATTTAACTCATCTGTTCCCAGTAGAGCACTCGCCTCCGTCTCATTTAGGAAGAGGACTTCTGCCTGTTTGGCAAGAGACTGCAGTGCTTCCCGGTTCGGGCTTATCAAAATCCCCGGGTCCCACAACACGGGGACATCGCGCCGTTTTGCTAAGTTTATTAGCTCCTCGGCTACCTCTAAAGGCGGGTCGGTGAGGACCATGCCTCGACATTCCTGTAGCTGCTGCTTAACCTGTGCTTTGTTCAGGTGTGCCAGACCCAGTCTGGCATTCGCCCCCAGATGACTGGCAATAACGTTCTGTCCCGTTTGGTCAACCAGAATATAAGCCTGCCCCGACTCCTCTCCCGCGATGTGGTCGATGCCCTCGGTGATAACTCCTTCGTCCTCGAGGGCGGCAATTTGTTGGCGAGCAATGTCATCCCTCCCCAGAGCACCTATCAGGGCAACTTTTTTAGCCCCCAAAATCCGTGCTGCCGCCACAGCAATGTTGCCCCCTGTCCCTCCAGATACTCGAGTGATATGTTTTATGGTAACTTCTTCACCGGGCACCGGCAGCCGCTCTACGAAGCAGCTAATATCCCAGTTTATGGCGCCACATATTACCAAGTTAGCCATCTTAGTCCTCCAGTATACGCGATAGAAATAGCTTTAGAAAGCGAGGCCCGTCCACAACAGAGGCTACGTGTATCAACTGAGAGCCGCCAGAGGACAAGATACGAGTAACTCCTCTATCCAAATCATTTCCTTTAACTACTTCCACCCTTGCCGATATAAAATCGAGCAAAGAAGCATCCAGCAACACTGCCAAAGCTAGCGGGTCATGCATTCTACAGCATCCATGGTATTTTACCTCGTATTCTACCAGTTGGGCTACCAGATGTGCAGCCGGTGTATGCCCGGTCTTAATTTGCTCCAGATGCTGGCTATTCAGGTAAGCCGCAGGGTCCATAGATACATCCAGCCCCACAGCAAAGATGTCCGCCCCGGAGTTGAATACTATATGAGCAGCCTCAGGGTCCTGCCAGATATTGAACTCGGCAAAGGGAGTTTGATTTCCTTTGCCGTAGGGCGTAAGACCATAAGCGCCTCCCATGAGGACCAGCCCGGCTAAAAGTTCAGGCAATTCGGGATGAAGCTCAAAGGCATAAGCCACATTGGTTAGGGGTCCCGTGGCTACTAGAGTAAGCTCACCGGGAGCATCCAAAACTAGCCGGGCCAGGAGATCCCAGGCTTTTGCCGGGTACAGTGGAGTCAGGGGCGACGGCAAGCCGCAGTTGCCCAGCCCATCTGGACCATGGTAGCTTAACGCATCTTCCAAAGGGTGATTCAAAGGGTTTGCTGCCCCCATTGCTACCGGGATGCTGCCTGCGCCCAGGAATTCCAATATACAGCGAGCATTGGCGCTGGTCATTTCCACAGGAGCATTGCCTGCCACCGTGGTGATGCCCAGAACCTGGACTTCAGGCGATTTTAACGCCAGAATTAAAGCCAGGGCATCATCGATGCCGGGGTCCATATCCCAAACTACTCTGTGCATCGAATTCTAGGGCATACACTATCACAAATTTCGGAAGAGCATAAGTAGTTAACCGCACAATCTGACATAAAATTTCTCTCCCTCGATGGGAGAGGATTAGATTATTCGGATACGTAGTGCCAGGCTTTAGCCTCGTGCGGCACGACCCTGAAGGGTCGCACTACAGAAATATGAAGGGGAGTGCCTTGCCCTCCCGGCACGCGAGGGTTAAGCCCACATCGCAATCGTTGAAAATTCCCGTGCTCTGCTCACAATGACAGCTTCCCCCCTTTTGTCATTGCGAGGTGGGCGATTCCTCGCATACGCCCGGAACAATTCCTTTTGACAGTGCTCGTTGGCTTATTCTACAATTGGCACAGAGGGTAGTTATGCTAACAGAATATATCGAAGCAGCCATGAGGAAGGCAAAATATGAAATCCTCAGTGATGACAATACATTTTACGGATATATCCCTCGGTTTGATGGTGTTTATGCCAATGCTGAGGACTTGGAAACATGCCGCAGCGAACTGAAAGAGGTACTGGAGGAATGGATTATGCTTGGCATATCTCGTCATCTACCGTTGCCAATTGTTGACGGAATCAAATTAGTAATAGAGGAAGCAGTTTAGTGCCCCGCCTTGGGCCTATAAAAAGAGTCGAGCTAATTAGATATATACAAATCCTAGGTTTTGAAGGCCCATTTTCTGGTGGAAAACATCAATTTATGTTCAAAGGCACGATTCGCTTGCGACTTCCTAATCCGCACCGGAAAGACGTCGGAAGGGAATTGCTCTCGAGGATTCTTAAGCAAGCAGGAATAGACAAGGCTAGCTGGGAAAAGCTATAAGTTGGTCTTGTCATCGCGAGGAGCGAGATTCTTCACTTACGCTCGGAACAGGCTCCGCAATCTTGTGTAGGATTCCTCGCTTAGCTTGAAACAACTTCTTTTGACAGTGTTCGGTGGCTTATGTATAATTCCTTCAGAGGGATAATCATGCTGACGGAGTACGTTGAGCGAGCGATGAGCAAAGCTATGTATGAGAAGCTAGAAGATGGTACTTATTGCGGCAAGATTCCTGAATGCCAGGGGACAGTTGCTTTTGGTGAAACGCTCTATCAGTGCCAAAGTGAGCTGAGGTCGGTTCTCGAAGGCTGGCTACTGGTCAAGATAAGGCATGGTGACCACTTGCCTGTTATAGAGGGACTCGACTTAAACAAGGGCATACCAGTACTTGAGGAAACTGTAGCCCATGGCTAAATGGGCACCGTGTAAACGAATAGTTTTCATAAGGAAATTAGTTAGATTAGGTTTTAGCCCACCTGAGCCAGGTGGGCGTCACTTTTATATGCGTTATGGGACACATACCCCGGCTATTCCTAACAATGCTGAATATTCTGTACCTCAGCTCAAGACACTTCTCAAGGAGGTGGAACAGATTATGGGAAGGAAGATTTCCTTGCAGGAGTGGCAAGCTCTTTGCTGAGAAATTGGTAACGTGGGGACTAAGCTTCATGACAGTACAATTATCGTCAATTGCCAAGAGTTCCTTTATGTCACTGTAATGCCGGAGTTCTCCCCCGATGAAGCGTAGTGGCGGAGTTCATCTCCGCCTTGGGACTGAAGGGCGGGGATAGGCCCAAAATTCCAATGACAAAAATATAGGTAAGAAGGGAAAGGGGGAAACGATTGAGGCGAAAGTTGGGGAAGGTTCATAACCCTCTTTATCCCCCTTACTCTAGGGGGGGATTTAAGGTGAAGAGGGAGTATTGGTATTTAAGTATTTGGATTTCAATTTCCATTTGGATTTTGACATTTTGAATTTAGCCGATGGGATTGCCGCGCCTTCAGCACGTCACCCTCACCTGACCTCACCCTAACCCTCTCCATCAAGTGGAGAGGAAACTTCCGTCAAGGGAGAGGAAATCGGGCTCGCAATGACACATCCCCTCTTGTCATTGCGAGGGGCGAAAGCCCCGAAGCAATCTCAGTGGGGACAATGAGATTGCCGCACGACCCTGAAGGGTCTCACTACAAAAACTGGAGTTTTAGATTTGCTTTTTTAAATCTAGAATTTATTCGAGACTGTACTAAGTAAAATCGCATAGAGTTCATGCTTGGGATTTAGGAATGTAGTGCGAGGCTTTAGCCTCGTGCGACACGAACATTCACAAGTATCCAATGCTCGACATCCATAGCTTCGATGGATAAGGAAGCGGTGGGGCTAAAACTATTTTCCTATTACTAATGGGCGATTGACAGCTACGAGAACTCTGCTACAATAAATACCTATGAATCAATTGGGAAGGATCAGTAGATTCTTCGGTCGACCCATGCAACCTCAGAATGACAGAGACAGAGAGGATTATTGAAAAACAAAGCTAAAAAGGAGGTGAGACAGGACTAATCAGAATATATCTATAAATCAAAAGAATGGAGCTAAGCTTCAAAAAAATCAAAGAAAGGAGGGAAAAATGCCAAAGACAAAATATCCCATATTTAAGTGCCTGCACAGTGGAGAGAAGGGCTTTACCCTGATTGAGCTGCTGATCGTGGTAGCCATTCTGGGTATTATCGCCGCCGTGGTTATCCCCAACATCGCTGGCTTTATGATTACCGGGCAACTATCGGCAGCCAACACCGAAGCGGAACAGATAAAAACAGGAGCGCTGGGCTACTTTGGTGAGTATGGTTTCTGGCCCACTGATTCAGCCATCCTGGTACCCACATACGTTACAGGAGCGCCTAAGGCTACCTACACTATCGACGCCGATGCTGGGTGGTTAATGGGTGTCACCAACAGCACCTGGACCGCCGACATCAAGTTTCAGGATGGCGTAGGAGGCGTGACTGGGAGTCACGGCAAGTGGATACGAACGCCGTAAGAATCTTGAGGATGATAGTCAGTTGATGGGAAATAACTTACCGGCGGAGCTGGTTAATGCCAGCGCCGCCGGTAGGCTTTTTTATAGATAATTGCCAGTAGTAAGCATTCAGTAGACAGCGATCAGCAGTCACAGCCCTCAGCCCTCAGCAAGGGACAATCTAAAAGCCGGCCGGTGAAGGCTTTTTGGCTGCAACTGAGCGAAGTGACTTCAGATTAGGGGCGCAGAGACAGGAACTCTTTCTTACTTAACCCGGACTGTTTAATTATTGAGTGTAGAACGCCTCTTTTGATGTCTTTAGCATGATAAGGAATCGGGATACGCTGAGGGTAGTCAGGGTGACGCATAATGTAATGACTTCCCGTGGTATGGTCTATATAGTAACCAGCCTTCTCCAGGATGGATACGACCTCCTTTGGCTTGAGGGCTGGCATTCTAGTCATACGGTGATGACTTCTGCCTTCGCTATTCTTTCTTCAAGGCTTGGTGGGATAGGTTCGCCGTGCTTTTGCAGGGAGGTTATATACCCCTGAATGGCATCCTTAATCATTGCCAGGGCTTCCTCCACAGTCTCACCCTGTGTAACACAGCCTGGCAACTGTGGACAGCTCACTATGTAGCCACCCTCCTCTGCCACCTCTAGGTAAACTAAGAACTTTGCCATAATCGCCTTGTTCAGAATGATAGCAGATTGCTTCCTGTCAAGCAACCTCACAGGTTCAAATTGGCTGGGATGTTCAGAAGGAGCTTGTTGGTAAGGTTATTTTATTTCCATCCTGCTGGTAGACTTTCCTATGTTTAAGTAGTCAGTAGTCAGTAGTTTCGAGGCGTGAAGGAATCCCTTCCTTCACCATTCAAGTACTGAAAAATATTAAAGCCCGAAATACGAATGCTCTAAATGTTTAGGATTTTGGATTTTGATATTCGGATCTGTTTAGAGTTTAGAGTTTAGAATTTAGGATTTAGCCGCGGAGATTGCCACGCCCCGACAAGTCGGGGCTCGCAATTACGTAGTGGGTGAGCAACACCATAGTGTGCACTATCTAGCATCTAGAATTTTGGGGCGAGCCCGGCCTGTTTGCATAGTTCGTTGGCGGTTATTCGATCAAGCGAGCTGTGTCTCTTGATGGGTATCATCTTAGCGCCATTTGTGTAGATGGAGTGCTTGCTCCCTTCACGGACCAAGTAAAAGCCGTTCGCCTCGAGTTACTTCACCAGCTCCCTACACTTTACTGACAAGCTATGCCTCTACAAGCACCTGCTCCAGCAGGTCCCCTCCGGGGGGGATTTCCTTGCCCTGCTGTGTGTATGCGCCCATCATCTCCTGCAGAGCATCCCTGAGCATCTCTCTACATTCCTCAATGGTTTTGCCCTCAGTAATCACCTTAGGCCACTCAACAACCTGCCCCATGTAGCCGGAGCTTATTTTGGTATATTTCGCAGTATAGCTTCTCACCACTGAATGGTTACCTTCTCATATGTAATCATGCTAATTATAGCAGTTTTCGACTGCTGGATAAACCAATGCACTGACACCCCACCGCCTTATCATTGCGAGGCACGGTAGTGCCGAAGCGATCTCGTGGTGAACGCCGGAGATTGCCTCGCCTAATGTAGTGGCGGAGTTTATCTCCGCCTTACTAGGGCGGGTACAAGTCCCGCCCCTACGGAGGTGGGTTCCAGGTGCTGGCAATGAAGGGACGCAGCATGACCCTAAAGGGCACACTAAAAAAACAGAAGTGCCTGATAAATCAGGCGTGAACGGTTTTGAAATTTAGAAATTAGAATTTGTTTGTGATATATTGCCTGGGATTTAGGATTTAGAGTGGAGCGCCTTTGGATTTTGAAATTTAGCTGCGTTCCGCGCTTGATTACAATCTTACATTGCCGATTAGCTTTTCCACTTCTGCGCGCTCGTTGCAGACATCAAGCACGGTTTCACCAGTGATGATCCCCTTGAGATAGAGACTGACCAGGGCTTCGTCAAGCGAAATCATACCTATGTCGCGGTGGGTACGGATTACATTGGGTAACTGGTAGATTTTCCCTTCTCGAATGAGGCTCTTTGCTGCCGGATTGCCGAGCATGACTTCTACGGCGGCTATCCTCCCCGAGCCATCAGCCCGGGGCACAAGCACCTGACACATCACACCGATAAGTAGAGAGGCCAGCCGTGTCTGAGCCAGGTGTCGCTGATGAGGCGGAAACAAATCTATTATTCTCTCCATTGACTGAGTAGCGCTGGGGGCATGACCGGTAGTTAATATGAAGTGCCCGGTCTCAGCTACGGTAAGGACAGCGTCGGCAGTATCTGCATCTCGCATTTCACCGACCAGAATCACATCCGGGTCCTGCCTTAAGATATGCTTCAGGGCATTAGCAAATGATAGGGTATCAGAGCCCAACTGACGCTGGGTGATAGCGCATTTAATGCTGGGATAAACATATTCTATGGGGTCTTCAATGGTAACCACATGGCGAGTCTCATTATTATTCAAGTGCTGAATCATAGCTGCCATGGTGGTACTTTTACCACTGCCGGTAGGTCCAGTAATGACTACCAGTCCTCTTGGCTTCACGGCAAGCTCCTTACATATCGCGGGCAACTCCAGCTCATCTATGGTGGGGATTTTTGGTGGCAGCAGTCGCACGGCAAGACTGATAGACCCGCGCTGTTGAGCGGCATTGCATCGCAGACGACCAACATCAGGTAATGTATAGCCAAAGTCAAGCTCCAGTTGGCGGTGGAAGGTTTCTCTCTCGTCAGGCGTGGTTAGCTGGAGAAAAGCTTCGTTTATATCCTCAGCAGTTAGTGAAGCTACTCCGTCTGCCGGTTCCAGGGAGCCGTCGATGCGGAACACTGCCGGGCTGTCAGTAACCATATGCAAATCGCTAGCCCGTCTTGACTTACCTGTCCGGAGCAATGAAAAAACATCCATATCTTTTCCCTTATATAGTCAACCACATAAATCCCAACACAATTTCACCGGGCATTTTATAGTATATTTAAGTATATTTATAATATAGTGTAAGCTTCCTTCACTCTTATTGTCAATACCCCATTAGTAATAGTGATAAAGTCCTAGCCAGACTTGTGGGCGGGGGCTCATCCCCACCCTTTTGTCATTGCGAGCGAAGCGTGGCAACCTCCTGGCAGTGACGCTCCTTCTAATAGTGATATATTCCTCTCCTTATTAAGAGAAAACGAACCAGGGCAATGATGCCCACCGCTATTGCAGTTACGATAGCAATGAATGCCCATAGGGGCAGGAGTCCGGCATGGAAGGAACGGGCCGCGGGCCACTTACCTGCGTTTCCTGCGCCATCCACGGCTTGCACAATCCAGTAGTAGGTGCCATAGCTCAGGCTTCTCTGCAGAGTATAGGTCGTTTCGGTTAAACCTGTAACCGAAAATATTACAGAGGACGCGGTAACATTGGCGCTGGTCGCTATTTGCAGACGATAGCAAACACCACTATCATCGGATACCGCAGACCACTTAAACATCGGCCTCACCCCGCCTATGAACCCTACCCTGCTCCCGTCGGCTGGTGAGATAAGTTTTGGTGTGTTCGGAGGGTCTGATTCCATGGTGAAGATAGCGGGTTGTTCAGTTTTGTTCCCTTCGGCATCCTCGGCTGTCACCTGGCGCTCGCCGTAGTGGCTCTCGGGCACGGGAAAACTTACCTCAAAGCTGCCTTTGTTGTTGGTTTCGGCTATCGCTTCCTGGCTGCCATCGTACATTATGTTCACATCTTCGTTGGCGGCGAATCCGTGACCGATGGCGGCCAGGTCCATGCCCACGTGTCCTTTCTCGGGGGACAACACTATGTTCGGCTCTATCTCGAAGATGAGCCCGCTGATATCTCCTGTCTGGTTCTGCTCTCCCTCGGCGGTGACGCTATACCCGCCTGACGGCATTTCCGGTACCTCGAAGCTTTCCTCCCAGTGACCTTCGGCGTCGGCCTTGACGTCCGCGACCACTGCCTCTCCACCAAACAATATCTGGATGTCCTTCTGGTTAGCTGCAAATCTGCTGCCCGTCATAGTTATGCTTTCACCCACGGTGCCCGATGATTTGTCCAAGCTTATCCCCGGCGTTACTTTAAAGATGGCATCCTGAACATCATAAAACTTGCTTTCAGCACCCTGGGCGTCTATCTTGTGTTCTCCCATTGTGGAAAGGGGTATTTGGAAACTCGTCTTCCAACTGCCATCCTCGTCCGCGGGAATATCATCCTCTATTACCTCATAATTGCCATTGAGGTAATACATCAGCGCGATGCCCTCTTCCTTAGCAGCAAAGCCTTTGCCTCTCACGGTAACCTTAGTGCCCACAGGACCTTTTTCAGGACTTACCGCCAACCCTGGTTTCACGGCTAAGTAAGCATATGCTATATCATCTAATGCCTCGGCGCTCACCTGGTGGACTCCCTTGTAGCTTTCAGGAATGGTGAAGGTAGCTGTGAAATCTCCGTCATCATCGGTCCTGCCTGTGGCTACTCTTGTCCCGTCGTAACAAATTTCAAGATATTCGTCCTCACTAAAAACCCGGCCATCGACAGTGACCTCTGTTCCGGGAACCCCCGAATCGGGGGAGAGTTCGATAAAAGGCTCCCCACACTGGGCGGCCTGCGCCGGCACAGCCATAAGGTCAATGGCTATAATGCAGACGACAAGGACGATGACCAGTCTCGGCAGCAATTTCATCCCATTAGACTGCTTGCTAATGTTTGGTGAACTCCCTTCTTGTTGCTCCTTTATAATCCCCATGTTTTCGCTATTATGGAGGAGGAAGACGCTTGGCAATGATAGAAGGGGATGTCATTGCCAGCAAAGCGTGTCAATCCCGTTGGCTAAATTCCAAATCCTAAATGCCGCCTCCACTCATCCTGCAGATAACCCTATTTTGTTAGGGATAACTTGAAACCAAACCCGCTTCCACTCTGCGTGACAGAGGAAATCCAGACTTTCGAGAATCTGAGTTTGTTTGCTGCATCTTTTAAATCCCTTAACTCTCGGGCATAACCGAAAATATCGTCCTCATTTGAAGCCGTCCCACTCACAGTTAACGAGCCGCCCCCATGATTAACACTGCTCAATTCTACCTTCTCTGCCGCCAACTCTACAATCTGGGTCAAGTCTACGTCAAACATGGCACGCCCCCGCTCCATAATAGTAATTCTGCTATCAAGCTCACTGGCAGTGGCTTCTATCGGCCCAATCGCCGCTTTCAATACCGATATTTCACTCTGCTTTTTCGCAACGTTGCTCTGGACAAGTGTCAGCTCGGAACGCAATTCCTCGGTATAACCGCGATTAGACTGAACAAAAATCACGCCGAAGATAATGAGACCAATACCAATGACAGTAGCAACGGGAATAAGAACGCGTGCTATGGAGAAACGCGGGGGTATATAGGCTTGGGGTAGGGCATTAAAATTCACTAATGAAACGTTGGTTTCTTCCTTTTCCGTCAGCAGTTCCTTGAAAGCCAGCCCAATATTAACCATGAATTCGTTAGAGTTGAAGCCATCGGGAAATTCCCCAGGCGCGGTCAACGGTGACACCGAATATCCTGCCTGTCCAACCACTGACTGCCAGGACTCCGGCGTTTCTGCTATGTCACCGCAGACAAATACAGGCACAGTTGAATCTAAGGGCTTTTCAATGTGGCTGGAATTATAGAAGGTAATGGTTCTGATGAACTCTTCAGTAATAAGCGGCAGCTTCTCCTCCAAAGATTCAGCCTCGGTGGGCAGGGATAACCTGCGGATGACCTGGGGAAGCCTGTCTGCTATAACCATGACATCCACGTGTTCCAACCTGGCATTGACAATGATTGCTCTGGGCTCATTCGGGATTCGGCATAGGGCTAAAGGAGCTAGGTCTATAATATATGGCCTAACACCAGCCTGATGTAGCATTCTGACCAGAGCATCAACCATATTGCGGGGGAAGGTTGCCAGGAAAATACGACTCTCTCCTCTTGGGGAAGGAAGGCGCTGGTACGCAATGTAGACCTCTTCCAGAGGTGTTGGTATCGTTCTCTTGGCCTCGCGCTTCACCGCCTCAGGAAGTACGGCTTCGGGCAGCTCAGGCAGGGTTATAACACGATACAGAGAATCATGCCCGCTCAGACCGATGATAACCTTGTTGGTCTGTGCTCCTGCCTCTTTAAATATCTGTTTAACCTTGTCGGCTACCTGGGCTTCGTCAACAATGAGCCCCTGGCTAACCAGACCTGGCTCCAGCGGCGAGCTAGCCCACTTTTCTACCTGTTCGCCCTTCATTACCAGCAGGTTAATGTTGGTATCTCTGATAAATAAGGTGGTAACTCTCTTCGCCATGTTTATTCACCTTCTGTAAGCATAAATATCCAGCGTGATAGTAGCTTGCGTTTCTTCGCCTACAGCCATACTGATGCTCTTAACGTCAGCACTCCACGGTAGCTCGAAATCACCGCCAGTTCTTATGGCGTAGATAAAGGCAAGTATGTCATCCATATTACCACTGACCTTTACTACAAATGAGCCAACATAATAGGTAACAGCCCCTACTTTTTTGTCAGCCGGAATTGACGGGCTTAGCTGGGTCAATTCCAGATTACACTCGCCAGCAATCTCAAACAAGTACTCACCGTATTCAATGCTCTCCACTGATTCAGGGAATTGTGCCTTACTCTTGTTAAGCAATGATTCGGCCTGCTCCAATTCGTCTTCCAGGTCTGCCTTATCGGTAGTGAGCCTGCGCAAGAGAGTCTGCTGCCCCGTAATGCTGGTTCTCAATTGCTCCTGCTCTTGCACTTGCTGAATGTAGGTTCTAACCAGGATGCCCAGGACAACAGCGAAAACGACGATTCCTACAATCAACCAAACTTTCTTACTTATTTTCATACTTGTCCTTCATCAGATAATCTTTACCGTGTAATTTGTTATAATGCCGCCCGTCGTCAGGTCGCTGCGGAAGGAGAGCACGAGATAAACTAAAGCGTAGATTTCTCGAGTGGTCTTCAATGTAATCTCGGCCGAAGCGTCATAGGGCAGTATACAATCCAGCGGTATTTCAAAGATGTCAACATCTAATCCGTCGGTAGCCGTGATAGATAGGGCATTAGATAAGGAATTAAAGACATTGCTTTCCGGGTTAGGGTAATAATCTGGCGGTGGGTCATGCAGCCAAGCGCCATTTAATTCTCCTATATTTACTCCTATCTGACTATCCTCGTAATGGGGATCGCCTTCGCCGACATAATAGGTCAGGTGGCTCTTGTCTTCCTCGGTGATAACGGGGGGAGCCAGGAAGCCGCTGATGTCAAATTTCACTTGAGCAGGACTGCCACCAGCGCCAACGTAACGAAAATCATCGTAGAGGTAAAGCTGGCGCTGCGTGACCCCCAGGCTGCGGTAGAAGATAATCAGCGACCAGCCGGCATAAGCCCACTGGTATCTGGTTTCATAACTCTCATCATCGGGTTCTGGAAATGTATGAGCTGGAGTGGCCAGGGGATAGCCTGTACTGCCGTCACCGTCAAGGGCAAAGTTATAACTAGGATAGCCCGGTCTTGGTACACCCCTCACCTCATCGGCATGCCCCAGGGTAAAAGGAACCGTGCCGCTGCCGTCGGACTTCATCGCCTCCTGTATATATTCCTGGACAGTCATCCCCCCGGATAGTTCGAGGTCGGTGATATCTGTTTTACACGAGTAAACCCACGAATGTGACGGAGATAACCATGACCCAGCGTCTGAGGTACTTCTTACTTGCGAGTTATCAGCGGTTATTGTCTGTGCGTCATCGTCAACAGCGAACTTGACCCTGTCGACCTTAGAATTGGCAATCAGTTCCTCCTTCGTGTTTTGGTCATACCTCAGGTCTGGAATCTCCTGCCACCGCCAACCGCCCCAAAAGCCAGAACGCCAGTAGTAGTAGTTGGGGTCTATCCACCCCGACCAGTAGAGATAGACATTTTCTATGATAGCCTCTTCGGGAATATACCCCGGCGGTGCACCCGACTCGGGAACTTCTTCCAGCCCGATTCTCAGCACAGTGCCGCTGCTCTCCGCGTAAAGCCTATCTCGATACTTTTTAGTTCCCTCAGTGGTTCCAGTAGTTTCCGACAATCTGTTACCTGCCACAGTATAGTCCGATGATATGGCGGACTTGAGTCTGCGGAACTTGGTTTTGGCACCATAAGCTTCAATCTGGAGCCCTTCGACTTTCGACACAATCTTATAAAGCCGGATGCTGTCATCCCAGCTATAGGTAATGCCACTGGACTCCATCCCCGTGGTGTCAATCCAGGAGGACACAAGCTCGGGGAGTTGCCCCTCCGGCCCCGTGTACTTAAAGCTGAATGTTGCTACCATCGGGGAGTTAACGTCACCAGGGTCAACATCGGGAAAGTCCTCAAGAGCAGGCTGAGAGGCAAAGTTCCAGACCACCGCCTGCCCACCTTTATAGAGGGAAACATCCGGATCAGAATAGAGTGGTCCACTAGCCTTCTCAAACGTACTTGAGCCATCCTCATACTCGAAGCCGGGGGACAGCCATAGCCCTAGCGTTTTGACCAGCAAGTCATCTGCTTGGCCGCTCTCCCAGTAATAGACTATCTTGATTACGTATGTTGATGCGCTGCTACCGGGATAGCCGACTATCAGCAGCTTCTCATCTTCGATAATGCCTCTTGCTTCGCCGGAATCTGGAGGCGGGGGATCGGGTATACCCTCGGGGATCCAGACGTTCTGGATAGTGACAGTTACGTTTTTGCCGTTTACCAATAAATTATAAGGATAGGCATAATCGGTAGAGTAGTTATACTCATCATAAGTTTCACCGAGTACTTCATCAAGGTGGTCATATCTTATGTGCCACAGGGCATCTTCAACACCGGCATCGGCGGCATAAATCTTATCAATCTGTTGCTCATAGACCCGGCCACTGATCATGCCGGTCCCCATAAATCTCAGGGTGGGCGTCAAGACTAGCAAGCCTACAATAAGAAACAGCAGAGTAGTGAGCAGCGCCTGCCCTTTTTCGTCTCTTGCTAATCTCTTCATGGCAATTTTCCTCGATTAACCTCGCATTATACCAGATATTGGTGTCTCCTTCATAACTCCCTTTGCCCCTCTTATTCTTAAGAGGGGAAATCTTGGCCAAACTTGCCTCTCACCAAATAACAGTATATAGCAATCCTCTTCCACGTCAATCACCCATTGGTAATAGTGACAAAGTCCTATGGCTCCGTCATGCTGGAGCGTTCAGTGAAGAGGTCACTTATGAAGGAGAGGCTATATTAATCAAATGCTAATTCCAAATGTCAAAAACCAAATGACAAACTAATTTTAAATGTCAAAAACCAAATGACGGAAAATAACGCTCAGCTATCAGTAATCAGCGGCATGGTTGTTTTGAGCTTTGATACTTGGTGCTTTGATATTGTTTAGGATTTAGTGCTTGGAGTTTAGGATTTACGATGTTTCCGTAGAGGCGGGGTTCGTCCTCGCTCGAGTAAGGCGGAGATAAATTCCGCCACTACATTTTTGTATTACGGTCTCCGCGAACCGCTATTTTCCAATTGTCATTGCGAGCACCTGAAAGGTGCGCGGCAATCCCATTAGCTAAATTCCAAATACCAAAATCCAAATGACAATTGAAATCCAAATGCCTAAATGTCAAAACTGCCTCTTCCCTCAAATCTCCCCCTTAAAGTAAGGGGGATGAAAGGGGGTTACTTCCATAGTTTTCATAACTCCCCTTGCCCCTCTTATCTTAAGAGGGGGATTCGTGAAAATTTTCTTAAGAGGGAAAATATTGGAAAAATTGATGAAATCAGGGTGCTCAGATGGCAAAACCGTTTGGTCCTTTGGATTTTGGGCTTTGACATTGTTTGAGATTTGGTGCTTGGGATTCGGGAATCCCGGTTGCTGGGTGGTCGCAGTGATGGGCACCAAAAAAGAATCGCCCCCCTTTGCGCGGAGAAGAATAGAGTCGTCTCCAGTTCACCTTGACATTCAATCCCGGTTCTTGCTACGCTTGCGTAAAGGCGATAACGATGCCGCAAACAATTCAGGCAATCTACGAGAACGGGGTTCTCAAGCCACTGGGGAAGCTGGATATTCCTGAACACCGGACATTAGAAATCCTCATTCTGGAAGACGACTTGCCCCTGTCTCTTATGGGCCGGGCAGCAGAGCAAGGTGGCAGCTACGATTTCCTGCACCATGCTGCTGAGGACATTTACACTACTGATGATGGAGAGGCAGTCTAAGCGCAAGCCAGAAGCTGTGCTCCAACGAGGAGATATTGTTCTTGTCCCTTTCCCCTTTACCGACCTGACCACTGAGAAGTTGCGGCCAGCAGTTATAACATCTGTGGACCCGCAGCAAACTGATGTTATCATCGCTTTTATCTCTTCTGTAGTCTCTCCCGGAGACCTATCTGAAACTGATTATCTGCTGCACCAAGACAATCCTGATTTCGCCCAAACCGGTCTCAAGAAAGCCTCGACTTTCAGAATGAGAAAACTGCTCACCATTGAACGAAGTAAGATCATTCGCCGTCTCGGCAGAGTCAGCCCTGCTATCCAGAAAGAACTGGACATAAGGCTAAGGCAGGCTGTCGGCCTGCAATGACACCTTCATCTTGTCTTTGCGAGGAGCCGCAGGCAACGAAGCAATCTAGGTGGATGGGCGCCGGGGATTGCCACGCCTCGATGAATCGGACTCGCAATGACAAGGGAGGTCACCCAATAGATTCTGACTCAACCAAATCGAAGATTTGGTTGGGGACCCGGTCTCCACAAAATTATAGATTTTGTGGGGTAAAACACATTGAGCAACTACATTATTAATTGAATAGCGTATTCGCCCAACAAACCTTGTAGGGCGGCATTTATATGCCGCCCCTGTGGCTAAAACCTAAATCCCAAAATCCAAATGTCAAATGAAATCCGAATGCTTAAATATCAAAATAAGTTCTCCTTCTCATTTGGGTTTTGAGCTTTGTCATTTGTCATTGTTTAGGATCTTGGCCTTTATTTGGCATTTGAGCTTTATCATTTGATATTGTTTGGGATTTGGTGCTTGGGATTTAGGATTTCCCCTTCGGGGATTGCTTCGGTCCGATAAATCGGGGCTCCCAATGACGTTGTGAACGTGTAAAGGAGCGGGGTACAAAATATAAGCCGACCCCGTTTTGGCGGAGAAAAACAGAGCCGACCCTTCACCTTATCAGGTAGCCCATAATGCCGCCACCCGTTACCAGGCTGCGGAAGGAGATAATAATATAGACTAAATTATAGATTTCCTCGCCATTGTCGAGTATTACCTCGGCGGAAGTATCGCCGGGGCCTATGCAGCTTGACACGTCAAAGGTGTCAATGTCTACCCCGCTAAGGTAAGGGTCATCCAGGGAGTTAGAATAAGAATTAAAGACATTGTTCTGGGGATTAATACTCGGGTATGGCTCATACGGGTCGCCGGGTCGTGGCAGCTTGTAGCCGTTTACCTTTATGTAATCATTGTCGTAGTGGTCATCGCCTTCGCCGACGAAATAGGTGAGGTGGCTGCCCGTTGTGTCATCGGGGGCAAGGAAGTTATTGATTTCGAAGATTACCTGAGTGTCCAGGCCCACATAACGAAAGGTGTCGAATAGGTAGAGCTGATGCCCTTTGGTCTCGGGGCTGGAGTAGATAATCAACAGCGACCAGCCGGCGTAAGTCCATTGGTATTTAGTGCTGTGTGACTGAGCCGGGGTAGCCAGGGGATAATCTGTCTTCTCGGAAGGGTAGAGGTCATACCCACTACCGTCCAACACATGTCCAAGCGTGAAGATGCCGCTTTTAGTGTCGGGGTCAAGCTGGGCGATAACCATATCAGTGGCGTCGAAGTAACAGGAGTATGACCAGGAGCCTTCTACGGCATCCGGGGTCGGCGCTACCTGACAATCATCAAGAGCAGCGGTTATTTGGATCATGTTGTCAGTAGTGCCGAACATAACCCGATTGACCTTGGCGTCTTCTACAGACGATCCCGACGAGGCAGAGATGGTGATGTTATCAATATAGCAGTATTCGTTAGTATTATTGAAGTCCAAGAAGAACCTCATAATGAAGTTGTCAGTTAGATAGTCATTTGGGATGGGGTAGGGAGGGAAACTGTCTGGAGGGTTATCACCGCTAAAGGCTATAATATTCTCGCTCCATGTACTGCCGCCATCTGCAGAAAAAGCAAAGTAAAGAGTATCATCATCGTCTACCCGGTTGTTTGTCCTCTGTTCCCAGGAAACAGTAACCTCGTAACCCAGGTCGTGGTATTCACCCAAAGGCACTACGCCGGTCTTCAGAGTAAGGGTTCTATCGTCATCACTGCCACCACCACGCCCCCGAAATTCTCGATCCCACCATAGCCATTCGATTGACCAGTGGTTACCGTCATTCCAGTCATTGAAGTTGCTACAACTATCTGACCATTCTTCTTGTCCGCCACCGCCTTCTTCAATCCATCCCGACCAGTAGAGGAAGGCAGCTTCTATTATGGCACTGGCTGGAATATCGCCCTCAGCCAAGGTGGCGCTGCTTTCCTTGAAGAGCCTGTCACGGTATTTTTTCCCTTCTCTGTCCGTTTCTGTAGGTGTCATCAAAGTGGCACCTATAGCGTGGTAGTCCCCCGACATGGCGGAGCCTAGTTTGCGCAGCTCAACTGTGGCGGTATAGCTTTCAACAGTGGTCTGCTTCCCTATAATGGGATCGGTAGCGGTGGAGCTAATCTTATAGATCGTGACGTCGGCATCCCAGGTATAACCCGGAATGGTATCAACCCAAGTGGTATCAATCCAGGAAAGAGCAGCACTGGGAATTTGCCCTTCCGCCGGTCCCGAGTATTTGAAGGTTAAGCTGGTCGGAAACTCTGCAAGGGATACGGGCGGAGAGAAACTCCAAACCACTGCGCAGCCACCTTTATGAGGGGTAACATCCGGTTCAGAGTAATAGTCTTCTCCTTCGAGGCTACAATCGCCAGCATACTCAAAGCCAGGCGGCAGCCATATCCCAATCACCTTTACCGCAGGAATCCCCCCACACGGTTCATAGCTTATTTTGATTTCGTACTGCGAGATTCCAGCCATGGCGGGATTGCCGGCTATTATCACCTTGCCCTCCTCGATAATTTGCCTCGCTGTGGCAGCATCCGGAGGGTCTATGCCCATGGGCATCCAGACATTCTCTATGGTAACATGTACATCTTTGTCGTTTACCTCGTTGGGCAGGTTATAGTCCCACTCGTATAAAGAGCTAAAGTCACAATAGGCATACTGGTCATAATCGGGGTCATCAAGGCCAAACAGGTCACTACCCAGTTGCTCATTTTCTATCTGCCATAAGGCATCCTCGACCCCGGCATCGGCAGCGTATAGCAGGTACATGCTGTTTTCATACACTTGTCCAGTGATAAGCCCGGTGCCCATGTGAGCCAGCAAGGGAGCGACGATAAGCCCGCCGACAACGAGCAAAATCAGAGCCAGTACCAGCGCCTGCCCCTTTTCATCTCTTATTAATCTGTTCACAGTAATTTTCATCCCTTCACCTCTCATTATACCAGATATTAGTGTCTCCATCCCCCCTAAAATAAGGCCTTCATAACTCCCCTTCCCCTCTTATCTTAAGAGGGGAAGCCTCAAAATAAGGGCTCTCTCTAAATCTCCCCCTTAAAATAAGGGGGATAAAAGGGGTTATTTCCATAACTCCCCTTTCCCCTCTTAAGATAAGAGGGGGACCTGCCATCAGCTAACAGTATAACGCAATCCTCTTTGGTGTCAATTCGTACGTTGGTTCTGTCATCGCCTCTAACCGAGATTGCCAGTGGCTCTTCATCATCGCCGGAGCTTGCTACGCTTCTCATAGTATGAATGACCTATTACCTTCGTCATAATATTAGTCGCTGGAAAAGGGAGAATCCCTCACTTCCCTAGTACTCTCGGGGGATTTGTTGGGGACCATCGGGAAGAAACTCAAATGTCAGAATCCAAATGACAAATAAATGCCAATTTCCAAATTCCAGATGGCTAGATACTGGTACTTTGGTGTTTTGCTGTTGTTTCGGATTTCGTGCTCAGGATTTAGGATTTCC
>Ga0315543_1002204_pt1 | contig 19285 bp, 16 predicted proteins | sample SalMarSW160210MG_2_FD_203098 | JGI IMG/M metagenome (GOLD analysis project Ga0315543, IMG submission 203098) | Salt marsh sediment microbial communities from the Plum Island Ecosystem LTER, Massachusetts, United States - Salt Marsh Sediment SW1601-210 ...
GGTTGTGATTGTCGGAAATGAAGAAGCTCGCCTTAAGACAGCTCACAATGAGGATATCAGAAAGGCAATTGAGCTTTGGATTACTAAGCAATGTCCTGCTTCATTTGAGGACCTATCTAGTCTTAAAAGTGGTAAACTCGATGCTTGGGGAATTGAAACGAGGGTGATTCCTGGTGCCCAATGGCAAGCCATGCTTACGATGGCCAGTCATCCCCTCTATGACTCGCTACGTGCACACCTTGTGCCTCCGGTTGTCGAGGAAAGTTTCTGGGATAAAGCGCTTGAGATAAGAGACAAAGTATTGGGGTTTGTGAGCAAGGCAGCGGAGGCTTTACAAGCAATAGAAAAAACTGCTGTTGAGGAAACTGGCCTTACTGTTGGTGCTGATGCGTGGCACGGTGAGCCAGTTATCGGGCTTACATCCGCATTTACACAAACAGTATTCAATCGATGCTTAGATATTCAGGATTTTACAAACTGGGCCTATCATGCATGGGGTATCGTTTGGCCAGCTACAGGAGGAGCTATCATCACCTGGGTAAATGAAGGGATTAGGTTGCTTAAGGGAATGGGCTATGACCCGAGAATTGTGGTAACAACGTGGCAAGTGATGGGTCAAAATGTGATTCTGCCACGAGGTCCAAATGAAAGGATAGCGTGTGGCAATGCTGCTCCAACACTTCCGGCGAGCATTGCCTTCATGCTGTGTTTTGGAAATGAAGACATCGCAATAGCTTACAATCCTGAGCAACTAGCAGCCTGTGAGCAAGCGCATAAAGCTATGATACAGGGCTCTGTGTCTTGGAACGATGCCATTGCACTAAGGCAGGATCAAGAAAATCTTGATAACCTAAGCAACGACATTTTGGCTCAGCTTCAAAAGGCTCGTTACTTTCCTTCTTTTCCTGGTAGGTGCTCTTTCTGCCCCTGAACTCCAAAATTAAAGGTAGTGTTTGATTTTACTTTAGTCCTAGAAGATCTGCAGGGCTCGCTTTCTTGTGAGCTTCAAGAGCGTCTTCCATCCCTAGTGTTGCGGTATAGTGCCTAACCATCTCTAAAGTGGAGTGTCCTAAGAGATACTGTAGGTTGAAAACATTTCTATCTGCCCTAAGGAAGTTTAAGGCAAAGCTATGCCTGAACCGATGAATGCTGCCATTGCTATTTATTCCTGCTCTCTGCTTGAGCCGTTTGATTAGTGATTGAATGCCGCTACTATTCAAAGGCTTTCCTTCCTCAGTTAGCCAAAGTTCTTGCCTGCTATTTTGAGCGCGATACATCAAGTAGCGCCAAAGTGCCTTCTGTGTCGTTTTCCCTATCCTTACTACTCGTTCTTTAGCACCTTTGCCTAAAACCTTAATGTGCCCTTTCTCGCTATTTACATCGCCAAGCTTCATACTGACTAGCTCTGAAAGTCTAACGCCTGAGTCCAGGAACACTAAAACTATGGCACGGTTTCGGCTAGCTAAGAATTTGCCATTATGTATATAGTCATAATCACAAACTGCTAGCATCCGCTTGATTTCCTCATTCGTGTATGGGGTTATGACCTTGGGTTTTGGCTTGGCTACCTTTATCCGAGCCATAGGGTTCTCCTCAAGAAAACCTTCTTGGGTTACCCAGTTGAAAAAACAGGAGAGAACGACGAAGTAATGATGGACGGTTGAAAGGGAAGCTTTGCACTGAGAACTCTCAGAGCCGTTATCTTCAAGCCCCCAGCGATGGGTTTCGGTAACTACATAACCTAGGAATTCCTTGATGTGCCATTCTGTGAGAAGCCTAATGTCATCAGGCCAACTATGCTTTTCAGCATACCAAAGAAAACGCCGAAGATTGTCACGGTAGTATTCTACCGTTCGCGGACTTTTGCCCTCTGTTTGTTTTGTGAGCACGAATCCTTTTACCAAGGACTTGAGGGATACCCCTGGCGGAGCTTCCAGTTTGAGTGATGTAACCATTATTCATTTTGCGGACCCGCCTAATTTTCATCGGTTCAGGTGGTCTACGCCCTATTTAGCCACCTTTGACTTTTCGGCGACTCAGGTGGTTTGACCACTTCATTTCCTATCTATGGTCGGGGTGAGAGGATTTGAACCTCCGACCACCTGAACCCCATTCAGGTGCGCTACCTAGCTGCGCTACACCCCGACTTGCCACCACCCCCCTCTTCAAAATAGAATAACACAATTTGAAGATTATTTAAATAACCCTCCTAGCTATGTTTGAAAAGATTGCGGTTTTAGGTTATAAATAGGGGACATTAAATGATTAGAAGGTCTCCGATTTTCTGAGGGAATCGTTTTAGGTCAATCCTCAACTAAGAAAGGACAAAACTTTGGCTAAAAAGAAGAAGGAGCAACACCCACGTGAAGTTACTAAGCACCAGCTTTCCCACTGGCAGCAACAGAAGAAGAGGCAACGTATTTTTCTTGTCGCCGGGATTTCCATTATTGTTGCTGTTATAGGGGTTATGGTGGCTGGGTGGTATATTAACCAGTATCAACCGCTGCACCAGACCGTAATTAGCGTAAATGATACCAAGTTTGATATGAACTACTACATAAAGATGCTTAAATACTATGGGCAAAATCAACCTGCCGAATATATGCAATATATGGCTGATGAGGTAGCGAGGGCTATTGAGCAGACTGAGCTAATAAGGCAAGGAGCAATGAAACTGGACATCACTATCAGTGATGAGGAGGTTGATAAGAAGCTCGAGAGTCTTGACCCCCCTTTAAGCAAGGACTATAGAGACTTGGCCAGGGCTGAAATGCTGATAACAAAACTGCGCGATGAGTATTTTGAGCAGGAGGTGCCACTGTTTGCCGAGCAGAGGCAGATAATGGCAATGTTCCTTGAGAGTAAGAACCAAGCGGCTGAAATTAGAGCCGAGTTAGAAGGGGGTAAGGACTTTGCTGAACTAGCCGCCGAGTTTTCTCTGGACAGCTTTTCTAAAGATAACAAGGGTGACTTTGGTTGGCGAGCTAAAGGTGTCTTAACCTTATTGTCAGGCTCTGCTATACCTGATGAGTATGCGTTCGACTGTGAAGTAGGAGTGCTAGGTCAGCCGATATATGATGAAGCCAAAACTAAGGGAGTAGGCTACTGGCTGATTAAGGTACTGGAAAGGAAAGAAGCAGAAGAAGACGAAGCAGCAGATGAAGCTCATGTTCAGGCAATATTACTGGGTAGCGAGGAAGAGGCACAGGGCATAAAAGCCAGGCTGGAGGCTGGCGAGGACTTTACTGCTCTGGCTGAGGAGCTATCCAGGCATGAGCCATCAAAGGAAAATGGTGGCGATTTGGGCTGGCTAACCCAAGGGACGATGTCTTCAGCCTTTGATGAGGTTGCTTTTAACTCTGAACTGGAGATACTAAGTGAGCCAATACCAGATGAGACTACCTGGACAAAGGGGGGTTACTGGCTGGTAAAAGTTTTAGATAAGGATGATAATAGGAAGATTGAGGATGAAGATAGGGACTTGATGAAGAACAATCTGATTAACGAGTGGGTCTCTTCGTTACAGGAAGACCCTGAGAATGAGGTCGAGAGCTATCTGGACGAGGACAAAAAATCATGGGCAATAGCAAGAGCTACGGAGGAGCTAGGACAATGAAGAAACGGGGTATTGGCGTCGGTTTAATGGGGCTAGGGACAGTTGGTGGACAAGTAGCTAAAGTGTTAACAGATAAGGCGGAGGTATTAGCTGGGCAGGTTGGTTGTCCTGTTGTCCTACGGAAGATAAAGGTACTAGAGGCGGACTTAGCCAGACCTTTAGCCAAATCAATGGATTCTCGGCTTTTTACCACAGATGCTGACGAGTTTTTCGCTGAGCCAGGAATAGATATAGTGGTTGAAGCGATAGGGGGTGAGAGCCCGGCCTTGCAGTATTTAGAGAGGGCGATAACGGCTGGCAAGCATGCAGTTACCTCTAATAAGGAGGTTATTGCCAAGCATGGGGCGGAGCTATTAGCTTTGGCTCAACAGCATAAGGTCGGGCTGCGCTACGAAGCTAGTGTCGGTGGTGGTATTCCCTTAATCTCACCCTTTCAGCATGACCTGGTAGCTAATAAGATAAGCGGTATTTATGCCATAATAAACGGGACTACTAATTATATTCTTACTAGGATGGCGAAGGAGAGCCTGGATTTTTCTTCAGCGCTTAAGGAAGCCCAGAAGTTAGGTTATGCTGAGGCTAATCCAGAATATGATGTGGAGGGGATTGATGCTACCTACAAGCTGGCTATTCTTGCCTCGTTAGCCTTCCGGAGTCAAGTTCGACCTGAGGAAATTCACCGTGAGGGGGTTACTCGGCTTGATAGTCGTGATTTCCGCTATGCTCAAGAGCTGGGCTATGCCATAAAGCTGCTGGCTATTGCCAAGCAAGACGATAAATCTATTGAAGTGCGGGTTCACCCCGTCTTTATCCCTGAAGACTCCCTTCTGGCTAAGGTTGACGGCGTCCATAATGCGGTTCTGGTTGAAGGCGATTTGGTAGGTAAGGTGCTTTTCTTTGGTGAGGGAGCTGGTGCCCTGCCCACCAGCAGCGCCGTTATCGCTGATATTGTGTCAGCAGCACAGGATATCGCTCTCGGTGCTGGCAGTAGAGCCGAATGGAGGTTAGAGCCAGGCAAAGTCGTTAAACCCATGTCTGAGATTGAGACACGATACTACCTGAGACTGAATGTTGCTGACCGCCCCGGGGTTTTAGCCCAAATCTCCAAGGTTTTAGGTGACCATCAAATCAGTATTTCTTCAGTTATCCAGAAAAAGGCTGATAGCATGGCTCAAACTGCTGAAATTGTCATTATGACCCATCCGGCTCAGGAAAAGGCAATGCAGCCGGCTCTTGAAGAGCTAAAACATCTAACCGTGGTTAAGCAGATAAGCAATTTCATTCGGGTTGAAGATTAGAAAAGGAGGCTATGTAAGGATGGCTACTTGTCCACTATTAGGAAAAGAGTGCATACGGGAGCAATGTGCGTGGTGGTCTGAGGCTGAGGAGTATAGCCAATGTGTGATTACCTTGCTATCAGAACTGATCGATGATATTGGAGATTACTTAGCCAGCGAAGTTAGTGGGATATCAGACACAATAGAACTAGAAACAGATTACGATGAGTAGGGTAATGATGAAAACAGGAGTTTTAGCTAGATATAAAGACTTCCTCCCGGTTACGCCTAATACGCCCCTATTTTCATTGGGGGAGGGGGATACCCCTCTGGTCAGGTGTAGTGGGCTGGAGAAGGAAATTGGTTGTGGGGAGCTATATCTTAAGCTGGAGGGGTGTCATCCTACCGGCTCATTTAAAGATAGGGGCATGGTAGTGGCTGTAGCTAAAGCGTTAGAAGCCAGCAGTAAGGCAATAATGTGTGCCTCCACCGGTAATACCAGTGCCTCAGCCGCTGCCTATGCTGCCTATTGTAATCTTACCGCTATCATTATTGTACCTAAAGGCAAGATTGCCCTGGGTAAGCTGGCTCAAGCTATTATTTATGGGGCTAAAATAATTACCCTTGATGGGAATTTTGACCAAGCGTTAAACATAGTGCGAAGTCTAACCCAGAAGCATCCGGCTACCCTGGTAAACTCGGTTAATCCCTACCGCATCGAGGGACAAAAAACGGCTGCCTTTGAGATTATTGACCGCTTAGGTGAGGCGCCAGACTACCTGTTTATCCCGGTAGGTAATGCTGGTAACATCACCGCCTACTGGAAGGGTTTTGTGGAATATTATCAAGCCGGCAGGGCAAGGAATAAACCCAGGATGATGGGTTTCCAGGCTGAGGGTGCTGCCCCTATTGTTCGAGGCTATGTAATTGACCAGCCGGAGACGGTTGCCTCAGCGATACGAATAGGTAACCCAGCTAGCTGGCAGAAGGCGACTGCTGCTCGTGATGAGTCTGGCGGCATCATTGACATGGTTAGTGATGAAGAGATTCTGGCTGCCCAACGCCTTATGGCAGCTAAAGGGGGTGTCTTTGGCGAGCCAGCCTCAGCCGCTTCCTTAGCCGGGCTGGTTAAGCTCTCCCGTAAGGGGATGGACTTCTCACAAAAGAGGCTGGTTTGCGTGATAACTGGCACCGGACTGAAGGACGCTGATACCGTTCTAAAAGGCGCTGAACCCTTCATTGAGCTTCCGGCTGACTTAGCAGCTGTGGAGCAAGCGTTAGGCTGGGGCTAACCGCCTCAGCTATTATTAAAACTGATAAAAAGGAGGCTGAAAATAGCTAAGTTAAATAGTGAAAGCACAGGGGAACTCTATCATCATTACCCCAGAGTCGCTACTATAGTCACTGCTCGAGCTAAAGGTAAGGACAATGCTATGGCGGTAGCCTGGCATGCCCCTATCTCATTTAATCCACCCCTTTACGGAGTATCCATCTCGCCCAAAAGGTTCACCTATCAATTAATTGTTGACAGTAAGCAGTTTGGTATTAATTTCCTGCCCTTTGCCGAAGCTGAACTGGTTGCCTCGGTCGGCGGCAGCAAGGGGCAGGAGATAGATAAGTTTCACAGGTTTAATATTGCCACGGATAAGTCAATAAAGACAAATGTACCAATCTTAAGTGCTGCCTACGCTGCCTATGAGTTCCAATTAATTGATGACAGGGAATACGGTGACCACAGGTGGTTGGTCGGGGAGATTGTGGCGGTACACTGGCTGAAGGAGGCTTTTACCCCCGAAGAAGTAATAGATTTGGATAAGGTCAGCCCTCTCCTGTATCTAGGGCATGAGCTTTATCTCACCACGGCCAAAGATACAGTGAGTTGCCTAGACCGCGAGGTCTATGGCAAAGTTGGCAGGCCACGAAATTGAAACACCTTTACTACGGCTGGACCTTGGTTATTGCTGCTAGCTGCATAGCTTTCATGATTTCAACCATCGTATTCACCTTTGGCGTATTCTTAAAGCCTCTGGCGATGGAGTTTGGTACTGGGAGAGCAGCTATATCAAATGCCCTTTCACTAACTACGTTATTAGGTGGAGTCTTTGGCATTGGTCTGGGAAGGTTAACTGATAGGTATGGTCCTCGCATCTTAACCACGTTTGGCGGTATTTTAGCCGGCCTCGGCTTGTTATTAATGTGGCAGGCTAATTCCATCTGGCAGATATATCTTCTTTACGGGCTGCTTATGGCTATAGGGCTTGCCACCTACCAGGTTACTATTCTATCTACAATACCCAGATGGTTTACCAAAAGGAGAGGGACAGCCCTCAGCATTATTCATGCTGGTTACGGGCTGGGGGGAGTGGTCATGGCGCCTCTAGCCCAGTGGCTCATATCCTCCTACGGCTGGCGGCAGGCTTTTCTTGTTCTAGGTCTAGTAGCCCTCATAATCATTATCCCCCTTGCCCAATTTATGAAATACAGCCCCCAACGAATAGGGCTCAAGCCATATGGGGAAAGTGAAACGGCAGACAATAATCAATCTTCGACTTCAGCTACTGGAGAATTTTCTTTTGCCCAGGCAATTAGAACCAGCCATTTTTGGCTTCTGGGTTCAATACTACTCTGCTTCTTCTTCTATCTGCAGTTGATTGTGGCGCATATTGCCCCCCACGCTACTGATATCGGGATTTCAGCCGCCACAGCCGCCGGTATAATCGCTATTATTGCTGGTACCGGCATCATCGGCAAACTCCTCACAGGTTTCATTGCTGATAAGATAGGATATAGACTGGCCCTTAGTATCTGCCTTATTGGAGTAACGATAGCTCTATTAGGGTTTCTATTCGCCGAAGGAATCTGGATGTTCTATCTGTTTGCCGTCGTATTTGGCATTACCTATGGAGGTGTGATTACACTACCGGCAGCAGTAACCGCAGAACTATTCGGGCTCAAGAACTTAGGTGTGATACTTGCCACTATTTTCCTTTTCGGCACAGTCGGAGGAGCTTTGGGACCACCTATAGGCGGGGATATCTTTGATACAACCGGAGGTTACGGCTTGGCCTTCTTAATCTGCGTAATAATTGGGGCTCTGTCCATTTTTCTTAGTTTGCTCCTGCTCCGATATAAGGGTAAAGAAAAGACGCATAATCTCTAGATGCTTCTACACTATACGTTTAAATATATTTAATCTGGAGTCTGGGACTAACAAAATTGAAACATTTACACTACGGCTGGACCCTGGTTACTGCTGCTAGCTGCATAGGTTTCATGATTTCAATCATCATATTTACCTTTGGCGTATTCTTGAAGCCTCTGGCGATGGAGTTTGGTACTGGGAGAGCAGCTATATCACTTGCCCTTGCATTAAGCACGTTATTAGGCGGAGTGTTCGGTATTGGCCTGGGAAGGTTAACTGATAGGTATGGCCCTCGCATCTTAACTACTTTTGGCGGTATTTTAGCTGGCCTCGGCTTGTTCTTAATGTGGCAGGTCAATTCCATCTGGCAGATATATCTTTTTTACGGACTGCTTATGGCTATAGGACTTGCCACTTTTGATATTTCTATTTTATCGACAATACCCAGATGGTTTACCAAAAGGAGAGGAGTAGCCCTCAGCATTACTCATACTGGTTACGGGGTGGGAGGAATGGTCTTGGTGCCTCTAGCCCAGTGGCTCATATCCTCCTACGGCTGGCGGCAAGCCTTCTTTGTTCTGGGTCTAGCCACCCTTGTAATCATTATCCCCCTTGCCCAATTTATGAAATACAGCCCACAACGAATAGGGCTTAAGCCATATGGGGAAAGTGAAACCGCAGAGGATGCACAATCCCCAGCTTCAGCTACAGGGGGGCTTTCTTTTGCCCAATCAATTAAAACCGGCCACTTTTGGCTTTTTGGCTTGATATTATTCTGCTTCTTTTTTTCTCTGCAGTTGATTGTGGCACATATTGCTCCCCAGGCCACTGATATCGGGATTTCAGCAGCCACAGCCGCCGGTATAATCGCTGTTATCGCCGGTACCGGTATTATCGGCAAGCTCCTCATAGGTCCTATTGCTGACAAGATAGGATATAGATTATCCCTTAGTATCTGCCTTGTCGGATTTACAATAGCTCTATTAGGGTTTCTATTTGCCGAAGGAATCTGGATGTTCTATCTGTTTGCCGTCATATTTGGCATTACCTATGGAGGTGCAATTACACTACCGGCAGCAGTAGCCGCAGAACTATTTGGACTCAAGAACCTAGGTGTGATATATGGGGCCGCCATGATTTTTAGCGCACTTGGAATGACCCTGGGGCCAATCATAGCCGGGAGTATCTTTGATATGACCGGGAATTACAGCTTGGCTTTCTTAATCTGCGTAATAATTAGCGCCCTGTCTATTCTTCTTAGTTTGCTCCTACTCCGATATAAGGGTAAAGAAAAGACGCATAATCTCTAGCTGCCTTGCGCTATAGGTTTTAATATAGTAAATTGTGGGTTTGAGGCTAACAAAATTGAAAAATCTATACTATGGCTGGGTCTTGGTTATTATGGCTGCCTGCATACTAGGCATGCAAGCGCTTATGTTCTATGGCCGTGGTGTATTTTTAATACCTCTAACCACAGAGTTCGGCTGGGACAGAGGAACACTATCAGGCGCTTTTTCAATATTTCTGCTGGTATCTGGCCCCCTCGCCATCCTTACCGGAAGATTAAATGATAAATATGGTCCCCGAGCCCTGCTCACAGTTACTGGTCTGTTACTAGGGGCAGGATGCTTACTAATGTCACAAGTTAGCTCATTGTGGCAAGTATATTTGATCTGGGCACTTTTTATGGGAGTTAGTACTAGCTGTTGTATTATCCCTATTATGTCTACAATACCCAGATGGTTTACCCGCCGAAGAGGAACAGCCATAGGCATTACTTCTGCCGGCTTTGGACTAGGTGGAGTAATTTGGCCACTCATAGCCCAAGAGCTCATATCTGCTTATAGCTGGCGACACGCCTTTTTTATTCTGGGTTTAATAGTCTTTGCCATCATTATTCCCCTCGCCCAGTTTATGAAACATAGCCCCCAACGGATAGGGCTCAAGCCATACGGGGAAAGTGAAACCACAGAGAATAAACAATCCTCGACTTCAGCTACGGGGGGACTTTCTTTTACCCAAGCAGTTAAAACCAGCCGGTTTTGGCTTTTTGGTTTAATAATTTTCTGCCTCTTCTTTTGCTTGCATGTAATAATGGTTCATATTGCCCCTCACGCTATCGACCTCGGGATTTCGCCGATGCTAGCCGCGAGTATCATATCTATCCTGGCTGGAACCAGCGTTATCGGACGCCTTTCCACAGGCTTTATCTCAGATAGGGCAGGAGCCAGATTAATGCTAAGCGTCTGTCTTAGCCTGCTAACACTAGCTCTTGTGTGGCTTCTATTTGTCGGAGAAATCTGGACGTTCTATCTGTTTGCTGTGATTACCGGTTTTGCCATTGGGGGCTATATGCCATTAGAAATACTAATAGTGGCGGAATTATTTGGCCTCAAGTCCTTAGGCATGATATATGGGACCATCGCGATTTTTAGCGCAATTGGGATGACCCTGGGGCCAATTGTAGCCGGAACCATCTTTGATATGACCGGGAATTACGACTGGGCTTTCTTAATTTGTATAATACTTGGTGCCTTAGCTATTTTTCTTAGTTTGCTCCTGCTCCGATACAAGGGTAAAAAGGACTTGGCAATATCTGGCTGAATCAAGTATCCTTAATATGAAGGCAAAGTAACTTCTTGAAATCCCAGCCGAAAAAGCAATATCCTAAAGGGCAAATTATAGAACTCTAAGTTCAAGGGCTATTTTGTAACAGTGCTAAAGGAGGACTAGAGTGTTTGATAAGGCTAAAATCAGGACAGCGGTTGCTTCTCTCATTGAGGCTATTGGAGAAGACCCTAATAGAGAAGGCTTGGTCGATACTCCCAGCCGTGTGGCTAATATGTATGCCGAGCTTTTTATGGGACTTCATAAGGACCCCACCAAAGAGCTAACAGTAAGCTATGAGGAAGGACACCGTGAAATGGTAATTACCAGGGATATTCCCTTCTATTCTATGTGTGAGCATCACCTTTTGCCATTTTACGGTGTGGTTCATATAGGTTATATTCCTGATATTAATGGGCGCATTGTAGGTCTCAGCAAATTAGCCAGGGTTGTAGAAATCATTGCTAGACGCCCCCAGATTCAGGAGAGGATGACCACCCAGATTGCTGATGCTATTATGGATGGGCTTAAGCCCTCCGGGGTGGCAGTAGTTGTTCAAGCTGAGCACCTGTGTATGATTATGCGTGGCATCAAGAAACCAGGAAGCAGTATTACTACCTCAGCTATTAGAGGTGCCTTCCGCCGCCGGCCAGAAAGCAGGGCTGAATTCTTCTCCCTGATACAGAGTGTAAATAGGCATGGCTAATCTGAGGATGGGACTTGCCGGGGTTCTTGGGCTTCCATTTCCTGACCGCAGCAAGTAGCAACACCGTCGCTGGCTTTGGTGCATAATACCTCAGTACCACACTTAGAGCAACGATACCTCTTACCTAATTGATTTGCCATTTTAAATAATTACCCCCGCTAACCGGTTTGCCTTATTTCTTCAGTTCCATAGGTTGACCACAGCAGTTAATAGCGCCTTTGCCCCCCTTGGTAACAATGAATTCAGCGCCACACTTAGAGCAACGATACCTCTTACCTATCTGGTTTGCCATCTTATATCCCCCCTTCCATCAAGCCTCAACGGGGTAGAGCCTCCCCCCGTTCCCTCAATACAATTTAGCAGTCACCATATTATAAATTACAGGTTAAACGGCTGTCAAACCGCTAACCGCCCATAATCTGCAATATAATTTCTCTTGACCGGGGTCGGTTATCGAAGTCTACCAGAACTATCTGTTGCCAGGTACCCAGGGTTAACCTTTTGTTGCTAAAAGGGATTACTAACGAAGCCCCCAGTAGCGAGGCACGGACGTGCGAGTATCCATTGCCATCACCCCAGCGGCGGTCATGGTCATAAGGAATGTTTTCAGGGACGTTTCGCCCCCACATACTCTGGAAGTCAGAGAGTAAGCCAGGCTCAAATTCAATAGTGGATATGCCGGCGGTTGAGCCAGCGACAAACAGGGTAGCGGTTCCGCTATTTATATCCGTCTCAGCTACCTCTTGCTCTACCTGAGGCGTAATATTAATAATATCACAGTGTCCCTTCGTCTGAAGGTTAATTTTCTTGGTGACTACCATATCCTTACCTCCTATTGCTGATAGTTTAGCTCATCCCAGAGGATGTCCGCTAAATCAAATACAGGTCCATCCTGGCATACTTGCTTCAGTCCACTCTTTGTCTTTAGGGTGCACCCATAACAGACCCCCAGCCCACACCCCATCATCACTTCCAGAGAAACCTGCACTGGCTTTGCTTCAAGCTTAAGTTCTTGCTTTTTGAGTGCCATATCACGATACATTGAGACAGGTCCACAGGTAAAGATCTGGTCTGCCCAGTCAACATATTCTGGGATGAGGTCAGTTATCATGCCTTTTTCGCCCTCAGTCCCATCCTCAGTAGCGATAACAAGTTCAGCTTCAGGAGGCAGGAGGTGTCTGGGGTAAAGCTGAGTGGCGGTTGATGCTCCTAATAGCAGCGTTACGGAGCGGTTCTGATTCAGAGCTTCCTGAGCCAGAAAGCATAGCGGGGCAATACCAACGCCACCAGCCACCAATAGCAGGTGGTGAGCAGTAGGGTGAATAGAATAACCGTTACCTAATGGTCCGAGCAGGTCTATATTATCACCGGCTTTGCCTTGAGATAGCCAGTGTGTGCCTTTTCCGACCACAGTAAACAGAAAGGCAAGTTTAGTAGAATCAATTAGCCGATGAACGCTCAGCGGGCGACGTAGTAGAGTATTTTCTCCACAGCGTACCATGACAAACTGTCCCGGTTTGGCCTCAGCAGCTATTTGAGAAGCTTCTAACCAGACGAGGTAAACACCTGACATGACTTCACTGTTAGAAATAATAGAGGCAAGGGCTTGCTTCAAACCGATTCCTTTCGACGGTAGTCCGATAAGGGTTGAGCGCTATAAATTTGACTCTCATTGACAAGTGCTTCCACTGCAGCTCGAGCCGTATCAAGTGAAGTAAAGCAGGGGATACGCTTCTCGGCAGCCGCCCGACGAATTTGGAAGCCATCGCGCAGTGGAATACGACCCCCGGTAATAGTATTGACAACACCGCCTACTGTCCCATCATTAATAATGTCAATAACATTGGGGTGTCCCTCGCTCAACTTTTTGCTTATCATTATTACTGGAAGCCCAACCGCTTTAATCATAGCTGCTGTGCCTTCGGTAGCATAGAGCTTATAACCTATCGATGAGAAGTTCCTAATTATGGGTAGTGCTTCAGGCTTATCCCTGTCGGCAATGCTGAGAAGTATTGCTCCTTGAGGCAATAGCATCAACCCGGCAGCCAGGAGAGCCTTGGCCAGGGCAGCATCAAAGGTATAGTCAATCCCCATTACCTCACCAGTAGACTTCATCTCAGGACCAAGGTAGGTATCTACACCAAGTAGCTTCGACATAGAAAAAACCGGGGCTTTAATACCTATCAGGTTTTGCCTTTTCCACAGTCCAGTATCATAACCCTGCTCCTTAAGGCTCTTACCCAGCATAACCTTGGTCGCCACGTTTATCATTGGCACCCCGGTGACCTTGGAGATAAATGGGATAGTGCGGCTGGCTCGAGGGTTAACTTCTAATACATAAACCGTTGACCCTTGGTCACCACCGGGCATGATATCGAACTGGATGTTCATCAAGCCGTTAATTTTAAGTGCCAGCCCTATTCGAACGGTGTAGTCAACGATGGTTTCTATCTCTGGCTCAGTCAGATTTACCCCGGGATAGACCGCCATAGAATCGCCGCTGTGCACCCCTGCCCGTTCAATATGCTCCATTATTCCAGGGATGAGCACCCGCTCTCCGTCACCTATGGCATCAACCTCTACCTCCTTCCCCTCCAGGTATTTATCAATAAGCACCGGATGCCCGGTATCCAGTTCCATAGCCAAGCTTATATAACGGATTAGTTCGCTGGCGTCATGAACTATTTCCATAGCTCTGCCACCGAGGACATAGCTAGGGCGAACTAATACCGGGTAACCAATGAGTTTAGCCACACTGAGGGCTTCTTCCACAGAGGTCACCCCGGCTCCTGGTGGCTGGCGAATACCTAACCCGCTAAGGAAATTCTCAAACCTGCGCCTGTCTTCAGCCAGGTCAATAGCTTCAGCACTGGAGCCGAGGATAGGCATCCCACTGCGAAATAGCGGTTCAGCCAGGTTTATCGCTGTCTGACCACCAAATTGAACTATAGACTGCGGGGAGGCATTACCAGAAGATTTAGACTCGCTTTCATTCTCCAAGATGTCGCGCAGGCTCTCTTCATCCAGAGCCTCGAAGTAGAGGCGGTTACTGGTATCAAAATCGGTGGATACTGTCTCCGGGTTGGAATTCACCATAATGCTCTTATAGCCGGATTCCTGTAATGCCCAGGCGGAGTGAACGCTACAGTAGTCAAATTCGATGCCCTGACCAATACGGATAGGACCACTGCCGATGACTACCGCCTTGTTTCCCGGCATGGGCTCAGCTTCATTCTCCTGCTCATAGCTGCTATAGAAATAGGGAGTACCGGCATCAAACTCAGCGGCACAGGTATCCACCATCTTATACACCGGGCGGATGTTCCAGTTATGACGCTGTTGCCTTACCTGCTCCGGGAGTCTATCAGCCAAGGTTCCAATCTGCTCATCGGAGAAGCCAAGTCGCTTCGCCTCCCACATCAACTCTGGGGTCAGCGGCTGGGATAGCAGCCTTCTTTCCATATTCACAATGTTCTGGAGCTTGGTTATAAACCACAGGTCAATTTTGGTGTGTTTTGATAGCTCCTCAGCACTTATTCCTCTTCTCATGGCAGCCATAATTGCCCATAGTCTCAGGTCATTAGGCTCTAAGGGATAAGAACTGATATTTTTCCCCAGCTCCCACTTTCGGTCTTCCCAGAGTAACGACCGCTTGCCAAACTCCAGGGAGCGCACCGCCTTCTGTAGGGCTGCCTCAAAGCACCGGTCAACAGCCATTACTTCACCGGTAGCTTTCATCTGGGTGCTGATAACCCTATCACCTGAGGCAAACTTGTCAAACGGCCAGCGAGGGATTTTGACTACCAGGTAGTCCAGCGCCGGCTCAAATGATGCCATTGTCTTTCCGGTTACTGCGTTAGGGATTTCATCAAGCCTTTTGCCTATAGCTATCTTAGCCGCCACCCGGGCAATAGGGTAGCCGGTAGCTTTACTGGCTAGGGCTGAGCTGCGGCTGACCCTGGGATTAACCTCAATCACATAGTAATTATTGCTATCAGTGTCAAGGGCAAATTGTATGTTGCAGCCACCTTCAACACCCAGGGCACGGATAATCTTGAGGCTGGCTGTCCGCAACATCTGATGCTCTTTATTGGTCATAGTCTGGCTGGGAGCGACCACGATGCTGTCGCCGGTATGCACCCCCATCGGGTCAACGTTTTCCATATTACACACGGTGATGCAGTTATCGGCACCGTCACGCATTACCTCATACTCTATTTCTTTCCAGCCAGCCACTGATTCTTCTACCAGCACCTGGTGAATAGGGCTGGTAGCCAGCCCAAAGGTTACCACCTTATCCAGCTCCTTCCAGGTAGTGGCGAAGCCTCCCCCCGTCCCACCCAGGGTATAGGCGGGGCGGATTACCAGAGGCAGACCTATCTTTTTGGCTACCTTCCTGGCTTCTTTGAGGCTGGTTACGGTGGCACTCTCCGGCACCGGCTCGCCAATATCTATCAGCATCTGCTTGAATAATTCCCGGTCTTCAGCCTTTCTGATGGTCTGTATTGGTGTCCCCAGCGACCTCACATTGTATTTATCCAAGACGCCAGCGTCAGCAAGGTCTACAGCCAGATTAAGTCCGGTCTGTCCGCCAAGCGTCGGCAGAAGCCCGTCAGGACGCTCACGTTCGATAATACGGGCTATTACTTCCACGGTGAGTGGTTCTATATAGACAACGTCGGCAATGCCCTCATCGGTCATTATGGTGGCTGGGTTGGAGTTGACCAGCACCGATATTACCCCCTCCTCCCGCATCGCCTTGCACGCCTGAGTACCGGCATAGTCAAACTCCGCCGCCTGCCCGATAATAATGGGCCCCGAGCCAATGATTAATACTTTAGATGGTTTTGTCATAAACTCCTTTACTTTATAATTCTGGATATATAATCGCTTTCTCCAAACCTTTACCCATTGTAATTACTATGTGGTGTAGATACTCATAATCTTCTTGCCCCTCTTTTAGTAATTCCCACTCTTGTTTGAGTACCGTAGCGATTGTGTGGGGCTGAAGTTCATATAACCTATTTTCATGTCTGCCTGCCACAAAATAATCACGGCCATTGGAGATGATTAGCATTCCCTCCCATGTATCTGTTTGCCCCTGGCAGAATTCCTTTATTTGGGGATATTTGTCTACGATTTTATCGTAAACGTCCTCTGCAATCCTACTTCGATTTTTGGGTTCCTTTGAATCAATCATAACAAGTAGAGGAGGCCTAGATAGCTTGTTATACTTCGGTTTTTTTCTGTCCGATTTGGCTAAGCCGAGACACGTTACCTCTATCGCATGATATTGGTTATTTCTTACAGCGGTAAAGTCAGCCGTTTTGATGCTTGGTTTGCGCTTTATTTTGGTAATATTCCTAAAGCCGTGCCCATGTAGAAATTCAAACGCCTTTACCTCAGCGAGTATGTTTATTATTTCCCTGTCTATGGCTCGATCTTTATTGGGCAACTCTCTTTCTTGGAAGATCAGTTTGAAATCCGTACAGTGTGCTTGACCAAGTTGAAGCACATTTTCTAATCTCTCAAGGTCTGGTTTACTTGGTTCACCATCTAGAAGCTGACCAGTTAGCATTCCATATTCGCAGCACTCAATGCCTAACCTTTGCTTAATAATGTTCCCTAAAAACTTTTTTATGAAGGGATATTTTCCGAGATTGGACTTTATTATTTCGGCGTCATGTGTCATTTATTTCTCCACCCTCACCATCCACAGTCTACCTCACTCCTTTTATCGACCTCTCCTTCTATCTTATGTGTCATTGCGAGCCGAAAGCGAAGCAATCTCCTGTTCGTCTTCCAGTTTGCTTCGTCGCTGTCGCTCCTCGCAATGACAGCAACATACAATGTAACCATCTGTCATTGCGAGCCGAAAGCGAAGCAATCTCCTGTTCGTCTTCCAGTTTGCTTCGTCGCTGTCGCTCCTCGCAACGACAGCAACATACAATGTAACCATCTGTCATTGCGAGCCGAAGGCGAAGCAATCTCTACAGCTTCTCATACAAATCACACCATTCTTTATTCATACTGTTAACTAACTGAATCTTCTTTTGCCTTGAACTACCCTTGATTTGTTTTTCCCTCAAAATAGCACTCTCTATATCCTCACATACCTCATAGTAGACAAGCTTACCAATGTTGTACTTCTTGGTGAACCCTTCAACCAGTTTCTTCTTGTGCTGGTAAACTCTCCTTTTCAGGTCATTAGTGACGCCAGTATAGAGTACTCTGTTACTTTTGTTGGTCATTATATACATGTAATATTGTTTATTCACCTGTTCCGTGTTTGAGATTGCTTCGTCGCTACGCTCCTCGCAATGACATACCCTCTTTCACTACCCCCAATGACATTGGGAATACTCACTTCTCCCCCCTCACCATCTCCAGAAACTTTTCAAAGAGGTAGGCACTGTCCAGGGGGCCGGGGGAGGCTTCGGAGTGATACTGGATGGAGAAGATGGGCAGCTCCTTGTGGCGCAAGCCCTCCACCGTGCCATCGTTCAGATTTATATGGCTGACCTCCAGCCCGTCCTTGAGGCTATCGGGGTCGGTGGCGTAGCCGTGGTTCTGGGCAGTGATATGGATTCGCCCATCGCTCAGGTCACGGACAGGGTGATTGGCACCACGGTGCCCAAACTTCAGCTTAAAGGTCTTGGCGCCAAAGGCTCGAGCGATAAGCTGGTTGCCCATACAGATACCCATAATCGGCTTCTTGCCAACGAGTTTCTTAACCGTGTCCACTATGTAATCCAATACCTCAGGATTACCCGGACCGGGAGAAAGGATAATGCCATCGGGCTTTAACTTCAGGATTTCCTCGGCGGACATGGTGCAGGGGACAGCCGTTACCCGGCAGCCGTGAGCGCGCATCATGCGCAGGATAGTGTATTTTAAGCCGCAGTCCAGGACGATAATACTGGTTGAAGAATCCACACCGGTCAGGTCTGGTTCCCACTCGTAGGGGGCGTCGGCAGTAACCTGCCTGGCAAAATCAATCGAGCCGTAGTCGGGCAGGCTTTTTAACTCCCCCAGTGCCTGCTGCGGGGTTTTATCACTGGTAATCATGCCCATCATTACCCCGGCTGAGCGGAGCTTGCGGGTGATAGCCCGGGTATCCACGCCGCAAATTCCAGGGATGCTACTCTCAGCCAGATATTGATGAAGCGTTTTAGCGCTTAAATAGTGATTGGGCTCAAGGCACTCCTCCCTGACGACAAAGCCCCTTACCTGGATTTTGTTCGATTCAAAGTCCTGCTCATTGATGCCGTAGTTGCCAATAAGCGGGTAGGTGGGAACTACAATCTGTCCGGCATAGGAGGGGTCGGTTAGCATCTCCTGATAGCCCATCATGCTGGTATTAAACACTACCTCACCAGAGGCGCCAGCCTCAGCCCCGAAGGCATAACCTTCATAGACTGAGCCGTCTTCCAGGACTAAAATTGCCCGCTTAGTCATAATTCACCTTCTATCCGGCTATCCTCTCTTTAACTTTAACCGAGCCATCCTTATAAACGAACTCCCCCTGTGACAGCGTTGCCATTACCCTGCCTTTAAGCCTAGCGCCAGCCAGAGGAGTATTCTTACCCTTTGAGGCAAAAGCCCTGGTATCTACCACCCACTCCATATTGGGGTCAAAGAGGGTAACATCAGCCGGGGCACCAATACCAAGCGTGCCCAGCTTGCCATATTTATTACCAATAATCCTGGCTGGTTCACAGGTAAGCTTGGCGATAAGGGTAACCAGGCTTAATTGCCCGCCATGTACCAGACTCATCAGACTGCCCAGGGCTGTCTCAAAGCCACTGATGCCAAAGGGGGCAAGAGTAAATTCGCCGAGTTTGTCAGCTTCGGTATGAGGAGCATGGTCGGTAGCAATTATGTCAATTACATTTTCTTTAAGCCCCTGTATCAGGGATTGAATGTCCCTTTCGGTT
>Ga0315543_1002213_pt1 | contig 19241 bp, 15 predicted proteins | sample SalMarSW160210MG_2_FD_203098 | JGI IMG/M metagenome (GOLD analysis project Ga0315543, IMG submission 203098) | Salt marsh sediment microbial communities from the Plum Island Ecosystem LTER, Massachusetts, United States - Salt Marsh Sediment SW1601-210 ...
GAAGGTGATGGGCTACTTCCAGAACTCCAAGAGCTGCGACCGTATCACCTATGCCATCTTCAACTACTTCAACACCAAATGGAAACGCCATAACCAGCGAATCAAGGAGGTCGCACGGCTAACTGCAGAAGCGGCATGACTTACATGGATATACCTTTTTACACACTATTCTTGACATTACCCCTAAATGCAGGGCAAGTCTGACTTTGGTTGCACCATGTATAAGAATATATTAGCTTCTAAATATGAAGATACTGACCCGCTATATCTTGAAAGAGCACATAGGGCCTTTTCTGTTTGCCTTTTTTACGGTGACCTTTCTTTTGATTATTGACTTTGTTCCCAGAATCGTCAACAGCATTTTGGACAAGGACTTGCCGGTCTCAATCGTTTTCGAGCTGATCGGACTCAACCTGGCCTGGATGATTGCACTTTCGGTACCGATGTCGGTACTGGTAGCAACTCTGATGGCTTTTGGCCGCTTAACCTCCGATTCTGAAGTTACCGCCCTTAAGGCCTCTGGCGTGAATCTGCTGCGGATCATTATTCCCTTACTGGTGGCCGCAGGAGTTATTACGGTGGCTATGATTGAGTTTAACGACAAGATTCTACCCGATCTCAACAAGAGAGCTCGTCTTTTACGTGCTGATATCTCAATCATGCGACCGACTTTGGTGTTTCGGTCCGGTATTTTCATCTCCGAAATACCCGGTTATCTGATTCTCATTGATAAAATAGACCACGCTACCTCACGGATTAAGGGGGTGCGTATTACCGATATCAAGGACCCCAATATTACGCAGATCATTGTGGCCGAATCCGGTTTGCTGGAGATGACAGATAATGGAAAGAATATGCGCTTCACGCTCTACAACGGCGAGATGCACTCACTGGATGCAAAGGACCCCAATAACTACCACAAGATTGATTTTGAAAAACAAGTTGTCAATATCTCCGGCACCGGCTCCGAACTGGTTCGCCACGACACCGACTACCGGACTGACCGCGAAATGCCGATCGCCCAGATGCAGGCGAATGTCAACCGGGCACGGGCAGCTATCACCCCCTTTCGAGAAAGAATAACTCAAGCCCTCACCGCTAAATTCGACTTCCTCTTCTTAGACAGCTTTGCTTATCCTACTGCTGACACTATCAGTGACTCAGCGGCGTTGTCGCTTGTCCAGAATGATGCTGCCGTGTTGAGGCGTCAGGTAACCACAAGTAGACAACAGATCAAGGCTCAGCGGAAAGTGATGAACAAATACACCATTGAAATCTACAAGAAGTATTCGATCCCGGCAGCGTCGCTGGCTTTCATCCTGATCGGCGCACCTTTAGGGGTGCTTTCGAAACGAGGTGGTATGGGGATGGCCATTGCCATTTCGATTCTGCTGTTTACTATTTACTGGGCCTTTCTCATCGGCGGCGAGGACTTGGCCGACCGCGGCCTGGTATCGCCGTTCTGGGCTATGTGGGGCGCTAATATCTTGTTGGGTGGAATCGGCCTATATCTGTTGTATATCGTCGTCACTGAAAAGCTATTTTTTGGTTTTTTCAGAAAGGTAAACCCACGGCCACATGATTAAAAAAATCGACCTGTATTTGTTGAAGTCATTTTTCATCTCCTTAGCAGTAGTCACCGTAGCTGTTGGGCTGACCATCATTGTCATCAATGTAGTGGAAGAACTGCGGGATTTCATTGACCATAACGTTCCCCTAACCAGTATCATTGAATACTACGTTTATTTTGGCGGGTGGGTGATCAAGTCGTTTCTACCGATGTTTGTGCTGCTGGCCACGCTTTTTTCGGTTTCAATACTGGCCCGGCGAAACGAAATTCTGGCGATGACGACCTCCGGGGTGTCCCTCTACCGCATCATTCTCCCGTACCTTGTGACTGCCATAATACTTTCGCTCGGCCACATATACTACAACGAATACCTGTACCCTCCGGCCAACAGAAGACGACTGGAGATAAAGGAATTCACGATTGAGAAAAGATCGAAGCAAGCTCTCAGCCGCGTGTCGAAAATTTACCGTCAGATTAAACCAGGACACTTTTATACCATCGCCAGTTTCAACGTCGATCGTGGAGTAGGCAAAGACCTCAAAGTTTATAAAACCAACGAAAACCGACTTAGCCAGATTACCACAGCTCCTGAGGTGTACTATCGTGACCACCGGTGGATGGCCAAAAACGGGGTCGTTCGTACCTTTCACGATTCCGCCGACGAGTCGTATTCCGAGTTTACTGAGATGACCTTGCTCGATATCAAAGATAAGCCAGAGGATTTCGCCAAACGGATCGGTAAACCGGAGGATATGAGCTACCATGAGCTGAAGGATTACATCGACTTGATGAAGTGCACCGGTGGGCCGTACCTCCGCGAATCGATCGACCTCGACATAAAACTTTCCTACCCCTTGGCTTCTATTATCGTGGTTTTAATAAGCATCCCGTTTGCCTCCAATCCGCGCCGGGGAGGGATAGCTGTTTCCATAGCAGTCGGGTCGCTCATCTCTCTGGTTTACTTTGTCCTTTTCCGAATACTGCAGTCTGCCGGATACAACGAAAAGATTCCCAAAGAAATGGCGGTCTGGGGAGTTAATGGTCTTTTCTTTGTTATCGGGCTGGTAGGGTTGTTGAAAGCGAGGAAATAATGCCGCATTCTGATCATGAAAAAAATCGGAAAGCCTGGAACGAGATGACGGAGGTGCATTTCAAACACCCCGATTACAAGGTAAAAGAACTTCTTGAAGGCCAGTCTACTCTGAAGTCTATTGAGCTTACTGAGGTATGCGATGTCTACGACAAGACGCTGCTGCATTTGATGTGCCAATTCGGACTGGACACCCTTTCCTGGGTGCGGCGAGGAGCAATAGTCACGGGCGTTGACATCTCCGACAAATCCATTGAACGTGCCAACGAACTGAAAGAAAAGGCGGGCTTGCCCGCCGAGTTCGTTCGCAGTGACATCCTGGACCTAGTAGGCAGGATTGGCAACAAGTTCGATATTGTGTTCCAATCATACGGCACTCACTGCTGGATTTTAGATATAGACAAGTGGGCGCAAGTGGTGGCTCACTACCTCAAGCCGGGTGGCATCTTTTATATAATTGACGATCATCCGATCATACAGGTCTTTGAAGTGGAGAACGGATCCTATTTCGGCACGGCGCCGGAGCGATACTTAAACGGACGGGACTATTGCGACCGCTCTTATATCATCAAAAACGAGCTGGTCGAGTGGCAACACACACTGGCGAGCATTGTCAATGCCCTGATAAAAGCCGGGCTGACGATTGAGTTGCTCAATGAGTTTGATAAGAGTTATTACCCTGTCCACGAGGACTGGTATGAAGAAGACGGTTACTGGTATCCGCCAGGCGGCCCGTCAAAGTATCCCCTGATGTTTTCGTTGAAAGCAAGAAAAGGTTGATAGCCACTTTGTAATGCCTGTTAAACGGCATTAAGACCAATTTGCTATCAAAGATCAAGTTTTGAAATTCTGTACTGTCATTCCTGCGAAAGGGCTTGTTGAAAAACACAGCAAGCGTCATAGCGAGTAGTCCGCCTGAGGCGGACTACGTAGCTATCTCTTTGTCATTCAATAGCCGAGATTGCTTCACTGTCGCTCGCAATGAAGAGAACGGGACTTTTTCAATACACCCATCAGGAATGAATAATCCGTATTACGAAAGTATGACACGTAGATGATCTTGCGAGGTCGGTAGGGTTCTCCTTCTATGTCAAGTTCTTTCAACCCCGTCAGAAAATCAAGGTAGATGTCTGAATAACCCAGCTACTTGCTCGGTGTGACTAAATCAGTCACTAATGGATGTTTCCTTTTTCGGCCTCGTCTGAATCCCTTGGCGGCTCCTTCGAAAGAAACCGAAGAAGTCTTCGATAAGAGTGTAAACTACAGGCACCACCACCAGCGTCAACAGAGTCGATGAGATAATTCCCCCGATCGCCGCTCGCGCCATTGGGGCTCGTACCTCAGCACCTGGACCAATACCCAACGCTAGGGGCAGCATGCCGAATACCATGGCGAAAGTCGTCATCAAGATCGGTCTCAGACGAATAGGCCCGGCAGTCAAAATAGCATCGAATCTTGGAATACCTTTTTGCCGTTGTTGTTTCACAAAATCGATCAACAGAATAGCATTCTTGGTCACCAGCCCCATCAGCAGGACAATCCCGATCAAGGAGATCATTGAAAACGACGATCCCAGCAGCGCCAGAATAGCCCCAACCAGTGAAAGCGGCAGGGACAACATGATGGAGAGGGGATCGATAAAAGACTCGTATAAGGAGGCCAAAAGAAGATATATGAAGATGATCGCAAGAAATAGAGCCTTGAAGATGCTGGTGAAGGACTCTCTCATTATCTCAGCCGTGCCGACGGGTAAAATCTTGTAGCCGGGGGGCAGTTTTATCTCGTCGGTCTGCTCCTCTATCAGACCTGTCACCGTTCCTGCAAAAGCCGTAGAAAGGACATTAGCATTGACGCGCACTTCCCGCTGGCGATCATAGCGATTGTATTCTCCAATCGCGCTCGTTTTGGTCAGGCGCGCCACACGGTCCAGCGGGATCAAGAGATTACTGTCATCATCATCCTTATTCCGGCTCTCTATGAGGATTCGGCCCACATCGTCTTTGGAGGAACGAAATCCTTCCCCAAGTCTGATACGGACATCGTATTCTTCATCTCCTTCTTTGTAGTGGGTCACGACCTCTCCCTCGACTAAAGACCTGATTGTCATGGCGATCTCACCCAGGTTCAATCCGAGGTCGTTGGCCAACCTGCGGTCGACTTCGATCTGAATTTCTGGCTTACCCTCTTGAAGGGTATTGTCAATGTCCGTCGTTCCCTCAATATCATCAAAGATAGCCTGCACGCGATGGGTCAGCAGCGTCAGTTCCTTGACGTCATCCCCCCGAATGGAAAGCTCAACCGGTTTGTTGCTTCCGCCCTCACCCTCTCCTCGGCCCACCGCATACTTTATCCCCGGCACCGTCCTCAACATAACACGAACAGAGTCCATCAACTGACGGGCCGAGAGCTCCCTCTCGCTTTCATCAGTCAGCTTGACCAGAATCCGGCCCTGCGTCACCGGATCGTTGCCAGCGCCAATGGTAACGTAGGTTGCCGCAACCTCAACCAATCCTTTGACAATCCCTTCCACTTCTTCGAAGCGCTTTGAGGTTTCAGTCAGGTTTGTCCCGGGAGGAGTTTCGATATCTACCGCAAGTTTCGCCTGGTCCATCTCCGCGATGAATTCCGTCCCGATGAATTGAGCTGCAAAGAAAGCGAGCGCAAGTGATAGGATAGCAATCATGACCACCAGCCACCGCGCTCTCAAAGAGCCAGCAAGAAGCTTCTTGTACGCAGGCTTTACAGCTTCGAAAAAGATATTCCAATAACTGAGAACTTTCTCAATCGGCTGCCAGATAACACCAAGCAACCGAGCCACCGCGCCGAGTACACCTTTCCTGTTACCCAACGGTTCCTTTTTCTCAAGATACCGTGAGGAAAGCATCGGTGTCAGCGAGAAGGCCACAAACAACGATATAACAACCGCAAAAGCCACCGACATTCCAAATTGGAAAAAGAATCGCCCCACGATTCCCGACATAAACGCAATCGGTACGAACACTACCACAATGGAAAACGTCGTTGCTACCACCGCCAGGCCTATCTCCTTGGTGCCTGAGAAGGCTGCCGCCATAGCCGATTTGCCTTCCGCCATGTGACGGTAAATGTTTTCAATAACTACAATGGCATCGTCGATCAAAATTCCAACCGCCAGCGACAGCCCCAGAAGGGTCATCATATTAATCGTGAAACCCAGGGCTTTCATCAGCGTGAAGGTGGCAATAAGTGAGATAGGAATGGAAAGACCGGTAATAATGGTCGGACGTATGTTAAGCAAAAACAGAAAGATGACAAAAACTGCCAGAAGCGTACCAAACTCGATATTGAACAAGATTTCGTGGATCGAGTCCTCGATAAAGACAGAGTTGTCATCAACGACCTCAATACGGATATCTGGTGGCAGTTCCTCCTGGAGCCGGATCAATGTCTGTTTGACTCTGTGGGCTAACTCCACTGTGTTGGCTCCCGACTGCTTGATGATGCTCAGTGAGACGGCGGGACGTCCGTTGTAGCGTGACAGCGAGCGTTGCTCCTTGATGGTGTCAGCTACAGCTGCGATGTCCTTTAGATACACCGGAGAGCCGCGCTTGTTCTTGATGATTATATCATCAAACTGCGAGACCTGATCGAGCCTACCGGACATTCGAACCACATATTCGCGGGAGGCCTCATCGACTCGCCCGCCCGGTATCTCCAGGTTGGCGGCCGTGATAGCGCTTTCCACGTCCAATACCGTAACTCCAAACGACTCCATCCTCTCCGGATTGAGGGCTACTGATATTTCACGTTCCTGACCACCGACCAGCGTCACACTGCCCACCCCCGAAATCGATTCCAGTCTCTCTTTGATAACGTTTTTGACAAGTTCCGTTATATCTTTGGGTGATCGTTCGCCGGAGATGGCAATTGAAAGGATCGGTATGGCCATCGGGTCGAACTGGCTGATAACCGGTTCTTCAATATCCTCAGGAAGGTCGGCCCGAATGCCAGAAATCTTCTCGCGCACGTCCTGGGTCGCCTCAATTGCCTTTCGCTCCAGTTCAAACTCGATGATGACCAGCGAGTAGCCTTCCAGTGATCGCGAGGTAATATGGCGGATTCCAGAAACCTCATTGACGGCATCCTCGATCTTCTTGGTCACCTCACTCTCTATCGTCTCTGCCGAGGCGCCGGGATAGACGGTGACAACTGTCGCAATTGGGAAGTCCATTTCAGGAAGGAGATCGACCGACAGCTCCGTATAGGAAAAGACCCCTAAAACCACAAGAGCGCCGATCATCATGGTGGCAAAGACGGGACGCTTGATCGATATGTCCGCCAGCTTCATTGCTCGCCTTCGAATATATCAGTGATAATAACCTTAGTCCCGTCCTGCAAATAGTCCTGACCGAGTGTCACCAGTGTATCGCCCGGAGAAAGACCCGAGGGCACCGCGACACGGCCATCAAACTCGGCGCCGATAGTCACTTCCCTGTCATGAGCTTGACTATTTAAGACAACGAAAACAACGGAACCTCCGCGACGAGTGATCACCGCCTCCCGCGGAATGATCACAACTTCCGTCAACTGCTTCAGCGGCAGATTGACTCGAACGAATTCGCCCGGCCTGAACGCGCCTTCACGATTGTCAAACACTACCTCAACCTGGAAGGTCCTGGTGATCGGGTCAGCCGACCGGGCCACCGACAGAACCGTTCCCTCCGCCGTCTGGCTCTCCCCCCCCGTGGAAACAGTAACCACGGTCCCCGGTGCCACCGACCCGATGTCGGCGGCGTTGACGCCAAACTTTACGCGGAGCCTATCGACCGTGGCGACCGTTGCCAGTTCCTGGCCGGGACCGAGAAAATCGCCTTTGGAGACCTTCAGGGAGGTAACCACACCATCAATGGGCGACTGCACTTCCACCAGTTGCGCGGCGGCCTCGAAACCAGCCTTATTAACCTCGTACTGAGTTTTAGCGGCATCAAACTGCGATTCACTGACCGCTCCCTCTCCGAACAGGTACTCCATTTTCTTGTAGTTCTTCTTTGCGTTTTCATAAAGTGAACGCTCTTGCTGATACTGCGAACTGGGCCCGGACTTGTCGAGAGAAATAAATACCTGGTTGGCCTTGACACTCTGCCCCTCGTGGACATGGACCATCTCAACTGCCTCCGCAATTTTGGCGCGGATGACTGTCTGCTTTTCTCCCTCAAGAGTACCTGTGTACGTTTTAACGATTTCTTCATTAGAAAGTCTAACAATCGTTGCCTCAACCGCTACCGCTGGTCGTTCTTTTTTGACAGTATCTTGGTTACCCTCGCAGGAACAGATTGCTAGCGGGAGCACAAGCAAAGCGAAACGGGTAGCCCACCCCTTGGAGTGAGTCTTCTTAAGCAACGCTGAATCAAGGTTTCTCATCTCACCGCCTGCCACTGGCGGGGTGGGGCACCCATAAAGCCCACGAAAGGTTTTCAAAATGTATTTCATCACCTTAAAATATCCTATTGCATGTTGAAATCGAGAGTAGTTGCTTTTTTCAATTGAGAACCGGCTGCCCGGAAAGAGAAGAGCGCCTCGGCCTTGGAATTGCGGGCTGCCGTGAGGGCGGCCTGTGCCGAAAGCACTTCCAGCAGCGTTCCTTCGCCGGTCTCATATCTTAAATTAGCAATTCGCATGCCTTCTTCAGCCTGCGCAATGGTCTCTTTCTGAATGTCAAGCGCCTTTTTCGCCTGAACAAGTTGATCGTATGCCCCTTCTACTTCCAATCTAATGTCGTCCTGAAGCTGCTGAGCAGCCAGCCTGGCTTGATTGTATTCCGAATACCGCTGCTTTACCTCGCCCTTCGTGTATCCTCCAGAGAAGATTGGGATCGACAGAGTTATACCAGCCGTCCACGATTCGGCGGTATGTCCGCTCAGGGTGAAATCGTTGGAGGCAGACTCCCAACTATAGCTTGATATCGCGTCCAGGGAGGGATAGTACCCACCCTTGGCTACACGAATCGCCTTGTGTGAGATTTCCGTCAGAAAATCGGCCTGCTGCATTTCGGGACGTCTTGCCAACGCAGTGTCGACCAACGCTCCGAGAAGCGGCAAATCGATCAGCGAAGTGTCACCAACCTCCTCAACCAGCCCAATCGACTCGTTCAAGTCGATGCCAAGAAACGACTTCAGCCGCTTTTCCGACAGCCGAACTTCCGATTCGGCGTTGAGTATGGCCGGTTGAATGTTAGCCTTCTCGACTCTGGCGCGCAAAACCTCGAATTCAGAAACCAATCCCTGCGAATACAGCTTTTCTATCACTTCCAAATTATGGCTGGTTGCTTCAAAGGCTTTCTTAAGAACCGCCAGGCGGGACTTCTCCAAGACAGCTGAATAGAACAACACCTCAGCATTCTGAACCACCGCCGCCTTTGTCGCTTCGGCTTGCCTCTCGGAATACTTCTTGTACAACTTCGCAATCGAAAGGGCCGTAAACACCTTTCCCCCCTGCCAGAGCGGTTGCCTCAGGCTTAGGGAGGCGTTGAAATTGTTGCTAAAACCGGTTTCAATTTCCGTTACCTCATCGTCCATCTTCGCGAAAAAGGAGGGGATAATGAAATTGCGCGAGTAGGATCCGCCGGCCGACAGATTTGGAAGCGCCCCGGCACGGGCCTTGATGATGTCGCTCTGCGCCTTGGAGATTTCCTCCTTTGAGGCAAGGTAGGTACGATTGAATTCGAGGGCTCGGTGACGTACCTGCTCCACCGTCAGCGCGGTTATTGCTGTGGGGACCTCATACAAACCGAAGCCAAGCAAGAGCAAAACTGCAACGCCCGTCTTGATCCACTGTTGACCTCGAGCCGCTTGTTTTATCATAGTATCATTCATGTAACAAAATAGTTCATCTCCGCCTTAGCGGGGTTGTCTTTCTTGTTCGTTCAAAGAGGGAAGTGAAAACCCGCACTTGTTCATCAATATCCACCAGATCCGGGCTCATTTGCTTTCCCAGCGTCAGACCGTCATGTACAGCGAAAGTCAAAACCGCCAACTGTCGTCGCTGCTTTATTGTGCGACCGTACTGGGGACTTAAGCTCTTCGTCACAACCTCAATTATTTCCCGAACCGCCTTGTTAACATGAGCTTTGATTCGGGGAAGTTTCTGCGCCTCAGCCCTGAGATTAAGGTTGTGTCGGGTATGTGGCATACTTCTGCTTGCATCGATTTGGCACAAAAGCCTCAGCACTTCGCCGGGATTGAGGTCCCTATTGACATCAGGTGCAAAGGCGACGGCAAACTGGTCGATTGCTCTTTGGACCAACTTAGAGAAGATTGCCTCCTTGCTTTTGAAGTGGAAATAAAGAGCTCCCTTGGTCAAGCCAGCTCGGTGTGCAATGGCTTCGGTGGTGGTGGCGCGGTACCCCTTCTTGAAAAAGAGGACCTGTGCCGCGTTGAGCAGTTGATCTCGTCGTTCTTCCGCGGGGAGCTTGGGGCTTTGCTTTATACTCAACGTCTTCTGTCGTTTTGCCGCCTTCATAACATACCTACCAGTAAGTATCTAAATACGTATATTATACTTTGTCAAGGAAAATTTCGTTAGAAATCTGTTAGAGCCACTTTTTTCTACGGAAGAAGAGCAATAGCCCCAGGATGACTGTCAAAATGAGCAACAGAGCAAAGATATACCCGAATTTCCACTCCAGCTCCGGCATGAAGTCGAAATTCATCCCCCACAGTCCGACCAGAAAGGTCGGTGGAATAAAAAGTACGGTAAAGATGGTCAGGAACTTGATGATCTCATTAGTCTTCGTTGATACCGACGAATAGTACACTTCCAGCGAGGAGTTGAGGATTGCGCGGTGAAAATCGACAATGTCGTTGATGCGAACCAGGTGATCGTGAATGTCGGAGAAGTATCTGGCCGCCTTGCCTGAGATGAGTTTGAACTGTTCCCGTGAGAGACGACTGAGCACCTCCATCTGTGGTATGACGAAACGCTTGAGATGAACAATATCCCGGCGAAGAGTGAAGATTGATTTCAGCGTTTCTTTGTCAGGCCCGTCGAGCACGTCGTCTTCGACCTGGTCGACCTCGTATTCAAGTATATCCAACGTCGTATTATAATTGTCCACTATAGTATCAATCAGGGCGTGAAACAAAAAGTCTACCCCGCGCGACAACAGCCGTTCATCTCGCTCAGCCCGATGGTATAGATAATCGAATATTCGATGTTCGTCGTAATGTACCGTAACCACTGAATTGTGACTGAGAAACATATCGATCTCGCTGATCTTCAAGCCTTCCTCGCGGCCAATGTAGTCCACAATCTGAAACACCAGAAAGAGATAGCGGTCATAGTCGTCAATTTTGGTATGAGGTTTTTCGGCAATTACATCTTCAATTGCTAAAGGGTGAAAATCAAAATCGTGCGTGAGAACAAATGATTCCTCGTCGGTCGGCTTACACAAATCAACCCAGAGCAGGCACTGTTCCTGGCGGGTAAGACGATCAAAATCAGCTAAGCCATCGATCGTCTTAACTTTCTCACCGGGAATGTACAAAAAGGATTTTATCACACTTTCTCTTCCTTCTCTAGCAATGCACCTTCTTCGGAAACTTGATCAAGAATAATTTCGCCTTCATGCTGGGTCTTGATTTCCTTGATCGACACCTTTTCAAAATGCAAGAAAATAATTCCCATCAAGTAAGTTGGGAGTAAATCCAGAAGGTGTAAAGCCAGGGCGCACAAAACCGCATCGGAGCGGTTGATAGAAAACGCAGCCAACGAGGTTGAGACGGCCACCTCGAATGTTCCGGCATTGCCGGGGGTAATAGGAATAGCCAAGGCTATGGTATTAATGATCATCACTGTCGCGGCAGATGCCAGAGGAAGACCAAAGCCAAAAGATTTGAAGAGAAAAAAGATCAAGAGTATGTGAAATGTCCACGACACAAGCGAGAAAACGAGCGTGCCTAACAGGTGCTGACTCGAGCGCAATAGCTCAATACCCTTCATAAAAGAGCGGATGAATTTCTTTATCACTATGTATGGTCCAGGCCAGCGCCGACGAAGGTGTCTGCGGCCGAACTCTTCCAGCCCGGCTTGAAAATGTAAAGTCAAATACAGCACCACGAGTAAGGCGAGTGTCAGGCAGGAAAAAGTTATACTCAAAGAACGGTACTCTTCCGGGAAGGCAAAGGCCAGCGAGGTCAACAGCAGAAAAACGATCAGGCTGATAGCATCAAAGAGGACCTCTAAAACCATTGTCGAGAAGACGAATGTCTTTTTGAGTGCCTCTTTTTTGGCAAACAGAAACATGCGCCCGACCTGACCGGTCAAAGCGGGCATGGCAATATTCAGGATCTGGCCCGCCGAGAAAAGAGTGAGAGCCCTGAAAGGGCTTATTTTCTTTTGCTGGGAGACCATCAGCCTCCAGCGCAAGCCTCGGAAAATTACAAAGAGAAATGAGGACCCTACGGCGGGAATCAAGAAGAGATAATTTATGCGTCTAAAGAGGGTCTCTATCTCGCTGAATCTTATGTCCTTGAGACAAAAGGCCAAAAGAGCAACAGCGATGACACCTCCCCAAAGCTGTTTTTTCTTCCATATCATTATGTTGAATTCTTCAACACCACCGGCATATTGGAGGTTAAGATAGAGGTTCGATCGGGGGGTGTCAATCAAATAAACGTGAAGGGGAAACTGTAAGTCCTTAGATTTCAGCGATTAAATCTTTTTTGATCCAGCCACGGCGCTTGTTTTCAAATAGGACATTATAGTAGTTGCTTGTCTCACCTAAGATCTCAACAATGAGACCGGGAGCTCCCTGAAGCTCAATGTCAGACTGTTCCGTAGGTCCCGTCTGCACTGGAGCTTCTTCTGCAACAATTACTCCCCGCTGAGTCAAGAAGTCGTTTCTGTATTTGAATGTGGTCAGGCCAACTGACACAATCAGCAGTACCAAAGTCACTATGGTCGCGATCCGAACGAAGGGGTTGATAATACCCAACCCGAAGCGGAATATGAGAAGGAGGATGAATAGAATGAAAAATGTCGACGAAACCCAGGCTAAGGCAGTGAGGCGATAAGGATCAACCTGTGAGATCATAAATGTGTTAATCGGGTTCAATTCGACTCCTTCCATCCTCACCCGGGAAAACTGCTTGGCAAAAGCAAGGTTCTGGGCAATGTCTTCGTCAGATGGGTCGAGTCTTTTGGCTCTCATGTAATATAAAATAGCGTGACCGAGATCGCCTTTTTTGAAATAGGCGTTGCCCAAGTTATAGTACAGCGAGGCCGATTCCTTGCCCTGCTTCAGTACCGCGCTGTAGGATTGAATAGCGCTGTCGTAATCTTTTCTTTCATAATACTTGTTGGCCTGAGCAAACTCTTCTGCAGGTAAGACCTGAGACAGCGCCTGCAAACTGCAAACGGAGATAAAGATGATCGCCGCAACTACCCACCGACTAAGCAAGTTTTACCCCCTCAATGCGGATTATGGTTTCTTCCACCTTTGCCAGCGACTGGCGTATATCCTCTTGAGTTATCGCCGCCGGTGCAAAGCGGGCGAAGTCACACTTCTGGATAAGAGCGATGATATCCTGGATGAGGTCGTCCTCGGCACTCTTTTCCTGCAGCAGTTCTGTGATGTGTTCCGTTGTCAAGCCATAGGGCGAAATGTTAAACTTGTCAGCTATATATGATGATAGCGCCGCATGAATCTCAGTGTAAAACTCGCTGGCCTGTTCGGTCTTGGCCATAGATTTTGCCTTGGCCAGTCTCTTTTTGGCCACCTTGCCAGCCCGGCGGGAGCGAGCATAGCCGACATCACGGGCAAGTTTCTCCCGGCGTCGGCGGATTAAGACCATTCCGGCCAGCACAATTACCGGGAGGCTGTTCACAATCAAGTACAGTGGGGTAATCAACAACAACCGGCCGATAGGCTTCAGCGAACCGAGGTTCTCTTTTATGTATCGAATATCCCGCGTCTGGCTGCCGATGGTCAGCTCAGGGGTGCTATAGGGTACCTCCGGCGAGACCGCATAGCCTTCCGGTTTTAGAACCCTGAGTGTTATCGGGCGAGTAGAGAGGGTCTTATACTCGCCGAGCTCCGGATCAAAGTAGTTGAAGTTGATAGCCGGTATTTGCAAAGTACCCGGTCGCCGGGGAATGAAAACCTCCTCGAAGACTTTTGAGCCGCCCACCCTGTCATTAAGCTTGGACACATTTTCACCGCTGGATGCTTTGTAAATGCGAAAATCATCAAGTTTCTCAAACACCGGCTCCGCCACAGACTTGATATTCCCGGTGCCGCTTATTTTGATCGTAACCGAAACAGGTTGGTTTACCTCGACTTGTTTTTTGTCGACAGTAGCACTGACTCTGAACTTACCGATAGTTCCTGAAAAATCGGCTGGACGACCCTGTTGAGGCAAAGGTTTGACCTTGACGTGAATTGCCTTGCTGCTTGCAGATACCTGTACGCCGGAACCGAAAAAGTCACCGAAGATATTGAAAGGGTCACGGAAGCGTCTGTCGTGGCTGGCAACCGTAAGACGGATTGTGGCTCGGCCAATCGTCAGGTCGCCGGTTTGAGTGGGGAAAAGAGCATACTTCCGTTCAATCACCTTGTACCGACGGTTGTTAATCTGCTGGAAGTAAGGTGCCTGGTTCCCGAGCACTTCGGACCAAAAGCCGGTGGTGGTCGGTTCAGTCAGCTCGGGACTACCATAATATTGTACGGCAGTATAAAACTTGAGCGAAAGAGTCACCTGCTCATTCACGTATGGGTTTTTCTTATCGACTACCGCCTCAAGGAAATAGTCTTTGCTTTCCCCTGACCCACTCTTAGCACGCTCTTCAATGTATGGCGAGACAGTAGTTCCCGTGCTCACTATAGTCAACTCAACCGGGTTGCCCAAATATCTCTTGTTATTATGCACCACCGCAATCTGGTCAATAGGAAATGTACCTGCCTTTTGAGGGAGTAACATATAACTGTACTTCACCGACGAACTGACTTGACCGTTGACAATGTTGATATTGCTTGACCGCCCCTGGGAATACACCTCAAACATCGGCAGCGATGGCATCTGGGGTGCCGGAAGATTTTGAATTGATCCGGCAACGACTACTTGCAAGGTGGCCTGTTCGTCAAGACCGATGGTGTCACGGTCGAGAGAGACCTTTACTGTTAATTCATCAGCTGCCTGGGAGGCAACAGTAGCTACCACAAACAGTATCCACACTGCAATTATGCCATCTATGCCGCGCCTTACCATCATTTTACACCTTACTACCAATCCTTGCCGGTATAATTTCCTGCTTTTACGTTGCGCTTTATCTTTTTCTGGATGTCCTGTTCGTCATCGCGGAGCGCATTGAGAATTCGCTCGGCATCTTCTTTAGACGTCACCTTTTGCTGCTGCTTTTCCTGTTGCTGCTGTTGTTGGTCTTGGTTTTGTTGTTGCTGCTGTTGCTGATCTTGGTTCTGCTGTTGCTGTTGTTGGTCCTGTTTCTGTTGTTGTTGTTTTTGCTGCTGTTGCTGCTTTTGCTTTTGTTGCTGGGGTTTCATTTGTTCTTTCAGCATTTTCCGGGCCAGTTCAAGGTTGTACTTGGCATCCATATCCTCCGAGTCGATATTGAGGGCATCTTCATAGCTTTTAATGGCGTTTTGGTAATCCTGCATCCTGAAGTAAGTGTTGCCGAAATTATAATGAGCCTTTGCTTCCAGGTTGATATCACTGGTGTTCAGAGCCTTCGAATACTTGTCAACTGCCTCTTCATAGTTCCCATCCTTGTGCAAAGCCCCCGCAATATCATACTGAAGTTCAGGAGATTCCGGCAGGTTAGTTTCAGCGCTGTGGTAAAACTCCAGGGCCTTTTTGTAATCCCCCGTTTTGAATGCTTCGTTCCCCTTTTTTACCAGGCTGATATGGTCCTCGCCGCAAACGTTGGTTGCTATAAGCACAAACATCATCAGTACTATAAGGCCGACTTGGGTCAGGAGATTCACGTGGCTGCGACAGAAATGGCTTGCCACTTCCAATCCGTCATTCCCGCAAAAGCGGGAATCCACCTTCCCCACACTAGTTGAAACAACAATGGATTCTTGCTTCCGGGCTTGTTGAAAAAGTCCCGTTCTCGTCATTGCGAGCGGCAGCGAAGCAATCTCAACTATTGAATGACAACGAGATAGCCACGTCGCTTCGCTCCTCGCTATGACACTTTCTATGTTTTTCAACACACCCTTCCGCAGGAATGACACTATCGCTCTCTTCGCCATTCGCCATCTCTGCCACAGTGCAGTAGGTCGAGTTCCGAATGAAGTCCGCCTTAGTCGGACGAATGAAAAACCCGACAACAGATTCCGGCCCATCTGCCTTCGTCTACTCATGAGCAACACTCCGCTTGGATCTTTTCCTTTCCGGTAGAAAGAATTCACCGACTATCAAAAGTATGGCAACCAGAAGAGGCCATTGGTAGCGGTCATCGTACCTCGTTACGAGAGTGCCCTGTAGCTCCTTTTTTTCCATTTTGGAGATCTCATCAAATATGCGGTCCAGCTCGATTTCGCCTCCGGTGGCATGATAGTACTTGCCACCTGTATTCAGGGCTATCTTCTGTAAAGTAACCTCATCAAGTTTTGATACGATGACTTCGCCGTTCTGGTCTTTTTTGAAGCCGATCTTTTTACCGGAACGATCCAGAATGGGGATAGGCTCGCCTTCCGGGTTCCCTATGCCGACAGTGTAAATCTTTATTCCTTCTTGGCGCGCTTCTTCGGAAGCCTTAATCGCGCCACCCTCATGATCCTCGCCATCCGTCAAAAGAAGCAGAACCTTGTGCTTTTTCTCCTTCTGATCGAAGGCCTTAGTTGCCATCTCAATGGCAGCGGACAACGAAGTCCCTTGAGTGCTCACTGAGGCGTTATCCATCGCTCTTAGCAGAAATTCCGCCGCCGAGTAGTCCAACGTCAGAGGACACTGTATGAACGCCTCTCCGGCAAAAGCCACCAGCCCTATTTGGTCTCCTTTCAGACGGTCGATAATGCCCCGTATTTCCTGCTTGGCTTTTTCCAGTCGGTTCGGCTTCATATCCTGGGCCAGCATCGAATTAGAAACATCAAGCGCAACAACAATATCAATACCCTCTCGTTTCAGAAGCTCTAAGTGGGTGCCGAACTGCAAGCGCGCCGCAGCAACGGAAACAAAACCAAGGGCAAGCAGCAGCAGGATGATTTTGGTAGCCTGTCGGGTAAAGGAGATGTAAGGGGCATTCTTCATAATAAGCGGTAGATCACCGAAACGCCTCATCAGCTTTTTCTTGCGGGCCAATGCCCAGAAAACGAAAACGCCCAGTATCGCCACTCCCAACAGGATCAAAAAGTTAATCGGTTCAGCAAAACGCATACGTATCCTCAGACCTCTACGGCAGTTTCCTGAAGTAAGTGTTAGCCAGCACCATTTCCAGAACCAGCAGCAATAGGCCACTGTAAGTAAAGTACCCAAAGAGCTCGTGATACTGAATATGAGAGGCTATTTTGATCTCGGTCTTTTCCATTTTGTCTATTGTTGAGTATATCTCATCCAGCTCCTTGCCGGAACGAGCCCGGAAGTATTTACCGCCGGTTTTCTTGGCTATTTCTTTCAACGTTTCCTCGTCGATTCTTGTCGGTTGGTAGATATAGCGCTTACCGAATATCGGGTCCTGGTAGGGGAACATGGCGTTGCCCGGTTTGCCCACCCCAATAGTATAAATTTTGATATCAAAGGCCGCGGCCAGATTGGCGGCGGTGATAGGGTCGATCTCCCCGGCGTTATTGTCACCATCAGTGGCCAAAACCATTACCTTGGTTTTGGACTTTGACTCTCGAAGTCGATTCACACCGTTGGCAATCGCCATCCCAATGGCTGTTCCGTCCTCAACTGACCCAAAGTTAACCTGGTCGATAAATTTGAGCAGCACCCCGTAGTCAGTAGTGAGCGGGCACTGGGTATAGGCATAGCGAGCAAAAACAACCAGCCCAATGCGGTCGTTGACACGTCTATTGATAAACTTTTTGATTTCATCCTTAGCGACATAGAGGCGGTTGCGAGGCTTGAAATCTTCTGCCTGCATCGATGATGACACATCCAGCACCATCATGATGTCTATCCCCTTGGAAGTCACCTCTGTGTATTCGGTCCCGGAACGAGGGCGGGCAAAGGCTACCAGAAACAATGCTATGACTGCAACTCGCAAAGCCGTCAGTAAAAAACGAAAACTCTGGCGGTGGGAGCGGCTGGCCCGTTCTACGATTCTGACATCAGAGTATTTTATGGTGGCTGATGTGAATGTTTTCTTTCGGAGATGATAATAGGCTATGACTGCCAAAATAACAGCGCCCACGATAAATATGATCGCTGCTGGAATTGTGACCTTGATAAGGTCGAAAATGTTAAGACTGAAACCTGCGAATTGTATGTTCATCTTTTCACCCCCTCAAGGACATCAGGCACATTGTCCTTTTTACTTTGGGAACCCGCAGCATTGACTATGGCAGTTTGGCGTCGTTCCCAGTCGAGGCGAACCTGTTCGATCATTGAGTAGACAAAGTCAAAGTCAACCTCGGTGTGTTCTTTTTCCGGAACGAGCTTGGCGAACTTGACCAGGTCGCCATGCTGAAGAAATCGGCCCATGTTCTCATGCAAACCATCAGGCGCCGGCTGCTGTTGGAAATGAAAGAGGAACTCCTCAGTCGTCATATCCAAGACATTGATTTCATACATATGGCCCATGTATTCACGTGCAATTTCGGTCAGCTCAATGTAATAATGTTTGAATTGGCCATTAGCAAGGTAGCTTTGCCCCTTAAGCAGTGCCAGACGTTCAAAAGCGATTTCCCATGGTGGGCGTAAATCAAGCGACGCGGCAGCTCTTTTCCTCTTTCGCAATCTCAGCCAAATCAGGACACCGACTATAACCAGTGCCAGTAGTATTACTCCACCCCAGAAATAATAAGGAGTCAAGTTGCGCTTGAACTCATAGGGAGCTTTCAGCGGCCGGATATCAGCTGAGTCAGCACCGGCTGACAACAGCGACTTGACTTTGATTGGTACCGCTTCCGATAGCATGACTTTCCGGCTTGAATCTGGCATGGTAAACATTATCGGGATCGGAGGAATCAGATAGTCTCCCGTAGTGAAGGTACTCAAAACAAACTTGTTGGCGCTTTTTATCCGACCATCAGGAAGCTTCGATTTGATATCCGACTCGTAATCCTTGACATCAAAGGCGCCCAAGTTCGCGCCAAGTGGAGGTGGGACAAGCTCAATTGTAGAGTCATGAGTAATGGTCAGTTGATAGGTAATGAGGTCGCCGATATAGACCTCTGCCCGATCAACCGAGGTTTTGATCTCAATGCCCTTTAAGGATTTGACCGTGTCGGCCTTATTTTGCGCGGAGACTGGACCCGCTATGAACACGATGAGTGCCGTTATAGCCAACCAAAAGAGTACTGTAGGTTGAGTCCCGAATCCGCCTAAAGCGGATGAGAAACCCGTCAGTACCTTCTTCTCTTTGCAAACCCTCCACAAGTTGTGGGCCACCCAGCCGCCTTGTGAGCGGCAGATGTCCACA
>Ga0315543_1002214_pt1 | contig 19239 bp, 31 predicted proteins | sample SalMarSW160210MG_2_FD_203098 | JGI IMG/M metagenome (GOLD analysis project Ga0315543, IMG submission 203098) | Salt marsh sediment microbial communities from the Plum Island Ecosystem LTER, Massachusetts, United States - Salt Marsh Sediment SW1601-210 ...
CCTTCGGTTCTGTTTCATGTTCTCCTCCTAATTCCATATTCATTATAGGAGCAGAACCCGCTCTTAACCACCTGTCCGAATTTTGGGGACCACCTCAGTCATAAACAATTGTGACCTTCACTTACTTCCCCATTCCTATAAAATATTGGGCTGATAATCAGCTCCCATGTAGCGCAGAGTAAGCGCCACGCGCACCCTGTTCGCTAGCCCCTTCGCTGTTAAAAATTACCAGGTTATCCTACAACCCATTCAATAACCTCTCTAAAATGATGAACATAATAACCGGGCAGGTCAGCTATAGCAAAGAATCTCGCATCCTGTACCTCGTCGCTCCCCGGGTTTAATTCTTCATCAGTCACACTGACCAAGTAATTCACTATGAGCATATCTCCATAGACCTCTTTGTCCTCATGCCTCATCACACCAACCAACTTCACTATTTCTCCGGAGACCCCGGTTTCTTCCTTTAGCTCCCTTAAACAAGCCTCTTCTGCTGTTTCTCCAACCTCAATAAAACCGGAAGGCGAAGCCCACATACCTTTCCCTGGCGGTAATCCTCTTTTAATTAATAAGAAATCTTTGTCCTTCACCGCAATGGCCAGCGCCACCGGCAAAGGATTCCGGTAATTAACAAAGCCGCATTGGGAACAATACCTCCTCTCTTTTCCTTCAATCATTCTTATTTGAAGAGCTGTTCCACAAATCGGGCAGAAAACATATTCTTTTATCACTTCACTCCCCTCATTACCTTTGATCTAAAATAGCTTACTTGAGCCCGCTTATTGCTTCTTACAAAGAAAACATCTCCCAGCGTTTCCCTCTACCTCATTTCTCCCTGTTACTCCGCTTTGACTCTTGCCTTCTTTTTGGATTCCAGCATATCAGCAATTTCTCCAATACCCTTAACGTCCATATTAAATTCGTTCCCGGCTAGACCGGCAACGAATATCTCCTTGTTTTCCGGAATGATAGCTATTACCCTCTCTCTATCTATTGAATTCAGGAGTAGCTCTTCTGTTTCTTGGTCAGCAATCCGATTCAATATGTAATAGACAGGCTTATTAACTTGCCGGCCCAGTTCAGATATCTTCTCAGCTAAGAGAATAGATTCTCGAGATGGATCGATGACAACAAGAAGAACATCTATACCCTTTTCCACTCCTCTTCCAAAGTGCTCTATTCCAGCATCGGTATCTGCAATCAGGAATTCCTCGTCCCCTAAATCGAGAATTTCCAGAAACTTTGCAGAAAGGGCATTAATTGGGCAGGCACACCCCTCACCGAATTGATAGATTTTCCCCATCGATAGAAGCTGGATATTTCCTTTCTCAGTTAAGTAGTTCCTAGGTAAGTCATCTAGTCTCCATCTATCCCTCATCTCTTTGGTTTTTTCAAACAGAAGTTTTTTACCCCCAAAGTAATTCATAAAATCTTCAGGCTTTTGCATTCCTAACCGACTATGAAGACCAATATTTGACTCATCACTGTCAATCACCAATACCTTGCTTTTTCTCGCCGCTATCTCTTTGGCTAAAAGGGTCGCAATTGTACTCTTTCCACACCCTCCTTTACCACAGATCAATATCTTCATCTAGTTCTCTCCCTTGATTATTATTCTTTCTTAAACCCCCCGGCGATTTAAGGAATCTACTATTCCTTTCCCCCTTGTTATCTTCCACGTCAACCCCGGCCGAAGCCCCGGCCCCTGCCACCACCACGACCCATACCCCGACCTCGGCCTATGCCTCTTCCCATACCGCTACCTCTACTTAATCCAGGCTGGTAAAATCCAGGGCTAGGACCAAATTGAGGAATCGCTTGCTCAGGAACACTGGCTCCCATAATCTCACACACTTTAGCAGCCACCTCCGGTCCACCACTAACACACCCATAACATGGTGCCTTTCCATCGGCTACTGCCCTGGCAAATTCTCCGCAAGTCTTATATCCACATCGCTGATCATCTAACTTGGGCAAAACCTCATAGATTTTCCTCGTCTTTTCTTTGATATCCTCTTTATCTGCCATCGTCCAGAACCTCATTTATTTTATTACTAAATTAAGCTCCTCCCTGAGCAGACTGGCACTAAAGGACAAGGGGGACGCTTTCCATACATAGGCAGTCTCCATACTCAATTATTAATATTCCAAGATGGCTAGCCACCCGCCCGGCAAAACGGGCGGTCGGGAGGCAAATGCCCCTGGACGAGAAAATGACGCAGGGGCTTCCGGGCAACTGCCTCCTCAAAAAGCTCTTTCAGTTCCTCAGTTGACATGTCCTGACGCAAGGCTTGCTTCACATCTATTTCCTCCTGGGATAACAGGCAGGGAAGCAGTTTGCCACCGGCAGTAAGCCGCAGCCGGTTACACCGGAAGCAAAAATGCTCGCTGATTGGCGTTATAAAACCAACGGTTCCCGTAGCATCAGGAAAGCGGAGGTACCTGGCTGGGCCATTGCCGACGATGGAGGGGTAAGGAACCAGGTTCCCCAGCGCCTCAAGTCGCTTCATTATCTCACTGGCGGGTACGAAATGCCTGCTCATAGTGCTCCCGTGGCTGACAGGCATCAACTCGATAAAGCGCACGTGCCATCCTTCTTCAACGGTCTTAGCCGCAAATTCAGCCACTTCATCATCATTAATGCCAGCCATTACCACCATATTAATCTTGACCGGATTGAGGCCAACCGTTTTTGCAATCTCAATCCCCTCCAAAACTTCGTCAAGATTGTCGCCGAGCCGGGTGATGAGTTTGAACCGCTCGGGGCGGAATGTATCCAGACTCACGTTCACCCTTTTTAGCCCAGCCGATTTCAACTCAGCTGCGTGATGACTCAGCAAGGTGCCATTGGTGGTGAGTGAAATGTCATTTATAGCGTCAATCTTGCTCAGCATGCGTATTAACTCGGACAACCCTGATCTCACCAGAGGCTCACCACCCGTGAGCCTTATCTTGGTTATTCCAAGCTCAGCCGCGGCTCGCGCTACCGCGCAGATTTCCTCGTAGGTGAGAATGTCCTCGTGGCGAACCAGACTGACCCCGCCCTCCGGCATACAGTAAATGCAACGCAGATTACAGCGGTCGGTTACCGAGATTCGTAGATAGCTTATCGGTCGATTAAAAGAGTCATATAGCCCTGTCATTTACATCTTCTCCAATCACCTGTCCCTGTGGTGTTCTAGTCAGCTTGAGATCATTAGCCCACCCTCCAGCCGCTTTGGACAGATACTCAAGGCAGGTTCACAACGCTTCCAGCCTTATTGAAAAAGAAAGCCTCCCCAAACTCCTGAGCCAGAACGCTGGCTGCGGGCAGGTCCGTGCAGTGACACAGACCCAGCCTCTGGATACGAAGCTCTCTTAAAGCATCTATTGTCTGCCACAGCCGCTCCTCAGAGGTATTTATCAGATGCGACCCACCGATGACCGCGTATATCATTTCTTTGCCGGTAAGCTGGCGGGCATGGTACAGGGTGTTGATAATGCCGCGGTGGGCACATCCAAGGATAACCACCAGGCCTGAGTCCGCGTTCACAATGAGTGCCTGATCATCCATAATCTTATCAGGCTGCCAGCCGGTATCTCCCTTGACGAAGAGTTCAGCATCCACCTGCTCAAAGCTAGTTACCATCGGGACCTCGCCGGTGGTCATTATGGAGTCATCTATATTTACCGGTTTAGCTGTGAGATTGAAGATAGCCCCAAGGCTCTCCAACTCGTTCCGCTGGTAAGGAATTCCGATATATCTCTCTGGCTCATCCTTTCGCCGTGCGTATTTGGCCTGCCAGATGTCTGGGTGAGCAATTATCTCTACCTCCTTTTTCATCTTCTGCAGAACTTGCCGCAGACCGCCGGTGTGGTCGTAATGACCATGGCTCAGAACAATCTTTTCAACCTTATTGAGGTCAATACCCAGTGCATCGGCATTGTGGGCAACCGAAATGCTGCTCCCTGTATCAAGAAGCACCGATGTCTTTTCAGTCTCCACCAGGATGCTCAATCCCCATTCAGCCAGCAGGTTACCCCTGCCGGCAGTGTTTTCACTTAAAGTAGTGATACGTACAGACATGCTTTTCTCTCCTTAATGAATAAATTTTACCGTCAACATAATGGCAATACTTCATACATCTGGATACAGGCAACTATACATCCTTGTCTTTATTTATTCCCTCTCCTTCTTCAGGAGTAATCCTACTGAAATCTCCCTGCTCGTCTGTCATAGATTAGTCGACTGTATAGTATCTTTTACTCAACCACATCAGATATCTAGATAGCGTATAAGAGCTACCTCATCGCAATTGGGGAATTTAGGACAGCGGTAGCAGTCAGTCCACACCTTTCTGTCCAACTCCATCTTGTCTATCTGGGAAAAGTTAATTTTCTCAAAAAATGCTGGTCTGTATGTCAGGCAAAAAACGGTGCCAATACCGAGTTGCTCAGCCTCCCTCAGGCAAGCTTCGACTAGTTGAGTGCCAATGCCTTGCTTCTGGTTATCATCGGCTACCGATAGTGATCTTATCTCAGCAAGGTCTGACCAAAAAATATGCAGCGATACACAGGCAATCACTCTCTCGTTCTGTCTAACGACAAAACATTCCCTGATTTTTTCATATAACTCACTCAATGGGCGAGGCAGCATCTCACCCCTATCAGCAAAGTAGTTAATTAACCGATGTATCTGGGGAACATCATTAATTCTGGGTTTTTCTACCCTCAACTTGCCATTTTCCTTATGATCACGACTTGTTCCCTTCTCTTTATCTCCTTCCTCTTGAATTAAATTGCTGGAAGAAATTTCCAATTCTGGTCAAAAAACCTCCTTGACTTCGAGACCCAAGAAAACTTTGATTTCCGCCTCTGCCTCCTCTCCCGCCGGTCATTGTTCCCGATCCTCTCTGAGAGCTTGACTGGCCTCTTCCACCAAAACGCTTGCCTCTACCGTCTCTGGCTCCACTTCCGATAGGGCCTGTACCATCTCCTCTTGGCATTTTAACCCTCCCTCTAATGATAATTTTAAGACTACTTAGTTTTTAGGCTGTTGGCGCGTGAGGTGAGTATCTTCTCTGACGAGGTTAATAGATTGCTCTTCAGTATCATGTCATTAACCTTACACCCGATATCCTTAGCAATAACCGGGCATTTTACCTTGAGCAAGTAGAATATAGGTGCCTTTTCCCCTGATAGTGTTTCGAAATTGCCTTGACCTTTGCTAATGATCAATGGAGCCTTATGATAAATTTCAAGAAATTCTCTTGAGCAAAGGTTTAGAACTGTGCCGGGGGCATCTGAACCACTAGATATAACCCTGGCTATTTTATCTATTCCGCAATCGCGGGCATCTTCAATCAAGGCATCATTGATGATTGGTTTATTTCTCACAACATAGACAATATTCTTTCCCATCTCTTCAATCAAAAGTTTGTCGAATACTATTTCCCCAGCATTATCTCCTAAATAGAGGATTGATTTAGTACTATCTAGAGCTTGCTTAAACTCCGGGTAGTTGAAAACAGCGAAGTTGCTTTTCAGGCAGTTTGCCACTTCCTCTTCAATTTCGAAGGATGCTGGCGCGCCGTAGTCAATGATATTGCCAGCGGTAGCCAACTTTATCGCGGTAAGAAGACTGTCTTCCGAACTTTCAACCATCATCTTAAACCTCGGGTATAGATTTAAAATGAGTTGATTACTGCTTTTTTTAATCTCCCTGAAAGGGTCCTCTTTACCGGTTAATTTATTAACTAACTGGTAAACAGCTCTTCCCATCTCTGGAGGTGTACTATCTAGAGGAAAATCAGGTACTAATTTGGAAACCTCACCTAATATTTTTTTCTGCATATTTTCATCAGCACCGGCAATCCTTGCTGCCTTTAGTGCCTGTGTAAAAAAACAGGGGATACAATCTAAGTACGTTCTCAATGCCGTTCCTTTCCGACCTCGCTTCGCTTTTCCTTTAGCTTATCAATTCTTGCGATGATGCCATCCGTCTTGCTTCTCAGCCCGGTAATGGTTGCCCTCAGTTCGCCCTTTGACACGGGGATCAGTTCTACAATTGCCCCCTGCGGGCAGACATTCAGGCAAATACCGCACTCACTGCACCTGTTTCTGTCTATTTTAGCCTGCGTTGAAAGCAGGGAAATAGCTTGTTGAGGGCAACTATCAGCACACAAGCCACAGCCTAAACATAGGTCTCTTCTTACCTGAAACATAGTTTATCTCTCCAAATTTCTGTTTTGTTCAGCATAATCAAAAGGGACCACATATATACTTTTGCCCTCCTTATGCCCTTTAACCAGTTCACAGTGCCTCAAGGTAGCCAACTGTCTCTGGAGCTCAGCATCCGTAAGTCCTAAGTTTTCAATTATCTGCTCTCTGGTTACCTTGCCTCTTCCTCTGATGAAATCGTAAATTGCCTGCTGCAGTTCAGTTAGTCCCGCGGTCCCCTTAAGTCCCAGAGTTTCTCTAGACCTGGTTGCAGAGTAGACAGCCCAGGGGTCGCATGCTCTTGCCGGATACCGGATATCGATATAGCAGTCTTCACAAAAAACCTTACCCAGATACTGATAGCTATTATCTACAGAGAGCTCACGGCCGCAGCGGTCGCATTTCACTTTCACGTTTTTGTCCCCACAATTATCGTGAATCCAGCATTAGGTAAATAGCCTTGCCTGGGTTCCTCCATGTGATGAACCTTGTCCGGCTCTTGGAAAAGTGTCGAGACAATTCTCTCGGTTACAAAGCCTGCTTGCACCAAGAGCTTTATTACCTCATCACACTTATAGAAAGTAGCGTACCTATAGAAACGGTGGCCCTGTTTTTTCTTCTGCTCGTATAACTTACCCCAGGGGCTTCCCTTTAAAACCAGGCCCAGTACCACCTTCCCGCCGGGTTTTAAAATGCGATGAGCTTCTCTCAGGACTGCCTCAGGAGAATCGACAAAGCAGAGAGTAACTATCAGGAAGACCGTACTAAAGGATTCTCCCTTAAAAAGCTTCTCTTCGCCCTTACCCTGTATAGTGGTTATCCCCCTACTTTTTGCAGTATTTAGCAGTTCAATCGAAGGATCAATTCCAGTTTCTATTCCTAAAGCCCGGGCAAAGCGGCCACTGCCCACCCCTATCTCAATCCAGGGTTTTGGCAGCAAAGATAGGATTTCCTGAAACGCCCGCACTTCAGTTTCAAAGATAAACTTACCGTCCTTCTCGAACCAGGCATCGTAGTCTGAAGCTAGTTCGTCAAAAAGCGATGCTTTAGGCTTGCGAGGGCTGGCCACTTTATTCAATTTCGACATTAAGTTTCCGTTGTTTGGCATATTCTATTCCAGTATTTTTAACCAGAACCAGTAGGAGTTAATATAATCTCTGCCTATGCTAGCTCTAGCCAAATATGGTATCTATTCGTGATTTTCCTACGGCTTCAGGATACGGACTACCTCTTTGCTAGATTGTGGTGAGGGTGACATGGTTTCCTGTTGATTTTTTATTGAATTCATTTTTCCCGTTCTAATATTACTCCTAGTCTTTTAGGATAGCGATATTTTGCCTCTTTGGGGCAATTTTCTAATATAAAATTTTCTTCCCTCGTATTCCGTCTCAATGAGACTGCCATCTTTTATCAATTCTCTAATAGTATCCCAGCCAGCATTAGCCTTTTTTAGAAACTCCGTAACACCCTCTTCTCTCATTGGGTGAACCGAAGTGATGCTAAGTAAGTCATCTTCAACATTACCGGTGAAAGCAAAGGCGTTTCCCTCGTAGCCAATCAGGTATTCCACATTACTTAATCTCTCCGTAAAAATTTGGTACGCCAAATTGATGCTTTTCTCACTGGCAGCGGTTACTGTCTTTACTGCCGGTGGCCTCGTTGGAATGGCTAGGTAGGACTTGTCTGGATTTAGCTCAGTTAGAAAGTCAGTTATCCTTTCAAGTTCTTGCCTATTATCATTTATGTCTTGGATGTGCGGATTCCGGTGAAATCGGCCACTTGTCCGGCCAAATCGGCCACCCTGTAAAAAGGGCTCAGGGAGTGGCACTAGGATGGCTATAGTTTAGCTCAGTTCACTGTCATTAGCAATTGCCTCCTTTCTCTTGTTTTCCGATGTGCTGCTGGGCCTGGTGCGCATGGAATCGCCTCTAAGCTCTATCCGGTAAGCGTTGTGTAACAGCCGGTCGCAGATAGCATCGGCCAGGGTCGGGTCGCCGATGTTAGGATGCCAGTCACCGATAGGACACTGACTGGCGATGATGGTAGCACCTAACTGGTAGCGGTCCTCGATCACCTCCAGGAGGTCTCGCTGTTCCCAGTCCGCCAGTGTGGTGAGCAGAAAGTCATCGATAATCAAGAGTTGCACCCGGCTCAGCCTGGCCAGCGCCTTGAGGTGGGAGCCGTCTCCGCGGGACTGCTGCAGGGTTTCAAACAGCCGGGGAGCCCGCATATAAAGCACGGTATAGCCGGCACGAGCGCCGGCGTTGCCCAGGGCACAGGCAATAAAGGATTTACCGATTCCGGTGGGCCCGCTGATAAGTATATTGCGGTGGGCGGCGATCCACCCGGGATTGGCTAGCTCCAGGATTACCTGCCGGCTTAAGCCACGCGAAGCTCCGTAGTCGATATCTTCCAGTGTCGCTTCCTGTCGAAGCCTGGCCTTCTTCAGCAATCTTCTGAGCCGCAGATTATCACGATGTGTCTTCTCGTCCTGCACCAGCAGTCCGACGAATTCGGCATGGGAGAGCGACGCCTGTTTTGGGTCGGCCAGCCGTTTCTCAAAGCTCTCCGCCAGACCGTGCAGCCTGAGTGAGTGCAGGATGGACATAGTCTGCTGATTAAGCATGGGTTTCCCTCCTTATCATTGATAGTATTCTCTTCCTCGGATGTTCTGGTGTAATGGCAGGCTCATCTGGCCGTCCTTCCCCCGGAAAGACCCGATATCCGGCTGCCGGTCCAGCCCGGCGGTCAGGATAGCCTTCATCGAGCGGTAAGAGCAGGCATTAAACTGAAGAGCCCTCCGGGCCGCCGCTTCGACACGCTCCGGCTCGTAGTGCCGTCCCAGGCTGATAATGCCCAGGCAGGCCCGGTAGCCCTGCTCCGGATAAGTACGGCTAGCCAGGACCTTTTCTACCAGCTGGGCGGTTGAGGCCCCGGTTTTCCCCGCCCAATGGATGAAGCGGGAGGGACTCCACTCGGCGTAACTGCGGTGCTCCGGAGGCATATGTTCCTTCAGAGTAGTATGTTTGCCCCTGAGATACGACCTGGCGTGGGCGGCTACCCGTTCGCCCTTGTGGAAGGCTTCTACCACGGTGGCGGTCAGCCTTACGTCCAATCTCTCACGCAAGAGCTGAAACGGTACACTATAGTAATGGTGGTCCACTTCGATGTGATAGTCGATGTTTACCCTGGCCTTATACCATTCGGCATATTCGTAAGGTCTCGCCGGTAGAGGCAGCGCATTGGGACGGTCTACCGTCTCAAATAGCTCCCGGCGCGATTTCTTCAAACGCCGCATGGGACGGCCGTTCAGACGCTCCAGGCACTCTTTGATGGCGGCATTAAGCTCCGCCAGACTGTAGAAGGTGCGTTTTCGTAATACCGCCAGTATCCACCTCTGGGCAATCAGTACTCCGGCCTCGACTTTAGCCTTATCCCTTGGTTTCCGGGGACGTGCCGGCAGCACAGCGCAGCCGTAATGCTCCGCCATGTCGGTATAGGTGGGATTTAACTCCGGCTCGTATTTGCAGGCCTTGCTGACGCCGCTTTTAAGATTGTCCGGCACCGGCACCCGGGGGACACAGCTGAAATACTCTAACGCCCGCCTGTGGGAGTCAATCCAGTCCGGCAGGGTCTGGGATAGAGTCGCTTCGGCGTAGGTATAGTTGGAAGCTCCCCAGACCGCCAGGAATAGCTGGGTGAGAATCAGCTCGCCGGTTGCCAGGTCAAGGATAGATAGCCCGTCAGAGTAATCAATGAAGGCCTTTTCCCCGGCCCGGTGCTCCTGACGCATAACGTAATCCAGCTTGCCCCGCCAGCACCGGTAAAGATCACAAAACTGGGAATACTGGTAGCCGTCGGGATGCTTTTCCTTGTACTCCAGCCACAGCTGGACCATAGTCAAATTGAATTTACGGTAGGTGCGTAGCTGGCTGTAGATATATTCATAGTCCGGCGCTGGGCGCTTGACCGATCTGGGAATACGTTTGACGGGGAAAAGACACTCCTCAATCTGAGTGTCAGTCAACCCCAAGGCTTCCGGCCAACTGATCCCGGCCGCCTTAGCCTTCATGAGATAGTCCGCCACCGTGCTCCGTGAGACCTGACAGCTTCGGGATATCTCCCGCTCGCTTAAATTACAATTATATTTTAAGCGCAGGACTTCTTTGATCTTGCGCATGGGTAACCTCCTGTTCGCCATTCAATCACCTCCTCGGATGATTTTATGGCATTACGTTACCCAGCGCCGCTCCCTACTCTGTCCTTCAGACTACCCGGCAGGGGTGGCCGATTTGCTCCGGTAGGGTGGCCGATTTCGTCCGGAATGGTGGCCGTTTTGCTCTGGAACATGCATTGGATGAGCATGCTCTCAGTTACCAACTCACCCTCAAAAATATCACTGAACTTGAGCAGTCCATTCAGAATTTTATCAAGGCTCAATAATTTCTGCGGTCGGTCGATTTGGTGCCAGATCTCTCTGCTTACCGCATCTACCTTTAGTGATACCCAGTCGGCTTTTTGTAAATCTTGCCTGACATCCTCACGCCAGATGAGAGATGCATTGGTAATAACCGCAATTTTTATGCCAAAAGATTTTATAAGTTCAATTTCTTTGCCCAGATTGGCATCCAATGCAGGCTCACCGTCAGGAACAAAGGCCAGGTAGTCTATTGGCTCACCCTTTTCTCTGACTTGCTCAAGTTTATCCTTAACACTATTAGCTATTTCCTCTGGTTCATAGAAGTGTTCCCGCTCAACCCGCATGTTCATAGTCTTCCCGAGCTGGCAATAAACACAGGAATAGCTGCATATCTTGGGGGGAATGTTATTTATTCCCAGGCTGTGCCCTAATCGTCTGGATGGAACTGGCCCATAGATAATGGAATCCACAACTTTTCTGCCTCCATATGCCATACTCTTGTCACCACCGTTGACAGCGCCGCCATCCCTGCTGACGTTTGCAGCCCCATGACTTTCGGTAGTTAGAAGCACTAAAGCTAAGACCCATATCAGCAATCCTTTGTAACATTTCTCTCAGCAGGTCTATGTCTGCCGCATCCTTGGGGGTATCGTTGATTATTATTGTTCTCCGCGAGTAACCTGGCCAATCCAACAAGCGGTCATATTGCCACCTCTTTTTCTCATCACCGAGGATCTCATAGGCCTGATTTATTTCCTTGAACTTCTCCTCGGCTTCTTTGATATTGCCCGGGTTGCGATCAGGGTGATAGCGAAGAGCCAATTGTCGGAATGCCTTCTTGATTTCCTGGTCATTTGCATCTCGGCTTACGCCAAGCGTATGGTAATAGTTACTCTGCCACATATTTTTTTAGCCTTAATATTTATCGAACATTCTTCCTGTAGCTAAACTTGTCTTTTCAAGTAATCTTCAATGGCTGCTTTGAGTGTATTTGCAGCCAGGAGGGCGCAGTGTTTTCCTTCCTCCGGTAATCCGTCCAACGCAGCTAAAATATCTTGTTGTCCAATCTTTTGAGCCTCGCTGATAATTTTCCCTTTACACATCTCAGTAACCATGCTGCATGAAGCAATAGCATTGCCACAACCGTCAGTTTTGAAGGCAGCATCGGCAATACTTCCATCATTTATCTTGAGCCAGATTTGCATAGTGTCACCACATGGACCAGTTACACAGGCAAAGCCATCAGCATTCTCCATATCTCCTAGGTTTCTTGGGTTTGTCGCATATTCAAGGGCTATCTTGGAATAGACAGCCTTCATTTCCTCTTTGGTGGAATTTTTATACTGTTCCCATTCGCATGTCATTAAACTATCTCCTGTATTAACTACCCTTTTCCGAAATTGCCTTAGCGATGGCTTCCCCCAAATTGTTCACGATATCACCATCGTAACGCTCAATATCTCCCGCATCACAGAGCTTGGCCATCTCCGGATCTATCGGGATTTTCCCTAAGAGCAGCGCATGAGCTGCTTTTGCCATCTCATCTCCGCGGCTCTTACCGAAGATCTCAATCCTCTTATCTATCTCCGGTACATATAGGTAGCTCATGTTCTCCACTACTCCGAGAACTGGCTTGTCCATTTTCTGAGCCATATTCACGGCTTTTCTAACAATCATGTCAACCAGGTCATGCGGTGTATAAACGATGATTACCCCTGATATTGGAAACGACTGCATTACGGTCAAGGGAGCTTCCGCTGTACCGGGAGGCAGATCTATAACCAGATAATCAAGTTTGCCCCATAGGACATCATTCCCAAATTGCTTGATGGTGTTTGAGATGAGAGGACCACGCCAGATGACCGCCTCATCCTCACTGGCGAGAAGCAGGTTGATTGACATTACGCTAATTCCTGACCTGGATGGAACCGGCAGGAAACCACTGTCGCTTCCGGTTGGTCTGTCATTGACGCCAAACATCTTAGGAATACTGGGGCCGGTGATATCAGCGTCTAGAACGCCTACTTCATATCCCTGACGCCTCAAGGCAATTGCCGTAAGACCGGCTACCAGTGATTTGCCCACACCACCTTTCCCACTCATCACAGCGATGATATTATCAATTTTGCTTAAATCCGCTGGTTTAGCATCCGCAAAGGCTATCTCTACTCCTTTTACTTCAGGCAGTTTATCTATACTTTCCTTTAGCTTGATTTTAACCCACTCCTGAGCATCGTTGCTCAGTGCTGCCGAAGCCACTGTGACTTTGACCTTATGATCTGAGAGAGCGACTTCTTTAATCAAATTTAGATCATTGATACTTCGTTTAACACCGGGAACCAGTACCTCCTCACCGGCATTTCTTATTTGTCCCTCAGTTAGCATAATTTTCCCTCCTATATCAGTTTCTCCAGTTATTGTGCTTAGTTGCTAAATTGGCCATCCTAACCAATCAAAGACACCAATTATTTTAAGCCCCATATAGAGCATTACCGCGATAAATATCCACTTCAATTGCTTGGCCGGAATACGATGGGCTGTTCTGACACCAACCTGGGCCATAAGAACACTGGTATCTGCCAGAGCCATACATGACCAAATATGCACATATCCTATAGAGCCAGCCGGTAACCCGGTAACTCCCAAGCCATTTACGACGTATCCGATAACACCGCCAATACTGGTGAATATCGTCATGGCAGTTGAGGTGCCCACAGCGTTATGCATTTTGAACTTTAGCGCCAGTACCATTACCGGAACCAGCAGTACCCCGCCCCCGATACCGACAATACCAGTTACAATACCCATCGGGATGCCTCAGGCAACCCACAGCCAGGAACTATTCTTCGGCTCCTCCTCAACTCTGGGTGGCGGTGTCGTGAGCATTCTTATCCCTCCAGCGAGGATGATAACCCCGAACGTAATCTTTAGTGCTGAGCCGGGGAGATGCGAGGCGATCGTGGCTCCGCCAAACGAGCCAATCATTCCACAAATGCCCAGAACAATACCTGCCTTCCACCACACCGCTTTTTCCCCGGCTGTGACCCCAGGCACCACTTGCTGCTGTGGGAAGGACAACAAGCAGATTTGTTCCAAAGGCTACTTTTATGGCTACATCTGCTGGAACGCCTATAGCTGTGTATATCCAGTACTGAACGGGAATCATAATGAAACATCCACCCACCCCCAGAAGTCCACTGGCAAAACCAACACCCGCGCCTGTAGCCAGGAGTGCGATAATATAATTCGATAGCATTACTTTATGTCCTTTGATCTAGTGGTCACATATATTGCTACCTGAAGCTAAAACGCCATTTAGATAGCTCATTACCGCTTTCTCCGGGTCGCTTTCCTCGGCTCCTATGATAACCCCAATGCGGTTTTGCTGAAACAAGTTCTGGGCACGAGAGCCCATGCCTCCAGCAATGACCAGGGAGACGCCTTTTTCTGTAAGCCAACGGGGAAGAAAATCTGGCTCATGTCCTGGTGAAGAAACAAATTCCTTTTTCAGAATCTGCTTTTTCTCTTCGTCAACATCAACTAAGGCAAACTGCTCGCAATGCCCAAAATGCGTCGCCACTGAATTTCCACTCATAGGTACTGCATATTTCATTAGTTATAAACCTCCCAGTTTGTTACATTTCTTAACATGCCTATAAAGCTTTTAAAACATTAGACACTATGTTCCAAATTACATTTTCTCAAGCAAGTACCTCGGCAACTTTATGCCATAGCGATTTTATCTCTTGCGCAACCCTGCCATCGGAATATTCCACCACTGATAGCCCTTTTACCATTGCCTCGGTAACAACATTGTCAAAGGGTATTTTAGCGGCTACCTCCACTCCCAATTTGAGGCAATAATTTTCAATCTGGCGAGTATTATCTTCATTAAGATCGTACTTGTTAATACAAACCAGCGCGGGAACACCAAAATGATTACAAACACCGAGCACGCGTTCCAGATCATGAATTCCCGATAGAGTTGGCTCGGTAACCAAAAGGGCCAAATTGGTTCCGGATAAAGATGAAATGACCGGGCAGCCAATACCTGGAGGCCCGTCGCTGATGATGTAATCAAGCTTACCCTGCTCCGCAATCTCTTTAGCATGCTGCCGGACCAGAGCTACCAGCTTACCGGAGTTTTCCTGGGCTATCCCCAACCGGGCATTAACCAGCGGGCCGTATTTAGTGTTGGAAATAAACCATTCCCCTGCTTTGCATTCATTCATTGCAATTGCTTCAACCGGACACACATGCGAACAGAAGCCACAACCCTCACAGGAAATGGGGTCAACCCTGAAGTCACTAATGGCGTCAAAGCGGCATACATCCTGACATAGGCCGCACTGAATACACTTGTCTTCATCGATAACGGCAACCTGCCCGCTCTGGAACTCATTTTCCTCTTTAGACGAAGGAGAGAGTATTAGATGTAAGTCGGCAGCATCAACATCACAATCGGCCATTACCTTGTTTTGGGCGATAGCGGCAAATGAGCCTACAACGCTGGTCTTACCCGTCCCTCCCTTACCACTTAGAATTACTATTTCCTTCATTTACCACCTCTCCAATCTTATCAAAAAGTTCAATAAAGCTGTTTTTAAATTGCGGCATTCCTTCAACTAACGGAACACCCCGAGAATAGAAACTGGCAATACCGGTATCCAAAGGAATAGTCAACATGATTGGTAAATTCTCTCTAAGACAATATTCCTCTGTTTTCCCATCACCTACACCAGCACGGTTGAGAATGATGCTACATGTTATACCAAGCTGCCTTACTGTTTCTACCGCGAGAATCAGGTCATTTAGCCCGAAGGGCGTGGGCTCGGTTACCAGCAGGCAGAAGTCACTATCTTTGACTGCTTCCACTACCGGACAGGATGTTCCGGGAGAAGCATCGATGATAGTTACCTTATCCTTGTCGATCAGACCTTTCACTTTTCTGATAATAGGTGGCGCCATCATCTGGCCGACATCAAGCTTGCCATGAATAAAGTCTAAGCCATTTGCATTTCCCGCCTCTATTACCCCGATGTTATTCGCTACCTCGGAAATAGCCTTTTCCGGGCAAAGATAGCTGCAGGCTCCACAGCCATGACAAAGCTCTGGGAAAACGAGTACTTTTTGCTTGGTCACGGCTATAGCATTAAAAGCGCAGATCTCGCCACACTTACCACAGTGGGTACACTTTTCCTCATCCACACTTGGCACCGGTATAGAAACCGCTTCACTGCGGGTAATAGTCGGCTTCATAAAAACGTGATCGTTGGGTTCTTCCACATCACAATCAAGAAGCTGTACATCGCATGTATCTTTCAGGGAGAGGGCAAGGCTGGTCGCCACCAGGGTCTTACCCGTTCCCCCTTTACCACTGGCAACGGATATTATCATCTTATACTCTTAACCTCTCACCATCTTCGTTCCGCATTTAGTGCAGACACACTCTCCACCGGGTCCGGCTCCAGATTGATTGCCCTCCATCCGACCGCCGCCTTTCCCTCTGCCAAAACCTTGTCCATCACCTGCCCCGCCGCCTCCTGACAGTCCGGTTCTATCTCCTCTAGGCATTTGTCTGCCTCCTTTAAATATTCATGTTCTTACTTCTGTTTTTCCCCCAACTCCTCGATACGGTGCTGCATTTCAGCTAGTTGCTGGACTAGTTCCTGTGATTGGTTTTTAAGGGTTTCCTATTTCTTCCTCTGGACTGGAGGTTTGCGGTGTTGGGGTAACTGGAGGCATCATTCCACCCCCCATACTTTTTCCCATGTTCCTACCTCTACCCATGCCTCTGCCCATACCCATACCACGACCTGTGCCCATACCACCGGCGCTACTTCCACCAAAGCTCATGCCATAGTGGTCTCATTGGGCTGCTGGGTCACTGAAAACGTACCTAACTTGTATTCCTCAATAGCATCGTCTACCTTACCTGAGACTCCGGTTACTACCTTAAGCCCGGCAGCGGACAATACCTGATAGGCATTGGGACCACAATTGCCGGTGAGGATTGCCTCTACCCCTTTACTGGCAATCATTTGGCCTGTGGAAATACCAGCTCCACCAGCAGCCATTGCATTGGTATTATCCAGAACTTCAAACTCCTTTGTTTCCAGGTCGACAATAATAAAATACGAGCAACGTCCAAAGCGAGGGTCAACTTCAGCCTCAAGGGTTGACCCTGTAGCTGATATGGCAATTCTCATATATCACTCCTTTTTACAAAAATCCAGCGAGAATCCCCCCAGCTTGCTGCAGGAATGAATCACAGTGTAGGGTGGTCTCGCTTCCTCCCTTCCCCATAATGCCCTCCACAGCAAGCTGGGGGGCATTTACTAACTTTTTTTGGGGCTACTGCTTAAACTTCATTTCCCAATTGTTGAATCCTAGACTCTATTTGCTCCAGCTGACCTCTCATCGCCTGAGCCTGGTTCTTCAGGAAATCAAGCTCCTGCTCACGGGTCATCTGGGGAGCAAAAGGTACAGCACCGGGAACTGCTGGGCCTGCTCCATAGTATGGATAACCATATCCCCTTCCTTGAAAAGCTCCGTACGGGCGAGAAGCTACCCCTATTCCCCAAGGGCTGCAAAAACCTCTGCCACCACCTGTCATTGGGCCCATCCCACGAGGGCCGGTACCATTAAATCCTGGCATATTCTACCTCCTTTAGTAGATTATTTTTTACCTTTCACTTTCCAGACTATGCATCCTGGTCTCTATCTGCTCCAGTTGTTCACTTATGGCCTCAGCCTGGTTTCTAAGGAAGTCAAGCTCCTGCTCCTTGGTTACTTGCGGGGCGAAAGGAGCGTTACCAAAAGTGGGTGACGCTGCTGCATAAGGATGGTATGATCCCTGCCCGACACCAAATCCCGGGCTAGCTGGATAGGGAGCCTGCTGGTATGGCCATTGTGTCGGTGCTCCCATTGCGCCGCTGAGGAAATACTCGTGCCTTGGTAGCCCCCCTCTACCTATGCCCACATAGGGCCAAGGGGGAGAACTTCCACGGAAGCCAAACCCCATACCCCCTCTGAAACCGAAGCCTCCGCCTCTTCCTCTACCAAATCCGTTAGGCATATTTCACCTCCTTTAAAGATTTAATTTATGGCTCTACCACCACTGGTATCGATAAGGTGTAAACCAGCGCCAGCCGCGCCCACGACCCCAGCCGCGACCCCAACCACCTCGCCAGCCACCCCACCACGGCCACACCGAATAGTTGGCGCCAGCGTAGGGATAGGCATAGGGCGACACATAGGCCCAGCCAGCGGATCCCATTCCGAACGGCATATTGCTCACCTCCCCTCTGCTACTTGTTGTTTAGTATCGGTCACGTTATTTGACAACCGCCGCTGGCACTCGGGGCAATAGCCTACCAGGCGCACCTCAGCGTCGGTGATCTTAAATCCTTCCTCTCTACTGATTCTAGACTTGAGCTTCTCTGCTGATGGGCACTTAAACTCAAATATCCGGCCACAGCCCAGGCACACTAGATGGTGATGCTTGGATCGAGGAGTGGTTTCATAATAACGGCGCATTCCATCGAATTGGTGCTCTTCTACTAGCCCTAACTCTTTGAACAATTGCAGGCTGCGATATACTGTGGACAGGCTGATGCTGGGAGACCTCTGACGAGCCTGCTGGTAGATTTCATCAGCATCAAGGTGCCCCCTAGCCTGCTGGATAATTCTCAGGATCAGCTGACGCTGCTCTGTAATGCGTCGACTTAATTTCTCATCAATATTGCTTTGCGTCTCAGTCAACTGACTTGCCATTGTAAAAATCCTATCGCCCTCGATTACGCTTATGACTAATCTTCTTCAAGCCTGAGTCTTCCATCTGTCGTGTTCCTGAGCTATTATTCTCTGTCAAGGCATCTGACCCCCATCTCGCTACTTGCGCTTCACTGGTCAATAGGGTTAGGGCTTTTACCAACTTATACTTGACCACCTTTTGCACATCATCAGGATCGCTTGAAGAAACTGTGTCCGACTTTGCCGTGCTCCTTAGGAGTGCTTGGTAAGCGTCTGCCAAACTCCCAACTGCATCCTCAGAGAATGCCAGCAGTTCCTCCCATGAAGAATGTAAGCCCCTGGCTCTCATTTCTCTGGCTACTAACTCTAATTCTGCTTGCGTCACCATATCTCCTTTTTATCCTTACCTTACTACCAGCACAAAAGCTTCATCGAATACAGGTAGGATCCCTCTACCAATTACGTCCTCCCTCTACGGTGTCTTCCTGAGCTACCCCTGCCCCAGCCTGGTTGCCAGGGCCAGATAGGCATTACGGTTGGAGTGTTACAGGTGGGACAGGACTGAGTAGGCGTGTTTATCATTGCTTCAAACGGCACATCCCATTCGTGACCATTAACACACATGAAGCGGCGCGCCGCCATCTCGAAGTTGCCTCCCTCAATCCTTATTGCTTTACCGTTAAGCAGAGCATCAGCTATTTTCTGCCGGGCCGAATTTAAAACACGGGCAAAAGTAGTCCGGGAGATATTCATCCTCTGAGCGCATTCTTCCTGCTCCAATCCTTCAAAGTCCTTGAGGCGAATCGTTTCTGCTTCCTCAATAACAAGGCATATTTCTTCCGATTTATCAAGGCGTACGCCGGCAG
>Ga0315543_1002217_pt1 | contig 19231 bp, 38 predicted proteins | sample SalMarSW160210MG_2_FD_203098 | JGI IMG/M metagenome (GOLD analysis project Ga0315543, IMG submission 203098) | Salt marsh sediment microbial communities from the Plum Island Ecosystem LTER, Massachusetts, United States - Salt Marsh Sediment SW1601-210 ...
CGGCCATGGTGCAGATGTTCCCGGTGCAGGTGGCAATTCCTAATCTTGTCGGAGGAAGGATTGAGGAAGAGCTGCCAGGGGTGGAATTCATGCTGAACTCCGTGCTCCTAGTCGGCTGGAATGGCAACCTCATTGTCACGGCTACTCTGGCAGGCGTCATAGTAGCTGGGGTACAGATCTCCGCAGAATTAGCCGAGAAGTGATAATCCAGGAGGTGAGTCATGGCTGACGAATTAGCGAAGGCACTGGCCGATGCTAAAAAGAAGATGTTCGGTAATCTCCAGCCCTCCGGCGGCAAAACCGTTGTGCTGGTCAAAGGTGACGCTAACTTTAGATCGCCGGACAAGAATGTTGAGATAAGGAAGGTTAGTTAGTGTCCACCAAGGTGATAGGTCCTAAAGAAGTCACGGGCTTTATAATTATAATTACGGCTCTATCAGCACTTGGGGGATGGATGCTAGCCAGGAAAAGGTAGGTAATATTATGATTCCAGAGATAATAAACTATCTATTAACCTTAACCTACCCCGATAGCGACCCCAGGCGTCTCCAGCCTATTTGTTACATGGGTGCCTACCAATTGATAATTCCGGTGTTCCCAGCCGGGCAAACCATGAATCTGGTAGGCGGCCCTCTCCATGGTGTCTATGCATGGCTGGACTACAACCTGCAATTCGGTTCTGATATGGTACCCAATGTATTTGCTGCTACCGGTACTCAGTATGGCAGTACCACTTATAGTGGTGTGCTCACGCAGCGATTTCTGAATGAATCGCATCTGCATTTTGTACTGGTTACCGACCAAGAGCCATCCACCGCATCCATAAGCAATATCAGCCCTTTGGCTCAAAGGTATGATGCCTATGGTGAATACCTTGTAATAAGTTCGCCCCAAGACATGGAAGTAATCAGCGATGCCTTACGGCGCCTACATACATCTCAAGAGTCCGAGAGGCTGCTACAGCAAGCCGATTACCTCCTTGGAATAATGAGTGGTCAACCAAGTGAACCTCGGCCACCCGTAGGAGGTAACTGATGGCTGTATTGATACAGGCACCTTCGATTATATTACCGATTGTAGCAGCGCTTGGCATAGAGACTGAAGTGGTTGCTGATCTAGTGGAGCATACTTCCATCGAGTTTCCCGTAGAGTACCTGCAGGAGAAAGAGATCCACATCGTTGCCACCGAAGTGGTGGCCTTTGGAGTCCCTGGTGGTCTCCAATGCTGGGTTGAGCTCTCGCCGATTCCAACAGTTAATAATCTCATGTGGCCGGCACCATTGCCGGCAGCGGCTGCTTACTGGGCAGCCATTGGGGGCGGAGGTGGCGCTATAGCACCGATAGCGCCTCTGGTTGAGGTGGGCACGGGTGTAACCGGTACGGTACACAGTATTCTGATACCGTGGGCTATTCACTCTGCCTGGGCTCGTCTGGTGATACAGACACCTGTTTCGGCAAATGTTGCCACGGCCTTCTGGATCGTTCAGGCTATATTCAGTGGGGCTAGTAAGTGAGGAATATAAATTAAGAAAGCGGCAACTATAGGCGTTTTAGCCGGCATGGGAGTTATAGCCGGTAGTGTCCTTCTGGCTACCCGGGCAAAAGGTGCTCCTGAAGAGCCGGAAACGCCCGGACTAATCCCCTCTGTCGATGATATTCTGGCATCCCGGACCATGGGGGAGCTTGAGATATGGTACATGTATATAGGCCAGATCTACTTCACCGGGCAGATTAACCTTGAAACGTACGAGACTCTTTATCAGGCCTATGTTACCAGATTCTACGAGTTGACAGGAGCTAGCCAATGAAAGTTAGTACAAGTGGGCTAAGGCAAGACTCGCCTTCTCGACCTCTGCTTCAGGCATTTATTTCATATCAGGGAATAACTGATGGCGCCGGTGCTGCTTCCGGTCTGACCCTCGTATGCGGTAACCTGGTAAATGAACCTTCTTATGACGGGTTGCTTCTAAAGATAAGGTCGGGAGAAGCCGCAGGCCAAGTCAAACCGATATACGTCCAGGCTGGAAATACCCTTACTTTCGCCACACCATGGACCGATGCCGCTGGGGCAGTAGTACAGATACCGGCTGGCACGCTATTCGACATCCTCTCTATAAGCAGCGGTGGCGGCGGACCTACCCCGGCTCCGTCTGAAGGACTCTCCTATTATGGGGTTGTTGATGCGGTACCCGGCGCCAACCAGTTCACCATAGGTTCATTGGCTGGTCTCGGTGCCGGTAAATTCGCTGATGTAACCAACCCGTATTATGTCTTTGTCCTGCGTGATGCTGGAGGATTGAGTGCCGCTCCGCAGGGTGAGCAGTTACCGGTAACGGTCTATGTGACAGCAACCGGAGTATTTACTACAGCAGCCTTTACCGCTGCCATCGGAGTCGGTGATGAGATTCTCATTCTTCACCCAGATGTAGCCGCAGTGCTGGTCATTCTGGCAGCCTTGGGAGTTCCTGCAATCGACTCCGTAGTTAATCTTCTTATGCGCGATGTCGTTGGAAACAAGGCCGACACCGCCGACTATACCGCCGGAGCACTTACAAGTTCACTGATCAGACTGGTAAAAGGCATACTCGGTGTAAATGTAATCGCTGAAGGCACACTCACTACCGATTCGATGACCATTCCTGCCGATACCGGGCGAACGGAGGGGAACGAATACTTCAAGGGTTGTATTCTGATGCCTCTTACAGGTGCCGTTGCCTTCCAACCGCGTCCGATAAGAGCATTTACTACGGTCACCGATGTTTTTACCTTAGATGAGCCCTTCACTGCCTTACCCGGTCTTGTCGATTATGTTATTCTGGCCGCCGATTACCCAGTGCAGAGGCTTATTGACATCTTCAATATAGTCAATGCCATGCTGGTGACCACCGAAACAGGCGGCACCATAACAACAAATGGCGCGGTTCAGAATGTCTATATCAATAATGCGCCAGCCGGCGTGTACGAACCACTAGCAATCACACTCGACCTAACAGGCATGACTGCTGCTGAAACTATTGTGGTTACATTGTCTTACCGAAACGGCCCAGGGGCTGCTATGGTAGTGTATGACCAGGTTACTTATGTTGGTGTTCAACCGGTAGGGAGTAAGGGAGTTATTATTGACCTTATTCCTAACAGGTATGGTGTGCTGGTTACATTACAGGCCACTGCCGGTGGCCCGATTAATATTGTTTGGGATGCAATTTATAGAGGTTAGATAATGCCAGCAGTAGGATTTGATAAACTAGCCATAGATAGAGATTTACTACTGGGCTTGCCCTTTAAGGAAGGCGCTGGGTTGATAACCCATGACAGAGCGAAGCCTCACCATCTGCTAACCCAGAATGTTCCAGGTGGCGGTTCATTCGCTTGGGGCAATGTGATAAGTGGATGTCCATATCTACAGTTTATTCCAATTGGAGGGGGAGCAACTGACGGTGTATATCTTGACTGCCCTGCTGCCGATTCAGTTGATATGAACTTCACTTCTGAGGACTACTCAATAGGTGGGTGGATTAACTGGGGTATCGGTACCAGTCAGTCCGAGATAATAATAGGGAGATATAGAACAGAGGTCGATGGTTGGGACATATACCTTAACGGTGTCTCAAATACCTTATCGCATCGTCATCATCATTCGAGCTTGGGTGCAGGCAACTTAAAAAGTGAGTGTTTCTCTGCCGGGTGGATTCCGGGAACATGGGATTTCTTTGGCGTATCAAGGAGCGGGCTTTATCCAGTTCATTACAGGAATGGATTACCTCTCGTAATGGATTACGGTGGGCTCACAATGCTTGACCCCGATACCGCTAATAGAGATGTGGTAATGGGGGCAAGAGCCGTTTCATTAGACGCCAACTGGTATTATGACTATATGTGGAATATTCGAGTCTGGGGAAGATGTTTATCAGACGAGGAATGGAAATTCCTTTACGACCGTGAAAGGCATTGGTTTGGAGTGTGAATTATGTCGCCAGGATTTGACAATTATGTGGTGAATCACAACCTCTTGCTAGCATATCCTTTCAGGGAGATGACCCCTGGTATAGCTGCTGCTACGAATGGTGAGATTGTTCTCGATAGAGCTAAACCACATCACCTTGGAACACTGGATATCAATGGTACTGGTGCCATGAACTGGGGAGCAGTGGCTAGTGGATTTCCTTACCTGGAGTTCATTCCAACATTGGGAGTGGCAGCCAACTGGACCTGGGTGGAAATTCTAGCCGCTGCCGCCGCCGACCTTGATTTTACCACCGAAGATTTCAGTCTGTTAGCTTGGGTGTATCTTGACAACCTTGCCGCTGTCCACACCATTATGTGTTACGGGGCGCAAGACGTAGCAAATGGTGGAGGTTATCAGCTTACTGTCAGTCTAGCCACACCAGCGAGGTTAACCTTTGCAACTTGTCAAACAACAACTCTCCAGTCAATTATCAGTGCTGCTGAGATAAGCGCCGCCGGTTGGTATCTTGTTGGAGCTACCCGCACCGGAACAGTTGGGAAAACCTACATAAACGGACAGGACAGGACTGATTCGGCTGATGATATTGTGAACCCAGCCACTCAAACCGAGCCGTTTCATATCGGTGTGAGGCAAATAGAGACAAGTGGTGTAGGAATAGATTACGATACGCCACATGAGGGCTATATAGCATATCCGAGAGTCTGGGGAAGCAGATGCCTCACCGATGAAATTATGCTAGAAATATGGAACAACGAGCGTCATTGGTTTAATTTATGAGGTAAATTATGGCAGGAATAGATGAAATAGGCAGATTAATTGAAACGGTAAACTCACTCAGAAGCAACATCGGCACAAAACCTCGACAGAAATGGTATGTAGACCAGACAAATGGGGGTGCCAATTTTGACGGGCTCTCTCGTATAAGTGCTTTTTCTACTATTGGTGCTGCGGTTAATGCCGCAGCAGCCGGGGATATTATTCATATTGCTGAGGACACCTATGATGAGGCAATATCCATACCAGCAGGTAAGACTGGACTCCAAGTTGTCTGTGAACCTGGTGTTTATCTAATTAACACGACTCCGGGTACAGTTGTAGCTATTGCTGCTGCTGTTGTCTACTGGGAGGGTGGCATAATTGAAACTAACGGGCAGACAGGCATGGAAATAAATGGGCAGTGGTTCACTGGAAAAGACATCAGGGTGTATAACTGTAATATTGGCTTTGATATGAATAGTGACCATCCGCTACTGATAAATTGCCGCACCAATGAAACCGCTGCCTCTGGCTTTGATATAAGTGAAGATAGCGGTTATTACATTAATTGTGCTTGTCATGGTGTTGCTGCCAGTCGCGGATTTTACCTTTCACACACTAATGCCCATAACAATATATTCAAAAAATGTTCTACGCTTGGTTGTACGGCTGCTGGGTATGAGACAGTGGCAGGCGCCGATGAGAACCTCTTTTCCTTCTGCTCGCAAAGCAGCCTATGCGCTGGTCCTACCGATGCTGGTGCCAACAATACTTGGGCACACCATGTTGAAGATTCCCAGATAACTGCTGGCAATACAGTTCAGGAAGACCTCAGTGGTGTCTATACTAGGATGGGTGCTCCAGCAGGGGCAAGCGTTTCTGCGGATGTAGCCATAATAGATGGCATTGTTGACAATATTCTTCTTGATACCCAGATAAGGGTAATCCAGTCAGGAGCACAGGCAATCCTAGCTGCTGCCACCGAGTGGCTTCACATAGATAGCGGGACAAACGGTGCTGAAATACTCAGTATAGCCATCGCTGGTATAAATGGGCATGATTGGACACTCGCCACCTATGTCCCCTCCGCCGATGCGGTAGCTGCCCCAGCAGCTGATGATAAGCGAGATACTATAGCATATCTGGCTGCTGATACGGAGGGCGGTCTACTAAAGCCCTTTGCTATACCTTTCAACTGTTACCTCCAGTTTACCAATGATGGCGCTAACGATGATATAGACCAAGTGACAATAACATATCGAAGTAGGGGCGTACTGACGCTCACATGGGGGCCGTAAATGCCAGTAGAATTTCCTAGAGGTTCGGTAACATTAGATTTTGCTAAAAGTGCTGCGGCTGCCACCGAGAGCTTTGAGCGGTATTACGTTGCGGACTTGGCAGGCGCATGGACAGCATATACCCCTGGTGATGAAGGTATGTTTTCTACCGTACTCGAATCATCGGATTTATATCCAGCACTTCAAGATGGAGGTGCTAACTGGAGAGGAATCACAGCAGACGCTATATTATTTGGCCATGTTGCTTTAATCGGCGATGGCGGAAACTTGCAGTGGTCGAATGGAAATGCTGCAGCCAGGAATATCGTGGTAATGAGGCATCATTTATCAACAGCTACTTACGAGTACTATCATAGTGCCGATATTGCAGCAGGAGTCAGTTATGTGCCTGCTGATGAAGGGTTTTTCAGTCATGCTTACGAACAACCACGGAATTATTGTGAATACAAGTACAATGCTGCCTGGTGGTATTGGGGATGCTACTCTAATGCGGTTAATCCAAAAGGTACTTACCTCGCTATCGGTGATGGAACAAACATTAGATTCCGTAACACTGATGGAGGCAATGCCCGCTGGGTAGTAATAATGAGAGCAATAATGGTGACATAGGAGGTTAAATATGGCGAAGCACATTTTAGATACTGAAAGCCCTGAATTTGACAACATACCGATGAGGCTCAGGGAATCATGCAAGGGGCAGGTATTACTTGCAGAGGACAGGCGAGAGAATGGCTCTCTCCGGGGGCTTATCACTATTGCCCCAGATAGCTTGGCAGAGGTTATAACCGATGATGCTGGGGGTGTCACTTTCCCACTAACAGTCAATGACCCTGACGAGCTGGCGGAGAAGGCAGCGACTGTCGCTAGTGCCAGGCACTTCGCAGGTATACCAGCCCAGTATTACGGTAAGACACTTGAGGAATACCTTGCCGATGACGTGGGAGTCGATGACAAGTCAGGTCACCGGAAGTACGCCAAAGTCCATGAGGAGCTTATGGACGATGATTTTGTCAAGACGCTCCTCCAGGCAAAGGACGTTACCATAGAGAAGATGGCCGAGATGAAAACTAAATTTAAGAACGCCGAGGCAGAGACGATACAGGAGAAGTTAAATGACTAAGCAAACTGTAATACTTGACCCCGGACAAAGCCAGAATATAACATTTGAGACCGTACCTGATATAGCTAAGGAATATCAGGTTCAAGTTAATGGACTGAATGGGAGTTTTAACGCTATTCAGTCAGTACCACCTGGAGAGGCTGTCGTCGCGGGTATTGTAACTGATAGCAATACCGGCTTACCTATAACCAACGCTACTGTGTATCTGGCCAGGTCCGGGCAATCACCTTTCACCAATACCAAAACCGATGCGGCTGGTCGGTATCAATTTTCCTGGGATGGTTATGGGACACATGGAATTTTTGTCAGACATTCAAGCTATTACGACAGCGATTGGAAGATATTTACGGCAATACTTGGTACTCTAATTGAGATAAACGTGGTATTGAATCCAAAGTGAGAAATTATTAAAATGAGTGATGGCAAAAAGGTGGGTGCGATACTTGGGGTTGCCGGAGTAGCGGCGATACTTTTCTTCGCCCTAAAAGCCAAGGCATCTTTAGGTGTGAATGGAGTGGCAGTTCCCGAGCGTATATGGTGGTACTCGGACGGCCAGTACAGTGATGCCATGCACTATGAGACTCCGATGCCCCTGAATACCGACCTCTACTTGTGGGTCGGCTGGATAAACCTTGGACTCGAAGCCATTGTAGCCCATTGTGACTGCCATCTGGATGGTGTTTTATTGCCCCTTGACCATCCCGAAGGGGGGGGATGGTCGCAGGACTATCTCACTCAACCAGGCTCTGGTGGCACATGGGAACTAGGTCCGTTCCGGCTTCAAACACCTGGAGCACATTCGGGAGTAGTGGAGATGAGAGACAATAATACCGGGACTTTGCTTGACCGCCGAAAATTCAATATATATGGGGAGGCTTTATGAAAACTGGAAGTAAAATAGCCATCGGTGCTTTAGTAATAGCAGGAGGTGCTTTCTTGCTGTCGAAGCTAGGCGGGAAAGAAGAAGTTGAATATGCTCTTACCGCTGGGGCGAATGATATTGCATATACAGGCGAACCTTTCAAGGGTAAAAAATTATTCGATTCTATTGGCGACTACATTGTTGGTTTGGTATATTACAGGTTGCCAGAATGGTCATACTGGGATGATGTTACCCCAGAGACAGTTATTTACGATAGGTCAATCATCCACATAACTGTATCTGAGGACTGCATATTGAGGATTTAGGAGAATGGAGGTGACGATATGAAGGATGGTAAAAAAGCCGGTGTGGTACTGGGCATTGGAGCCGCAGCCACAGGATTATTCTTTGCACTAAAAGCCAAGGCGGCACCGCCGATACCTCCGAGTGATATTATATTATCTAATCTTAACATAACCCCCAGTGAGGTTTATGTTGGCGAGGCACTGAATATTTCCTTAATGACTCAGAATATCGGAGGATTGACTGGCTCCTACGAAGTCGTATGCCAAATTACTTATGGAGGAGGGGTAGTTAAAACCATGAGGAAAACAGTTTCACTTCAACCAGGAGAATCAAAGTCTGTCTCATTTACATGGACACCGTCTGACCCAGTTGGAGTCCAAACATCTTATCAGGTTTCTGCTGATGGACTTACTGGCACAATCATAGTACACCCCACGCCAGAGGCTTTATTTGAGGTAAGTAACCTTGTTATTGACCCAGCAGAGGTTTATGTTGGTGAGCCGGTGAGCATCTCTGTTACCGTAACCAATGTGGGTAATGCGGCTGGCAGTTACGAAGTTGAATGTAACATTGTATGAGGTATGACTATGATATACCGCAAGACGGTGACTCTAAACCCTGGCGAGAGTCAACAGATTGATTTTAGTGCGAGCTTTTCAGAGCTGGGCAGCCATGTTGTCTCAGTTGATGGGCTGAGTGGCACATTTGATGTGCTTGCAAAACCTGAATTTGAAATTGACTTGGGAGCTATAAGTGTATTTGTGGATGGGCACCCCTTCGGTAGCGTGAGTGGACATACTGGGGTTATGCCTGCACCTATCACAGTACCGAATTTGACTGACCCTGGACTTATTCTTAAAATCCGAAGTAAAACTCTATGCTATAGTCCCTATGGGATGATAGGTCTTTATATCCATTATATGTTTCAACCCACAGGTGTTTCTCAAGGCCCTGGCTATCAACTAGGTCGGTCTGATGACACCTGGAACTGTAGTGAGAGAATTTTAGCCTTTCCGTTCAATGAAGCTGGTGTCTGGGCACAGGATTACTGGCATCCAGGCGTCTATAACCTTTGGGGTATAGTTAGTGCCTTGAACTGGGATGGAGAGGGAGGACAGATTAGCAGTTTCTATATTAATAACTTTGTCTACTGTACTAGCTCGGGGAATAATATTTATTTTTAGCGATACAATGTCATGGGAGGCTAGAGACAAGCATGAATACAGGAATCCTTCTTGCGCTTATTAGCTTAGTTGTTCTTGTGATTATTCAGCTTATTGCTGCCGCTTTCTGGGCAGGGGGAATAAATAGAGGTTTGAAAGACCTGATAAAATCCTTCGGTAACTTACCCTGTCAGCGGGACGGTGCCGACTGCCCCGGTGATGATTGTAAAAAGAAGTAGCACAGTATTTGACTACTGTTTAACCAAGAGGGGCGGGAGCCCCTCTTTTTATGCCTGGAATTACCTCTCTGCCGTCTATTCAAAATAAAGTCACCGTAGGGCTTGACAAGCACCCTCCTGTGTGATAGTATAGCTATCATGGGTAAGGAAAGCAGGGATACGGACGGTCAGTATGAGCTTGAGCAGGCGGCTCGGGAGCTTAATATCGGAATTGCTACATTGTACCGGTGGATGAGGAAGGGGAGTATCATTCCTATTCGGATCTACCGGCGCACCTTTATTCCCAAGAGTGAAGTAGAGCGATTAAAGAAGAAAGCTACGGTGGCGAAACCGTAGCTTTCTAATGAAAGGAGGTCTGGCGATGGCGGGCAGAGATCCTTGTCTAAAATATAGCACCATGCCGGCACCTCTGTCAATAAGGAGGTTTCTTTATGGGTAGAATCAGACGTTGTGATTCCAGATGCCATCACGCCAAAGGTACCCGTTGCACTTGCTGGTGTGGGGGAGCTTTCCACGGATCTGCCGGTGCCGACAACCGGGCCGCCCTCATCCAAGGGGGAGAAGGTCAGCTCGAGCAGCACGGCTTCAAGAAGGGCGAGACTGCCTACATCGAGCAAAAGGAAATGCCTTTGGAGGTGGAAGGTGCCTGATAAGCAACTCTCAATACCCGGGTTAGAAACCCCGCTTTTACCCCTAACAATGAGTTACAATCCTCGTCGGAAGCCATCTGGCAGGCCGGCGGACCCGGTAACATTTCTTGAGAAAAGGATTACCTCTTTGGAGCTGGAGCTGGCAATATTAAAAATTCAGATGGAGAAGGATTATGCCTGAGAAGCTGGATAAGAATGTTATTCTCGCGCTTCTGGCCCAGGCGGACACCAAGTGGTTTAACAGCCACCCCGGGCCCATGAATTACAGGGAGCACCTGGAGTTCACCGCGGAGTACATCGTCAAGAACTATAATAAGGAAGCCAAGAAAATCAGTACTTAGATACTGTGAGTCATAAAGGAGGCGTTATGAAACTGACTTGTCTACAGGAGAACCTCGATCGGGGCTTGAATATCGTGAGCCGAGCGGTGGCCACCAGGTCGACTTTACCGATTACCCAGAACATTTTGCTGGCCACGGATCAAGGCCGTCTAAAACTGGTGGCTACCAATTTGGAGATAGCCATCAGCTGCTGGCTAGGTGCGAAAGTCGAGGCAGAAGGTACCATTACCTTGCCGGCCGGTCTCTTTGGGGATTTTATCCACTCTATGCCGCAAGATACCGTGAGCATTAAGCTGCTGCCGGCAGCGAAAATCGTAGAACTGAAGTGTACTCGTTTCGAAGCTCGGATTCACGGGGTAGATGCTAAAGACTTCCCACCAATTCCCGAGGTGGGGGAAGGCCTGAATACTCGAATAGACGTGGAGGCATTAAGGCAAGCTATTTCTCGGGTGGCCATGACCGCATCGACGGAAGACAGCCGTCCCGTGCTCACTGGTGTGTCGGCTAAATTTAAGGGCGATACCCTGACCCTGGCCGCGGCCGATGGTTATCGTCTCTCGGTTCATAGTGTGCCGCTGGTCGAAGCGATTGAGGAAGAAGTTGAAGTTATCATTCCGGCCAAAACACTCAGGGACCTCAACAGCTTACTGTCTAATGTGGATGAGCCTGTGCAGGTGACCATCAATGCGGGGAAAAACCAGATCCTCTTTCGTTCCAAGGACTTAGAGGTTGTGTCTCAGTTAATCAGAGGTACATTCCCCGACTATATTAAGCTTATCCCCGAGGGCTTCGAGAGCAAAATGACTGTTGGTGTTGAGGAGTTCCGGAGGGCCGTAAAAACAGCCTGGATATTCGCCAGCGAAGGCAGGGGTACCATTCGGTCCGTCTTGGAGTCCGGGGAAGACACTCTTCCTGGGAAGGTTACTCTGTCGGCAAGTAGCGAGGAAGTCGGGGATGATAAGGGTGAGGTAGACGCGGTGGTTGAAGGGGGTGGGAGGGTTGCCTTTGACGGCAAGTATTTGAATCAGCTATTGAGCGTTATCGGTGATTCCCAGTTGAGTATGCAGATAGGAGAGGAACACACTCCGGTCCTTTTCCGGCCCGTTGGTGACGAGGACTATATACATATAATCATGCCGCAGATGGTCCAGTGGTAAACAGTAGCAGAGTACTGTACTTGGCGGTAAATAAACGGAAAGGAGGTCAGAATGTCCACTGGAATTCATCCACACGGAGAGCACATTTGTTATTGCCCATCTTGCGGTTACAAGGAAACCGTGGATGAGGGTATCAAGTGCAACTACCGGATCTGCCCAAAATGTGGCGCTCAAATGAGAGCGAAAGAAGTCGGCGAATTCAGGGGCCGACAGTATTAGTCTGATCAAAGGAGGAAACTCGATGCAAGCATATTGTGTGAGGTGCCGGGCCAAGAAGGAAATGAAAGACCCCAAGTCCATAACCATGAGTAATGGTAAGCCGGCAACCCAGGGGGTATGTCCAACCTGCGGTACGAAGATGTTCCGGATTGGCAAGGGCTAATTTCTCGACTCAGCTCCCCAGCGTTTCTACAGAGCACCAGCTGGGGGGCTGGAATGGAGAAATCAGTACAGTATTAGCCTACTGTGGAGGTGAGAATGAGGTATATAGTGTATGTCAGCTACAGGCAGACCTTTCAGAATAAAGCCGAGAGGGAAGAAATGACTTGCCCGATTTGCGGGGGAATAATCCCGCCGACATATTCGCACCAATGTGAGCATAAAAAGCCAATAGAGGTCGAGGTTCCGGGGGAGGTATACAGCTGCACTTTTGAAAAGGCGTAGACAGTAACCTAGTACTATGGAGGTAAATATGGGTTGGAGAATCGAAGCTGTAATTAAAAAGGTCGACGAAAGGTTTGGGGGGAGAGTTAGAGATTTTGGTTGGGTTGACAGGGAGAGTACAGCGACCTTAACAGTACATGGACCGATGTTTAATGATGATGAGAAGGATGAAATCGCCGCACTCTTCCCTGAACATTTTAGGGTCAGTTTTAGATCTGGTGAATGAACAGTATCCGTATACTGTGAGGATTGAATGAGGAATAATTTGGTGCTGAGCATCTTTCCCGGCATAGATATCCTCGGCAAGGCTTTTGAGGAAGAAGGATACTGTGTCGTCCGAGGCCCTGATAGGCTCTGGGGTGGCGATATTAAGATGTTCCACCCGCCGGCCGGGGTCTTTGATGGCATAATCGGTGGCCCCCCCTGTCAGGAATTTTCTATCCTTCAGAAAATGAACCATGGCAAACCTGGTAAATGGGGAAATCTTATCCCCGAGTTTGAGCGTGTTGTAAGAGAAGCCCAGCCTGAATGGTTTGTCATGGAGAATGTGAAAAGGGCGCCGTTGCCGGCAGTAGAAGGTTACCATATAGACCCGACAATATTTAACAACCGGTGGATAGGAGGAAAACAGCATCGTGTTCACCGATTCAGTTTCGGAACTAAGAATGGTTCAAGTTTGCACTATGACATTTCGCTCTTCGAATCGCCAGAATGGGCACCCCGTGTCATGGCCAGTGGCGTGGTCAAGGACTTCCAGCATTTTAAGGGGAATAAAAATATGCATTTACACGGATACCGCAGCAACAAGAATCTGCGCATCTGTTTGACCCTACAAGGTTTGCCTGAAGATTATCTTGATAACGCGCCTTTCACTGTCGAAGGGAAGTTCGGCGTCGTTGGGAACGCCGTCCCTTTGCCGATGGCCAGGGGATTGGCGCAAGCCGTGAAAAGAGCAACGACAACCGAGGTTAACTACACAATACTGTGAGGGTAAATATGGAAGAGAGAAATATTCACGATGAGGTCTATTGGACACCCGAACAACAGAAGGCTTTCGAGAGTAAGAAGGAGGTGGAAACCATGGACGAACTCATTCTGAAAGCGATTAAAGCATTGGCTGACAATGGAGGCTTCAATGAGATTGAACTTAGTGATAGAGGCTTGAAGGTCCATCTAATCCGCTTTACTCCGGTACCTTGTTACTATCTACCCTGGCCAGCACAATCGCATTGGCCTTACAATCAGCCATAACTGCACAGTAGAGTAATACCGTGAGCGATACAAAAGAGAAAAGCCAGGCTAATAGTCACCGCTGGAGAATAGAGTCGTATGTTCGGTATGTCTCCAGGGGTACCTGCGAGTGCGGTGCTGTTAGATTTTTCGCCGACGTCATTGACAAGGAAGCATTAAAGCTTGCCGAGCATTATAACAAAAGCGAAGGAAAGGAGGGGCAAGGACACATGGTTATAGCAAAGGCAATCAAGGAAAAAAATCCCGGGGTGGGGAAAGAGGATAGTGACCCGCTGCCGGTACCGCCCCGGCCCAGAGGGAGAGAACAGCTTCGGCTATACTTCGAGGAAAACAAAGAGGCTATCCTTCAAGATTATCAGAGTCTCAAGCTAAAGGGGTTCTATGCGAAATGGCACATGACTTCAACCACCTGGACAAAGTTAAAAAGGGATTGGAAACTGCTTGGTAAGTCACCTAGAAAATCCACCTTACAAAAAGAGACCACGAAGCCGCGTAGGCATAAAGGTCCTCCCAGCATTGAAATGGTAAACAGGGCTCTTAAGGAGCAGGGGACGAATCATCTGCCGGCTTTCCCGGAATTCAATGACTCTTGGCCGTTTCCAGTTCAGGAGAAGTGGTTTGAAGTCTATCTAGGTCTGAGGAAGCTGGAGCTAGAAAAGAAACAGTAGTTGGATACTGTGTATAAGGAGGCTGTGATGAATGAGATTAATGTAGTCGAGATGAAGAAGGAGCTGGCAGACAAGCTCATTGAGTCCGGTGTCCCGGAGGACGAAGCGAGAGAGATGGCCTCTAAGGAGGTTGACTCCCTGGGGGCCGTTAAGACCTCGACCGGACAGTGCCCCATGGGCTGCACTAGCCCCGTGGCCTGCATGTTCTGCCATTATGGTCACATGACCGACTGCCATTACCCGCTGACCTGCGAGGAAGCCGATTGTAGCCATTACCAGGTAGAGGCAAGGGAGGCTGGGGAGTATGCCGGCTACCTGGAGGATCAATAGATAATGAAGGCGCTTAGCGGTTATGCCGAATGGTTCTGGCTCATGGCCAAGAACTGGAAGGATGTCGAGAATCGGAACTGGTCGCTTACCAAGTACATTAAGCGGGATGAGCTGCCAATCCGTATTTTCCTCCATGCCAGTAAAAGGCCGGCGGGGAAGAGCGACATTGACTTTATCCGGAGGAAGCTTACCCCTGAGCAGCGGCGGGAATTTGATGTAGTGGGCTGGGAGAGGTACCGCGGCGCCATTATCGGAGAAATAACCATCACCGATGAAATAACCATGGACGACTGGGGCATGCCGGCTACTCATTCCCGGTGGTTTTTCGGGACATACGGCTTTGTAGTCGAGGATGGCGAGCTGTATGATAACCCCCTACCGTGTAAGGGACAGCTCGGCTTTTTCGAAGTAAGCCTGGAGGGAATACCTCGCTAGAACCTTACCAGAGCCCCCAGGATAGCAAATGGAGAGGGTATGAGCGGAACATCGAGTAAGACGACCTTAATTACGCTACGATTACCTAACGAAGTGGTGTGCACACTAAGGCGTAGAATCAACGGGAGGCGTACACACTGGTTTAGCGTCGGGGAATACCTGCAAGACCGAATAATCTATGACACGCAACGAGAGCACAAAAGAAGGCGAACTAAATAGTATGAGTGTACTGTGAGGTGAGTATGGTTTATACAGAAATTATCGACATCGAAAAGGCTCAAGAATTTATGGGAGTATTCATGAAGAAAATCCAGGAGCCCGAACTTCGTCCGCTTCTTACCAAAGTTGAGATTCAATATAAAGACTTTATTCATGGTCTTATTATTACAGCGGTTGAAACAGGTCTTTTAACGAATAATAGCCCAGAGCGTCTGGAGGAGCTGAGGTCAAAACTGATTGTGGCCTTCGACTCCGGGTTTATACTTGGACGTCAAAGTAAATAGACAGTAGACTGATACTGTGAAGGAGGATCTATGAAAGATTGCCAGTGCTACGCTAAGGCGGTTGACCCGGAGAGACAGAAGTTGTGGGATAAGATATTTTATGATGGGAAGGTACCCATCACCTGCCCTCTTCCTGTCGGGGTTGGGAACTTAGCTGGACAAGAAGCAGAGTTTTACCTCATTGATTTTGACCGGGTGAGCTATGCGGAGAAGGAGCTGCTAATTTCAGAGATGGCGGAGAAGTTTGACTTAGCCCCGGTAGAAGTCAAGAAGGATATCGAAGACCGAGGATGTCCAGTGAAAGCTGAAAGTGTCATTGTCAGTTGGTGCAAACTTCACAGCCGAGCTGCGATGTGAGATAAGGAGGTCCAATGATTACGCTGAATATGAAAGAGCCGAGGGAATTTAAGGCTGGGGAGGTGGTCCACCTTCGCATTCTCGATATTACGATGACCTCTCTAGGACGGTGGAGGCTCACCGTCGAAGACGTGACTCCTCTTCCGGGAGCCGAGCCGACTGGATATGCTTGCACAGGTTGCGGATCCGTAGAGCCGGCGGCCGAGGATGGGGGGTTACCTAAAAAGTGGGTCGAGAAAGAATTCCCGGACAGGTCCTTCTTCCTCTGCCCGGAGTGCCAGGAGGACTTCGCTTACTGCCGGGTATGTGGATGCTCTAATGAGGACCCGTGCGAGGGTGGTTGCTACTGGGTGGAGGAAGACCTCTGCTCGCAATGCGCGGTAAAAGAGGCAAAGAAAATTGTTGATAAGAGACGGGCAAATAAACAGTAGCCAAGTACTGTGGAGGTGTTAAAATGATGGTGCCCAAGGAGGTTTTTGTATTACCTGGGGACTCCTTTTGGGGCGGGGCTTTCCCAGGCGGTCCTTTCAACCGAAAAACAGTCCCGCCCCACAGTATTCCTATACTATGGAGGAAGGTATGGCCAAGATAATCTTTACACCTGGTGAGGATAGCCATTTCACCGGCATGCTCTCCGGCATCTGCTACGTTGATGGTATGGAAGTCACGGAACAGCAGTTTCGTGAGCATATAATCATGTGTGGAGTGAAGAAAGTAATGGAGGTGCGGACCATGGACATTGTAAAGCGAGCTTACCTGAAAACCCTTGAAGAGTATAAAGCTGAACCAGGCTGGCCTGATATAAGCGACTTTGAGGCAGCGGTACTCGAGGAGATAAAGCGGCTGATCAAGGTCAGGGCGTACTCCGGTCGGGACTGGCCCAAGGAGCTGGGGACTATTCCCGACGAGCTCAGGTCGAAGCGAGATAGACAGTAGGTGAATACTGTGAGCCAAGAGGTGGAAATATGACAGCTTATATCACCGGCATAATTGGGGCATGGCTTTTCAGTGATGGCTTGTTAAGCATCTTCCTTTATTTAAATGAAATCGGCTACCACGGGAAAAAGCAGACTTGGCGCCGGGACCACTGGATCCGTTGTGTCCGGATGGGGCTGGGGTTAATACTAATCGGGATTGGAGCTGCTGAATTGATAAATCGAGGGATAGCATGAGTAGTTTTACTACCCCGCTGGTGGTCTCGCCTTTAACTGATGGCCGGCGCTGGCGGCTCGTCTTTCCGTTCGGCTATGATGTAGGCTATGAGGGTAGCGATGATCGTATTACTGTCCCTACCGGTTTTGTGACGGACTTTGCCAGTACTCCCCCACCGATATGGTGGCTGATACCCCCCTGGGGGAAATATGGGAAGGCGGCAGTTGTGCATGATTATCTGTACATGGTAAAGACACGAACCAGGAAGCAGGCCGACGTCATCTTCCGCGAGGCCATGGTTGTTTTAAAGGTCCCTGAGTGGCAGGTGTTCGTTATGTACTGGGCCGTGCGACTCTTTGGTTGGCCGGCATGGCACTATAGGAAAGGAGGATGATATATGAGTAATTCCGAGAGAGCCAAACAACGGCGGTTAAAAAGAGCGCATCTATCGAAGCATCAGCGCGACATTATGGCAAAGCAGCATAATGGTGATATTCAGGGGGCCAATAAGCCGCCCCGGGTTGAAAGAGACAAGAACCTGGCTGAGAAGCTGGGATTGGTAAAACAGTAGTGCAATACTGTAGAAAGTGAGGATGAAATGCAGTGTTCAGTAGAGGGATGTGAGAATGAGGCTACTAATCAACCTTTAGGGAGCGAAACAATCAAACTGTGCTGGGAGCACGTGGAGTCATGGGGTTATTTCCGAAGTGGGTATTATGAAGCTCTAGGGAAAGAAGGTGATGGTGGCCTTCATAGACCGATATGGAATAAAGCCATGAAAGCGTTTTTGGAGATGAGTAGGGATGAGATAAAGGCTAACGCTGAAATAGCAGAAATAAAAGCTAACAGTACTGTCGAGGAGTGAAAGATGGGATGGAGTCTATTTTTGATAGGGTTCTCAGTTGGGTGGCTAGCGTGCTTATTGGTGGCACATGCCTTCCATAAAATACTTTGGCCAGAGAAAGGAGGCTTAGGTGGAGATAGAAAATAGGAATGGCGAAGGGAATGTATCTTTTATCATCAGTGGTATCGAGGGAGACATGGGCGAAAGAGCTACTATGACTCTCATCCAGCAGGCTGATGGTGATGTCCTACTAAGACTTTCAGATGACGAAGCCGGAAGATCCGAGAAAATAGAGTTTTGCTCAAGCAATGGTGGCGGGCGGCGGCCAATCATCGCTCAAAGACTGAGAGATCTCATCCGTGACCTTATGGCCGGCGGGCCCCCGAGGCCGACGTTCACGCAAATTGACTCGGGAGAAGCAGCTAAGCTATGGCAGTCCGCTGAAGGGATGATAAAAAATCCTATTAAGAAGAGTTCTGAGGATATTTACAAACAAGCACTTGAGGATGATGCAACTGACCTCTGGAATGTCACGAACGAAATCAGGAAGGAAATTAAACGGCACGAATGGATCTGCGAAGGGCGTGGCCCTTACTCCTATGACGACGATGAATACCGAGAAGAAACGCGGCGGGCGTTTGATGCCATCTTGGGATTGATAGAAGGGGTGCAACGTCCTGCCAGCAATAGATTTCACAAGATAGTAGACGGTGCTCATAAGAAGGAGGTTTAAATTGGAGACATTAAACAAATATTTGGTCGGGGTGCAGGGAGACATGATTGTATTGGGTCTGCCGATGAAGGCAGCCCGTATGTCGAAGGATGATGCCTTGCTACTAGCCGCTTGGTTGGTGGCAATGGCCTCAGATGACGACCCGGTAGAGTTTGAGCCAGTACTGAAGGCGGTGCGGAACACCTAATAGACAGTACAAGGGTACTATAGAGGTTATGTGTGAAACAGTTTGAATGCTCACAGTGTCCCTTTCGGATGGACAATACGACTTGTCAGCTTCCGATCGGGAAGAAGGGAAAGCCGAAATCCCCTCAAGAACACTATCGACAATATTTCGGCTGGCCATGTCATAGAATAGGACTCACTGAGCCTAACCAAGAACGAAAGGAGGAAGCCGATGGTCAATTGCCCAAGAGTTGAGATGCAGAACATAGAC
>Ga0315543_1002218_pt1 | contig 19226 bp, 16 predicted proteins | sample SalMarSW160210MG_2_FD_203098 | JGI IMG/M metagenome (GOLD analysis project Ga0315543, IMG submission 203098) | Salt marsh sediment microbial communities from the Plum Island Ecosystem LTER, Massachusetts, United States - Salt Marsh Sediment SW1601-210 ...
TCAAGCGAAATGCAACCCGTTGGAATGAGATTTTGCAATGCCCCTACACAAGAAGCGAAATAATAACTCAGGAATTATAAGCCTTCTCTCTGCTGACATCTTTTAGTGAAGAATCTTTCGTAACATATTTAAGCGGAAAAGGAAGACAGGAGAGTCACGCCGGGTTCAAAGTCATGCATACACATCTCTCTACATTCTTTAATCGGTCGTTTCTTCTGCGTGGAACATGGAAAGTGTAATCACATGAAGACGAAAATAGCCGTTGCAACTGTTTCTGGAAGAGCCTATTACGAACTTGTGAAAGAACTGAAGAGACAGGGTTTGTCCTTCTTGAGTTTGAAGCCTTGGGATCCTGTTCCATTGGATATCAAAGTGGTTATAACCACTAGAAACGAGAGCCATCTGATTTCACATCCTCAGATTCTGCCTTTCGAGCAGGGATCAAACCCTGAATCTGTTGTGGACAAGGCAATTCTGATCATTCAAGGAAAACAGGGCTACGAAAAAGTTGTTGTCGGAGTGGACCCGGGTAAAACCTGCGGCATAGCCGTTCTAGGTGACGCCAAAGTCTTAGAAACCCTAACATCTTCAAACATAGAAGATGCAGCCAACCTCGTTGTAGACAGTTTAAAGAGGTTTCCATCCGAGGTTAGAGTGGTGCGGGTGGGTAACGGGCCTCCTGAATACACCAAAAGTTTACTCAGTTCATTGGATGAAGATCTGCCAGAAGAGACTTTGATGGAGATAGTTAGTGAAGCCGGGACAAGTCGGCTCATGAACAAGTCTGTGAACCGCAGAGTGTTAAGGGACGCTGTTTCCGCCATAGAAATCGCGGGAAGAAAAGGCCGAGTTTTTTCGAGGAAGAATGTTTAATGAAGCATGTTGTCAAGAAAGGAACGACTTTGCTGGTTGATGGACCTGCTTCCGTGAGCCTTCTCTCCGGAAAGATAAGCGTTCTGGGAGCGCCTCTTCGAATCAGCGAGAAACTCGTAGTCAGGGAAGGAAAACGCTTGCCCTTATGGGTGAAAAAAAGGGTTACTCTTGAATTGATGCTGGGGGAAGGTGCTTCTGTCAACGAGGTTGACGAGGGAACTGTTCCTTCCTCATGGGATGACGCCGCAAAGGAGATTTTGTCCCTGAAGAAACCGGTAACTGTCATGGTTGTAGGCGGCATGGACTCGGGCAAGACAAGCTTCTGCACCTTTCTTGTGAATGAAGCGGTGATGAAGAAGTGGAGGACAAGCGTTATCGATGCTGATTTGGGGCAGTCTGATGTGGGACCCCCCTCAACTGTGGGGTTCAATTTCGTAACTGAGCCAGTGAAAGACCTCTTTGAGATCGATGCTCAAGACGCGGTTTTTGTGGGGTCGACGAGTCCAAGCGGGGCAATAAATAAGGTTATTGAGGGATTGACTCAGCTGAAAGATAGAGTGATGGAGGCAGGCGTGGATTTTCTTGTCATAAATACTGACGGCTGGGTTGAAGGAGAAGAGGCAGCCGCATATAAGACTCGGTTGGCTGTAAAAGTTGGTCCAAGCGCTGTCGTGGGAATGCAACGAGGAAACGAGTTAACCGCAATTTTAGACGCGTTGCATGGCGTCAAGGTTTTTGTTATAGACTCTCCGCAGCTGATTCAGCCAAGGAGTAGAGAAAAAAGGAAGCTTTTGCGGGAGCTCAGTTATAAGAAGTATCTGAAAGGAGCCAAGATGCAGTCGTTTTCTCTTAGTTGGATCAAAGTTAAAGATTCTCTTTTTGGAGCTGGCGGTCCATTGCCTCGTAAACGTTTGGAAACCTTGACGAATCTGCTGGGAAAGAGACCCATCTACTACGAGGAAACCGTTGCTGCCATCCTCGTTGTTTTAAGTAAAAATAAAGCAGTTACTGAAGAGCAAATTAAAGCTGTCGAGGAGTACTTCGGAAAAAGGGTTAAAGTGATACGGGAGGGAGACGAGGAGGGCTTGCTTTTGGGGCTGAAAGATGAAGAGGACAATTTTTTGGGAATCGGCATCCTGCATGAAGTTGACTACAAACGAAGAATCCTGAAAGTCTATACTCCTGTGAGCGAGAAAGTGTCTATGCTGTGTTTCGGTCAGATAAAACTGGACAAAAACTGCAGGGAAATCGGTTTAAGCACAGTCTACTGCAGCTATCTCCTGTAAAACTTCTCGTTACCTAATCTTCTGCTCGTCTGGAACGGGCACAAAGCGTTGACTGGACAAATTTTGCACAGATGCTTTCCTCCAAGTTTTGTTTGAAAATACTAAATAGAAGGTTAACAAAGCTATAGATAGACACGGAGAGTCGCGGTTGTCACGAGCCAAGATTGTCAAAGAAGAGATAGTTGAAAGAGACACGTCTTTTTTTGCCGTTTACATTGAAACAGAAAACGCGAACCAACTGTTTTTGAGTGAGGGCGAAGACCGGCTGGGCACCTTGGCTGTAGCATTACCTCAACAGCAGAAACTGGTTGGACCACCTCTATCCTCAATCCTGCTCGGAGACAGGAACCAGATGATTGCCCGCGTTCTAGCTGAACTCCTCGCCCAAAACACGAAAAAGATGGCTTTAGTCTCAGTTTTCACCAAAACCGTTAACGAAAATGAAGCTGCCCCCATCCTCCGGAAACTCATGGAAAAGACTCTCAGAAAAGAAGAAAACAAGAGTTGAACATCTGAATTTTTCTTAGAAAACAAAAGATTACCGAGATAATATACTAACCTAAGACGGTTATGACTTGTTTTTCCCAATTTTTAAACAATATCATGCAAGTAGAAGAAGAACACTTAAAGGAACGACTGTGTATCCCTTTCTAGCTTCAAGCTGATTTCTTGATGTGATTATGCCGAAATCATGTGATCGACCAGTTTTCATGAAGTCATATATCCCCTGTGCATCGTTCTTTTGAATATTGTCAGAATATTTGACTTCGATAGGCAAATATTTTCCATCCAGATCTATTATAAAGTCAACTTCTCTCTTTTGGCTTTTCCAGTAGAAAACGTAGTTTGATGGGTCAAACAGAGAACTAGGATTCAAGTTATACATGAACCGTGATAGATGATTACCTACAATACATTCTGCAAGCTTACTTTTGTCTTCTAATGAACCCATAAACTGTAAAGAGAGATCAAAGGCTCTTTTTCCATAAACCCAACCTCTACAAGCATGAAATATGAGCGGATCTTGAATGTAGATTTTTTTGTTGCTTGTATAATCTGGGGAAGATTTCATTACGTTTAGTTGATAGTAATATGCAACCACAAAACTATCCTTTAATATATTAACATAAGATTCGGCTGTCTTCGAGTCTTTAATCTCTGTTCCTTCTCTTAGTTGATTCCAACTAGTATGTGACGCGGTAACTTCAAATATTCTCCTCAATATTTGTCTTGTATAATTTTCATCATGGTTCCATCTGCAAATATCCCTCACCATGTGATTAACGAACATCGCATAGGTATCATCTGCTATCTTTCGTCTTGAAACGTATTGATGGGTAGCTTGTGCTATTCCACCAGTCAACATATATTGATCTAGCAAAAGTTCCAACTCCCTAATGAACAAAGCTAACCTCTTCAATTCAGAAGGTATCCTACCCTGTGCTAGTTCAAGAAGCATAGCTTTTCGGTTCTTCAAAGACAAAAGCCATAGCCCTCGAAGTTCGTTAGATAGTTTGGGTTCAAGCGTTTCGACATACTCTGAGAATTTCGCAGAAAGTAATATTCTATCTGGTGATGCATATTTTAATCTCTCAACTTTACCTCTTCGACCTGAAAGAGATTCTGAACCTTTTCTCAGATCAATACTGTGAGAACCTGTTAAGATGACTGTGCAGTTCCTAAATCTTCCAGTATCAATAAGTAGCTTTATCGCTTTTTGCCAATCTACTAGCATAGATACTTCATCAATGAAAAGGTAAGCCCAGTCTTCTTTTCTTCTCTGTTGAGTTAAGTAGTTGTCAATAATAGTTATCAACTGTTTTCGATTTTCTATTGCGTCGCATTGAAAATAGAATATATTTTCTGGCGGAACTCCTCTTTCCAGAAGCCTCTTTATTCTCAGTTTTAGTAAAGTCGTTTTGCCCACTCGCCTAGGACCTCTAAGAATGTAGATAACTTCTTCATCTTCAATTGTTTCACTTAACCTAGGTTTCCATTTAAAAGCAGATTCTGACCAATCACTGTAGTTTGCATCATCTTGGGGGAATGTTTTTGTCTTCCACCACTCGTTCCAGTACACTAATTCGCCTATGCTCATATCGTTAACTGTCATATTAGGAATGTATTCCGAAGGACTTTATAAAAGCTTTCGGAACGCATTCCAAAGCTACATATAAACAGCCGAGGAACCAATCCATCTTACCGCAAGGCTCTGAAGAAGGAATGCCTTTAGAAAAACAAAAACAATTTGCGTTGGAAATCACCAAAACTTGAATTCTTTCCTTGAATTAAAGCAAAATGTAAAAGAAAAAACATATACAAGAAATTCAAGAACCTCTTAATGAATGAACGTAAAAAATGATAGATAACGGTATTGTCATCCATAATAAGTTAACAGTATCCTCCAGCCAACACATATATTGCACCTATTCTATGTAGTTTTGGATTTCAGGAGGAATCCTGTTGAATTTCGACGTCATAATAGTGGGCGCTGGTCCGGCTGGAATCTTCTCCGCCCTTGAACTAGCTGACAAAACAGACCTGAGCATTCTCATGCTAGACAAAGGACCAGACATCGATCAACGTAAGTGCCCAGCAAGCAGAGGTCTAGGCTGCATAAACTGTGACCCATGCTCCCTGTTGGCCGGTTGGGGAGGCGCTGGCGCCTTCAGTGACGGAAAGCTTACTTTATCCACAGAGGTTGGTGGGTGGCTCAACGAATATTGCACTGAAGAACAACTTTGGGATCTCTTGAAGTATGTTGACAACGTTTATCTGAAGTTTGGGGCGACTAAGCATCTCTATGGTGCGAGTCCAGAAAAGTTTGATGAGATCGAACGAAAAGCTTCTCTTGCTGGGTTGAAGCTTATTTCCCAGAAAGTGCGGCATATGGGCACTGAAAAATGCGCTGAGACTCTTCGTAAGATGCGCAGTCATCTTGAAGACAGGGTTGACATTCGAACCAGAACAGACGTGAAGAGCCTGCTGGTTAAGGACGGCAAAGTTGAAGGTGTTGAAACAAAAAAGGGAGAAAAGTTCTACGGAAAATATGTGATTGTGGCGCCTGGCAGAATCGGCGCCGAGTGGTTGAAGACTGAAGCAGAAGTTTTGGGTCTGAAAACCTTGAACAACCCTGTGGACGTAGGCGTCAGGGTGGAGATTCAAGCCGCCATCATGGAGGAACTCACGAAAACCCTGTATGAGCCCAAGCTGATTTACCACTCTAAATCCTTTGACGATCAAGTGAGAACCTTCTGTGTTTCGCCTCTAGGAGAAGTCATCACCGAATCATATGATGGCATCTTAACCGTGAACGGTCAAAGTTACGCTGAACGGAAAACAAAAAACACAAACTTCGCCATCTTAGTTAGCACCTCCTTCACGGAACCATTCAGAGAACCCATAGCCTACGGAAAATACATCGCACGGCTCTCAAACCTGCTCAGCGGAGGGGTTATAATTCAGAGGCTAGGCGACCTAAAGGCTGGGCGCCGATCAACAGAGGAGCGGATAAAACGAAGCTTATGTGTTCCAACCCTCAAGAACGCCACGCCTGGAGACCTCAGCTTTGTGTTGCCCTACCGATATTTGGCTGACATCAAGGAGATGCTTGAAGCCTTGGATAAGGTGGCTCCCGGCGTAAACTCGAATGACACGTTACTCTATGGCATCGAAGTGAAATTCTATTCCTCAAGGCTTGAGTTAACTGATCAGCTGGAAACAAAAATCCACAACATGTTTACAATCGGTGACGGAGCTGGAGTAAGTCGAGGGCTCATTCAAGCGTCTGCCTCAGGAGTTATAGTCGCCGAAGAGATCGCGAAGAGATCAAAGAAGTAGGTCAGCTTCATTCTTTAGGCTAGATTTTCTATTAATTGCCTTAGTGTAACTTCTGATGTTTTGGTGGGGCCGCCCGGATTTGAACCGGGGTCCCGAACGTCCGAGGCTCAGAGCCTAGACCATGCTAGCCGACGGCCCCTCAAGATTCTTTCATGCAGCAGGTTTTACATAAGGATTCTCTTAGGATATGTTCCTAAACTTATGGTTGTAAATCAATGAATGTGCGCACAGATGGGGTTTCGTGAATCTGAAATTTTTAGTTGGAATAAAAAAGGTTTTATACTTTGATTCTGCTTTTTGGGTATGCACCTATTTGACTTCCCCCAAAATTGGTTTATCCTCTTCCTTGCTTTCTTGTTGATATGGGCAGTTCTGTTGGTTAGCAGAAAAAAGAATGGAAGAAATGAGGTTAAAGAACAAGTTTACTTGGCTGTATCAGGTTTATTCGCTTTATTCCTTATGGAGGTCTTCGCCACCCAGTCTAACCTGTGGCATTACATTCCAGGAGATTGGCCAGTAATCTTGTGGCCCACATATGTTGCCGCTATATTATTTGGATATCAATTGCTACGATTTATTGAAGAACACCTTATAGTAAAAAGCGTGGATATACGCTAGAAGCCTATTTGTCGGCGAATTTGCTTCGATTCCTTTTGAATTTCTTCTTGCATTTAACGCTGCAGAAATAATATTTTTCTCCGTCGTGAGTGATTTTGTATTTAGCTGTCTTTTCGTTCAGAATTATGCCGCAGACTGGATCTCTAGGCATCGATTTTTCCTTCACCCTACTCAATGATGGACGCCATTGATAAGGTCTTTGCTTATTATTGTCAATGGTTATAGACCTTTTCCAGCTTTTCAAGAGACGTCCTTTAAAGATCTATCGCTTTTTTTGACGACGCTCACATGTCCGCTTTTGCCGACCCTCAACTGTCGTTCGCCTCTAAAAGTTACAACACGGGCGTTTTCAACCTGTAAAATATTCCCCACGGAAACTGTGTTTATTTGGTTGTTCCACAAAGATAGTTGGATGATTCCAGTTTCATCTGAGATGCTTACGTTCGTTACCGTGGCAAATCCTCCAAATCTGGTAATGACTGATCTGGGCTTTGAAATTTCGAGAACCCTTGCTTTTAAGTTAATTCGCTTCATTCCCGATTTCAAGTCTCTGATTTGTAAATGTTTCGACGCAGTCCCTTCGACTTTTGTTCTCCTTGGTACTTTTGGGTACACAAAGTCTTTGAGTGGACTGGCTTTTTCAAGGATATGTGTGGGTAAAGAGAATTGGGCGACCACTTTGCAGCTCTCGGTCATGAGAAAAACTGCGTCATTTCGTGTTTTCTTACGGCATTCAATCAAGAGGCTTTTACATGTAGATTCCTGATGTTTCCACGCTTTAACGAAGCTATTAAATAACTTTTCCGAATCGGTTCCATACTTCATTGAAATGAGACCAAGATATTGAAGACATCTAAGATCAGCGAGCGAGCGATATTTGCCACGGGGCCGACCTCGTTCTCTTGGTAGTTTCATTCGCATTTGTCTCGTTCCTATCCCTGTGTTAACGTGATTTCGATGGTTGAAACGTTTCTTGTTCCGCCTTCTTCCTGCTCAATTTCTTCAGTTCCTATCGTTATCTCCTTTGCTTTCAGTTTTTTCATGAATTTGCGGCGAACTATTTCAGCGGCATCCACGGCTGTTGTTATTGCTCGTCCCCTTGCCTTTAAGGTAACTTCTTTGGCGTCAGCTGAATTGAAACTTGTGATCACTGCTAAAACATAGTTCATTGTAGGTTTCCTTCCGATGTATACTATGTTTTGTTCTTTGGACATGCATGCACCTCCTTCATCTGACTTCCTTGATGGAGACTTTACATATTAGACGATGTTTAGGTTAGGTTTGCACTATCTCTCCAATCGCGAATCTGCTTCCAACTCTTGTTATTTTGAACTTCACGTGTTCTCCTTTCTTGGTGTTTGGAACAAATATGATGAAGCCCTCGATTTTTGCGATACCGTCGCCTCTTCTGCTTATATCTTCGATTTCAGCTTCGTATTCTTTGCCAAGTTCAACTGGTGCTTTCATGTTGAATCGTGGTCCACTGCTTCCTGATCTTTCTCGTCCGCTATGTGAATATGACAATACATCACCTCGATTGATTTGTCAGTTAGAGTTGCCATAAAATAAGTAAAACCACCTGTGGTCCGTTTTGCCTTCTTTATAAGCGCCTAACTGCTTAGCCCTTGATAAACGGTCTCCCCTATTAACCTTTATCCGTGTGTATGCAATATCTGTACGTTTCTAGATGTAATACCATCTGTCTTTTGTTCTCTTTGTTTGCCAAGGAAAGCTCTCGAAAAAAAGTTTAATCATTTTTACGTCTAGATCAGCCTCTTCAATTGTCACAGCCTTCTCTTTTGAAGTGGCTCCCCCTTTCAATTGTGGAACTATTTTTTTAATGCGATTTAACCCGCGTTCCGGAAAAGTAAAACGCGTTTATGTGCATTTTACACCCAGTTTTAGTTTTCTCTTCCTTACGTGGTTGATTTTCGGGAAAAACGTTGATTTCGGGACTAAATGCTTGTGCGGATAACGTTTAATAGTTACCTTTTCTTATCAAGAAGAAGTTATGTGTCAGAAGTGAACGTGGTTGCTGTTTTGAAATCACGCTTAACCTGTTTAGGGAGGAAATGCTGAATGACGGAAATTAAGGTTGGAGATAAAATGAAGATTCCAGTGCACAGCGTGTTCCATCAGGAAGCGGGGCACTTCGGTAAAGTCGTGTACATAAGTGAAGATGGGGAGACTGTAACTGTGAAATGTGACCGGAAGCACGGCGGCAAAACAGTTGCCTTCAATGTTGCGCTCCAACCAAGAGAAAAATAAACTACACCCAGTTTGTGTGCGCTTTTTTTGAAGCACACACTTTTGATTTAAATGTACAAGTTGTTAAGTGGTAAACCATTATTTTGTGTGCTTAGCTTTTCCAGAAAAAGCTGTTTTTCAACAATGAAGTATTATTAGTCTCCTAATATGATCAGTGCCATCTCTTTGGCTTGTTTTTTTCTTCAAAACTCCGATCTGATTGACAAGAGCCTTCTTTTTTATCTTGACTTACAAAAACGTTTTAGAAAAAGGACGTTTGCGGGAGACGTCACCACAAAAGGATACGTTTTGTTTCAAACAGTCACATGAGGGTGCTCTGGCAATCAGCTACTTTTATCTTCTCCATATTATGGTGCGTGATAAATTCTTCCGAAGTTTTGATCTATGTGAACGTTTCCTCCTGAACGGGGTGTATTTATGTATATGTCATAGTTTTCATTGATGTTATCCGTTGCATCATTATCCTTTATGATGGCGTAATCGTTTCCTGTATTATAGTAGATTCCGTAAATTGTATTATTTCTAAAATGATTACCGACAACTATCGTATGATTTGTATTTTCAACCTCAAGTCCATACATTCCATTATGTAAAAAGTGACTGCCAGTAATTGAACAGGATGGGTAAACTTCGTTTGCTGATGCTATCTTCACTCCTGTTTCTACGTTACTGTAAAATTGGCAAGAACTGATTTGTATTTGGTCTGCATCAACAGACAAAAGCCCCTTCAGATTACTTCCAGCCCAACAATCAACAAAGAAAAATCCAAATCCACTACTAATATAATATCCTGCATTTCCGTTTCCGTCAGCTATGCATCCTATTAAGTGAACCCAATTACAATCGACAAACACAAAACCACATCCAGTCCCTTTCTCTGTTACAGTAGGATTAACGTATACTTTAGAGAGTTCAATCGAAGCATAATTTTCAAATCTGATTCCAACAGCGTTAGGGTCAGAATGTAAGATGGAAACATCATGCATTTTTATGTCCAAGTTAAAGCCCTTAAAATAGACTCCATGAGAGAAGGTAGTGTCACTCCAAACCACAAAATTATAAACGCTTGGTTTTTGACAATCTTCTACATACACATGAGTATCAAAACAGGTTACTTCCATATCATGAAGCTGTATTGAATCCATATCTTTTATGTAAACTCCATATTTTGTGCTGGAAACACCTCCGGCATCAATCAAACAGTCTGAAATTTCAAATCGTAAGTTATGACTTTCAGAGTTTCCTGTAATATTAAAAGCGGTAATGTCCGCTGATACAGCAAATTTGGTTAATTCTTTTCCTGCTCCCATAATTCGAATGTCGTTTTTTTCTGTAATGCTGATGGTGGACGATAGTGTGTAAACGCCTTTTTTGAAGCAAAGAAAAAGCCCATCAGTTGAAAGAGAAACTATGTTCTCCACAATTTGAGTTATATTACTTCCAGAGTATTCTATTTCTCCAGTTGTTCCATTCTTAGCGAAGTAGTTACTTTCATCTTTCCAAAAGACATAATCATACTGTTCTATTGGATATTCTAAAACATCTGTACTATTGTTTGAGCCGCTCCATAAATCGTCTGTAATCTTCAGGTCAGTAGAGTTAAGCAATGAAGAATTGTGGATAGCATTGCCGTTAATGTCTAAGTTGCCGTCCATCGGGTTAGAGCCGTCGGTTAAAAGTAAACTGTTCTCTTTGATTGTGATTTCTCCGGCTGCGCTCGCCCAATACGCAGAACTGAAAACAAGAGTGAGCAAGCAAACAGCTAATAGGCTACCCCAGAAAGCTTTTTTCTCAACTTTGATCTTGCTCGTTCCCTCTTTTTTTCCTCTCTTGTAGCTTCTCCATGTCTGTTCTGAGACTAGGCTTTCTAGGAACGACTTCATTGTGTACGTTTTTTATTTCTACTAGAAGACTTGAGCCTTATGAAGTCCATATCAGTAGCCTAGATATCAATCATCTAATTACCGAGTGATCCCGCAGTCTTTTTCTCTATGTTTTCGACTGCAACCAAATCTTTCATCCTGCCTTCTGAGACGCAGATTTGGCGATTTTTTAATAACTTTTTTTTAATTGGTTTTTCTTCTTGCTTCTGTTATGAGGTCTGTTAGGGCTGCGAAGGCTTTGCTTACGTCTTCCATGGCTAACACGATTATCGTTTCTGTGTAGCAGCTCATTGTTTCTTCTATGTTGATGTGTCTTCGTGAAACTGCGTTGTAGAAGGCTTGTACGCATCCAGGTGTGTCTATTATCTCGTCTGGGCTGCGGATGATGATTGTTGCCAGATTCTGTTTCTGGTCTATCACATCTTTTTTTGTGAAGATGGAGCTGATTTTGTTGAAGGAGTTAAGGTCAGAGATTAGGGTAACTACGGAGTTTCCTTCTATGACTTGAAGAAATTCGCCTGAGAAACTTGCCAGACTTTTTCTTATCTTTTCCAGATTCTTTTTTGTTTTATCAACTGAGACTTTAGCCATGTCGGTTCGGATGTTTAGGACGCTGCCCGCGACGACTCGGGTTATTTTTCCCTGTAAAATTGTGTAGTTTGCTTTGGCTCGTTTAACTGAAGTTATTACGCTTTCGAGGTTAACGTCACTGTTTACTGCCTCTTTGACTTTGGGCATCAGCATTCTGGCTATTGCGCTGTAGTTTCCGTAGTCTCTTTGCAGGGCGTCCTGTAGGGAGAGGTCTTCGTCTATGAGGTTTTGCACGGTTTTCGAGATTGAATTGACCATTTTTGGTCACTTATGCACAATTTACTATGATATTGACCAAAATCTATATAAGCGTTTCCCGAATTATCAACCTGAAAACTGGGAAACACAATGAAAGACACGATCATATTAGCCTATTCCGGCGGACTGGACACGTCTGTTCTGATAAAGTGGTTACAAGAAGAATACGATGTGGACGTGATAACGTTCACCATGGAGCTGGGGCAACAGACCGACCTAAAAAAGGTCGCAGACAAAGCCCACAACCTAGGCGTCAAAAAACACTACTCAATAGACGCCGAAGAAGAATTCGTAACAAAACACGTTTTCCCAGCCATAAAAGCAAACGCCCTCTACGAAGAAAAATATCCGATGGCAACAGCCTTGGGGCGCCCACTAATCGCAAAAAAACTGGTTGAGATCGCAGAAAAGGAAGGCGCCATAGCAGTCGCGCACGGCTGCACAGGAAAAGGCAATGATCAGGTGCGTTTCGACGTTACCGTCAAGGCTCTTGCTCCGAACCTCAAGGTTATGGCTCCAGTTAGAGAGTGGGGACTATCCAGAAAAGAAGAAATAAAATATGCCAAAGAGAAAGGCATCTCGATACCCCACCTATCCGACCCCTACAGCATAGACCAGAACCTGTGGGGACGCTCCATAGAATGCGGACACCTAGAGAATCCAGAACAGGAACCGCTGGAAGAAATTTACGAGTGGACAGTTTCTCCCGAAAAGGCACTTGACAAACCCGAATACGTCACCATAAAATTTGAAGACGGTATACCAATCGCCCTGAACGGAGAACAACTCGATCCAGTAACCTTAATCAAAAAACTGAACAAAATCGCAGGAAAACACGGAGTTGGACGCATTGACCACATAGAGGACAGGCTGGTAGGAATCAAATCACGAGAAATCTACGAATGCCCAGCCGCCGAGGTTCTGATTGAAGCCCACAAAGACCTAGAGAAACTGGTTCTGACACGCCACGAACTAGAGTTCAAGAAACAGGTAGACGAAAAGTGGACGTTCCTAGTTTACACTGGCTTGTGGATAGACCCACTACGGGAAGCTCTTGAAGCCTTTATCAACAAAACTCAGGAACGCGTCTGCGGCGAAGTAAAAATGAAGCTGTATAAGGGACGCTGCTGGGTTGCGGGACGCTCTTCACCCATGTCCCTATACGACAAAAACTTGGCAACCTACGAGGTAGAAACCTCATTTAATCAATCCTATGCTGAGGGCTTCATAGAACTGTGGGGATTACCCACCAAAGTAGCTAACATCCTGAAAAAGAAGGTGAAAAAAGAAAAGAAATGTTAACGGAACTGGACGGTTTCGGCTGTCCATTCCAATAAAAACTGTTGAGTGTGAAAAAATTGTCAAAGTTGTTGCGTGGAGGAAGAATAGGCTCTGTTCGAAAAGATGTTACTGCGTTTACTTCATCCATAAAAAGCGACAAGAAACTACTGAAAGCAGTAATCAAAATCAACGAAGCCCACGTAGCCATGCTGATGGAACAGAAAATCATCAATCAGCAACATGGCGCCAAGCTTCTCCAAGCCTTAACCGAACTGGACCCCGAAATGAAGCTAGACCCATCCATTGAGGACGTTCACCTAGCCGTCGAAGAAGAAGTCAACAAGAAAGTTGGTTTAGAAACTGGCGGAAACCTGCACATCGCCAAGAGCAGGAACGACCAAGTGGCAACAGCCATCAGGATGGAGCTTCGGGAAAACCTGCTAGACCTAATGAATTGCGTGACAGAGTTACAGGATGCTCTAATTGAACTTGCTGAGAAACACACAGAAACATTAGTTCCCGGCTATACACACTTGCATCCAGCCCAACCCGTAACCTTCGCCCATATCCTACTCGCCTATGTAGACGGGCTGGAGAGGAGCCTGAAACGGTTAGAGGAGACTTTTCCCCGAGTCAACATGTGTCCCATGGGCGCAGGAGCCATAGCAACCACAAGCTTCCCGATAAACAGGGACAGGACCGCTGAACTGCTAGGCTTCAGCAAAGTGCTAGAGAATTCCATAGACGCCGTGAGCAGCCGCGACTTCATCCTAGAAACATTGGCTAACCTTACGTTAGTAGCCATTGACATCAGCAGAATGGTTGAAGACCTGATCATCTGGAGTTCCCCCGATTTCGGAATAATCGATCTTCCTGAAAGTTTCGCGTCTACAAGCAGCATAATGCCCCAGAAAAAGAACCCAGACCTCCTAGAAGCCATCAGGGCAAGGATGAGTCAGGTTCTCGGCAACTTTTTAGCATCCGCAACCACAATGAAGGCGCTGCCCTCAGGCTATAATCTGGACTTCCAAGAGATTACCCCAAAACTTTGGGAGTCCCTTGAAACAGTTGCAGGTTCAGTGGGTATGCTTTCGAAACTTGTCAAAAAGTTGAAAGTATCCAAGAACGTTTTCAGTAAACCGATTCTCAAATTCGCAACCACAACCGAACTAGCCAACATGCTCGTAAAGAAGTATAGCGTCCCCTTCAGGACATCGCACAGGATAGTTGGTTCACTAGTCAAAACCTTGTTAGATAATGAAATGACGCTTTCTGACTTGACACCTGAACTGTTAAATAAGGCTGCCCAAGATTCCGCGGGACTCACCCTGAATGTTAAGCTGGCGGATATCCAAAAATCCATCGACCCCATGAAATTTGTTGAAAGCCACAAAACCAAAGGAGGTCCAGCTCCAAACGAAGTCAAGCGGATGCTCAAAATCCGAAAACAGTTGGCAATTCAATCAAAAACGAATTTGTCAGAGAAAAAAGGCAAGTTAGAGGAAGCTGACAGCCAGCTAAAATCTGTAGTTCAGCGTTACTCCACTCAAATAAAAAAGTAACTTGAAAAGTCACGAAAAGTAATGTAGGTTATAACTGTGAAAGCAAAAAATAATCCCTCAAAAGCTGAGAAAGCAATTCTAGTTTTAGAAGACGGCTCCACCTTTTTCGGTCACGGCTTCGGCTCACCAAAGAAGGTTTCAGGCGAAATCGTCTTTTCCACCTCCATGGTTGGATACCCCGAATCTTTGACAGACCCATCCTACAAGGGTCAAATCTTAACGTTCACTTATCCTCTTATTGGAAACTATGGTGTTCCATCCTACGAGCTAGAGAATGGCATTCCCCGATATTTCGAATCTGAAAGCATCAAAGCGAGGGGCTTAGTTATCCACGAACTGTGCAAGAATCCTTTCCATTGGGCATCCACCAGAACTCTGGACGAGTGGCTCAAAGACGAAGACGTTCCAGGCATATACGGAATCGACACCCGAAAGCTCACAAAGAAACTTAGAGTCAAAGGCGTAATGCTTGGAATTTTGCAGGTGTGCGAAGAGGGAGAGGAACCTAACCTCGAAAAACTTCTGAAAGAAGTGAAGACGATTCAAGATCCAAACTCCACAAACCTAGTGAAGGAAGTAACGATAAAAGAACCTGTTCGCTACGAAGTCGGAGGAAACAAGGTGGCTGTCCTGATAGACTGCGGCATCAAACACGGTATTCTCCGCACCCTACTGAACCAAGGCATGGATGTAATAAGGGTGCCCTACGACTTTTCGGCAGAAGAGATTCTGGAATACAAACCTGACGGCGTGATAATAAGCAACGGTCCCGGGAACCCGAAACAATGTACAAAAACAATCGAATCGGTTCGGGAGTTAGTTGAGGAAGACATTCCCATAATGGGCATATGTTTGGGAACCCAGATTCTAGCCTTGGCTCTTGGCGGTGACACCTACAAACTGAAGTATGGTCACCGATCTCAGAATCAAACTGTTATCGACTTGGAAACTAAGCGGTGCTACATTACCACTCAGAATCACGGATACGCCGCAAACAGGGACTCCCTGAAAGACACTGGATTAGAAGTCTGGTTCATGAACGCTAACGACAAAACCGTTGAAGGCGTAAAGCATAAGAGCAAACCGACTTTCGCCTTTCAATGGCATCCCGAAGCCTCGCCGGGTCCATACGACACGAAGTTTCTTTTCGACAAATTTCTGAAACTTGCGGGGGCCTAAAAAAGGTGCCAAAGTTTGAGCGGATAAAGAAGGTTCTGGTTCTAGGCAGCGGCGCCATAAAGATTGGGGAAGCCGCAGAATTTGATTACTCGGGAAGCCAGTGCCTCAAGGCTCTTCGCGAAGAAGGAATAGACACTGTTCTAGTTAACCCGAACATAGCCACAATTCAAACTGACCCTCGGCTAGCAGGAAAAGTCTACCTCCTACCTGTAACTCCAGAATTCGTAGAGGAGGTCATTGCGAAAGAAAGACCCGACGGTATTCTCCTAGGTTTTGGGGGGCAAACAGCCCTAAACTGTGGGGTTCAACTCGCGAAAAAGGGCATCCTCAAGAAATACAACATCAAAGTGTTGGGAACCCCTGTCCAAACGATAGAGGACACAGAAGACAGAGAACTTTTCAGGCAAGCAATGATCAAAGCAAACATTTCGATACCTAATAGCAAATCCGCCAAGTCCATGCAAGAGGCAGTTGCAGTAGGCAAGGAGATTGGTTACCCAGTTATCATTCGAATAGCCTACGCTCTGGGCGGCAAAGGATCCGGCGTAGCCCATAACGAAGCGGAGTTACGGGATATTGTTAGTCGAGCCTTGGGTCAGAGCATGATCTCTCAGGTGCTTATCGAAGAGTATGTGGGTCACTGGAAAGAAATTGAGTACGAAGTCGTACGAGATTACGCTGACAACTGCTTAACCGTCTGCAACATGGAAAACGTTGATCCCATGGGAGTCCACACAGGCGACTCCATAGTAGTGGCGCCATCCCAGACCCTGTCAAACCGTGAATACCACATTCTCCGCTCAGCCTCCATAAAGGCAATACGGAGCTTGGGGGTCGTTGGCGAATGCAACATCCAGTGGGCTTTGGATACGAAATCGGAGGATATCCGTGCCATAGAGGTGAATGCTCGGCTGTCACGAAGCTCAGCATTGGCAAGCAAAGCAACGGGTTATCCTCTGGCGTATATAGCAACTAAACTGTCTATCGGCTATCTTTTGCCTGAGCTGGTGAACAAGGTAACGGGAGTAACCACCGCCTGCTTTGAACCAGCCCTCGATTATGTTGTGGTTAAGTATCCAAGATGGGACCTGCAGAAGTTCAGGAATGTGGACAGGCATATTGGTCCTCAGATGAAGTCTGTCGGCGAGGTTATGGGTATCGGGCGATGCCTAGAGGAAGCGCTGCAGAAAGCAGTTCGTATGCTGGATATTGGAAAGTTGGGGTTAGTCTGCAATCCCGAGGAAGACGAAATCGAACCGATAGAAAAGATAAAGGATGTTTTGGCATATCCCACGGATGAAAGGCTCTTCAAGACAGTTAAAGCCCTGAAAAGCGGCATCTCCATCGAGGAAATCTATGAACTGAGCGGTCTCGACCCCTTCTTTCTGCACAAAATCAAAAACGTCATCAACATGGAACAGAAACTGCGCTCCATGAACTCGAAAGACATGGACTTCCTAGAAACCATCCGGGAAGCAAAGCGCCTCGGATTTTCTGACAAGCAGATTGCAGTCTGCCGCGGCACAGACGAGTTTGCTATACGTAAACTGCGAAAAGAGGCTAACATTGTTCCTGTGGTTAAGCAGATTGACACTCTTGCCGCTGAATGGCCGGCGAAAACGAATTACTTGTATTTGACTTATGGCGGGGACGAGGATGACATAGAGTTTTCTTCGGTCAGCAAGAAGGTTATGGTTCTCGGAGCCGGCGTCTTCAGGATAGGGTCCAGCGTAGAATTTGACTGGTGTGGAGTCAACACTATCTGGGCTCTCAAAAAGAATGGCATCGAAGAGGCTATAATGATCAATTACAACCCTGAAACGGTTTCAACAGATTATGACATGTCAGACAAACTCTACTTCGAAGAACTGACCATGGAAAGGATTCTGGACATATACGACAAGGAGAATCCCTTCGGCGTCATAGCAAGCGTGGGCGGACAGATTCCAAACAACCTAGCCCTTAAACTATCCAATCAAGGAGTTAACCTGCTGGGCACATCAGGGGAAAGCATAGACCAAGCGGAAGACAGGTCAAAATTCAGTGCTCTCCTTGACCAGCTTGGGATTCCTCAGCCAGAGTGGAGCGACCTATCAACAACTCGAGACCTTAAAAAGTTCGCTTCCAGAATCGGTTATCCGGTTCTTATTCGCCCCAGCTACGTTTTGTCAGGTTCTGCCATGAGGGTTGCCTACACTGAAGATGAATTGGAAGATTACCTGAAGTTGGCTGCCAAAGTTTCTCGGGAATATCCTGTCGTAATCTCGAAGTTTATAGAGAACGCCAAGGAAGTTGAGGTTGACGGTGTATATGACGGCGAGGACAACATCATAGGAGCCATCATCGAACATGTTGAGAACGCTGGAGTTCACAGCGGCGACGCAACCATGGGAATTCCCACGTTAACTCTGAACAGCGATGTGCTGAGAACCGTTCAGGACTACACGTACAAGATAGTGAAAGCCCTTGAAATAAAGGGACCCTACAACATTCAGTATCTTGTGAAGGATGGGGTCACGTTTGTTATTGAATGTAATCTCCGAGCTTCCCGGTCTATGCCTTACGTCAGCAAAACTCGCGGAGTTAACATGATAGAACTCGCTACATTAGCGATGCTGGGCAAAAAATTCAAGGATGTCGGATTCACGGAGTTACCTGCCATTACACATGTTGGAGTGAAGGTTCCTCAGTTCAGTTTCATGCGTTTAAGCGGAGCCGACCCGGTTCTGGGAGTTGAGATGCTGAGCACCGGAGAAGTAGCGTGTTTGGGAGAAAACTTTACGGATGCGCTCTCGAAGGCGTTGCAGTCGGCTGATTTCAAGATGCCACCTGAAGGCGGCTCGGTGCTGATAACTGTTGGCGGAAAAGAGTTGAAGGAGAAGGTTGTGCCCATTGGAATGGCGCTCAGGAAGATGGGCTTCAAAATCTATGCCACAGAACATACCTCTGAGGTTCTGCGGAACGCGGGCGTAAACAACATTTCAGTGTTGCATAAGGTCAGGGAGGTGGGGCAGAAACCTAACATCGTTGATTATCTTCAGGAAGGAAAGATTGATTTGGTTATCAACATACCCATGCCGAATCATCTGGTGGCATTCTCGGAGGTTCTGAAGGACGAATATGCCATCCGCAGGCTTGCCATCGAATTCAACATTCCCGTTGTAACGAATCTCCAGTTGGCGTCAGCGTTAACCAAGCTGTTGGAGCAGCGAGAAGGAAACAAGTTTGACATTCGTTCCCTAAACGAGTACATGGACAGTTTGCCGCGGAAGTTCTGGTAAACAGCAGAGAAGAGAGGGGATGTTACTTCTTTTTTCTGAGGCTGAACCTTTTGAACTTCAGTTTTGCTGTCAAGATTTTTTCTGTGCCGAAGAGCCTAGCCGCCACGTAAAGAACTCCGACTGTGAAGATTGCCATGTAGACGATTCCTCCGATGGCTAAGAGATAGTTTCCAGTGAAAGCTACGTTGGATGCCAGCAATGGATGCGTGAAGGGTATGGCAAGCAGTATGATTGATAGTGGGAAGGGCAAGGCTGTGATGTCGGTGAACATTGTGAAGATCATTGGAAAGACCAGTAGTATAGAGA
>Ga0315543_1002219_pt1 | contig 19226 bp, 20 predicted proteins | sample SalMarSW160210MG_2_FD_203098 | JGI IMG/M metagenome (GOLD analysis project Ga0315543, IMG submission 203098) | Salt marsh sediment microbial communities from the Plum Island Ecosystem LTER, Massachusetts, United States - Salt Marsh Sediment SW1601-210 ...
TTACCGGTTTATGGCAACTCAGCGGCGACCGGAAAAAGGCTATCCATGAAAATATGGATTATGACTTGTATTATAAAAAGAATGTTTCATTTTTTCTTGATGTGGCAATTTTGATAGAAACGTTGATTTTTGCTTTTAAAGGCATATAGATCCGCACCCCAGAGGAATAGCTTTCAGATTCCACGGGGCAGGCGCAGATTAACGCAGATTAAAAAATGAAGGATAAAAGAACATATAAGATAATTGGTGCGGCGATGGAGGTGCATCGTGAATTGGGTTGCGGATTCTTAGAGGCCATATACCAGGAAGTGCTCGGAAGGGAGTTTGAAACTCAGAGGATTCCATTCAGATTGCAGCCGATTGTTAAAATATTCTACAAGGGCAAACCGCTGAACGGGGTAAACTGTTTCAGGTAATTTGCTATTGTTCGGACAGGATTTATAGGATTGATTGAATAACCGGGGTTAATGCTGTCAAAAAAGCTTAACCGCCTTTGTCCTTGACGAAAGTCCATAAAGCCTGATATATGTCCTTATTGTAAGGAAATAATGCATGATAAGTAAACATATTCTAAAAGAAATAATCACAACTAATGAAGAGTTTATACTGAAACACACGGGAGATATCGTGGCCAGGGAGGAGGTTGTGTTTCCTGAAACCCTAAGAAAGGTTGTGGTTTTTTACGGGGCTAGGAGAAGCGGCAAAACATTTATTTTATATGATCTTTTCAAGAAATACCAGGAAGTTTCCTTGTATCTCGATTTTGAAGATGAGCGTCTGTTGGATTTTGAGATCAAGGATTTCAGGGTACTGAAAGACGTGTTTTTGGAGCTGAAGTCACATTTAGCAGGAAAAAGACTGGTATTCCTGTTAGATGAGGTCCAGAATATTGATGGGTGGGAAAGATTTTGCCGGAGGGCGGTGGAGCGGGAAGATATAAGGGTTTTTACCAGCGGATCATCTTCCAAGGTGATGCCTGCCGAAATTCAGACTGAACTGAGAGGGAGAGCATGGAGCATAGAGATTTTTCCGTTTTCTTTTAGAGAATATCTGATCTCAAAACATATTGATATAAATGATAAAGGTCTTGTTTATAGCCCTCAAAAGGCGCTTTTAAAAAAATACTTTTCTGAATATGTGAAATGGGGCGGATTTCCTGAGGTTTCTTTGCTTAAGTCTGAATTCGAAATAAAAAAGCTTTTAAAGGAATATCTTAGTGCAATGTATTTCAGGGATCTGGTGGAGAGATATAGCATAACAAATATACCTTTGTTAGACAGCCTTACGGACAGGCTCTTTTCCTCATTTTCCATGAAATTTTCTTTAACCGCCTTTTATAAACAATACAGGGGGCGGTTCCCTTTTTCAAAGGATTTACTTTTCAGATACTACAAGCATTTTCTCCAGAGTATGCTCATCTTTGAAGTAAAGAAGTTTTCTGAATCCACTTACAAGAGGATGAGAAATCCTGCAAAGATATACGCCGTCGATACAGGATTATGCAGAAGAATAACTTCGCTGGATGAAGGCAGGCTATTGGAAAATATCGTGTTTTTGGAATTAAAGAGAAAAGGACAGGAAGTTTTTTACTTTGATGAAAAGATAGAATGCGATTTTATAGCAAGAGCTGAAAATGACAGGTTATCTGCCGTGCAGGTAAGCTTCGAATTGAATGAAAAAAACAGAGAAAGAGAGGTAAACGGGCTGGTAAAAGCCTGCAAATGGCTTGCCACAAATGAAGGCATAATCTTCACCTGGGATGATGAAGAAATCTTTGGCGCAGAAGGTGTTGACATTAAAATAATTCCAGTCTGGAAATGGCTGCTTGCAGGCAAGATTGAATCATCTGATATATTCTCACGCTAGGCCACAGAGAGTGCAAAGGTAAACATATCCTGATGAAAATTATCCACGTCATTGCAAATATTGTTCCTCGCTATGGCAGGGCAGGCGCAGATTAACACGGAATCCTCAACCTATTATTTCCGCTCAAGGCTCCGGCTAAATGGCCTCATGGGTTTGGACGGGGTAAACAGTTTTGAATAAAAATGTTTCGAGGACCGGGATAACCCAGGTCAACGGATGGACGAGGGAACACTTCTATTGGAAAGCGTGTGGAGCACGATATTTTTTATCTGGGAAATTGGAGCATTTGGATTGTTGATTGATGATTTTTGATTGACGATTTGTGGCTGACGCTGTTTGGGAGGGAGACCAATAAAAATGCCTATTAGTCCACCCCTCCGGGGCGGATAAAGGATTGAAGCTCAGGGATATTATGTGGGGATCAAGATATTCAAATCTTTAAAATATGTCCGATAGAATCCTCTGTCCCTTGTTACCAGAACATCTGCTTGTATTTTAGCATGAGCACCTATCAAAAAATCACTCAATATATGTTGACGAAAAGGAATAGCCTCGCTACAGGAGGGACAGGTGAGTTTTTGATTTTTACCACAGACAGGGCAAATAACCATATCTTTCTTGCGCGCTGAATATTTTTCCCAGGCACAACTGGCTTCGAAAAGCGAATTTTTATTAGATGGGAGCAGAATAATGTCGGTATCGTCTAAAAACCTATTAAGATCTTTAAAGGATAAAAATTGAGATCCCAATTCAGAGTAGACCACTTCACAAATAACAATTTCATCATTCTGATCCACATTCATTAAATAGTTCAGAGATGATTGGGCATGCGCAGTATTTGGAATCAAGATATCTAAGAGTATATTGGTATCAATCGCCAATATCATTAGCGTTGCCCCGAAGCTCGTATATGATGTCCTCTGTTTTTCTTCCAGTTAGATGGGAAAGAAAACCGATATATTTTTTAATGTTTTTTATCGAGGCTTCTCTTTTTTTCAGCAGCACTTTTTCTTTATCTATCTGGAAAATAACTTCATCCCCAGTTTTTATGCTCAACAATGATCGGATTTGGTGGGGAATAGTTACCTGGCCTTTCTGTGTTACTTTTGGCATAGTTGAGACCCTCCTATCCTATAAGTAATACCTATAGTATTACTTTTGTTGGGCTATGTCAATTAGTTTTATTAACCTTCAGTTGGTATGGTAAGATTTTTAAATTGTACAAATTTCGTACTATGCATACCGATACAGCCCCTATGCAGTAAACCCGACAGATCAGAATGATTCCCGCATAACAAGGGTAGGGAGGTTCTTGAGAAAAACAAGCCTGGATGAGATGCCGCAGATCATCAATGTTCTTAAAGGAGAGATGTCTTTTGTTGGGCCAAGACCGGAAATGCCGTTTATTGTTGAACAGTATGACGAAATTCACAAAGAAAGATTGAAGGTTATTCCTGGAATTACCGGTTTATGGCAACTCAGCGGCGACCGGAAAAAGGCTATCCATGAAAATATGGATTATGACTTGTATTATAAAAAGAATGTTTCATTTTTTCTTGATGTGGCAATCTTGATAGAAACGTTGATTTTTGCTTTTAAAGGCATATAGTCCAACATCTCCTAACATCCCATTACCCATTTCAGCCTTGAGCTGTTTTGGATAAAAAGTAATCGCAAAATTTGTAGAATTTATTTTGAGGCTTATCAAAATAGAACCTTGAATAGACGGTTTTAAAGACAAAATCTCATTTATCATGGTATTTGAAAACAATTTATGATATAAAAATAAACAATTATCGGTTGGGATTTAATATTATCACTTTTTTCATACGTTCAAGTTGCATGCAAAAATGTGAAAGTCGATGGATATAGAAATAATACCCTTAGCAGAAAAAAAGCTAAAACGAAGAGGAATCTCTGAAAAACAGCTTAGGGAAACGCTTGATTCCCCTGATCAGACATTGGATGGTTATGGTGGAAGAAAAGTCGCCCAGAAAAAATATTTCATGAAGAACAAAGAATATCTTTTGAGAGTGATATATGAAGAAAAAGAGGAATTGAAGGTAATTGTAACAGCTTATATAACCTCACAATTAAGCCGTTACTGGAGAGAGAGGGAAAAATGAAAATTGAATATGACCCTAAACATGACTTGTTAAATATTGAGTTCATACATGAGGAGTCCATTGCTGAATCAATCGAACTTGATGGAATAATCATTGATTATTCAAAGGATAGAAAGATTGTTTCAATAGAAATTTTAGACGCTGGGAAACGTACCACAAAGGGGCCTTTGGATATACTTGATCTGAAGATAATCAAAGAAAAGGTGGCTGCCTAAGAGCCTTCTTTAAAAATCAAAGCAAGCAGTGCCCAGGCATCAAGGACAATTTTTGCTTGCGATTCCATCTTCATGTTCCCTTTCCAGTTCAGCTAAAATCTTTTCCCCTATATAAATTCAGGATTTGGATGGCTAATGCCGAAGAAGAATAGAAAAAGTTAAAGGCTATAAATGAATCGGATGGGCCTGTCTTTAAAATCAAAAAAGATCCTCGTATTATTCCCATAATAGGGACTATCCTTCGCAAGACCAGCATGGACGAGTTGCCACAGTTGATCAACGTTCTGAAAGGTGAAATGAGCATCGTCGGACCCAGGCCTCCAATTCCGTCTGAAGTAGAAAAATATGATAACTGGCAGCGAAGGCGCCTTTCCATGAAGCTCGGTTTTACCTGTCTATGGCAAATCACTTCATATCGGAATGATGTGTGTTTTGAAGAGTGGATGAACCTTGACCTGAAATACATCGATAACTGGTCGCTGGGGCTTGATTTTAAGATACTTCTCAAGACGCCCTTGGCGGTAATATCAGGGTCAGGACGTTGATCCGCCCCGGTGAAATCCCCCATCGGGGTCTAAGTAGCAGAATTTCACGGGGCAAACAATTCTGGGTAAAAATATTTCGAGGACCGGCAAAGCCCAAGTCGACGGGTGGCATATACTGTGGAAGGAGAAAAACTTAAACTTTTAACAGTACACCCCTTGAAAAAGGGACAAAAGGAAAATAGAATCAAGAGTGGAAGATGGAGGAAAACATAATGAAAGATTTCAAAGTTATATATGATGAAGAAGAAGATATACTTTATATTGCCAAAGAAGGAAAAGAAGAGGAAGTTGTTGAACTTAGTCCCGGTGTAAATGTTGAACTTGACAGTTCAGGCAAGTTGATTGGTATAGAGCTGTTTAATGCATCTGCCATATTAAAGGATGTTATAGAACCACTTGATAAGAGAAGAAAGGCTGCTTAATGATTCTTTAACGATAGTTTGAATTGAATGAAAACAACTTATATTGCATAGTGTGTTGAGCATTAAATCTTTTATCTGGAAAATAGGAGTTTCCGGTTGGACTTGAAGATCTTCTGGCTGACGTTGTTTGGGTGCGAGACAAATAAAAATGCTTACTGATCCGCTCTCCCGGAGGAAAGGACTTCGTATTCCACAGGGTAATCGAAGGGCACGAAGAATAGAATTTGATGAATTGTCAAAAATCTTCACTGCACTGGAGTGATATCTCGATTAGTGTCTTCTCCCATGACCCAGATTATATTGTCGATAATTTCCTTTATTCTTTTCTGGGAGAGGGCGCCGATTTTTTCAATCAACCTATTTTTATTAACCACCATGACATAAGTACCTCTTGCCAGGCTCGGCTTCGGGAGGTTTGCTTCACCTTTCTGGAGAAGAACATTTCCCGGAAGAATGGTATGTTTTGTCTGTTTTGTAAGGGGAACAACCACAACAGTACGAAATTTGCTTCGATTAATGGAATCCCTTTGAACGATTACCACGGGTCTTTTATATGCCGGCTCAGATCCTGAGGATGGGGAAAGGCTTGTCAAAAAAACATCGCCTTGACATATTACCATTTTTCCTCCTCTTCTTGTACTGAGCTTATGCCAAGCATTTCCTCGGCAAGGGCATTGTCGTAATCTGAAGAGTCTCTATCGGCGCAAACTTCATTATATAATTTTGTGATCTCCTCATCTTCAAGCGTTTTTAATCTATTATTCAATTCTTCAACAATAAATCGACTTCTGGATTTACCTCTTTTCTTTGCCCATTGGTCCACTCGCTTAAGGAAAAGGGGTGGGACAGTGATCGCAACTTTTTGGGTAGCCATAAACCACACCTCCTGAGTTATATTAATAGTATTACCAAATATATTCCATAAATATATGTTTGTCAACTGAATAGATTTTTGCATAGATGTACCGGCAATGATCTTGAAGATATATTAGACAGGATTAACCCTGGTTGGATGGTTTTCACCCCAGTGGAATAATTGCGTAATTCCACGGGGTAAAAATCCAACAGGGCAAGCAGGATACACAGGATAAAAAAATAAAGTCCGGTCAATCCTGTAAATTCTGTCAAATTTTAAATGGAGGGAAAAATGAAAAAGGCTTTAGTCTGTGGAGCAGGCGGGGCAGACAAAATCGAGCATTTTTCAAAGGTCTCAATGGGGGTGCAGATTTGTGTAAATTGTGGGTTAGAATAAATCCAGATGAATTAATATAGCCTTATCTAGTAAATCCATTTCTTTCTTTGATAATGAACCAATGAATTTTACAATCCTGCTTTTGTCCAGGGTTCGAATTTGATCAGCTTTAACTTTGGAGTTTTTCGGAAGGTTTGCTTTTCCTTTTTTTAAAAAAACCTCAAAAGGATATATTTTTTGAATATTTTTTGAAGTTACAGGTAAGATCGTCACCGTGCTTGAGAAATCATTATTTTTGTCATTCGAAACCACCACAACGGGTCGGGTTTTGGAGATCTCTTTTCCAACCACAGGGTCAAGGGATGCGAGATATATTCCCCCTCGTTTAATATTCATACCAGTCCTTCAAATCGGCTGCTTCAAACTCTTTTGTAATAGCAAGGCTTTCTTTCGCGGTAGCTCGATAACCTTCTTCTAATATTTTTTCCAGCGCTTCTTTCTCTTTTTTTTCAATTTGCTGTCTTACGGCTTCCGCGATAAATTGGCTGCGTTTCCTGGGTCCTGTAAATCTGTTTATTGCCTGAGCCAGGTCTTTTGGGATCGTGATGTTCAGTCTAACGGTTTCAGTATTCATTATACACCTGCTAACCCGGATAAGCCCGCCCTCCTGCTGAGCGGAGTAAGGCGGACGGGCCGGAAGAAATTGCCACAAAGTCACAAAGACACAAAGAAAAATTATTTGTTAAAATTCATCTTCTTCGTGTCTTGGTGTCTTGGAGGCGAATATGTTTTGCCATAAAAAGCATAAAATACATAACAAAGAACTGACAAGAAATAATTGATGTTATATAATACGTATTATAATATGTACTATAATGTGTATGTCAAGAGTTATTTCCAATGGCATTTGCTAGAAACATAATCTTTTTTATCATTGCAACCGTCCCTATTTTGTTTGCTGCGGTACATGCTTGGATCTGGTCGTTTTACACGGCATGTATTTTTGCCGCATTTTTAATTCTTTTATGGCAAAATAGAATAAACAAAGCATGGATGCCGGATAAGATTTATATTTTCGCTCTGGGGGCATTCTATTTGGTATGTTTGGTGCAGTGCCTGCCGCTTCCTTCCTCTATTCTTTCCTTTTTAAGCCCCTTTAGACACGAGGCGCTGATGCAATCCATGGCAATAATCCATGGATCCGTTGCGTGGCAATCCATAAGCTATTCCTCACGGAGGTCATTGGCCTGGTGGACGTTTTTACTGGGTCTTTTGGTGTTTTTTCTTATATTCCGGAAAACTTTTACGTCTTCAAGACATTTGAAACTTTTGATTTATATACTGCTGGGGTTGGCAGCGGTTGAGGCGTTATACGGTCTGCTCCAGGCGCTTGTCCCGACCCTTGGCGTTCTCTGGATTGATTATATTGAGGCCTATTTGGGGGATGCCCGGGGCACGTATATTAACCGGAATCATTTTGCCGGTTTTATGGAAATGATATTGCCTCTGGGTTTGGGATACACCCTGGCACTGGGCAACTGGAAGGAGAAACCGAGTTTTAAAGCATTGATGTCCACGGATCGACCTAATTTCCAGTTTTTTCTTACCATCGGGTTGGCGGTTATGGTACTGGCATTGCTGTTTTCCAAGTCCAGGGCCGGAATTACCGGGTGGGGTCTGGGCTTTTTAACCTTTGTTATATTGGTACATTCCGGAAGTAACGGAATACCCCGAAGTTTCTGGGTGATTACATCGATAATTATAGGCATGGTCGCTTTTTTCAGCTTTAGAATCGGTGTTGATCCGATTTTGGAGCGGTTTTTGAGAGTTTCCAAGGAGGCTTCGCGACTCGATTTCTGGCGCGACAGCCTGGTGGTTGTAAAGGATCACCCCTTTGGAATCGGCCTTGCAACGTTCAAGCAGGTGTTTCCGGTTTTCAATGTCTCCACCATTTCTGAAAAAACGCTCTATTATGCGCACAACGACTATCTGCAATTACTGGTTGAGGCCGGATGGATCGGCTTTGCGGCTCTTGTGGGCGGATTTTATATTTTTCTGGTTAGAAGTTTTCGCAAGGTCAGGCGCATGAGCTTGCAAGCTGATCCGCTTCGATTTTTCCTTGCCATCGGCGCCTTAAGCGGCCTTGTTTCCATAGCCTTTCACAGCTTCTTTGACTTTAACCTTCAGATGCCGGCCAACTGCGTTTACTTTGTCATGTTGATCGGAATTGTTGATGTATGTCTATGGCAGGGAGGTGAGGAAGAAGGGAAGAGGGAAAGAAGGTGAGTCCGCCACACTGATGGCGGATAAAAAGGTAGGAAGTTTGGAACATAGGGTATATGGGGAATAGAAATTGAAAAGTGTCGTCGTTAAAAGTTTGGTTACGCTGGTTCTGGCTGGGTTGTCTGCGTGGCTTATCGTCTATAACTGGCAGTATCGGACAATATATCATGAAAATTACAGGTTTGGGACAAAAGATGCGAAAAAGTTCAGACACTTTCCCCGAGCCCTTTATAATTTCGGCCTCAACGCCTGGTTTCAAAACGATTCCGATGTTGCCGCCCGATTTTTTCGCCAGACCGTATTGCAGGACATTTTTTACATGGAAGCCTGGCTAAAGCTGGCCCAGGCTGAAATTGTTCTGGGAAATTCAGACAAGGCTCAAACCATATTACAGTTTTCAAACCGTTTAACTAAAAATGTGTATCGCTGGAAATGGGATCAGATCCTTCTGGCCCACGAGTTGGGAATGCAAGAAATAGTTCTGAGTAACATCAATTTTTTAATCCATCACCACAAAAAGATACAAGATTCGTTCCAACTGCTAGACACTCACCTGGACGGAAACGCAATGCTTGCGGTTAACGTGCTGGATACGGTCAATTTGATCCCCTTTCTTAAATGGTTGATGCGCTGGGGCCGGGTGAATGATGCTCAGACTGCCTGGAGCAAGATTATTTCGGCCGGCATTCAGGATGAAGATATCCGTTTGAAATATATACACTTTCTGGTCAACAGGAAACGCGTTCCCCTGGCAGCTAAGATCTGGGGATCCAACACCGGCATTAAGGGCATGACCAATCCCGGGTTTGAGGAACAAATCACGGGCTGCGGATTTGACTGGCGGTATACCGCAAATAATAAGGACAAGTGGGCGATACGGCGGTCCATGTCCGAGGCTTTTTCCGGAACCCATAGCCTGAAGATTATGTTTGAAGGAAAGGAAAATATCTCATTTGGCCATCTGTCCCAGATCGTTCCGGTCGACTCGCGGATCCCTTACCGGCTGACCTATCGCTGGCGCAGCAAAAATATTACAACAGACCAGGGACCGTTTGTGGATGTATACGGGTACGATTGCCATGGCTTTTATGTCAAGGGCTCCATGATGCTCGGCACTCACGACTGGCGGGAACAGGATATCGAGTTTACGGTTCCTGAAGACTGCCATGCTGTGGTTGTCCGGCTGCGCCGGCAGCCCAGCCATCGGTTTGACAACAAGATTGCAGGCATTTTATGGCTGGATGATTTTAAGCTGGAAAAGCTGTAACCTTTTTGTTTTTCTTAAAAAAAGATAGACAAAACCGTCTGATTTTAGTAATTTTAATTGAGGTAAAAAATGTCTGATGAAATAATCAAATTAAGCAAAATTTCGAGAAGTAATAACGGCGGGGCAGGTAATGAGAATCTCCCCTCCACTGAACCCCGATACACTGTTTCTGAGTGGGATACCGAAGAGGTACACCTGCGCGACTACCTGGATGTTATTTTCCGTCGCAAATGGCTCATTATCAGTTTCCTGGCTCTGACCTTCATCACCACCCTTATTTTAACCCTGGCTTCTCCCAAAATTTATAAGGCATCCACATCCATTGAGGTAATGCCGCAGAACCAGAAGGTTACCAAGTTCGAAGAGGTTGTTGCCACAGAAATGCGTGCCCAGGAGTTTTATCAAACCCAGGTGGACTTGTTGCAAAACAATGCCCTTACTCTGAGGGTTATTGAAAGGCTGGAACTGGTCAAACACCCGGTTATTGTTGAAATGCTGTATGATAACGGAAATCCGGGTATTATCTCAAGGATAAGGGCATCCGTTAAAAACCTTTTAAGCGCTTTAATATCGAGTAACGAGGACAAGGAAAAGAATTCGTCTTTGATTTCCGAAGAAGCTTTGAAACAGCAAGCTTTGCTTAAATTTGTTGAAGGCAATCTTGAAGTTTCCCCCAAGAGAAACTCCATGCTAATTGGCATTTCTTTCATGTCCCCGGACCGACAATTATCGCAAAGCATAGCAAATGCTTTTGTAGAAGAATTTGTCCACTGGAACATGGAGAGAAAACTCGAAGCCTCTCAACTGGCCCGCGAGTTTCTGATGAAGCAGATCGACCGGGCCAAGATCAGTCTGGAAAAAGCGGAAGAGGATTTAAACCGGTTTGGCAAACAGGCGGGTATTGTTTCCATGGATGCCAAACTAAACAGCGTCTATCGCCAGCTCGAGGAACTGAATTCAGCCCTGGCCATGGCTGAAGCCGACTTGATAGACAAGGATTCTGTTTACAAACAGGCTACTTTGGACGGACCCTCCAGTTTGCCACAGGTGATGGAAAACCAGGTAATTTCAGGCTTAAAAGGCGAATATGCCCGTCTGCGATCCGAATATGAGGATTTAACCGTTACCTTCCACGATGATTATCCTTCGGTTAAATCCTTAAAGATGAAGATGAACAGTATTGCCGACCGAATCGGTATCGAGGAACAAAAAGTATTTTTAGCAATCGAGAATCAATACAAGTCAAGTCTGCAAAAAGTCAAAACCATGCGTGCCCGTTTAGAGCATCAGAAAAAAATGGCTATTGACCTGAATGAGCGGGCAACCCAGTACAAAATTATGGCCCGGGAAGTCGAGACCAATAAAGGGATCTACCAGAGCCTTCTGGAGCGTACCAAAGAGATTGAGTCCATCATAGGGGTGTCATCCAGCAATATACATATTGTAGACAAGGCCATGCTGCCGATTAAACCGTTTAAACCCAATGTTAAATTGAATTTGCTCCTGGCCATTGTGGTCGGTGTGATGGGCGGCATCGGGCTCGCCTTTTTCTTAGAATATTTTACCGACACCATTACCGATCCTGACGAGATTTCCGACCGTTTTCATATTCCTATTCTGGGGGTTGCGCCCCTGACCAAAACCAACGAGTTTCCGGTTGAACATACTTTTGCTAAAGATCCCCGGGCGCCCCTGTCCGAAGCCATGCGGAGTACTAAAATGTCGATCCAGCTTTCCGGGACCGCTTCCCAGGCCGGAAGTTTTTTGTTGACAAGCACCAAGCCGTCGGAAGGCAAAACAACTATGGCATCTAACCTTGCCCTGGCTTTTGCCGGAGCCGGGGAACGGGTGATCCTGGTTGATGCGGACATGCGCAAACCCAAACTCCACAAGTTTTTCCAGTGCCATGATAATGCCTTCAGCCCCGGCCTTTCGAAATTTCTGGCAGGGGTTAGCAGCAAAGGTCTGGTCTGCCGAAACGGTATATCCAACGTGTGTTTTATACCGGCAGGGCCGATTCCGCCAAACCCGGTTGAGTTGCTGGCCTCGGACCGTTTTGCAATGCTGGTAAAAACCCTGAACATGCGTTTTGATCGCGTGATTGTAGACGGGCCCCCCTATCTGGGTTTTGCCGATTCCCTGGTTATTTCGCGACAGATGGGCGGCGTAGTCCTGGTAAGCAGCATGGGTGAAACCACCCGTGACGCCTTACTTCATTTTAAAAAGAGCGTACTCAACTCCCAGGGAAAGATTTTAGGATGTATCATCAACAAGGTTAATCTCAGCAAGCGATTTGGATATCAGTCCTACTATAAATACTATAGTTATTACAGCTATGGCAGTACCAAGATTAACAAAAAGAAAAGAAAGGAACTGACAAAATAAACAAGAACCTCAATTGAGGAAGAAGTAAAAAGAAAACCCATGTATCTTACTCATTACAATTTGGAGTCCAAGCCGTTTCAGATGAGCACCGATCCAAATTTTCTCTGGCTTGGCGAAAAGCACAAAGAAGCTCTTGCGACGTTGAAATATGCCGTTGTTGAGAACAAGGGAATTCTTGCCCTTACCGGTGACGTGGGAACGGGCAAGACCACGCTCATTAACGCTCTTATCCAAAGTCTCGGGGATGATACAATGGTCGCAACCATTTACGATCCGAGTTTGGAAATCTTGGATTTTTTTAATATTGTTTCGGTTGCATTTAACATGGGGAGAACCTTTGACGGCAAAGGTGAGTTTCTTATTTACTTCAAGCGATTTCTAAAAGAAGCCCGTGTCAGGAATAAAAAAGCATTGCTGATTATTGACGAAGCCCAGCGGATTACCAGTGAACTGCTTGAAGAGATCCGGCTTTTATCGAATCTTGAAGATGAGCATGTCAGACTTCTGAATATTTTTTTTGTAGGGCAGAATGAATTTATCGATATTTTGAATGAATATAAAAACAGGGCGCTAAGACAGCGAATTACAATCAGATACCACATTGAGCCTTTGACCTTAAGTGAGACAGAAACTTATACCCGGCATCGGCTTAAAACCGCCGGTGCTAAAGCACCTATTTTCAGCTCGGATGCGATTCAAGAAATCTTTTCTTTTTCCAAGGGCTATCCCCGCATGATAAATATTATCTGTGATCATGCCCTGTTGAGCGGTTTTGTCAGGGAGATAATAATTATAAATGATGATATTATCAGAGAGTGCAAGGAAGAACTACAGATATCGATTTTAAATAGGGTGCGTGATACGGATAGCTCTGATGATGAGAGCGCGTCAAAACCAGAAATTCCCGTTATACAGAGGGAAGAAAGACCGAAGAAAAGAGATATTCGGTTAAAGTCCGTGCTAATAGGTATTGGCCTCCTTGCAGTGATTGGGAGTCTTACCGGATATGTTTTTTATAACAATATAAAGACAAAGACAGAGCCCCGTGCAAATCTGGTCTTAAGCCAAGGCAAGACATCTTATCCCGGACAAACGGAAGAGAAAAATGACTTGCGAACAACCGTTCCAACCGTGCCGGAGAAAAAAACGTACCCTGTTCCTTCCAAGGTGGAAATAGGGAAAGTGGGTGACTTCCGTTATTATATAGTAAAGGGCCCTGAACCCAAACTGTTCAGGGAAATTGACACAAACAAAGAGGAGATTCCTGCTTCTGTGCCGTCTGAGCGGATTGCCGGTCAAGCTGACACACAAGAAACTTCAGGCGGCGATAGGGAACCGAAAGCGTCTGATGCCTTCACTAAGATTGTGCCTGAGGAATCCAAAATCGCTAAGATTACCCCTGAGAAACCTAAAACCACACCGCCAAAAGCAAAACCGGTTACCGTGCAGAAAAAGACACCTGACAAAGAGCGGGCTAAACCTGAATTCTTAACGAAAAAAGATCTTTCACCGCAAAAAGATCGCCCAATTGACTCCAAAGTCAGCACGGTTACTTCTGATCCTTCCGAGAAACAGGCAGCCCGGGTAACGTCCAGATTTTCTGACAGCGTTCCAAAACCAACGGTAGCGGCTGTTTCAGAAAAGAATAAACAGCCTGTTAACACTCCGGCAATCCGTGAGAGTGCAACCGCCAGGGTGGCGGTACCGGCAAAGAAGCCCGAGGAAAAAAAGGCGGCGGTACCGGCAAAGAAGCCCGAGGAAAAAAAGGCGGCGGTACCGGCAAAGAAGCCTGAAGAAAAAAAGGTGGTGATACCGGCAAAGAAGCCCAAGGAAAAAAAGGTGGCGGTACCGGCAAAGAAGCCCGAGGAAAAAAAGGCGGCGATACTGGCAAAGAAGCCCGAAGAAAAAAAGGCGGCGATACCGGCAAAGAAGCCCGAAGAAAAAAAGGTGGCGGTACCGGCAAAGAAGTCTGAAGAAAAAAAGGCGGTGGTACCGGCAAAAAAACCTGAAGAAAAAAAGGTTGTTCGCAATGGGGAACAGAAAGTGGTTGCGGCATTCCGGAAGGGGATAAAATCTGAAGGAGGCACCGGGGATAGATTTGCCCGTGCAGATTTGCAGTTCCATCTGAACGCTTTTTTAAACGAGTATTGCCGAACATATGAGAAAGAACAGCTTGATAAATTTGCCACCTTTTTTACGCCGGATGCCATGGAAAAGGGCAAATCGTTTACTTCCCGGTTAGGTCAATATCGCCGCACTTTTGGAAAAATTGATGCCATGGATTACCGGATTGACCTCAAAAGGTATGCAGTTCAGGAAGAGACCGGGGTCATCAGAATCGAGGGGATCTTTCATGTCAGGGCCAGATTGGATGGAAGCGCAAAATGGCGGAAAAGCAGCGGCCCAATAATCATGGAGCTTTTAGCGCACGGAGATTCTTTTAAGGTCAGGCGGTTGGATTATTAATTCGCAATTTCTAATCCGGATAAACCGGAAATAACAAATCACAAGCATCAAATTTCAAATAAATTCCAATTTCAAAGGTCTCTTCGGGTTAACTATCAGTATCTCCTTTCCGGATCATGGTACCCGACCCCTAATCCGGGAATTCCGATATTTATCCCTGTTCCGTGAACCAGCTTGCCCCAGGTGCTGGATTTAACGACGATGATATCCCGGTCCTGTAATTCCATTTCTTGATTTTTTGGAGTATACTCGAGTTCAATGACTTTACGGCCCTTGTCCTTAACATAGCGGATCAATACAAGGGAATCCTTGAGAGCGTAAGGGGCAATTCCACCGGCGGCCAGCAAAGCTTCCTTGAGAACCATTTTATTTCGAATAGGGTAAGATCCGGGGCGACGAACCGCACCGTCAACAAAGAAATTGCCGGCTTCGGGAACAAATATAACATCCCCGCCGTTAATTTCAACATTCAGTTCTGTCCGTCCTTCCTTGATGAGCCGGTCCAGGTCAACCACGAACACGTTGGGTTTGCCGGGAATATTTCCTTGACGCCGGACCTGGACGGTCCCTCCGGCCTTATCGGAAAGCCCACCGGCCAGGGCCATAACGTCAAGCAGGCGTTGTTTGGAAACGTAGTCATATGTTCCGGGATTTTTAAACTGCCCCACCAATGTCACTCGCTGGCTGAAATGCTCTTGAACAAAGACACTGACATGGGGATTTTTAATATATTTTGTCTGAAAAAGATTTTCGATTTTTATCTCGGCTTCCCGTGCGGTCAACCCTTTAATCTGGATTTGGCCAAGGAGCGGCAGCGTGACATGCCCCCGCGAACTGACGCGGACCGTTGTATTAAGATTATCGGCTTCAAACACGGTGATTTGAAGCAGGTCACCGGCGCCTAATAGATAGTCACTGGGATCGACGTTCATCTGGGCGGCGGAAAACAGCTGTTCGTTGAGGCGGGTTATGTCATCATTTTTACCCGGTGCGGCGATATATCGCTCAATAATGTCACTGTTTCGTTCCTGTTTTTTGCTGCAGCCCGATAAAAAAGTCGCCAACAGCGACACTGTGATTGCTGCAATCAGGAAAAAGCGAATATTTGTTGTTCTTAGTTGCAATTATTTACCTCTGGAGACCTTTGAAAAAATGAAAGCGGCAGTTCACCAAAGAAGTGTGAGCCACCGCAATATACTTTTATATTGAAAAGCCTTTTTCCCCGCCTATCACGGTGAAGCCGGACTTACCGGGGGAGCACCGTCCCCACCGCCGCCGCCACCGCCGCCTCCGGCAAAAGCAGCAGCACCGCCACCTATAACTACAACTACAAGTCCGATAATAACTTTTGTGGTGGTTGACCAACCTTTATCTTTATCCGCTGTTTTCTCTTCTTCAGTTTTTGGTTCCTTTTCTTCCTCTTCTTTATCTTCAAACAGACCTGCCTGAGCCAATCTGAGTTCCTGCCCGGCGTTGATCCTCTTGGTTTCGCCGTCGCCGACCGATAATAAGATTGAGCCGCCTTCAAGCACTCCAACCCTGGTAATGCCCTCCGTAACCGATACATAGCCTTTGAGCAAGCCGGATTTAGCAGATGTATTCAGCAAAATATGATGTGTGGTTATCACACCATCCGGAGTTTGGAATACCAGAATATGCGGCATGGCGGAAAGTGCAAAATAAACCGTTCCGTTTTTAACGGCCAATTTACGGAAGTCGGGATCCGTTTTAACGGAAAACAGGCTTTTGTCTATTGCCACCAGATAAAGGTCGCTCATTTTGACACCGCACTCGCCTTGAACGGATAAGAGAGCACCTTCGGGAAAAGGGGCTTCAGAACTGAACTCTCCAACCTTCTGTTTCCCCCGAAATAAGGTGACCTTGCCCTTAGGGATTATTCTGCCCACGGATAATCCTGAAGCAAAAGTCGTTGATACAAACGCCAGGAGTGCGAAGATAGCAACAATCTTGAATTTGATTTGATGATTCGATATAAAACGCATCTAATAGCCCTTTTTTTGAAGGAAATAAAAGGAACACAAAATATCTGAGACCGATAACATATATACCTATATATAATAATTTATATAGATGTCAATTTCAATTTTCAAGTGTTTATCAATTGGACATTTAATATCGACGAGATTTGGCCATAAAAAGCACAAAAGTTACAAATAGAGACTAAACCGTGAAGATTTGTAAATATACCTCATGAAAACCAGCAGACAATCTTACATAAAAAGAAATCTTTGGCTGAGGGCACAAATCATCCAGGCTGTGCGCACATTTTTCATTGATAATGACTATCTTGAAATTGAGACTCCCTGCAGAATTCCTGCTCCCGCTCCTGAAACCCATATTGAGGCTGAAGTTTCAGGCGACTGGTTTTTACACACTTCCCCGGAGCTTTGTATGAAACGGCTTTTTGCAGCCGGATATCCGCGCATCTTTCAGATTTGCCGTTGCTTCCGTCAAAAAGAGAGGGGCTCAAAGCACCTGCCTGAAATGACGATGCTGGAATGGTATACCGCCGGCCATAATTATTTTGACATGATGGAGCAGTGTGAAGAATTGATACGGTTTGTGGCTCGCCGAGCCGGTTTTGAAAATTTTTTGGTTTACCAGGGCAACCGCATCGATCTTAACGCTCCCTGGCCCCGGATGTCGGTGACAGATGCATTCGAGAGATTCTCATCAGTTTCCATTGAAACGGCGGTTTTACAGGATCGATTTGACCAATTAACGGCCTTTGATATTGAACCGAATCTGGGGCTCAACAAACCGCTTTTTCTCTATGATTACCCTGCTGCCGCTGCCTCTCTGGCAAGACTAAAACCGGAAAACCGTTCCATAGCCGAAAGGTTCGAGCTTTACATAAGCGGTCTGGAACTGTGCAATGCCTTTTCAGAACTGACCGATCCGCTTGCACAGAAAACAAGATTTGAAAATGAACAAAAGAACCGCAGCAAATTCGGATTGCAGGCATATCCCTTGCCCGAAAAATTTCTGGATTCATTGCAATTTATGCCGGAAGGATCCGGCATTGCTCTGGGTATCGACCGTCTGGTTATGCTATTTGCAAATACAGATAATATTGATGATGTTGTGGCATTTATACCTGAAGAACTTTGATGGAAATTGGGATAAAGAAATTATTGAAGTGCATGTCTCATTTTAATTGACATAACACGCTTAACTCTTATAAATTCAACTTTTTAGAAAATGCTCCATCCCGGGCTAAGGTAAGGGCGAGCCGGAGGCTTTCATCTGCTTCGTTATTAAGGGCTTGCAATAGTTTACTATGGCTTCGCCCTTAAGTGCCTTGTTGGAGCGAAGTGGAAATCCCGCTATCGGGGCATATGAAAGCCTCCGACTCGTGCAAAATTCAGGTATTAGCAGACGATTTTTTATTTTCCGAACGACAAAAAGGTTGAAAAATTATGATTGAAAAGAAAATTTTGGTTGTAGATGACGAAGAAACCACCAGGGTACTTCTGGAAAGAACCATTTCTGAACTTGGATATAGGGTTGAGCTTGCGTGTAGTGCTGAGGATGCTTTGGACAAAATAAAAAATGAAGAGTTTCAGCTTATAATAACAGATTTAAAAATGCCGGAGATAGACGGCGTCGAATTATGCAGGCAAATTAGAAGGATAAACCTCGAAACGGTTATTTATGCCTTGTCCGGATATCTAACAGAGTTTGAGCCTGAAAAGCTTCACGATATTGGATTTGACGGTCATCTTAGTAAACCGGTCAGTGGTGCTGTATTAAAACATGCGATAGAAGGCGCCTTTGCTGCAACTTATCAGAGGGAGAAAAGACAGAACGATCAGAAATCAGCAAGTTAGTTCCGATAGAGTGATCTACGCTTCGCTCCGACGGGCGGGGTAAAAACAGTGGGTTTTGGAAAAATGGAAAACAAAGAAACTAAGTCCCAGGCAGATATCGAGTGGGAGCAGCGCAAGTTGTGCAGAGATGAGAGCTGTATCGGTGTGATCGGTCCGGACGGGCGTTGCAAAGAGTGCGGATTGCCTTTTGAAGAGGGGCCTTCCGATGAAACAAAAGCAGAACCGGCCACAGAGAATTTAGAAAAGGCTGAAACAGAAGAAGAATTAGAAGAGGTTGCAACAGAAGAAGAATTAGAAGAGGTTGCAACAGAAGAAGAATTAGAAGAGGTTGCGGAAGGTGGTGCAAAGAAATCCGATGCGGATTTAGAGTGGGAACAGCGAAAACTCTGTGTCGATGAAAGCTGTATCGGTGTGATCGGTCCGGACGGGCGTTGCAAAGAGTGCGGCAAACCCTATGAAACCTAAAATCTGCATTAACTTTTTTCAAAAGAGATAAACTTAAAAAGATGAACATCGAACATCGGTTCGAACCTGGCACTGGTTCGTAGTTGTGAGGGAATCGAAGCCCTCCCGGGAAAGGCTTAGTCAGCCACCCGGAAGCAAGTTAC
>Ga0315543_1002223_pt1 | contig 19211 bp, 14 predicted proteins | sample SalMarSW160210MG_2_FD_203098 | JGI IMG/M metagenome (GOLD analysis project Ga0315543, IMG submission 203098) | Salt marsh sediment microbial communities from the Plum Island Ecosystem LTER, Massachusetts, United States - Salt Marsh Sediment SW1601-210 ...
GCAAGTCAAGATGCTCATTAAGTACGATCACGGAAATCGAGACGGTTGGCTGAAGACTTGGGACAACCGGAAGCACAAGCGGCTGTGGTGCCGCTACGTTCATGGGAGGCGCAGCGGGCCGGCTTGTTGGTTCGAAGACGATCAGTTGCGGCTGATTGTCGAATATCGACACAATAAACCCATTGCGTACCATCTGATCCGCCAGGGACAACTTGCCGCAAGCTACGACGACCAGAAGACGGCCGCCGAAGACAAGGAAGCGGCTCGTTTGCTCGCCGACCTTGAGAAATTCGACGAGGAACTCACCGCGCGGCAGCGTGAACTCAAGCAGCTCGTACGCCGGCATCACCAGCAGTGGCGCCGCCGCCAGGTCGCCCAAGCGAAATCGAAAAAGCGAACCGACTTCGCCGAATGGTCCGCAAAGCAATGGACCGAGTGTCGCCGCCTGATCCGGCTGGCAAAACAGCAGAGCAAGTTCTGATTACTGATGACCCGGTCGATCCCTATGAAATCGGTTTCCCTCTTGGGCCTGGTTGTGCTGTCTGCCCTGCTTGGCACGCCCGGCTGCGGGCCGTCGCGCTCACAGCAGGCCAACGCCGAGGTCGAGCAGTTGACCCGAGAAGCCGCCAGGCACCTCGAGACGGGCCGGCTCGACGAGGCCCGGCAAGCCATCGACGAGGCTCTGGCCGTCGAAGGGGCAACGCAATCGCAGCAGACGGCCGCCTTGGCCAAGCGGATCGAGGCCGAGTGTCGCCGGAGGGAAACCGAGCAGTTCCACGAAGAAGCAACCGAGGCACTGAAGCGCGCCGTGGCGATTGGCCAGGAAGGTCGCCCCGAAGCGGCCGTCGCCTTGGTGGCGAAATCCGTGCCCCGGGCATCGGCCACGCAGCAAGCGTTGGCCCAAGCACTCTTGGAGCGTGTACAACAGACAACCGCGGACCGAAGCGCCATGCAATACTGGCAAACATTCGATCTGGTCACGTTGACCGACTTTCGAGAAAAGGACCGATTACCCAACCGGTGGCAATCGGCCGTCGAGGACGGCCCACCCCACGGCGACGCGCTGCGGCAACTCTGGCGCCTGACTCTGCAACGGACTCTGCCCGACGCCTTGGCCGCGGCCGAGACACGGTCCGAGGCAATCGCCGACCCGGACCACTCGCTGCCGACGCCGACGATCGAAGAGGTGGCCGCCAATCCGAAGCCTTGGTACGACAAGCAGGTTCAGTTCGATCGGGTGTGGATCCACGGCCGTCTGCACACGACCACGAGACAGGGTCACTTGATGACCGTCACCAGCCCGGCCGGCAAGGTCTATGGACCCTACATCGAAGACGGCCGCCTGGTTTTTGCCACCTACGGCGACGTCGCCGGGCAGCTCGAGTCCTTGATTCCCCACGGCAAGAAGATGCAAGGGCGCGTGTTCTGCAAGATCACCCGAGGCCGACGCAGCGGGCCGGTCAAAATGACGTCGTTCACCAGGGTGATCGTTTCCAAGGTAGAGTTGTATTCGGAAGCGCCGAACAAAGACGCGCGGCGTTAGGCTTTGCCAACCATGGACGGTGAAGTTGACCGTTTAGCGGGGCCGCTTGCGGCCCGTTGCCGCAGTCGTGCTTTCAACCTTTCGTGCTTTCGTGATGACGAAGAGAGAGATTATCACGAAATATCGAAAGAACGAAAACACGAAATGATTTTTGTTAGAGAATCACCGTGCAATTTCAACTTAAGACGATTTTCTTGGTGATCGTATTCTTCGCGGCGTCGATGGGCACCTTCGGCGCACCACTTGGGCTTTTTTTGGCGGCCTATCTTTTTGGTATCTGCCTTGCCGCGAAGTATGCGGTACACCGCCAGAGCGGGCGTTCCAAAGTGCTGCTTGGCTTCGTTCTTCTCTTCCCGGTTGTGATTGGACTTCTTCTGCATGCCGTTAGTCGAACCACGGCCCACACATGGAAGGCGGTATGTCGGAATCAAATGAAACAGTTGGCTTTCGCCATGTACAACTACCACGATACCTACGGCACCTATCCACCAGCCTGCACGACCGACAAGACTGGCCAGCCGATGCACAGTTGGCGGACCATGCTTTTGCCGTACCTTGAAGACGATGCCCTCTACAAACAAGTTGACTTGACGACTACGTGGAACAGCCAGACGAACAAGCAGCTATCGAGTCATGCAGCCTATTGTTTTCAATGTGGTACCGCCGAGAGGACTGGCCGCTCGGGGACTACCGACTACGTCGCCGTTGTGGGTGAAGGGACCATGTGGTCGACCGAAGGCTCTCGCCACATCGCCGATCCGGCCAATACGATTATGTTTATCGAAATCGCCGATTCCGACATTCAATGGGCTGAACCACGCGACCTGACGCTTAGCGAGGTTTTGGATCCACGCGGTGAAAAGAACCGGCCGCTGGCCTCTCACCACGAAGTCTACGCGGGTACGCCGTTTACGCATCCGGTGCCAAGCACATTTCGGGTCGCCACGGCCAACGGCAGCGTCTACGAGTTCTCCAGTCGTCCAAGTCGGGAGGAGTTGATCGCTCTGTTTGATCCCGGACCCAAGTCGATCGACATTGCGGCGATTGCCAATCGACCTTCACGGCCTCGGCTAAGATGGTCCGGCATCCTCGGTCTGATCATCATGGTGGCATCCTACGTAGGGATTTGCTGCGCGCGGCTGTGGCCGGTGCAAGAAAGGTACGATAGACAAGACGAAGAGTCCTTCAGAGGTCAACAGAGCGGTTCGCCATGAAGTGTGCAGACGGCCGTTTGTGCGATACTGGGCCACCGTTGCACTGTGGCCCAGGCACCCATCTGATGAAGCTTGGCACGATGCTTCTGCTCGTGCTGGCCTTCGGCCGGACGGTTTCGGCCCGGGAGCCGCTCTTCCCGTTTGTCGTTTCCTACGACGCGCCGGCGGGCGTGACCAACGTTTCCGACTGGATTGCACGACCGGCAGGCGGGGCGGGTTTCGTCCGCGCCGAGGACGGCCGCTTCGCAACCGACGCCGGGCCGATCCGCTTCTGGGCAACCAACCTCTGCTTCGAGGCCTGCTTCTGCAGCCACCAACAGGCCGACCGGCTGGCCGCGCGGCTGGCACGACTTGGAATCAACTGCGTCCGGCTGCACCACATGGATTCCCGGGCAATCTGGGGCGAAAGCTCTAACAAGTTGACGATCGATCCGAAGAAACTCGAGCGGCTCGACTACCTCATCCACCGCCTCAAAGAGCACGGCATCTACGTCAACATCAATCTGCACGTCTCCCGGTGGCTCGATGAGGCCGAAGGATTTCCCAAGCGCCAGCAGCGCCCCCGGTTCGACAAGGGGCTCGACAACTTCGAGCCACGAATGATCGAGTTGCAGGAGAAGTATGCCCGGGATTTGCTCACCCACGTGAATCCGTACACGCGCCGCGCCTATACGGACGAACCGGCCGTAGCCATGGTCGAGATCAACAACGAGAACGCTCTGTTTGCCGCCTGGAGCTGGAACCAGTTGGACGATCTGCCCGAGCCCTACGCAACGACCTACCGCAAGTTCTGGAACCGCTGGCTGCGGGCGAAATACCGCACGACCGCAGGACTCTTGACGGCCTGGAAATTCGATATCCGCCGGACGCCGGGAGCGGTTGGCTCCGCGTATCCCGGTGAGGGAGAAACCATCGAGGACGAAACCATCCCGGTCGTGCGCCACGGGGCGTCGCTGGTGCTGGAAATCTCCCGGCGCGATTTCGTCCACTTCCTCTGGGACACCGAGGCGGCCTACTGGCAGCGGATGTATCGGTTTCTCAAGAAGACGCTCGGCGTGAAGTCGCCCGTCTCGGGCACGCAGCTTTCCTACAGCCCGCCGTCGATCCAGGCCCGGCTCGATTACCTCGACGCGCACAGCTACTTCCAGCATCCGCACTTCCCCGGCCGGTCCTGGGACATGAAGAACTGGACGGTCCGCAACGTGGCGCTGGTCAACCGCTCGGGCGGAACGTTGAGCCACCTGGCCGTCCGCCGCGTGGCCGGCAAGCCGTTTACGGTGAGCGAGTACAACCACCCCGCGCCGAACGAGTATGCGGCCGAGGGCTTCCCGATGATTGCGGCCTTTGGCGCGCTGCAGGGCTGGGACGGCATCTTCTCGTTTGCCTATTCGCACGATACGGACTTCGAGCCACGGCGCATTACAAGCTTTTTCGACATTAAGAGCGACCCGTCCAAGCTGGTCCACATGCCGGCCTCGGCGGCGATGTTTCTCCGCGGCGACGTCGCGCCGGCCGAGCGGCTGGTGGCCGTCGACGTGTCGGTGGCGGACCAGCGGAAAATGCTCTATAGCGCACTGAACCCTTGGGGCCTGACGGCTGCCGGATTTCGGCTCGACCCTCGGGTGGCGCTTACGGATCGCGTAGCCATGCGACTCGGCCCGACAAACCCGCCGACGTGGGATCCACCCGGCGTGCCCAAAGGCCGCCGGGTGTTCGTTTCCGACACGGGCCAGTTGCGGTGGGATCTTTCGATCGAGGGCGCGGGCTACTTCACGGTCGACACGCCCCGCACCAAACTCTTCACCGGCTTTGTCCACGGTCGCCAGTTCGCGCTGGGTGATGTCCGGCTGAAGATCGGCGAGACCCGGCTCGATTGGGCCACGGTCTCGCTGGTGGCAATCGACGGTGAGCGCTTCGACCGGCCGGGCAAGATCCTGCTGGCCGCCACCGGGGTGGTCCGCAATCAGGACGCGCGGCTGGCACGACTCGAAAACAACAACGTCACGCTGGGCAATCGCTGGGGGAGCGAGCCGGTGCTCTGCGAAGGCGTGCCGGCCGAGGTCGTTCTGCCCGTGGCGCCCCGGCGCGTCCGCTGCTTCGCGTTGGACGAATCAGGCCAGCGAAGCGAGCCGGTCGAGGTGATCTCGCGCGACGGCCGGGCTTGCCTGCTCTTGGGGCCGCGCTACAAGACGGTCTGGTACGAGGTCGAGGTGCGGTAGGGTTCGTCGGACCGTGGGCTTCCGCCCACGGCTGTTATGGTCCGTGTCTGCCGCCAGGGCACAGCCTGACCTACACAGTCAACCGGTCAGTCTTTCCCGAGAGGCCCAGAGCCCCAGCGCCGGGTTGCCGATGTAGTAGATCCGTTCCCCGTCGGACATCGTGTTCCAGCCGTCGGTCAATTGCTTCGGGTCGTATCGCGATTGCATTTCCGTCAGATCGGCCCAACGAAAGGCGACGCCCTCGATCTGCTCGCGCGAGAGCTTGCCCGGGCAATAGGTAATCGTGAATCGCCCTTCACTCGACCCATGGATCAGATGGGCGGCGGCCGAGAGGTTTTCGCGAAGGTCCTCGTTTTCGTCGACGGCTTTCATAGTTGCCGGCGTGCCTCGATAGCCGTATTTGCGGATCAAGGCGTCGATCTGCGGATCTTCGCCGAAGGTGGCCACGCCGGGGGCGAGCACGATCAACTCGCCGCCGTCGGCAATGGCCATCCGCGTGCGATAAATGGCCTTGTTGCCCAGCCAGGTGCTGTGAAACTCCTCGGGGTCGAGATAGACCACCATTTTCTTCGGTGCTCCGTCGAGGATCGTGAAGTTCACCTCGACCGACAGCCCGGCGGCCTGCAGGAAACAGTCTTCGTCGTCGCCGATGTAAAGCCCGCGCACGGCCAGCGAGCCGTCGTCGCGTGGCGCGATCACCGTGAGCACGAAGACCAACGGTAAATGGCCACAGAAGTGCTCCTGAGCGTAGTTCAGAATACGGCGCAGCGGCGTGTCCGCACGGCCCATCATCCGTTCCATGCCGTAGGCCGCGCCGATGAAATGGCTTTCGTTGATGCCCGACGCCCCGCCGGTGCCGATGAGCAGGTTCTTGTTGTAGTTGGCCATGCCGACGACTTCGTGGGGCACGATCTGGCCGATCGAAAGCACCAGGTCGTGGCCACCCTGCCAGATGAGCCGGTTGAGCTCGACCGGCCACGGCTTCGAGTAAACACCCTCGCTCGCTTCCGAAACGAAATCGGCCGGAACCTCGCCAATGGTGACCACGTCGTTGCGGAAGTCGTGCTCGCGGATCAGTTTCTTCGGCAGGCCCGGAAACATCCGATCGAGCTGCCAGTCGGGCATCGGCACATGGGTACCCAGTGCGGGCATCACGTCGGTCAACCGATCACCGTAGTACTCATGGACGAAACAGGTCAGCGGCCCCGCCATGCTGTTGGCTCGCGTGAAGTCGGGTGGCAGCGCGATCACCTTTTGCCTCGGGCCAAGCCTCTCCAGCGCACCGAACAGCGCGGCTCGCATCTCGTCACGGCCGAGGTCGGTGGTTGGGGAGCCCTGGGCGAAGAAGGTCGTCATCGTGCGGATCCCTGCGGTCTGTTCTTCGGCCCATTCTGGCGTCGAGCGAGCATTCGGCGGATATCGGCAAGCGGCAGCGCAACGCTCGCGAGATAGGTGGGAACGGCGACGTGGTCGTCGAGAACCCATTCGTTCACACCCCGTTTTTGAAAGTCGCGCGTCATGTCGATGACGGTTTGATCGGCCAGCTTCGGGTCGACCAGGTCGAGGGTATAGACGAACCAGCCGACCGGCGTGGCCCAATAGCCGCCGTTCTGATATTGATCACGGTAGCGAGCACCCTCCCAATACATGGGTCGCGGCAGGTGGCGAAGCTGGCCGCGCTGGACCAGCTCGTCGTAATGGTCGCGAAAATAGCGGGCGATCGCGAGTGATTGCCCGCGGTCGGCCACGCCGAGCGAGACGGCAAACGCCGATCCCCACACGTCCGGCTGATTGCACTGGACCGTAGCCGCGCGAAACAGCCCCCACTCGGCATTCCAGAACACCTTGCGGATCTGCTTCGCGACGCGCTGGGCCTCGTCGGACCAACGTCGGGCATCGTCGGCCCGGCCCAGCGCCTGGTACAGATCGGCCATGTGACGAGCGGCTTCGACCAATAGCAGCGAGGAGAACAGCACGTCGCCCTGCTTGGGAATCGAATCGGTGAAGCCGTAGGGGCAGCGCTGCTGCGGCCGGCCTGGCTTGATGTGGACCAGGCCGCCGCGGGGATTGCGCGGCACGGCGCCCATGGCCAGTTCGAGTTTGCCGATGATCGACCGGAGCAAGTCGAGATCCTTCGTGCGTTGAAAGGTGTGCCAGGCGACCTTGACGGTAAACTGCGAGCCGTCGGCCACCGGATGCACTCCCATGCTGCCGTAGCCCGGCTTATAGATCGGCGTGCCGTCATACTTGACACAGTCCACACCGGCACCGTCTTTGCGCACCGCGGCGACAAAGGTGCGGCAGGCATCCTTCAACTCCTGATTCGAGAAGGCTTCCACCGAACCTTCGAGCATGTAGCAGTAGTCGCGAAGCCAAAACGCGTGGTAGCCCTTGCCCACTTGCGGCGGAAAGGCGGCCGTGCCATCGTGCATCGTCCGCCGGCTCGCCCGGACCATCTCCTTGGCCTTGGCCGAAAGCCAGGCGACGGCCGCGTCCACGTTGTGCGGTTGCCCGCTGTCCGAGGCCGCCTGCCGGCCGGCACGAGACGACGACGTCGGCGCCTCCGCCGCACCGGCCATCGCGGAGGCGAGGATGCACAGGGCTGCAAGGGTAGCCGGGCCGATGCGGAGTCTTCCGCGATCGGCTCGCATGGGGCTGCTTGTCATGGCAGGTCTGTTCGTGGGTTTTGAGAGACTCAGTAGTTGTAGGTTTGGCTGGCTGATACCACAGCAGGTCATCCTGAGCGCAGCGAAGGATCTCGATGGTCAAGGAGATTCTTCGCTGCGCTCAGAATGACAGTGATTGGGTGTATTGGGTTCTGCGGACTCTGGGCCACCGCTGCGCTATCCCGGCGCGGCGGGACCCTGATTTTACTTATGGGATAGTCTTTTACTCCAAGGGTGGGATAGTCTTTTACTCCAAGGGATTGATCAGCAGGCCGCTGAGCAGTTTTGGATAGAAGTACGTGCTCTTGCCCGGCATACGCTCGCCGGTCATGCTGATCTGGTGGATGTCGTCGACCACCGCCGGCATCACCAACGCGGCCAGCGGATATTCGCCCGATTTCAACCCCTCGATTACCTCGTCGACCAGGTGGACGTAGTTCGGCTTGGGCAAGTCCTTCACACCCAGCAACGTCTCGATGATTAGCCGATGCAGGATGCTGACGCCCAACGACCGCCAGGCTTCGTTGTGCTCGGGGGCGACTTCAGCCATCTTGACCGCCCCGGCATCGGTCAGCCGCGCAAGCACCCAACGGCCGTCGTTGGCCGTGCAAAGGGCAATCGTGCCCTGGTTGTTTTCCGTTTCGATCTCTTCCCAGGCGGTGGTGGCAAAGTCAGGACCTTCGCCGATGATCTTCGCCGCGAAGCAATCACCCAGCGTGGTAACAAGCTGCTCGGCGGTCATCTCCGGCACGCCGGCCAGCAGCCGATGGGTCGGCATCACGGCCAGGCCCGGATCTTCCATCGCCACGCACATCATCAGGACGAAGTTGGCCGGATGCTCCGGCCCGAGCAGCCCCATCTGGGCCACGTGATCCCGATAGTTGCAGGCCGTTTCGTAGCGGTGGTGTCCGTCGGCGATGAAGATCGGTTTGGGGCCCATCACGGCGCCGACCGTGGCGATCACGTTCGGATCGGTCACTGGCCACATCCGGTTGACCACGCCCAGCTGATCGGTGGCTTCCAGCGGCGTCTGGCCGGCGATGGCGTCGTCGAGCAGAGTCTGCGCTTCGCACTTTTCGTCCGGATAGAGGCCGAAAACCGGGCTCATGTTGGCCTTGCAGGTGGTCATGAGCATGAGCCGGTCTTGCTTGGCCGCCGGATGGGTCTCTTCGTGCGGAAAGACTTTGCCTCGGCCGAACCGCGACAATCGCAACCGGCCCATGAACCCGCGCCGGTTGTATTCCATCCCGGCGAAGGTGAACTGCTGATGATAGACGTACAGGGCCGGATCGGCCTCGGTGAAGAGCACGCCTTCTTGCTGCCAGTTTTTCAGGAAGTCGCGTGCCCGGATATAGCAGTTGTCGGCTTCGTCGTCGCCCGGCTCTTTGCGGTTGAGAATCAGCCGAACACAGTTGCAAGGGTGCTTCCTGTAAAGTTCGTTCTGCATGTCGGGCGAGATGATGTCGTAGGGCGGAGCGACGACGTCGCTCAAGCGACCGACATGCCCCAGATTGTAACGAATAGCTCGGAAAGCTTGAATCTCCGGCATGATCAGTCGACCATTCAGATTGAAAGTGAGCAAAGAGGAGTTTTGGTGCGTGCAAGCACGCACCCTACCGCCTGCTGCTAATACCGGTAATATTCGGGCTTGAACGGCCCGTCGACCGGAACGCCCAGGTAGTCGGCCTGCTTCTGGGTGAGTTTATCGAGTTTCACGCCGAGCGGAACGAGATGCAGTCGGGCGACCTCTTCGTCCAATTCCTTGGGCAGCACGTGCACACCCAGCGGGTACTTCTCCGGCTCGGTCCACAGGGCCAACTGCGCGAGCACCTGGTTGGTGAACGAGTTGCTCATCACGAACGACGGATGGCCCGTGGCACAGCCCAGGTTGACCAGCCGCCCTTTGGCCAGCAGGATGATCGAGTGACCGTCGGGAAAGGTGTAGTGATCCACCAGCGGCTTGATGTTCTTCTTCTCGATCCCTGGAAAGGCTTCCAGGCCGGCCACGTCGATCTCCAGGTCGAAATGGCCGATGTTGCAGACGATCGCGTCGTTGGGCATTTTTTCCATGTGCTCGGGGCGAATCACGTCGCGGCAGCCGGTCGCGGTCACAAAAATGTTACCCCGCGCCGCGGCGTCTTCCATGGTCGTCACCTCGAAGCCTTCCATCGCCGCCTGCAGCGCGCAGATGGGATCGACTTCCGTGATGAGCACCCGGGCGCCGTAGCTTCGCAGCGACTGGGCACAGCCCTTGCCGACGTCGCCATAGCCGCAGATGACGGCCACCTTGCCGGCGACCATGACGTCGGTCGCCCGCTTGATCCCGTCGGCCAACGACTCGCGGCATCCGTAAAGATTGTCGAACTTGCTCTTCGTGACCGAGTCGTTCACGTTGATGGCCGGAAAGAGCAGGGTTCCATTGGCCGCCCGGTCGTAAAGCCGATGCACGCCGGTGGTCGTCTCTTCGGTTACCCCGCGGACGTCCGCGGCGATCGTGGTGAAACGCGTCGGGTCCTCGCCGAGACTTCTCTTCAGGGTCGCCAGCAGTGCTCGCTCCTCGGGATGCGTGACGCTCGCCGGATCGGGCATCTTGCCCTGCTTCTCGAACTCAACGCCCATGTGGATGAGCAATGTCAGGTCACCGCCGTCGTCGACCAACCCCGTGGGACCCCGCCCGCCCTCAAAGGCCTGAATCTGCATGAGAATGTGGTCCCAGTAGGCCTGGAGTGGTTCTCCCTTCCAGGCAAACACCGGCACGCCCGCAGACGCCATCGCCATCGCGGCACGGTCCTGGGTCGAATAGATGTTGCAGCTTGTCCAGGTGACCTCGGCCCCAAGCTCGCGAAAGGTCTCGATCAGCACGGCCGTTTGGATGGTCATGTGCAGGCAGCCGGCCAGACGAGCACCCGCAAGCGGTTTCTCCTTGCCATGCGTCTTGCGGAGCGCCATCAACCCCGGCATCTCGTTCTCGGCCAGGGCAATCTCTCTGCGTCCCCACGCGGCCAGGCTTTTGAACTCTTGCGGGCTAACGTCAGCAACCTTATAGGGCAGTTTCGTCTCAACCTGTGACACGGCATTCTCCTTTTGCATTGGACGACTCGGCGAACCTCAACCCGTTATGATACACGGTCTTAAGGCGGTTTGCAAAGGGCAGCAAGACGTGCCCAAGAGCCTTTTACTCACCTATTACTCCCCCCCGGCCGATGCGTCTGACGAAACGCGGCCTGGGCCGCTTCGACGAAAGCTCGAACCAGCCGCTCGTCTTTCCGCCCGGGGCTCGACTCGACCCCACTGGCCACGTCGACCGCTGCCGGGCGGCCCGCACGGATCGCCTCGGCGACGTTGTCCGGTGTGAGCCCACCAGCCAATACGAGTGGGATGCGCCCCGCACGCGAAAGGGACCTCACTGCGGTCCAGTCGAACGTCCTCCCCGTGCCGCCATAGCTGCCCGGCTCGTAAGCGTCGATGAGAATCATTCGCACGCGGCAAGCCAATTCGGCACACTGCTGGAGATACTTGTTAATGGGCACCACGCCGTCGGGCCCGAGACGGAACGCACGAATCACGGGCGCCGGCACGCAACGATTCAGCCGCCCCACGAACTCGGGCGATTCGTCCCCATGGAGCTGAATCATGTCGAGCCCCATGCGGTCGATCGTCTCTCGAATCGCGTCGGCGCTGGCGCCTACGAACACCCCAACCCGGACCACCTCCGCCGGTAAAGCCAAAGCGATTTGCCCTGCCAGATCGGGAGGAACGTATCGCTTGCTCGGGGGGTAGCAGTTCAGGCCGATCGCGTCCGCCCCGGCCGCCGCGACCATCTGGGCATCGTCAACCGTCGTGATGCCGCAAATCTTGATGCGAAACATGGGCAACCTCGAATCAGCGAAAACCATTGGGCCGCATGTCTCGCCACGTGACAGCAGTCCGTGACAGAATGCCACCCCGGCGCGCCGGGGAAGCAGTGCTTCTGTAAACCCGGGGCACTGCTTGCCTTCCGGCAAGCAGTGGCACACTTTGGCGAGAGATCCGAACCAGACTGAGTCCATCATATCCGGCGGAGACCGACCGATCCAGCGTCGAGCGGGGGCCAAGCCGCTCAATGGGTCTTGCCGCTGCAGCCGCGAGGCTACGAAGCGACAAGATCGTGGTAAACAGGGGCGACCTTACGGGCAGTGCGGGCCGCGTGTGGCAATATGGGACATTTGGGCATCTTCTGCCCCAAGCTCCAGGGCCCTCGGCGTCGATCTTCTTTTCAGCGGTCCGTACATCTCACTCCCGACCAGTGGGAAAACGTCCGCCGACCCATGCCCCAGTTTCTGTACAGCCCATCGGCAAAAGTATGAAAAGTACGACGTCTGCCATCACAACTCGGCGCGACCGCCGAGCCGGACGTGCCGGTACGATCTTGCTGGCCTTAATGTTTGCGGCGCTGGGCTTGCCCGTCTATTTGCTTGGCACCAAGGCACCGCCGCCGACGGGAGGCACCACTTCGGCAATCGTCCGCCTGCCGGCCGACATCATGAGCCAGGAACATGCTCGAGCCGAGATCCTCGCCAGGCCAAACGTCCGTCGCGCGATCGACGCATGCCAGACCGAAGGCTGCGGCGCCGGGCCCTGCTGTCCGACAACGCTCAAGTCGGTGCGCGACCGCTTGCAGGTCCGGTTGCTGACCGACAAGGCATCGGACACTTCGCCCACAGGCGTTCACATCGAATGCACCTACGACACCGACCCGACTGCGGCGGTCGCGATAGCCAACCGGCTGGCCGAGCAGTTTGCCGAGTCGGTGCGCCTCCGACAGAAAGCCGAAGCCGGGAAGGCCCATCGTCAAGCGCAACAAGCCGTCGTCAAGGCGCGAAAGAAGCTGACTGAGGCGCAAGGGCGACTGGACCGCTTCCTCCAAGAGTGTCTCCAGCCGGTCAAGACACCGGCTGGGGCCGATTCGGACCGATCGGCTGCGGCGGGCAAACCTGCCGGGCTAAAGGCCAATCCCGACCGAGTGGCGCTGCGCCGGCAACTCGATCACGCCCGGCAATACCGTGCACAACTGCTGATCGATCGGACCCCGTTGCACCCAATGGTTCGGGCAACCGATGTCGAGATTAGTGACCTGGAAAAGCGTCTTGCGGCGATTCCTCACGAGTTGGTGCCGGCGCCGGGCAACCTGGCCGAAGAGCTTCGCCAGATGACCGATCCGCTGCCGGCGCCACTCGGCGTAATCGGACCCGCCAGGGAAGACATCGACACGCTCGAACAACCGCTGGGCAAATTCGTGCCTCCGGCTCGACTGAGCTCGCCGAAGTCCGCATCGCGGCAACCGACCAATTGCCCGTCACCACGTTCGGTGACGGCACAACCACCTTCGGGCGGCGCGATCCAGCCGCCGCCGTTTGTCTCGCAGCAGCGGTTCGACACCTTTCTGGCGCGAAAGCGTGAGTGCGACGCCGCGCGGAAAGACTATCGCCGCGCGATGGCACGGGAGCGTGAGGCTTGGCATCATCGGTCCAACTTGCCGCCGGTCGAAGTCGTGGTGGCCCGAGGCGCGCTCAGACGGCCGACGAGCCCGCGACGGCCTCGTTTGGCGATTGTGTCGCTGATGGTTGCGTTGGCCGGGGCTGCGGGAATCAGCATGGTCGCCTCGGGCGTCTGGGGCAACATGACCTTCACCGACGCCGCCGGCGCGCGGGCCGCCTTGTCGGTGCCCGTCCTGGCGACCGTGCCGGGCGCCGACCGCGCCAGCACCAACTCCCGACGACGACGTTTCGTCGAAGGCTCGGTCCAGGTCGTCTGCGGTCTTTTTCTCTTGGCGATCTGCGCGGGCGTGCTGCTGGCCGTGAGTCAGGTCATCACGCTGTTTTGAGGATGACCGGAGGTCCATCCGCGCCGCCGGGTGCCAGGGGCAGCTTGCCTGCCCCTGTATCCGCAAGGGCGGACAAGCCGCCCATGGCACCCAGGATCGTGCTCAACCGCACCCAGGATCGTGCTCAACCGCACCCAGGATCGTGCTCAACCGCACCCAGGATCGTGCTCAACCGCACCCAGCTTGTGCTCGACATTTAGGCACGGACAAGTCATACTAGCGGCATGGCCGACACAGTCTCCCTTCTGTTTTCACCGCGGATCCGAACCAAGGAGTTGGCCCAACTCTGCCGCCGGCTGGCCACGTCGCTTGCGGCCGGGATCGATCTGCGGGCCGTCTGGAAGCGCGAGGCGGCCGGGGCCGGCCGGGGTTGCCTGCTGCACCGGTTCCAGGTCATCCGCCGCGCGGTGGCCGACGGCCAGAGCACGGCCGACGGGATCGACGCCTGCGGCGATTTCTTCCCGGAGCTGTTTCGCCAGTTGGCGCGTGTCGGTGACGAGACGGGCAGCAGCGCCGAGGTCTTCGCCCAACTGGCCGACCACTACAACGCGCAACTCAAGCGTCGCCGCCTTTTCCTGGCCGCCATCGTCTGGCCGATCTTCGAATTGACGATCGCCTTGCTCGTGGTCGCTCTGTTGATCTGGATTGCGCCGTTCTTGAAGGCCGATATCCTGGGTTTTGGGCTGACCGGCAGCCGAGGTTTAGGGGTCTACGTCGCAATTCTTTCGGGTGTGGGGATAATGCTTCTCGTGTTGGCTCGGGCGTTCCAGCGCGGCCTGTTGCGGATCCGTCGCGTCGAGTACACCATCTTGAAGATCCCCGTGCTCGGCCCGCCGCTGAAGACCCTGGCGCTGTCGCGGCTGGCCTGGGTCATGCACTTGACAATGAGCACGGGCATGGACGTCCGCCAGGCGATGCGTCTGACGCTTTCAAGCACGAATTGCGCTCCGTATCTCGATCAGATTCCCAAAATCGATCACTGGATTGTCCAGGGCGGCAGCATCTACGAGGCGTTCAGTCAGGCCGGCGGCTATCCGCCCGAGTTCCTTGACACGCTGCACGTCGGCGAGGAGTCGGGCCGACTGGTCGAAGCAATGGGACATCTTTCCGAACAATATCAGGACCGAGCCCGAGTGGCGCTGATTGCACTGATGACGCTGGCCGGATTTGCCGTGCTGATTCTGATTGGTGTCTTGATTATCATGCTGATTTTCCGGATTTTTTTGGGTTTCATTCTTCCAAGCTACACTGTATAGGGCATCGGATCGAGGGCGTGGTCTCATTGGGATCGGTATCCTCTTATTGATGGCTGCATTTCAAATGATCTGGTAAGGCAACGCAAAATGCCCTGAAAACCGGGCTTCCGTTGGTCGCCCTCCGGTCATTAGCTATGCAGGGGTCAATAGGAAATGGGAAAGTCATTGTCTGAAGGAGCAATCATGCGTACTTTTCTGGTTACCGGTGGTGCCGGATTCATTGGCTCCCATATTGCCGAAGCGCTGGTCCGGCGCGGCGAGCGCGTTCGCGTGATCGACAACCTGAGCACGGGTCACCTGACCAACATGGAAACGTTTCGCGACGAGATTGAATTCGTCCAGCGCGATCTTTGCGACGCGGCCACGGCCACGGAAGTCGTCAAGGGCGTCGATTGCATCTTCCATGAAGCGGCCTTGGCCTCGGTGCCGCGGAGCGTCGACCGGCCGCTGGACACCCATGCCCATTGCGTGACGGCCACGGTCAACCTGCTGGACGCCGCGCGGCGCGCCGGCGTGCGGCGGCTGGTCTACGCGGCCTCGAGCAGCGCCTACGGCGATCAGCCGCACAGCAGCAAGCGCGAAACGGATCTGTCGGCGCCCATCTCACCCTATGCGGCCGCCAAGCTGGCCTGCGAGCATTATTGCCAGGCGTTCACGGCGGCCTACGGGTTCGAGACGGTCAGTCTACGCTACTTCAACGTCTTCGGCCCGCGCCAAGATCCCAACAGTCAATACTCGGCCGTGATTCCACGGTTTATCACGGCAATGCTCTCCGGCCGGCGGCCGACCATTTTCGGCGACGGCCGCCAGTCACGCGATTTCACCTACGTCAGCAACGTCGTGGACGCCAATCTCCTGGCGGCCGACGCGCCGGACGTGGCCGGGCGGATGTTCAATTGCGCCAATGGCCTGTCGACCAATCTGCTCACGCTCGTCGACGTGCTCAACCGCCTGTTGGGCACCAACGTCAAACCGGTCCACGACAAACCTCGCGTCGGCGACGTGCTAGAGAGCCTGGCCGACATCACGCTTTCTCGAAAGCTGCTCGGCTACGAGACCCAGGTCCACTTCGAGGAAGGACTCCGCCGCTCGATCGACTATTATCGCTCGTTGGCGGAGGATAGGGGTTAGGGATTGGGGATTGGGGAGTTGATAGCCGCGGGCGGGAGCCCGCGGGTGGTGGGACGCGCCAGCATGACCGACCCAAGCCTACCGCCGGCCGCTCTGTTGCAGCAACAGGCTGAGTGGCTCGCGCCGGCACGTTCCCGGCTGCTGCGTCGCGCACACATCGCGCGGTGCCGGCGCGTGCTCGACTTGGGTTGCGGTACCGGGGCCGTGACCAGCGAGCTGGTCCGCCGCTCCGCCGGACCGGTCGTGGCCGTGGATCGAAACCTCGCCGCATTGATGGTCTGCCGCAATACTCTCTCAAGGTTGGGTGCCAGCGACAGCTTGCCTGCCGCTGCAAGACTAGCTATCGGCAAGGGCGGACAAGCCGCCCATGGCACCCGGGCAAAACCACTCTCTGCCCGGCCTGGCGTCTTCCCCGTCCAAGCCGACGCCGCACGGCTCCCGCTTGCGCCGGAATCGTTCGACCTGGTCTTCTGCCAATTCACACTAATGTGGGTCGACGCACCGGCGGCGATTGCCGAGATCCATCGGGTGCTCGCCGCCGGCGGCCAACTGATTGCCTTGGAGCCGGACTATGAGGCCATGATCGAATATCCTGCGCAAATCGCAACGCGGCGGCTTTGGCTTACCGGGCTGGCGCGTGCCGGCGCCGAGCCGTTGATGGGCCGGAAGCTGCCGGGCATGCTCACGGCGGCCGGTTTTTCGGTCCGCGTGGACCTGCTCGATCGGCTCATGCCGCCTTCCGCGGTGCGGTTCGAGCTTTTGCGTGGGCTGCCGCTTGAGCCGGCCGAGCGGCACGCCTTGGCCGAGGCCGAAGCGGCCGACGGACGTCTCGCAGCGGCTGGGCAAGCAGACGATTCCGACCCTCGCGTGGCCCATCTGCCCGTGTTTCTGGTCACGGCCATCAAACAGCCGTAATGAATCTGGAAGTCGGATGCTTGATTTCCGTGCCCGGACGCGCTATGCTTAACAAGAACATGCCTTGGGGGTGTCAACGGCCCTGCACTTCCTACCACGATTCCCTCTCGCTCCTGAAAGGTTCTATCATGTTCGACCGACTATGGCTCTACTCGATGGGTGTTGTGATTCTCAGCGCGATTGGCCTGGGCCCGGCCCGTTGCGAAGAAGTGAAGAAGGGCCACGGCGAAGACATCCGGCTGCTGAAGCTCCGCAACTGGGAGCCGCGCTCGATGTTGAAGGTCAAGGTGACGAAGGTCGACCGGCCGAAGTTCGTCGCGATCGATGCCCATAATCACCTCGGCGGCGGGGCCAAGCTGCTCACGCCCCAGCGTGTCAAACGTTATCTCAAGGAGATGGACGCGGCGGGCGTCGAGACGGTGGTCAACCTGGACGGCGGCTGGGGCAAGCGACTCAAGGAGACGTTGGCCGCGCTGGACGAAGCCCATCCCGGCCGGTTCCTTACCTTCGCCTTGATCAATTGGAAAGGGATCGACGATGACGACTGGTCTGAGCGTGAAACCAAGCGGCTCGAAGAAAGCTTCAAGGCAGGCGCGAAGGGCCTGAAGTTCCACAAAAGGCTCGGCCTCGGCGTCCGTTACAAGGACAAGCGGCTCGTGCCGGTCGACGATCCGAAGCTCGATCCCGTCTGGGAAATGTGCGCGAAATACGGCCGGCCGGTCATGATCCACTCCTCCGACCCGGCCGCTTTCTTCACGCCGCTGGACCGATTCAACGAGCGCTGGCATGAATTGAACGAGCACCCCAACTGGCTCTTCTACGGCGAGCGATATCCGTCGCGGGAAGAGGTTCTCGCTCAGCGGAACCGGATGATCGCCAAGCATCCGAACACGACGTATCTCTGCGCCCACATGGCCAATAACCCGGAGGACCTCGCGACGCTTGGCCGCTGGTTGGACACGTATCCGAACATGTACGTCGACATCGACGCGCGGATCTCGGAGCTGGGCCGCCAGCCCTATACCGCAAGGCGCTTCTTCCTGAAGTATCAGGATCGAATCCTCTTCGGCACCGACACGACGCCCCGGCGCGAGGCGTTTCGGATCAACTACCGGTTCCTCGAAACGGACGACGAGTACTTCGATTGCCGCGAGAGCCACCATCTGCAAGGGTTTTGGATGATCTACGGGGTCTTCCTGCCCGACGACGTGCTCAAAAAGGTCTATCGCGAGAACGCCCTGAAGATTCTCTATTTTGGCCCCGACGGCAAGCCGAGCCCGACCGGATCGGAGTCAAAAAAAAACGCTACCGCGTCTTAAAGACAAGAGACTTCAAAGTCACCGGCAGCGGCGACCATCCGTCCTGGGCCAAGGCGGCCTGGGCCGAGCTTACCGCCCGATCGCCGGACCGCCGGGCCTCGCGTTTCAAGATGCTCTATTCCGACCGCGGCCTGTACGTCCTGATGGACGCCGAGGACCGGACGCTTTCGGTATCCAACAAGCGCGATTTCGACAATCTCTGGACCGAGGACGTTTTTGAATTTTTCCTTTGGCCCGACCAGCGTCACTCCGTCTATTTCGAGTATGAGATTTCGCCGCTCTCTCGCGAGCTGGCCCTGTTGGTGCCGAACTTCGGTGGGCGCGACAAGCTGTACGGCTGGCGGCCGTGGCACTATGAAGGCAAGCGGAGAATCGACAAGGCCGTTTCGGTCCGCGGCGGCCGACTGGAGCCGGGCGCGGCGATTTCCGGCTGGACGGCCGAAGTCTTCGTGCCCTACGCGCTGCTGAAGCCGCTTCAGAACGTGCCACCCCGCTCGGGCACGCAATGGCGGGCCAACGCCTACCGATGCGACTACGACGGCGGCCGCCAGGTGGCCTGGCACTGGGCGCCCACCGGCAGCAACTTCCACGAGTTCGAGCGGTTCGGAACGCTCGTGTTCGAGTGAGTCGAGCGGGCCTTTGCCAATTCCTCGCACATCGTGAATCAACCAGTAGACTGTTCTGTTAGCTCCGTTCGGCAGGGCTCTTTACGGCCGCCTTCTCCCGAGCAATGCGAGGCCGCCTATGACCAACAGGACGAGCGTGGAGGGTTCGGGGACGACAAGTGTATTGCCTGGGATGGCATCCCATGTGCTGAGCGACGTTTGCGTGCTCGTATCGAAGCTATCCCAGAGGCCCGTCACATCGAGCCAGTTGAGCGCATCGAGTTCGACGGTTTGAGACACCACCTGGCTGCCGCCAAGGTTGGTTGCCCCGGCCAGCAACAGCGTTTTCAGGTCGTCCATGGCGTACATCAATGAGAAATCCGAAATCCCGGCAAAGTCAATATCACTCATGTCAAGGGTCAGAACCCCGGATACTTCCGCAAGACCGCTCCAAGATAAATGTCCACCATCCATGAGTGC